>WNFA01004111.1_pt1 | contig 12133 bp, 9 predicted proteins | sample 5400481 | NCBI WGS metagenome assembly WNFA01 (sample SAMN13153340, study PRJNA577476) | soil metagenome | isolation source: 120 cm saprolite under Douglas fir tree site 2 hole 1 replicate 2 | place: USA:California | collected 2015-04-18
AACCCCGTTCTACCAATCACTCACGCTGTCGCTACTCCACCGTCGATGGCCGCCGCTGCCGCCTGCGCGTCCTGGATGACCAGTCCGGCCTCTGCTTCCGCCACGTTCGGCTAAACCAGTCGCAAGCTTCCGCTCCCGATCCCGAACTCCTCGCCGCCGAGCTTCTCGGCTCCATCGAGGACTTCCAGACCGCCGAGGCCGTCAATCTCTTCCTCGGCAACCTCCTCAAGCAGCTCGCCGCCCAGCGCATTGAGCGCCGCGACGCCATCGCCCTCGCCTACATCTCCCAGTTACTCCTGAATAGCCTGCCCGCCCTGGACAGACAGCACGAGGCCGAGCAGAAGGACGCCGACCGCAGGCAATTGAATGCCGACTTGAAAGCCATGAGCGCCGTCTACGACGCCCACCTCGCCACGCGAGCCGCCAAGCCCGTTTGACCCAAAAGGCTCCCGTTTCTCCTCCACCCCTGGAGCCGCAAGACCAACGCGCTCCGGTGCAGCCCCAGCCTTCGCAACGGGCAAAGGATTACGCCAGCTTGCGTACTTGACGCGCTGCACAGGCAAGGTGCCGGCCTGATTGCCATGCAAGAACGGTTGAATGCAATTGGAGGTACGCTCTCGTTAGATTCAGCCCCGGGGCGGGGAACCAAACTCTTAATCCAGCTTCCCTTGGAGATCTCTAATGCCGATTCGTATCGTGCTCGCTGATGACCATGTCCTCGTGCGCCAAAGCCTGAAATCCCTGATCGGTGCCCCGCGACGGAACTCTCAACGGGAATCGAGGCTACCCTCTGCGACTTCTTCTGTCTGCCGGGCTCCGGTAAGTTGCCCTTCGTCAAACCGTTTTGTCTTTGGAGTAGCAGATCTTTTCCAGGTTGCACACCATGCATTTGGGCTTGCGCGCCTGGCAGACTCTCCTCCCGTGCCAGATCAACTGATGCGAAAACTCGATCCACCTGTCTTTCGGGATCACCTTCATCAAGTCCAGCTCAATTTTCTTGGGGTCCTCGTTGCGCGACAAATCCAGCCGGTTCGACAGACGCTGCACGTGCGTATCGACCACGATTCCACTGGCGATTCCAAACGCTGTCCCGAGCACCACGTTCGCCGTCTTCCGTGCCACTCCCTGAAGCGTCAGCAATTCCTCCATCGTGCGAGGCACTTGCCCGCCGAATTTCTCAACGATTGCTTTGCTCGCGCCCATGATCGATTTCGTCTTGTTCCGGAAAAATCCTGTCGGTCTGATCTCCTGCTCCAGCTCTTTCGGATTCGCATAGGCGAACGCTTCGGGATTCTCATATTTTTTATAAAGCGTTTCGCCCACCTGATTAACGCGCACGTCCGTGCACTGCGCGGAGAGTATCGTGGAGATCAGCAGTTGGAATGCGTTCTTATGCTTCAGCTCACAAGTCGCGTTCGGATACGCTTCGTCGAGCTTTGCAAGGATCGCCGCAACGCGCTTTGGGCCGGTTCCCGCCGCTCGCGCAGTTTTGGAAGTCTTCGCTCCCTGTGCACGTTTTGCAGGTTTGTTCGTTCCTGGTTTCCTGGTGGCAAGTTTCTTCTTGGTTTTCTTGGCCGGCATGGAACGGAAGAATATCACACAAGCCGGGGCAGGCATTCCCGCCAGTCCCTTACGGCCGCGGCATTTCCGGAATTGCTGCCAGCAGTTTTCGAAACGCCTTCCCGCGATGGCTATGCTGATTCTTCTCTTCTGCGGAGATCTCCGCGAATGTTCTCTTCAGGGGAGGAAAATAAAACACCGGGTCGTAGCCGAACCCGCTGCTTCCTCGCGGCGCATCCAAAATCTCGCCCTCCGCGCGATCAGTGACCACCGCGATCATCCGCCCTTCTTCCGCCAGCGCAATGGCACATACAAAATGCGCGGCCCGCTCTCTGCCTGTTTTTCCGCAAAGTTCGCCGAGCAGTTTGGCAATGCGCTCGGTATTTGTTGCAGTTGCCCCGGCATACCTGGCAGAGCGCACCCCGGGCGCTCCGCCAAGCGCCGGCACAACCAGCCCCGAATCGTCTGCAAACACAAGCCCTTTGCTTGCCCGTGAATAATGAAGCGCCTTGCCCGCGGCGTTCTCGGCAAAGGTTAGCGCTCGTTCCTCGAAAGAGGGCAGGGAATCAAATCCCGGCAATAATTCCAGTTCGACGAGTGGATTCGCCGGCGCCGACTGTGCCAGCGCGCGAAACTCTTCGAGCTTTCCAGCATTCGACGATGCGAGAAACAGCTTAGCGGGCGCGCGCACTGAACTTGACCGGCAGGATCGCGCGCTGTTCATCCGTCAAACGGCGAATTCCCGCGGCCGCGAGTGCGAGCAAGTCTTGCATCTCGCTCCCGTTGAAAGGCCGCCCCTCCGCCGTCGCTTGAATCTCCACAAAATGACCGTTGCCGGTCATCACCACGTTCATGTCTACTTCCGCGCGGGAATCCTCTTCATAGACAAGGTCCAGCAGCGCGCGATCGTCCACGATCCCGACACTCGTCGCCGCTACCGTATCGATCAGCGGCAAGCTCTTCAAAATGCCCGCCGCCACCAGCCGCTCGAACGCCAGCGCCAGCGCCACAAACGCCCCGGTGATCGAAGCGGTGCGCGTTCCTCCGTCCGCTTGAATCACATCGCAGTCGACCCAAACCGTCCGCTCGCCCAGCGCTTCCTGATCGGTCACTGCTCGAAGCGATCGCCCGATCAATCTCTGAATTTCCAGCGTGCGCCCCGACTGCTTTCCTCGCGCCGCTTCGCGCGGCGTACGCTCTTCCGTCGCCCGCGGCAGCATCCCGTATTCGCTGGTCACCCAGCCTTTGCCGCTCCCTTTCAAAAATCCCGGCACGCCATCGTCCACTGTTGCCGTGCAAATAACCCGCGTATTTCCAAGTTCAATCAGTACGCTCCCTTCGGCCGTGGAAATAAAGTCCGGTGTCATCTTCAGGGGACGCAACTGCTCCGCGCTGCGGCCGTCGCTTCGCACTCTTCCTCCCATTGGCATTTTCTTCGCTACAGTGACTTCTACGGTTTGCGCTCGGGCTGCGCCAGTTTGCCGGGTGGCGTCGCGGGTGTCAACTTTCCGGGCGTCGGAGCTTGCGTTTTATCGGTCGCATGCGGTGCCGGTTTGTCCGTACTTGGTGCCGCCGTCTTCGCCGCCCGCTGCGGCGAAGGAGCAACCGTTTGCGTCGGCACTTGCGCAGTTTTCGCGCTCACCATAAACGTACCGGTCAAATCCAGGTGCCCTGCGAGCGTCTCAACTTCCTGTCCATGAATAAGAATTTTTAGCCGCCGCACCTGCGGAACGTTTGCTTCCAGCGTCCGCGCAATCGAATCCACGGCCAACTGCTCGCTCTGGATACCCGAGGGAATCGAGGTTGCCAGCGCTTCTGAAAAATCGGCAATCCCCGTTCCGTCAGGCCGCACATAAAACGCCAGCAACACGGCGTCCGGAGGCAGTGTGCGAAGTTCCACATCCACAGGTCCCGCGAGCAGCGTATTGAGCACCTGCTTCGAACGGAGCACCGGATCGTTCGAAAGCGGCAGCTCGATTATGGACGGCGCTAACGAGCCGTCGTCGGCTCCCGAAGCCCAGAACACCGTCGTTTTCACTCGTGGTTCGCCGGGATTCGCCGTCACCGTCTGCGTCAATTCCCGGCGCGCCTGCTCCTCGCTTTGCTGGCGAATTCTGGCGGCGCGTTGCACGCGGCGCCGCAGAATCGGGAAGTAAATCATCCCCACGACCACGGCAACGAGCAGCGTGCCCAGAAGCCACACGCGCAATCGCGGCGTCATGGTGTTCTTCCCGGTGTTGCCGGGACGACGTACGACGGCCGGAACGCCGCCACACCGCGCGCGATCGCGTCCGCAACTCCAGGCGCCATGCGATCCAGATCGTTGCGGTCTTCCACGACTACACTAGAGATTTCCACCGCGATTGCCGGCGCCGCTGTCGTACGCAGTTGCCTCACCGCCGCCGTTTGCGCCGTGCCTGGCGAGCCCTTAAACCTTTGTTCCAGTAGCCCCTGCACCGCGTCACCGAGCTGTCGGCTCAAAACCTGGAATGGAACCTGCGCGCGGTCCCACGGAATCATCCCTCTCGAATCCGTTGCCGTTGGCAAATCGGAATTGATGTATACGCGCGCTGTTCCGGGCGACCCGGTGGACGCAACGTGCAGCGTAACGAACACGGCTCCATTCTGCGCATTGGCCATCGCCGAGCGGTCGTCGAACGACGGATTCTCATTTCCTTGTCGCGTCAGTACCACTTGAAACCCCTGGAACTCCAGTGCCCGCCGGACTTGCGTCGCGAATTCCAGCACCACCTCGCTCTCGCGGATTCCTCCCGTCCCTCGCGCGCCGGAGTCCGTTCCGCCGTGTGCCGGATCGAGCACCACGACGTTCAACCCAGCTCGCTGCTGCGGAGTGAATCCCTGCGGGGCGCTTCCGGCCGGCTGTGGGCTCGCTGGCAATGCCCCCGGCTGGGTCGCAGGTGTTTGCGTTACGTCAGACAGTCGGGCGGTGAAAGGCGGCTGTGACTGTGAGAAGATTCGCGAGCAAGAGCCCAGAGCCGCGGCCAGAAGAGCAAGCACAGAAATCACTGCTCGGATCCGAGAATTGCTCTGATCCCGGATCCGCATTTCTTTCCGAGTAATCTCTTGCACGCCGAGCAGCATACCAAATTCGCGCGCTCCTAAGCGCCGCTCGATTCGTTCGCTGGCCACGAAAGAGGGGCGCCTTTTTCACCGGCCGAACTCTGCAATTCGCCAGCCTGCGATGTGCTAGCGCGTCGTTGAAGGCGCTTCCAAGGTCAAGACCTCAAGATGTGCCACCTGCAGCAGGGAATTGAGGTGCGCAAGATCCGTCGTTGCGAGCGCATTCCACCGCGCAAGCGTCTCTTTGCTTGCCGCGTCCCATTTTTCGATAGCCGCCGCGGCATCCACACTCGGTGCAACATCGGCGCCTTCCACAATGCTCAACAAGCCGCTGAGCGCCGCCGAAACCTGCCGCAACGTGACCGCATCGCTTCCAGGAGCCGAAAGGCCGAACAGTCCAAACCCGCCGCCTTCTCGGGCGGCAGTGATTGCTACAATTTTCTTGTCCAACTGCTCTAACGTCCTTTTTAGTTCGGCATTTTCGCCGGCCTCTTTGCTGCGCGCCGCAATCTGCTTTCGCAATTCATCCGACCGCTGGATCGCAGCGGAAAACTCACCGATCGCCGCCGCCAGTTTGGACGATGCCCGGAATTGGCGCTCCAACTCCGCCGCCGGTGTTTTCACGCGCGGATCCATTTTTACCTCAAGCGGCTGCGACATGCTCTTGCCGTCCACCGTCAGCTTCACGGTGTACTTGCCCGGCAGCGCCCACGGGCCAGCCGGTGCCCGGCGAGACCTCCGCCCGCTGTCTACGAACGAGTACCTCAGGTCCCACACGAAGCGATGCATCCCCGCCTCCGCGGGAAGCGGCTCTGTGTCGTGAATCCAGTACATCGGAATGTCCAATTCATTTGGATTCGTCTTTGGCAATACGTCATTGCTCGCAAACCGGCGGACCGTTTTTCCCGCCGCGTCCAGAATCTCGAGCTGCACAGCTGCCGCTGGTGTTTCTTTCAGGTAGTAATCCAGCATCGCGCTATCCGGCGGATTCTCCGCTCGCGGCTCGTCAAAAGGCACCGGCGTCCCCTGGTCCGATCCAGGTCGTACACGATACGCCGTTGCCGGCCGGAATAGCCAAGCCTCCGCCGCCCCCACCTGTGCATCCATCTGTCTTAACGGCGTTATATCGTCCAGGACCCAAAACGACCGGCCGTGTGTAGCGATAACCAGATCATCAGCATGCACGGCCAAATCCCGCACCGAGGTGGTCGGCAGGTTGAGTTGTAGCGGCTGCCAGTCTTCTGCGTCGTTGAACGAAACAAAAACGCCTTTTTCCGTGCACGCGTAGAGCAGCCCCTTTCGCGCAGGATCTTCCCTCACGCAGTTCAAGAAACTCCCCTCGGGTATTCCTCGCGAAGCGCGTAGCCACGTTTTGCCGAAATCCCGCGTGCGGTAGAGATATGCCTGCAAATCTTCCAGCCGGTGCCGGTCCACGGCCGCGTAAGCCGTGCCCGCATCGAAGTGCGACGCCTCGATGTGTGTCACCTTGCTCCACGGGGTTATCTCTGCCGGCGTAACGTTTTTCCAGGTTTTCCCTTCGTCCTGCGTCACCTGAATCAGCCCATCGTCCGTCCCGACCCAAATCTCTCCTGCGCGGACGAACGATGGCGCAATCGTATAAATCACTCCACGCCGCCTCCCCGCCGCAGCATCTGCCGCCGTAGCCGCATCAAGATTCCCCGGCACGCCGGGATCTTCGCGCGTCAGGTCCGGGCTAATGATTTGCCACGAGTTTCCCGCGTCCGCCGTTCGAAACAACATCTGCGCGCTGAAGTACAGCACGTGTGGCTCAACCGGCGAGAAAACCAGCGGCAATGTCCACGTACGCCGGTACTCGCCCGCATGCGCCAGCGTCGGCGGCATCTGCAACACCTGTTCGTTACTCAAATCCTGCCGAGCAACGAACCCACCGTAAATGATCCCCGGATTCACCGGATCGGGCGCGATGTAGCCATTTTCATCACCCGCTTCCAGCGGCCTCCAGTCATGAAAATTCAGCGCCCGGTAATTTCCCCGGCTCGGAGTTGCCGCCGGCCCGCTGTCCTGCTGCGCCCCATAAACCCAATACGGAAAGCGATTGTCCGTAGATGCATGATAAAACTGCCCCGTGGCCTGGTTGTACCACGAGCTCCACGTTTCTCCTCCGTTCCGCGTGACAATCACGCCCTGATCGCTTCCCAAGATCATTCGCTGCGGCTCATCAGGATCGATCCACAGCGCGTGATAATCGTCGCCTCCCGGCGCTCCTTTGATCGCAGAAAAAAGTTTTCCGCCGTCGCGCGAACGGTACAGCGAGGTATTCGGCACGTAGACCGTGTCCTCATCCTTCGAATCAACGCTCACCTCGCAGAAATACCACCCGCGTCCCCAGATCCGTTTATCCTCCGATACGCGTTGCCAATTCTCCCCGCCATCGTCAGAGCGGTATAGCCCGCCTTCCTTGGCATCCACGATCAAATAAATCCTCCGCGGATTGCTTGGCGCAATGGCGATCCCCATCCGCCCTAATTCTGCCGACGGCAATCCATGCCCAGTCAGTTGCTCCCAGTTGTTGCCGCCATCCTTCGAACGGTAGAGCCCACTCCCCGGGCCTTTCGACGGCGGATAGATATTCCACGGCGGCCGCCGCGTTTGTAGCAATGCCGCATACATCGTCTTCGCATTCCCGGGTTCGAACGCCAGGTCAATCGCCCCGGTATTCTCATCGTGGAACAGCACTGGCTCCCAACTCTTTCCGCCATCTGCCGAGCGAAAGACGCCGCGTTCCCTGTTTGGTCCGTACGCGTGCCCCAGCGCCGCCACAAAAACTCTTTCCGGGTTTGCGGGGTCCACAACTATCCGCGCAATCTGCCGGGAGTCTTCAAGCCCGATGTGCGTCCAGGTCTTCCCCGCGTCCGTGGACTTATACATCCCATTGCCGTAGCCGATATCCGAGCGCATGTCCGCTTCGCCGGACCCCACATAGATCACGTTTGAGTTCGACGGCGCCACCGCAATGGCTCCAATCGACGCGATGGGCTGCGCATCAAAAATCGGCTTCCATGTACGCCCCGCGTCATTCGTCTTCCATACTCCGCCGCCCACCGATCCGAAATAATAGATGTCAGGTTGCCCGCGCACTCCCGTCACTGCCAGCGACCGTCCCCCGCGAAAGGGCCCAATTGACCGCCACCGCAATCCATTGAACAACTTCTGATCGAACTGCTGTCCAGTCCCCGGTGACGCCAGCAAGCTTCCGTAAATGATCCCGGCTGCGAGCGCAAACGCGAAGCACAACAGCCCATGTGGCAATTTCTTCACAGCGATGTCTCCGGGTGGAACGAAGGTTTCTAAATGAAGGCGGCAGTATATACCAGCGGGTTATGCCAGGCGCGGCAGCCTACTCGACAGCAACTGCGTTCCGTGTGTCTGTGGCCGCGACCAAAGAACGCCTCAGCGGCATCGTCGCCCAATAGGCCGCGAATCCGCACGCGATGATCATCATTCCAAAGGCCAGCCCGTTTATCCCCAGCACAGTCTCATTCCCGCTTTCCACTAGGGCGAGTATCAGCAGCAGCAAAGGGAAAACACCTGCCAGAATCGCCCCCGCTAGTCCCCCTGGTACGCGAAAGTCCCGCTTCAGTCTTGGCTCGCGGATTCGCAGCGCCACCAGCGCCGCGAACTCCAGCATCAAACTCCCGCCGGAAAGCACGATGTCCAGCGTCACGAGCCGCTTGAACCCTAATTGCAGACAGAGTCCCCAGCATGCCGCGCATACCAGCACCGCCACCCACGGCACTTTTGTTCTCGAGCTTGTTTTTGCAAAAACCCTTGGCAGCATTCCATCCCGCGCCATCGCCAGCGGCAGCCTGGAGTAGCTCAACACCAGCGCGCTTAGCATCCCGAACGCGCTCATCATTCCTCCCATCACGACCAGAAACCGCAGCCATTCGAATCCCTGCCATTTCCCGCCAATCAAGCCTGCCACTCTGGCCCATGAGCCGTCTTCTGCAAACGCCGACGTGTGCACGCCGGTGATGTAAACGGCTGCAAACGGCACAATGTAGCTCAGCGAAACCAGCGCCACCGCGCCCATCATTGCTCTTGGGTACGTCTTCTGAGGCCTTTCCACTTCTTGCGCAATCGTCGACGCGTTGTCCCAGCCCATGTAATTCCACATCGCCACGAGCACCCCGCCCAGCAATCCGAGTTGCGTCACTGCCGCCGCAGCGTGTGGATCGCCGAACGCTCCCGCCTTGAACGGTGCCAGCACTACAAGCAGGGCGAACGGCGCCGACAGCAGCGCGAAGAGCCAAACCGAGGTGAGGCCCACAACGCGTATACCCAAGAGGTTTAAGGCGGTCCCCGTTACCACCATGAACAAGCCGGCAATCGCTGCGTGGTGCCCCGCGCTGAACCACGGCGACATCTGCTTCAAATAAAATACGAACAGCGTCGGATAGATCGCCATATCAAAGACGCTCGCGGCCAGCGACTGCCACGCTTCCTGGAATCCCCAGAAATCTCCCAGCCCTCGCCGCACCCACTCGTAGTACCCGCCTTCCGCCGGCAACGCGCTGGAAAGTTCGCCGATCATGAACGCCGTCGGCAGGCACCAAAAAATCGGCAGGAGCAGCACAATCAGGATTCCGCGCCCGTAGCCCGCCCCGTGAATGATCTCTTCGGTTCCGTACGTTCCGCCGGACACCATAAAGAATGTCGCGACGATGAGCGGCCAGAGCGTCAGCTTTGCGGTACTCTTTTTTGCACGTGGAATTGCGAGGGAAGCAACCTGCGTGGAAACCGGTGAAGAATTCAATTTTTACTCCCGTCCTCCTCGGGCGATCCTCACTCTCGACTATCAGTGGAGCGAGCTCGCATTCGCAGAATACAAGAGTCGCACTGGCTTGCAAGAGAATAATGCGCGCGAACAAAAATTCTTTGCAGCTTACTTGCACCATCGTTCCCCGCGCCTGTGTTACACTCCGCCCTTCGCTCCGACCTCAATTCCCATTCCTGGAGTCGCCGAATGAAACTTCGCTCCTTGCTGATGATCCCTGGCGCAGTTCTTCTTTTCTCGCTCTCAACACTGGCTCAAGCGCCCCCCGCTGCCCCTCGCCTAATCACCATCGACGACTACTTCCAGATTCGAGATCTCTCTCAGCCCGAGTTGTCTCCCGACAGCCAATGGGTTGCCTACACAGTGCGAACCAAAATGCTCAAGGACGACAAGAACGAGCAGCGCCTCTGGATGGTGCCAACGCGTGGCGGAGACGCCATCGCGATGACGGCCGAGGGCAATTCGTCCTCGCATCCCCGCTGGAGCCCCGACGGCAAGTTTCTCGCTTTCCTCTCTTCTCGCAATAATGGCAAAACTCAGGTCTGGCTTCTGAATCGTCTTGGCGGCGAAGCCGTCCGCCTCACCGACACTGCCCAGGGCGTCGACGACTTCGAATGGTCACCTGACAGCACCCGCCTCGTCTTAATCCTCCGCGACCCCAAGCCTGAGGACCTCGAAGCTGCAAAGGAAAAAGATAAACCCGCAGCCGCTGCGGCTGCGAAACCGAAGACCCCGCCTCCCTTCGTCATCGATCGTCTTCAGTTCAAACGCGACACCGTCGGCTATCTCGATCGCCGCCGCGCCCATCTCTACGTCTTCGACATCGCCGCGAAATCCACGACGCAAGTTACTTCCGGCGATTACGATGATTCCGAGCCCTCCTGGTCTCCCGACGGTAAGTCTCTGGCCTTCACCAGCAACCGCAGCACACCCGATCCAGACCGCAATTTCAACAACGACGTCTGGGTCGTTGCCGCGGGCAACACCGACAAAGGCGCGAATCTCACGCGCATCACCACCAATCTCGGCTCCGACCATTCGCCTGCCTGGTCGCCCGACGGCAAGTGGCTCGCCTTCGTCAGCCAAACTGACGTCAAGGCCATCGACTATGCCACGCAGCATCTAGCGATTGCTCCCTCTTCCGGCGGCGAAGCCAAAGTCCTCACCGCCGCCCTTGATCGTAGCGTCCGCCGCCCACGCTTCTCTTCCGATGGCCGTTCGATCTTCTTCATCGCTGAAGACGATGGCACACAATCTCTTTGTCGCATCGCGGTCACCGGCGGTGAAGTCACTCGTCCCATCGGCGGCCGCCTCACCGTCGCATCCTACTCGCCCGGCAAAGATGATGCCGTCGCCGCCCAAATCTCCACGCTCGATCGCCCCGAAGAAATCTTCTTTCTCAATGGCAAGGATCTTACCCGCCTCACCAAAACCAATGACGCGCTGATCTCTCAGCTTCGTCTTTCCAAACCCGAATACGTCCATTTCAAGAGTCAGGACGGCACGGCAGTCGCCGGTTATCTCTACAAGCCCGCCGACTTCGACGCTGCCAAGAAATTCCCAACGCTTCTCCGGCCGCACGGCGGCCCCGTCGGGCAGTACACCGCTTCCTTCGACCATCTCGCCCAGCTTTTCGCCGCTAACGGTTACGCCGTCCTCCTTCCCAATCCGAGGGGTTCTTCCGGCTATGGCCAGAAATTCTGCGAAGCTATTTTTGCCGATTGGGGCAATAAGGACTATCAAGACGACATGGCCATGGTGGACTACGCCCTCGCGCAAGGCATTGCCGATCCCGATAAGCTCGGCGTCGGGGGCTGGTCCTACGGCGGCATCTCCACCAACTTCATCATCACGCAGACGACCCGCTTCAAGGGCGCCATCACCGGCGCGAGCGAAGTCCTCTACGTCGCCAACTACGGCCACGACCACTATCAAAAACTTTGGGAGCTCGAGCTAGGTTTGCCTTGGGAAAACCGCGCGCTCTACGAAAAACTCTCGCCCTTCAACAAAGTCAACAACATCACCACTCCCACGCTTATCATGGGCGGCGAAATCGACTGGAACGTCCCCATCATCAATTCCGAGCAGCTTTACCAAGCCTTGAAGCGCCTCGGCCGCACCACCGAGCTTGTCGTCTACCCTGGCGAGTACCACGGCTTCACCACGCCGTCTCACATCAAGGACCGCCTCGAGCGCTACCTCGCCTGGTACGCCCACTACGTCAAAGGCGAGTCCACGCCTGCAACTCCCGCACCGCCGTCAGCACCTGCAACAAAAGTGGGAGGTGAATGATGTATTCGCTTCGTCCTGTTCTTGCTTTTGCGCTCCTTGCGGCACTTTCGTGCCACTCGCTTCAAGCGCAAACCCGTTTTTCCGTCGGCACCGCTTCTGCCGCTCCCGGTCAGAAAGCCACCGGCTATCTCGAGGTTTCCGCCGGCGTCGACGCCGCCACAAATATTCCCGTTGTGGTCATCAATGGCGCCAAGCCGGGCCCGGTTCTCGCTCTGGTCACTGGCGCGCACGGTACGGAATACGTCTCCATCATCGCCGTCGAAAAACTCATCTCGAATCTCGATCCCGCACAAATCTCCGGCACTGTGATCCTTCTCCCGCTGGTCAATATCGCCTCGTTCGAACAAAAAGTTCCTCACGTCAATCCCATCGACAACAAGA
>WNFA01005876.1_pt1 | contig 12131 bp, 8 predicted proteins | sample 5400481 | NCBI WGS metagenome assembly WNFA01 (sample SAMN13153340, study PRJNA577476) | soil metagenome | isolation source: 120 cm saprolite under Douglas fir tree site 2 hole 1 replicate 2 | place: USA:California | collected 2015-04-18
GGCGCAAGCTGCCGACCGGATGGCGCATCATTATTCCTGCGCACGGCCTGACGATCGAAAGCGCTCCGCTGAACGCGAAAAGCTGGATGGGAACGAGCTTCCCCTATTGGGAAGGCCCGATCAGCTTTGGCGGCAGCCACGCCGGAGTAGGATATCTGGAGATGACCGGCTATTGAGACCAAGGACAGCGTCATTCCGGGGCGCATCGAAGATGCGAACCTCAGATGTGCAATTGCCCATCGGGGAATCTCGAGATTCCGGGTTCGTCCTTCGGACGCCCCGGAATGACGTTTCCGCTATCGTTTCTTCAAGGGGATTCTCGCGATGTATCACTTCACGGCACTCGTCACCTGCCTGGCGATCCTGTTTTACTTTTTCACCACGATTCAGGTGTCGAAGGCGCGCGTCGCATTCGGCATCAAGCCGCCGGCGATATCAGGCAATCCTGACTTCGAGCGGGTGTTTCGGGTGCAGATGAACACGCTGGAATGGATGCCGGTCTTCCTGCCCTCGCTGTGGCTGTTTGCGATCTACATCAGCGATCCCTTCGCAGCGGTGCTTGGCCTGCTCTGGATCGCCGGCCGCATCCTTTACATGACCGGCTATTCGCAAGCCGCCAATAAGCGCGGGCGGGGCTTTGGGGTTCAGGCAGGTGCTGCCATCCTGCTCTGGCTGGGCGCGCTCGGCGCCATCGTCTGGCGCCTGGTTCATGGATGAGGAGCGCGGGACGTATACTCACAAATCAACAAGTGCCGCTTGCAGACGTGCAGACCCGCTTTGAGCTGGCCTCATTGAACCGTACCACTTGGCCCCATTCGATCCGGTTGTCTTCTCGAAGTGGAGGAGTGATATGCCCATACTCGCCTGGTGCCGACGGGGAATAGGCGGTCTTTGCGTGACGGGGCTTTTGGCGTTGCCGATTGCCGGGAGCTTCGCTCAATCGGTGCCGGTCTTGGGCTACGTGGCTGCCAAGAATGCCAATCCGAAACGACTTGACGTATTGCGGCAGGGATTGACCGAACTCGGTTATGTCGAAGGCAAGAACATCATGATCGACTACCGCGAAGCCGTCCTGGATGACGAGTATTTTGGCATCATGGACGAGTTGGTCGGCCAGAAGGTCAATATCATCCTGGCTGCCAACATCGCGGCCGCCGTCGCCGCCGCCAGCAAAACCAGTACGATTCCAATCGTCATGCTGGCCGTAAACGACCCCGTCGGGGCGGGTTTGGTGAAGAGTCTGGAACGCCCCGGCACGAATGTGACGGGGACCACGATGTATGCGCCGCAACTGATCGGCGAACGATTGAAGATACTCCAGCGCCTGGTGCCGAGGCTCGACAGGATTTCAATGGTCTTGAATGGCAACAATACCAGCAACGCCACTCAGCTCGAAGCTGTCCGTTCCGAGTCGCGCCGGCTTGGCATCGAAGTTCAAGCCCTGGACGTTCGCAAACCGGAGGATGTTGACCCCGCATTTGACAAAGCCGTCGCATTTGGAGCCAAAGCTCTCGTCAATGGGGTTGATAGCTTCGTCAATTCACAACGCTTCGCCCTCGCTCGTGCGGCTGCGAAACACAAGCTGCCGGCCCTCTATACAGACGTCGAATATGTCTCAGCGGGCGGACTGATGGCGTTAGGTCCCGGTCACTTCGAAGGCTATTACGACGCGGCCAAGTACGTAGAAAAGATTCTCCACGGTGCAAATCCGGCGGAGCTTCCGGTTGCAGGCGCGACCAAGCTTACATTCAGTGTCAGTCGTTCAGCGCTCGCAAGACTCGGACTATCCTTGCCAGAGGACATCCGTGCCCGTGTCGACGAATGGGTCGAATAAATCCCAGCGTTCCGTACCGACGTGGGCTATTCGGCAGCCGTCGAAGTGAGCGAGGCCAAGGGTATGTTGAACGCGTAGACAAAGCCGCTGGGCTCGTAGGTCAACTGCACGTCGCCCTTCAGCTGCTTGCCCAGCGTTTCGATCAGCCGCGTTCCGAAACTTCGGCCGTTGGGTGCGCTCATTGTTCTCGGCCCATTTCAAAGATAAACGCTGCGTCGTGGGATCGACCGTCCAGACGATATCGACACGGCCGGCAGGCACCGACAATGCGCCGAACTTCGTGGTGTTGGTGCAGAGCTCGTTGAGCGTCATGGCGATCGCGATCACGGCGCCCGACGCCATCCGGACGTCAGGTCCGGCAATCGTGAATTTCGGCACATCGGGATTGTCGAACGCCTCGGTGGCGCCGCGGACGACCTTGCCCAGATCCGCGCTGGTCCATCGTGCCTGCAAAAGCAGGTCGTGCGCCCGCCCCAGCGCCACCAGCCGGCCTTCAATGGCATGCTGGGCATGTTCGGCGCCCGCCACATTGCGCAGGCTCTGGGAGGCAATGGCGCTGACCGTCGCCAGCGTATTCTTGATGCGGTGATGCAGTTCTTCGAGGATCAGCTTCTGGAGCTTGTCCGCCGCCTCGCGCTCCCTGGCGTCAATGCCAGCCTGAGCGAGCAAGCCCCGGGCATCGATTTCGGCCTGCGCCAACAGCAGCCGAAGGCTGACGTTCTCCGCCTCCAGAAACTCCTGGGCAGGCGCCGCGCCGTTCGTCGGGTGCTGATCCTGGTGACTATCGATTTCGAACATGACTGACTGTATCATCATAAGTCGGGTTCCGCTCATATCATTGCCGGCGTGGGTTTCCGGCGCAATCCAGCGATTATCGCGGTTTTCGGGCTGAAAATGCTGCTTTCAGGCGTGGCCGATCATGTTCTGCATTTCGGCAATCATTTCCTTGGCCTCAAGCGGCTTTCCGTAAAAGCGGCTGTCGGCGGGAATGTCGGTCGTTGCCGGCTTCGCCTGCCCGGATACCAGGATGATCTTGATCGGTGGCCAGCGCTCACGCACCGCGTGGGCGAGCTTCAACCCATCCATGCTGCCGGGCATCTGGATGTCGGTGAGCATCAACGCGATGTCGGAGCGGCTTTCGAGGATGGCGACGGCTTCGTCGGCATCAACAGCCTCAAGCGAGGTATAGCCGGCATCTTCCACCATATCGACCGCGCGCATCCGCAACAGCATTTCGTCTTCGACGACGAGAACGACGGCGGGAACACCGGAATGATCAAGGACCATCATGACGTGCGCTTTCGGAGTAGGGGACGGAAACCAGCTCGCGTCATAGCTCAAGATGGCCGCGAACACGGAGACAAGCATCTCGTGGCCAATATGATCCCGATTAACTTGATAATGGTGGAAAGAAGTCATCGCCCCGCCGCCAGAGGCGCCAAACCACTGATATCGCTCGCAATGAGTGTCGACACGCATAGAAGCGCCGCGCCGTCCGGCCAACAGACAGCGCGGCGTTTCAGGTCGAGCTATAGCTGCTACGGTCCCTTGGTCAGCGGGCAGCCAGAGTCCTTGGCCGACGGGAACGCCTTGCCGCCCGGCACCACGGCGAGCTGCTTGTAGTAATCCCAGGGCTTCCTGGACTCCGACGGCTTCTTGACCTCGAACAGATAAAGGTCGTGCACCATGCGGCCGTTCTCCAGCACCTTGCCGCCTTGCGCGAACAGATCGTCCACCGGAAGCTCCTTCAGCTTCTGGGCGACCGCTTCGGTGTCCTTGGTGCCGGCTGCCTTGACGGCCTTCAAGTACTGCAGCGTCGCCGAATAGGTGCCGGCCTGGATCATGTTCGGCATCCGGCCGGTACGCGCGAAGAAGCGCTTGGCGAGATCGCGGCTCTTGTCGTCGCGATCCCAGTAGTATCCCTCGGTCAGCACCAGGCCCTGGGCGGCTTCGAGACCGAGGCCGTGCACCTCGGCCAGCGTCAGCAACAGTCCGGCGAGTTTTTGGCCGCCCCTGACGATGCCGAATTCCGCCGCCTGCTTGATCGAGTTGGTGGTGTCGAGACCGGCATTGGCGAGCCCGATGATTTTCGCCTTCGAGCTTTGGGCCTGCAGCAGGAATGACGAGAAGTCGGACGAGTTCAAGGGAATCCGGACCGCGCCCAGCACCTTGCCGCCCTTTTCCTTGACGAGATCGCCGGTGTCCTTCTCGAGCGCATAGCCGAAGGCGTAGTCGGCGGTCATGAAGAACCAGGTATCGCCGCCCGCTTCGACCAGCGCGCCGCCGGTGCCGACCGCGAGCGCATGGGTATCGTACGCCCAATGGAAGCCGTAAGGCTGGCAGGCGTCGCCGGTCAGGCGCGAGGTCGCGGCCCCCACCACGATGTCGATCTTCTTCATCTGCTTCGACAGATCGTGAATGGCGAGCGCGACCGAGGACGTCGTCAGCTCGGTGATCATGTCGACGCCTTCGACCTCATACCAGCGCCGCGCGATGGCGGTGGCCAGATCAGGTTTGTTCTGATGGTCGGCGGAGATGACTTCTATTTTTTGGCCGAGCACGCTGCCGCCAAAGTCCTCGACCGCCATCTTGGCGGCCTCGACGGAATATTTGCCGCCATAGTCCGCATAGACCCCCGACTGGTCGTTTAGAATGCCAATCTTGACGCCCTGTGCCGACGCTGGCCCGGCGAGTAACAGCCCACCTGCGGCAACGGCAGCCAACAATCCCGACTTCATATTCGTCTCCCCCAGAAAATTACCATTCCGGACATGCTATTGACCGTTGTATTTTATAACCCGTGGGCTGCCCATATATTTCAATTAATCCAATAGTATCGGAGCGGCGACGGGCGGACCGATTGATCGTTGTCCACGCCTCAGCCGGTGGGCGCCGGCTTTTTCTCGCGCGACGAACGGTCGGCCAGACCACGGACCACCATGTAGAAGACTGGCGTGAAGATCAGGCCGAACAGCGTCACGCCGAGCATGCCGAAGAACACGGCAACGCCGACCGCCTGACGCATTTCCGATCCCGAGCCGGTTGAAACCACCAGCGGCAGCACACCGAGAATGAACGCGAACGATGTCATCAATATCGGACGCAGCCGCAAACGGCAGGCCTCGATCACCGCTTCCAGACGCTCGCGACCCTCAAGCTCGATGTCGCGGGCAAACTCGACGATCAGGATTGCGTTCTTGGCGGCTAGCCCGACGAGGACCACAAACCCGATCTGGGTCAGGATGTTGACGTCCTGTCCCATGATCCGCACGCCAATGGTCGCGGCCAACAGGCACATCGGCACGATCAGGAGCACGGCAAACGGCAGGCTCCAACTGCCGTATTGCGCGGCCAGCACCAGGAACACGAACAGCACGCAGATCGGAAACACATAGAGACCCGAATTGCCCCCGGTAACCTGCTGATAGGACAGGTCCGTCCACTCATACGAGAAGCCGCTCGGCAATGTCTCCGCCGCCAGCCGCTTCATGGTGTCGATGGCGGTCGCCGAACTCGTTCCCGGCGTCGTATCGCCCTGCAGTTCGGATGCCGGATACAGGTTGTAGCGCGCGACGCGATCCGGTCCCGATATATCGCGGAAATTGACCACGTTACCGAGCAGCACCATGTCGCCGGCGGCATTGCGGGTGCGCAGGCGCGCGAGGTCGGCGGTTTCTTTCCGGAACGGCAAGTCCGCCTGCGTGGTGACGTGATAGGTGCGGCCGAAAAGGTTGAAGTCGTTGACGTAGGCCGAGCCGAAATAGGTCTGGATCGTTTCGGTCACATTCTGGATCGGCACGCCCAGCTTCTGCGCCTTGACGCGGTCGATATCGACGAACACCTGCGGCGTATTGGCGGTGAAGGGAGAAAACACCGAGGTGAGACCGGGCGCCTTGCGCGCCGCCGCCACCAGTTCGTCGGTGGCCGCCGCCAGGAGTTCGGGGCCGCGACCCTGGCGATCCTGAATACGCATCGTGAAGCCGCCGCCGGTGCCGATGCCCGGCACCGCCGGCGGCGGAATCACGATGATGAACGCCCCCTGAAGCGCGGCGAGGCGCTTGCGCAACTCGCCCGTGATCGCTGCCGCGGACAGCCCCTTCTTCAGGCGCACGTCCGGCTCGTCGAACACCGGGAACAAGGCCGCGGCATTGCCCGCCTGCGTCCGGGTCGCGCCCGAGAAGCCTGCGAACACCGCGACGCGAACGATACCCGGGGTATCGAGCGCGATTTTTTCAATCTCCCGGACAACTTCGGTCGTACGCGCCAGCGACGCCGCGCCGGGCAATTGCACGGAGACGATGACGTAGCCGCGATCCTGCGCCGGGATAAAGCCCTGCGGCGTGGTAACGATCAGCCATCCGGCGCTGCCGATCAGCACAACGTAAACCAGCAGCATGACGACCGAATGCCGGATCACAAAACCTGCCGCGTTGCCGTAGCCGTGGGACAGCCGATCAAAACCGCGATTGAAGAAGCAGGTGAATTTGTCCCACCCGCGCCCGATGAAATTCCAGCTTGCCGGTGGGCGCTTGTCTTCATGCGGCTGCAGGATTTGCGACGCCAGCGCGGGCGAAAGCGTCAACGAACAGAAACAAGAAATCGCCGTGGCCACCGCGATGGTGATTGCGAATTGCTGAAAGAATTGTCCGGAGATGCCGCCGAGGAACGCGGTCGGCACGAACACCGCACACAACACCAGCGCGATCGAGACCAGTGCGCCGCCGACTTCCTCCATCGTCTTCAGCGCCGCATCGCGCCTACTCATGCCGTCGCGAAGATGGCGCTCGACATTTTCGACCACCACGATCGCGTCGTCGACCACGATACCGACCGCCAGCACGAGGCCGAACAGGGTCAGATTGTTGATGGAAAATCCGAGCGCCGCCATCACGGCGAAGGTGCCGACCAGCGACACCGGTATCGCGACAATCGGGATGATCGCAGGTCTCCAGCCCTGCAGGAACACCAGCACGACGATGACGACCAGCAGCATCGCCTCATAGATCGTCTTGATCAGCTCGCTGACGGACTGCGCGATGAACTCGGTCGGGTTGTAGCCGATATTGTAGTCCAGCCCGCGCGGGAAATCGGCCTTGAGTTTGACCATGGCGTTGGAGATGTTCTTGGCCGTGGCGAGCGCATTCGATCCGGGACGCTGGGTCACCAACAGCGCGACCGCTGATTTCCTGAGCAGGAAACTGTTGGTGCTATAGGCCAAAGCGCCCAGTTCGATCCGCGCCACATCACGCAAGCGCACGGTGCGGCCGTCGCTACCTGCCTTGACCACGATATCCTCGAACTGCCTGATATCCTTCAGGCGGCCGGTAAAGGTGAGGTTCGGCTGGAACGCGCGGTCGGCGATCGGCGGCTCGGCGAGCTGGCCGCCGGTGATCTGCAGGTTCTGGGCGCGGATCGCCGCCACCACTTCGCCCGCGGTCATGCCCAGCGTCGCGATCCGGTCCGGATCGAGCCACAGCCGCATCGAGTAGTCGCGCGCGCCGAACATCTGGATATCGCCGATACCATCGAGCCGCAGCAACTGGTCGCGCACCTGCAGCAGCGCATAATTGCTGATGTAGAGCTGGTCGAAGCTGTCGTCGGGCGACAGCATGAATACGACCATCAGAATGTCGGGGCTGTTCTTGCGTGTGACGACGCCGTTGCGCTGCACCTCTTCCGGCAGCCGCGGCTGCGCGATCGCGACGCGGTTCTGAACCAGCACCTGGGCCTTGTCGAGATCGGTGCCGAGTTTGAAGGTGACCGTGATGGTGAGATTGCCGTTCGAAGTCGCCTGGCTATAGAGGTACAGCATGTCCTCGACGCCGTTGATCTCCTGCTCGATCGGGGCTGCGACCGTGTCGGAAACCGTTTGCGCGGAAGCGCCGGGATATTGCGTGGTGACGACGACGGTTGGCGGCACCACTTGCGGATATTCCGCGACCGGCAGCGTGGTGTAGGCGATGGCGCCGACGATCAACAGCACGATGGACAGCACCATCGCCAGGATCGGCCGATTGATGGAAAGCTGACCGAGGTTCATGTCTTGCTACCGGCAGGAGCAGCGGGCGCGGCGTGTGGGCTCACCTTGGCGCCGACGCGCGCACGCTGCAGGCCATCGACAATCACGCGGTCTTCCGCCTTCAAGCCTTCGCGGATCACGCGCAAGCCCTCGTCGAGGGGTCCGAGGACAACGGGTTTTGCCTCCACGGTGTCGTCATCCTTGACCACGAACACGATCTTGCGCGATTGGTCGGTGGCGATGGCGGTGTCCGGCAACAGCAGCGCTTCGTAAGGCGCGCTTCCGATCAGCCGCACCCGGCCGAACTGCCCGGGCAGAATCGAATAATCCTTGTTCGGGATCACCGCCCGCCCGCGCAGCGTGCCGGTCGAGAGGTCCAGCCGGTTGTCGAGGAAATCAACCTTGCCGTCATGTGACGGTTTGGTTTCGCCGGTCAGACTGACCTGGACCGGGTTTGGATTCTCGCGCGAACTCGGACGCTTGCCTTCGAAATAGAGCCGATTGTTCTTGAGATAGGTCGCCTCGTCCATGTCGAAGTAGACGTAGATCGGGTCGAGCGAGACGATCGAGGTCAGAAGCGTGCCGCCGCCGGCGTCGCTGCCCTGCACGAGATTGCCGACGCTGATGAGATGGCGGCTCACTCTGCCGCCGATCGGGGCTATGACGTGGGCAAATTCGATGTTGAGCTGGGCTGCCTTCAGCGCGCCTGCGGCCTGCATCTCCGCGGCCTTTGCCGCCTGCAGGGCCTGGCGGCGCTGATCGACAATGGAGTCCGAGACCGCCTGGGTTTGATTCAATGTGAGCGCGCGGTCGAGTTCGCGTTTTGCCAGTTCCCCCTTGGCGCGGGCATCCGAGAGCTGGCCATCGGCCTGCTCGGCGACGGCCTCGAAGGGCCGGGAATCAATGATGTACAAGAGATCGCCGGTATTGACGAAGGCGCCGTCACGAAACTCGACATTGGTGACGAATCCACCGACCCGGGCGCGAACCTGAACCTCTTCCACCGCCTCGAACCGTCCGGTGAATTCGTCCCAATCGGTGACGGTCCGTTTGGTGGGCTGCGCGACCGTGACCGGCGGCGGACCTGCCGCGGCCTGCGGCGGCGGCTTTTCCCCGCAGCCGGACAGGGTCACCGCGAGCAGCACGACCAGCGGTCTGAGGTCGCAGAACGAATGGAAATTGAAAATTTGTATTTGAGCTAAACGCTCCGATTTCTCAGTCGCGGCCAATTCCATCCCCTCCACACTTTGCCGCCATCAAGGCGGCCGTCATGATCCGCGGCAGGACCAAGATGAGACCGGCTGCCAGTCTGTTCAAGAGCCGGCCGGGATCAAGCAAAATTATCATGCGCTGCGCACGCGGGCGAGCGTCATGAAGGTATTCTGCATCATCGGCGCCAGTGTGACGGTCCGTTAGCCGAGCAGCCCGGCCAGATGGCTAGGCTGCGTCCACGTGTTCCGGGTGCAGCGTTGATCGCAATCCGGTGTTCAGAGATTGGGAAATTGCTCGACATTTCCAGGTTCAATCAATTCGTACGATCCATAGAGCCCCGTGAACCCTGTTGTGGAATTTCACAACCCGCTGCCGCTACACCAATAGTGTTGGAATATTCCGCTGGAAAACGATATTGAGCGTCGATCCGCCGATCCGTAAAACGAGGGTCAGACATGGACGCGCTGCCATCGCAAAAATCGTTCGCCGAAGCGCAAAATCCCGCGCGCGGCGCCGATCACATTGCGCCGGATTGTGCAGGTGCGAATTTCTACGCGATCGATCGCGGCCTGCGCGATCTTCTAGAGCTGTATCTTGCGCCAGATGATTTTCACCGGCTGGAACCGCATTTTGATCGCCTCGGCGCGTTGGTGGGTGGCAGGCTCGGTGAACTGGCGAGGGCCGCCGACAAGCATCCGCCGGTCTTGAATGCACGCGATCGGTTCGGCCGCGACGAGGACTGGATCGATTATCATTCGTCCTACCGCGAAATGGAGAAAATCGCGTTCGGCGATTTCCAGTTCCACGCCGTGAGCCATCGCGCCGGCACGCTTGGGATGGATCGCCCGCTGCCCGCGGTGGCCAAATATGCGCTGCAGTATCTGTTCGTGCAGGCCGAGTTCGGACTGATGTGTCCGATCAGCGTGACCGACACCTCGATCCATCTCATTCGCAAGTTCGCCAGCGCCGAGCTCCAAGACTATCTGCTGCCGAAAATGCTGTCGGGCGATATCGCCACGCTATGGAAGGGCACGCAGTTCATGACCGAACGTTCCGGCGGATCCGACGTCGGCGCGATCGAAACCATAGCGCGCTGCGTGGACGGGGAGTGGCGGCTGTATGGCGACAAATGGTTCTGCTCGCACGCCGACGCGGATGTAGCGCTGCTGCTGGCGCGCCCGGAAGGCGCAGCTTCTGGTACCAGGGGACTGGCGCTGTTCGCCCTGCCGCGCCGGCTGAAGAACGGCCGCCGCAACGCCTATCGCATCGTTCGCCTCAAGGACAAGCTGGGCACCCGCTCGATGGCGAGCGGCGAGATCCTTTTGGAAGGCGCGGTCGCCTATCTCATCGGTGAGGCCGACCGCGGCCTCAAGCAGATGATGGAGCAGGTCAACCTGTCGCGGCTTTCGCACGGCGTTCGGGCTGCCGCCATGATGCGGCGCGGCGTCAACGAGGCGATGGTTTGCGCGCGCGGTCGCGTTGCCTTCGGCAAGGCCATTATCGAATATCCCCTGCTCCGCCGCCAGCTCTTGAAGATCACCGTGCCGACCGAGCAGGCGCTCTCGATCTTCCTGTTTGCCGCCAACGCCATGGATCGCGCCAATGCCGGTTCGGAGCAAGCAGAAAGTCTATTGCGAATTCTCACCCCGCTGCTCAAATTCCGCGCCTGCCGCGACAATATTCCGGTGGCCACGGGTTCGATGGAAGTCCGCGGCGGCAACGGTTACATCGAGGAGTGGGTGAATGCGCGACTGGTCCGCGACGCCCATATCGGCGTGCTCTGGGAAGGCACCAGCAACATCAACGCGCTCGATATCGTCACCCGCGCGGTCGGCAAGAGCCGTGCCCACCGGACGCTGGAAGCCGCGCTCAGGAAATTGCTGGATGAGGCCACGCCGATTCCGGCGGCCTTCCGGGACCGTTTGCGGCTGGCACTCGATAAGACAATTGTGTTCGCCGAGCGCGTCGCAGCCGAGCCCGCACTGGAAGCGACCGCGCGGCAGGCGGCAAGTGCGCTCTATCATGTCACCAGCACCGTACTCATGACATGGGAAGCGGCCCAGCCGGCGGCGGACGCGCGCCGGGCGCTGTATGCGAGGTTCGTGCTCGAACATCGCCTGAGCCCGCAAGATCCGCTGGAGCCTCGCGTGGGCGACTGGGAGCGCGATGCGGCGCAGATCGTATTCTCGGAGCACAGAGTTGCGCTGGCGGAGATCGCCGGGCTGTTAAATTAGAGCGCATTCCGCTCGCCACACAACACCTGTCATCGCCCGGCTTGACCGGGCGATCCAGTACGCCGCGGCCTTTCCGGTTGACCACTATCGCCTCTGGAATACTGGGTCGCCCGGTCAAGCCGGGCGATGACGGATTTTTGTCCAACTCAGCCGCTATCGCGCAGCACCAGCTCAAAGCCGAGATCGACATGGCGCGGTCCTTCACGCGTCAGCATCAGCTTTGCGGCCGTGCGGCCGATGGCGTCGCCATGCACGCGGATGGTGCTCAGACTGGGCGCGATCAGCCGGCCCATTTCCAGATCGCCCAGACCAATGACGGCGACGGGCTGCTCTGAGGCTGGACCATTTCGTAACAGCCCGGCGGCGCGCAGGCCCGACATGAAGCCGATCGCATGCGCATCATTGGCGGCGAACACCGCGTCCACGCCGGGCAGGTTGGCGAGCGCAGCAACACTGCCCGAGGCGTTGCGCTCCAGAACCAGCCGGCGCGGAATTTTGGCGCCGGCTTGCAGCGCGGCATCCTTGAATCCATGCCAGCGGCGCGTGGCCCGGGGATCGTCACCGCCGATGAACGCCAGGCTCTGACGGCCTTGCGCCACCAGATGCCGTGCGACCGCGGCCCCCGCGGCGTAATTGTCGAAACCGGCGACGGCATCGATCGGATCAGCCGGAAGATCCCATGTCTCGGCGACCGGAATGCCGGCGCGCCGCAGCAGCCGGGCGCCGTCGTCGGTCGCGGGTGAGCCGACCATGATGATCGCCTCGGGGCGCCGCGACAGCAGCGCTGAAAGCATATGATCTTCCCTTGCCGAGTCGTAACGCGACTGCGCCA
>WNFA01013937.1_pt1 | contig 12131 bp, 7 predicted proteins | sample 5400481 | NCBI WGS metagenome assembly WNFA01 (sample SAMN13153340, study PRJNA577476) | soil metagenome | isolation source: 120 cm saprolite under Douglas fir tree site 2 hole 1 replicate 2 | place: USA:California | collected 2015-04-18
CCCCTTCTGCACAAACACCTGCGGATACTCCAGCGTTCGCAGGCACGCCAGCACACCGTGCCCGTGATTATTCCTCTCCACCGCCAGCAGCGCCGTGTTGTATTCCTTCCCGAGCGCCACCAATCTCCGCGCAAACTCCCGCGGAGGCCAATGTCCATGCAGCTCCGCACACTGCGCGCCCATCTGACGATCAATGACTTCCGCGCACGAGTAATCGCCCTCGATCCCGCCCCCCGCCGGATCGGCTCCGATTACATATCTCCGCCCCGGCCGCGCCGGAAGCCAGATCGTGAGCCGCTGATTGTCGCGCGCCTCCAACGCTTCGCCCGAACCTTGCAGCGCCCGCTCCACCGACTCCAGGTCAAAGACGCATTCTCCCGACGCACGGAAACACGACACCGGGTCCTCGGCGAATTCCTGCACCGCCAGTCCACGAAATGACGCCCATTGTTTCCGTCGCCATGCGATCTGTTCGATCTTCAGCCCGTGAAGCGCAGCCAGTTCCGCTTCCTCTTCTGTTGCTGCAAAATCCGCGCCCGGTTCCAGGACATAGGCTGCGTCAAACCACCATGGAAAAAAGTGACGCGTATACCCCGTATCGTCCGCCCGCTGCCACTCCTCATAAAAAAGTCCGCCCGCTCCGTTCGGCGTGGACTCCAGCACAATGTCGCCTCCCGGCACCACCGCCGGAAGCCCGGCCCGCCAATCATCCGGTAGCTTCTCCCAGAACCGCCGGACGATCCGGAAAATGTCCTCTGCCGACTCTCGATCCTGCGTCACCTGCATGCTCAGGGTGCCCCGTCGCGTGATTGTCTGGACGAAAAATCTCGCGGCGACGTAAGTCGTGATGCCCAGCTGCCGCGCCTTCAGCACCACGTTCTGGTCTGTGGATTTCCGCGAATACTCCCGCTGCGCGCGGTTCAATAGGAAATCGGTCCGATTGGTTGTCTTCGTCCGGATTCTCAGCCACTCTTCGATGAAGAGATCCCGCCTGGTCGGCTCCCACAGCTCTCCAATTTCTAATCCTTCCCGGGCTTGCCTTTGCCCTTTCGGGCGTTCATCAAGGTTTTGTCCTAACCACTCCCAATCCTCAGGCCCAAAATCGGTCAAAACAGCCGTCCCTTGAAGAGGCCCATTTCAATGCGTTGCGCTGAAGTCCTCCGGCACATATGAGTACGCCCCTATCTCCCACCCGGTCCCGTACGAGTTCTGATTGATTTCCATCAGGTCGTATTGATACTCCGCACCTAGATTCGCGCCCGCGTCCCGCACCGGCGAATTCACCGTCGGCCGAAAATCTGCCTCCGTCCCACTCGACGGACAAACATAATAGCTGCCGGTCACATAGCCCGACGGCACCACATCGTTTGCCGCGCACGACAAGAGAAGATTCACCATCTGCGTATTCGATTCCAGCGCCGCCCCCCCTTGAACCAGGGCGTCCATAAAGTTCGCGACTTCATCCGGACGCAACTCGTTCACATGCCAGAAGTACCCGATCGGTCGTCCCCACAGCGCGTTCTTAAATACATCTTGACTAACCCGATTCCGCATCGCCTGATAACTAAGGCCCTGATAGTTAGGCACCACACCCTGACTTAGGATGTTGAACACATCGTAGCCCGTAGCCAGGGTTGTATTTGCCCCGCAACACGGCTTTAGGCTACCCGTCCCGCGCACCCCCGCATATCCCAGATTGGCCGCTATGTTCTCGGTTACCGGATCTTCATAAGTCCCAGGCATCACGTACACCCGTTTCAGCGGCAGTCCTGTAAAGTTCAGATTCATCCACCCCTGTGCCCAACTCATTTCTTCCGTTTCCATCTGCGTTTCGTCAAGGTCCAAGTTCTGTGCCGAACTCTTAACGTCCATGTTCGTCACATCGGCCAGCGAAATACTGCGCGCCGTGCTCTTCGCGTTCGCGTCAAGAGTCACAGAAAATACCCCGCGCTGCTGCAACGTGTATAAAATCCCACCCAAAGTGTCGAGCCCGGTAGAAGTCTGCCCCGGCGCCGCTGGCGTTAAATTCCAGTTAACATCGGCGGCCGGATCGTCCGGGCTCGTCGTCACCGTCAACGTCGCATGCCCCGGTGTGGGGTGCGTTATGTTCAATGTCACGCTTGACGCGATGGTCCCCGTGTACTGCAAGTTCTCAAAAGCATGGCACGGAACAGGAAACGGCCCAGTCGCCCCACAACTAGAGGCCGGTGGATCTGAATACTCATGCGATATCGAGTGCGTGTTGACGTCCCATCCCGCATTAATCCAACCCTGCACTTCACTGATAATCGACTGCGAATAACTCCCGCCAGTAACTACCGCAATCGAGAGCGGTACCCCTTTGGCTGCCATTGTCGGCAGCAGTGAGTTGATATAAGTATCGCTATACTGCACCAGTCCAGGATCGTCATAGGTCACCGTCGTATATGCCGGCCACCGGTGCCACTCGCGGATCCAGGGCGGCGTTTCCGCCGCTACGTTATGCAAGCCCGTCGCCGGTCCGGGAGTTCCCGACGTATCCAAAGTCAACGCCGTTGCCAGATTGTTCGCGTACAAATGGCAATAGTCATAGCTCACCGCCCCCTGCACGTTATCCAGTATCCCGTATGCGCGATTCGCATATCCCCGGCAGTTCTTAATTTCAAAAGCGCATCCACCACTACCGCATCCATCAAAACGGTAACCTGCATAGTTCATGTTAGCGTCCGTGTTATAAAGATGGATGTCCACCGGCGTGCCGCTCGGATGCACATAAAAACCCAGCGGCACAGCGCCGTTTTCCACTTCACTGTCCGACGCCATATTGCCAAGCCAAAGGTGATCGCTCGAACCTTGCACCTGCACTCCGTAGCCATCGAACCAGTCAAGTTGCAAATGCTGAATTTCCAGCCACGAGACGCCATTCACATTCAGCACGCTTCCCCCGCTGAGCGCGATGGGTGCAACCGTGGAGTAATGCGCCGCCGGATTGCCACCAGCGCTGTACACATACAAAATGTAATTCGTCGCGTCATACCAGAAGTCCCGATCATGGCTAAGAGCCGCCTGGCTCCCCTGTCCCATCCCCCACGCCGTGCCGAACCGCACATACTGTAACTGGGACGGCGCCTGTGTCAGACAATAGAAACGTCGAATACCGCACTGCACAACACTCGCAAGCGCGCTTGTCGCTGAATACAGCGTTGCCGACCAGACGTTGGTGTTCCCCACCTGTGTCCACCACCGCGCTGCAATCGGCAAATAGCCGGTCAAGTGCGGCGGCTGACCATTGCCATAGCTGTCGATCTTGATCAGAGAACCGCTGCTCCCGCTCGAGGGCGGTGTCAGCGTTTCGTTCCAGGTACAGTCCCGCCGCAGGTTGATCGTGTCACCCGGCTGAAAGCTGGAGATCCCAACTTGCAGCAGCGTGCGCCACGCCTGTTGCGGGCTAGTCCCAGGATTTCCATTCGCCCCGTAATTGCAATCGACGTAATAACTGGAGGCACACGCCAGCGGCCCTCCTAAAGATAGAAGCAACAATACTTGTTTCATCATGGTGGCCTTCGTGGGATCAATACACGATCAGGGCCGGAATCGAAGCACCGGAACTGAAACTGTCGCTGGGCAAAGTTACCGTCGAGGGCAGCGCTGCGCCGCCCGTGGTGACGTTCACCTGAACATTTGCCGCCCAGGTCACGCCCGAGCCCGGCGTTCCCAGCAAAGCTGCGCACGTGGAGGCGCAGTTACTCGTGAGCGCAATGTATATCCGCCCAGCGGGCACGGTGACGTTCGAGGCGCTCCACGCTATGTGCTTTATTCCGGTTGATGACGCAAACGTCGTGCCCGCGGTTGACGCCGTCGTCGCAACCAGGGCGCCTGTTCCACCCGAAGTCCCGGAGTAAAGGCCTAGCGCATAATTGTTGGACGTGTTATCGGCTGTGCCCACGACGTAAGCAACGTTGTTGGTCGCGCACGGGTAGGGGTTGTAGACACCCCAGACAATGGCCTTATTCGTTCCCGTAAAAGCATTGCCCGACCCGCTCTGTGTAGGCACGGTGACCCACGAGCAGGTAGGCGAAGGCAGCTGAGCCGTGGGAAGAGTCCCAGTTGTAAGGTCCGATGCAGACACAGTTACATTCGACGAGAGCGCGTGCCCGTTGACCAATGTGCCAGTGGTTACATATCCCGGCACTGTTGGCGTTCCCGTGAAAGTAGGTGACGCCAGTGGCGCAGCGCCGGTGATCTGGCTGACCGTATAGTCGCCACTCGCGGCCGCGACCGCGCCCGTTCGTCCAAACACGCTCGTGACTGCGTTCGCAGGCATGCACGATGCCCCGCTTGTCAACTGGCACTTGAATGTGTTGTCCGACCCAAGACCCAACGAGAAATCCATCCCGCTCGGCACCGTGACTGTCGTTCCCGTCCATTTCTTTCCCGACCACTGCGTTGATCCGGTGCCCGTCTGGTTGATTGTCCCCGCTACATTCAGATTACCGCTGAGCGTTACGTCACTGGAGAATGTCTTCGATCCACTAATCGTCTCAGCGCCCGCCAGATGAATGACCGCTGAATCCGCCGCAGCCCCCGTAACTTGCGCCACAGAATAGTCGCCGGTCGCTGCAGTGACTGCACCGGTGCGCCCAAATACAGAACCGACATTTCCCCCGCCGCCGTTAACCTGTGGAGGTTGCAAGCTGACGCGCATACCATTCGTTTGTCCAGATATCGCATTAGTAACATCTACATACCCGATCAGTTGCGCAGAGGGCTGCGCTCCGGACCCTGTGTCGTGACAATCGCCCGCTGTACTTGTGCTCGCAATGACCGCATCCCCAGCGGTAGTGCCATTATCGAAGATGCAATATGCGAAGCCGCGCCATGTAATCGCTGCGTTCCCGCTCTTGCCGGCGCCGCCTTGTACCAACCCAATCACGCCGTTAGTCGACGACGTACTCGCAAGCACCGCCTGCAATGGACTGTTAGTGGTGAACACTGCCAACTCGTTCAACACTGTGCCGGTTGACGCGTCATTCGGAATCTCAAAATCGTTCCGCCCGTATAGGACCGAATTAAACGACGTTTTCGCGAAGATGCTCTTGGCAGCGTTCCCGCTGTCGCTGCCGAGGTTAAAGGCATTGTCCGTCCAGGGTTTAAAATTCCCCGCGGCATCCACCACCCATTTCAGCCCGCTTCCAATCCACAGGCCTAACCCAGGCGCCGTCGCCGATGTCGCGTTCTCGCTGCGGACCACGGCATAGTTGTCCGTTGCATCAAAGCCCAAAGACGTTCGCTGCCAGGTTGTGTTATTCGCGAAATTCGAATAGACGCGGAAGTTCTGCGCCGTGCTTCCGTTTCGCTCTTCGAGGTTATCTGCAGGATCGCCGCCCGGGTCAGAGTTGAACATGTTAGTCAACCCCAACTGGGTAACTTGCCCGTTGTTGTCAATGACCCGTGGCGTGTGCGTAGCTGAGTCGAACCAGAACACGCCCCAGTTAGGAATCCCGGCAGGCTGCGTGGTTTCAGATAGCTGGATTACATTGGGCGTTGTGCAATTCGCATTCCCATTCGCCGCAATGCCCGTGGCAAACGACCCGCTGCACTGCGTCGGAACGGCCGCCAGGGCTAGGGCCGTCCCCGCCTGTCCGCTGATATTCGAACTCGTAAGAGCAACCTGGTGCGTTGTGCCACCAATGTTCACCACTGGCAACCCGGCAGTTGTATCCAGCCCGATGCCGCCTACGGCTGGAACGAAAGCATTCCCCTGCGGCAATAACAAGTTCCCGCTTATCGTGACGTTGTTTGTGAAAGTCTTCGTCCCGGCAATCGTCTCGGTGCCCGTGTTATGAACTACCGATGCGTCCGCGGCCGCTCCCGTAACTTGAGACACCGTATAGTCGCCATTGGCGGCTATAACCGCCCCCGAGCGCCCAAACACCGAACTAACACTCCCTCCACCACCGCCAGATCCGCAAGGACTCCCAGTGGATGCAATCACGCCGGACGCAATATTGAGGCAACCATTCGACAGCCCGGCCAGCGTAACGCTCTGATCGAACTTTACCGGAACGTTAAACTCTTTCAGCAATGCACTCAACCTCTCCAACCAGTTTGCATGCACACCATCGCCGGTCTGGGCGATGTAATTCGTAATCGACACCGGAGATCCAAACGCAAGCTGCCCAGAACTAACCCCCACTCCGCCGCTCGGCACATCCGTTCCGATCCACGTATCAGTCGCACTCGCTGGCGGCCTGTATCCCGAAGTTGATTGAGTCAGGGCAGGCTGGGAATCAATCAGCGTGATGATGTGATGCGGAGCAATAGAGGCTCCCGTTGTGCTGGAAAAATTTAGTCGCCCCTTGGATAGAGACATGCCACCGCCTGCCTCTGTCCCATCAGTCACTATCGTGGCCGTCTGATTTGGAACACTGTTATTGAAGGACGTCACGCTCGCTAAACATGCGGTATAGCCCCCCGGCGATGCTGCTCCGTAGCTCGAGCACTGATTGGCAAGCTGAAGCGGATTTCCGTTCAGTCCCACCCCAACGATGCTCGACTCCTCCACGTCTACCTTGACGCTCTTGTTGACCGATACCACCGAACCGGGCCAGAAGTTTAAGTTCCCGCCGTAGTTCGCTTGTTTAATCGCATATGCGGAAGTGGACGACGATCCGTTATCTGTGTAAGTGCACACCAAACCACCAGAACACGCAGCAGATTGTAGAAGTCCCTGTGCCACGTATCCGCACGTCCCTCCCGTTCCACCGGGGCATCCCCCATTGTGGGGATAGACTGCACCAACCCCAACCGGAGTTGCTATGCGGATCACGTCATAGGTGATGGCATCACTTCCGTTCGCCACCCTGGGCCAACGAACCGGAATCGAATCGCTTCCTGTTGAAAGCCAATTGAGGATCTGCATCGGAGAGGTTTGCGTGCCAACAGTCGTGTCGTTGGCTACGACGAAGTATGAGTAAGGCGTAGAACCCGTTCCCCCCGTGGCAAACGCTCCCGAAGTGCCGCCACTCCCGGCAATCTGAAAACTCGCCGCTCCGGTCGATATTCCGGCAATCAACCCGGCAATTCCAAGACCGGGAAAAGGAGACCGAGGTGGAGATAGCGGGTTTATTCGATGAATACACCTGCCAGGGACCCGTGGCTTGAAGTACGGTGTTTTCGATATAGAGTCCATTTGAGTTGTAGCCAGTCACTCCGTTCGAGTAATTCGCTGTTATGGTCGAGTCGCGCAGCGTAATAACCGGAGCAATCTGCATGCTCTGGTTTCCTGCCGAGAACACAAACGATCCCGTCCAATTCGCATTGTTGTTCAGGGATATCGCGTTGTTATTAAAATGGTCGATAGTGGCGTTCTCGTCATCCCATAAATCGAAGAAGTTATTAAACTGGCCGCTCTCTCCCACCTTATCGTAGGAAATGTCGATCAAGTGGGTATTTACAGCATTATCTAACACCGCCACATATGCCAGTGCCACTACGCCAGGACTTGCCTGCATGGCGATGTCAGCGCCAGAGTGCGCATACTGGAACGTTGTTGTGCTCGGCACCGCTGTGATTATCGCATCGCCCCAGTAGCTGCTGCTGTCGGTAAACAGGATCGTCACCATATCTCCGACCCGAAAGCCGTGCGCGCTGGCCGTCGTAATGGTCGCAACCTGGGAAGTCCTTTGCGTTTGTGTGATCGCGACTCCAGCAAATGCCGCGTTGCCCACGAGACTCACCGGTGTGCGAAAGCTCAGCCCGGCCACGGTGTTGTTCGTGAAGTCGTTGGAATTCCTCAGATCGCCAACCTGTAAGCAGGCGCCGCGCCCAAAACAGTTCAGCGATGTCCCGTAGCCGCTCAAAACAGATTGGTTGGAATGCAGATAGAGTGTTCCGAAAACGTTGTAAGTGTTGACAGTACCGCTGGGCCCATTTGCCGGAATGGTCACGTTGCACTGGCTGTTCTTGTATGTGATCGTATTTACTCCGCAGCCGGTATTCAACGTCTCCTGAATGCCAGAAGAGGCGGAACTTATCGTGTATCCGGAGGAATAGGAATAGAACGGGGTGAAACTAATCGTCCCCGACGCCGCTCCTGAAGTACATCCTCCTGCCGCGGTAATTACGCTGACCGCCTCACTGTTTCCCCCGCCGGAAACAAGCACTTGATAGCCGGCTCCGCTCGTCGTATCAATGCCGACCGGACAGGGAGTAAGCGTGACTGTTGCCTGCGATCCCCCTGTTAGCGAACTGGAAATGGTCTGTGTCCAATTCAGCGCCGTCGTGGCATACGTGATCCCGGCCGGCGCGCCGCCACCACAAGATCCCCAAGTCGAGTTACCGGTTAAACAAGTCGCTGCGCTGGCGACTCCCGCTCCCAGCTGGCCGGTTGGAACACTCCCATTCACCAAGTCAGCTTTTACCGCAAGACCGCTGTCCACATAGTGCCGATCGGCAGCCTGATTAGGTGCGGTCGGATCTGCGGGCAGGCTTAATGGACCACTCATCGTGTCGCCCGCCTTTGAGACGTACGCTCCCGAGCCCACGTTCGCCACTGCCGCATCCACGTAACCCTTGTTTGCAGCATCAGTGGCTCCGGCCGGCGCTGGAAGTGCCGGCGCTGGAAGTGCCGGAGGCACGGCAAAATGCTTCGTGCCGGAGATCGTCTCCGTTCCCGCCAGATGCACCACTGCGGCGTCGATCGCCCGATTCGCCACAGCCGCATTCACGTACTGCTGAGTCACGGCGAGGTTCCCCAGCCCTGTACCTGGTGTCGTCAGCACAGCGGCAATTGTCGTCGGCGATGTCGCCGGAACCGCCCAGTATTCCGTCCGAACGGTACCGTCGTCGAGTTGGAAAACCACGACGTAGTAAGTTCCCGCCGGAGACGCGCCCACGTTGGGAACTAGTTGCGCGGTAAACGCGCCTAGTGGTCGTAGCGTCACACTCAGATTGCCCGCCGCCACCGCGTTTCCCTCTGCGGTCTGGAACGACGGCCATGAAACCAGCACTGTACCCGATGCGGCGGTTCCGTCGGCCCGATACACTGTGCCGCTGATCGTAGTAAGTGCTGGCCCTTGTGCCTGTAACGTGGTCGACAACGTCAACGCCAGCAACGCGATCAGCAGGGAAATCACCACCTGCGCCGCCATCGAGAAATAATTGTTATTCACCGCGAACTTTCTGGGCATCTCTTGTTCTCTCCTCGTAAGCACACGCCGCCCGAATTTGGGCCAATAAGAAAGCCGCTCTGCCGAGCGGCGCCCCTACAGGTTTCCCCTGTGCAGGTTCCCCCTGTGCTCCTCGGAGCCTGCCCTGAGCGAAGCCGAAGGGTCCTCTGTGGTTCAAGCTTTTGACGTTTGTCGCAGCCGCCCTGGGGACCTCCGAAAAACACTTCGCATATTTCCACCCAACTCGATGCCGATGGTCAGTCTGAGCTCCGCGGCTCGCTCTCCACCCTCGAATCCATAAATCGCCGCACGCTCTCAACATACACGTCCGCGAAGTCGACCACCGGCCTTCGCGTCTCGATCAGCACCATGGCTGGATCGAGTTCCCACTCCATCGCGCATAATACCGCCAGCGTCATCATCGGAGCCCTGTGCACCCCTGCGGCACAGTGGATGTAAAGCCGTGCCTCCGGGTTGTCCAGAGCTTGCAGCGCAAAATCAACGCCGCGCTTCAGCAGTTCCGGGGGCTTCGGCAAAAAATCGTCGTCGGTCGGATTCCACAACACGCGGATCCCGTGCGGCTCCGCCAGCGGCCGGTCATCGAACTCGAGCTGCATGTTGAGCACGTGGGTCACACCCGTTTGCGCCAGTTCTTCCATGTTCCGCGCGTTCCAGATTCCACCGCCCAGCGCAACTCGTTCCGTGATCCAGGTCATATCCATGCTGCGTTCCGTTCGCCTTGCTGTCGCAATCCTCAATCTGCGTTTTACGATTATTCTGATTCTACGTCACCTTTCACGTCGCCCGCGTCCCCATGGTTCGCTGGGAACTCTTCGCACAAATCCAGCTTCTCGATGAGCGACTATGCCATCGATTCCCGGTCTTCGACCCCGCTCGCCGCCGACGGGAACACTCCGGCGATTTCCCAAAGAAAGCGCGATGCCCGCAAACGCCACCGCTTTCATTCACTGACCGCACCTGTCCGCCAGAAATAGAAAAAGGGCGCGATTTGCGTTCGCGCCCTTCAGAGTTTTTATTTTTTTCGACTCTTAAGTTTAGGATATCAAATCGGAGGGGGGTATACCGCCAACTTTTCTATATTTATTTTCGCCTTCATTTGAGTCACTTACGTCGAAATTGTGATTCTTACCCTCTTGACAAGTTTTTTGACCTCTTGTCGCCGTCGGCAATTTCTCCATCAAACCACCCGCGAGCAGGATCCGAGAGAGCTGGTCAAGCGCATCCTGGAGGAAACGTTCGACCGTTCTTTGGGTACAACCGACCTCGGGTACGGTGTATTCCTCCAGAACGTTCATGGCCAGCAGCTTTTTTTCGAGTGCGTTCAGCTTCTCGATAGCCTTCTCCATGTCGGCCACAAAGATTACGACGTCCTCAAAGTTCCTCATCGTGTACGACGTGACCCGTGATCGGAAGAACTCGCGTCCCAGCAGCGACGGCAGCCTCCCCACCTCGACCGACGCCCGGGCGTAGCGCCGCAGCAGTGCGACCGTGCGCCTCCTGTAGGGCCACAGTTCCGTCTCCGTTTCGCCAAACAGCACCGATGGCGGTAGGTCCGCCTGCCCCATCAGACTCAATGCTTGTGTGCTCATCGTTTGTGCACTTGTCATGCCCGTACCTCCATCGCGGCCACGCCCTCCAGATATTCAATCCGGCCCTGGCAGTGAAGGTCTTCGCGTGGAACGTGCGCTTTTTCCACCTGTCCTTTGCGGCGTGGGCGCGCTTTGCGGGGCGGTGCCTCCCCAGGGTTTGGCATTGCTGCCAAACACGCACGACAACTCGCGCAATACACTCCATCTACTCCCTGCTGACGCAGCCACAATCCGCCGCACCGCTCGCAATACTTCAGCTCGACTTGGGTTTCCGGGCCTTCCATCCTGCCTATGAAGTTCATAATTGCCTCTCTCGTATGAAATGAAAAACACTCAAAGCAAAAAAGCCCTGGTGCCGACTTGTCGGCCCAGGGCTCGTTTCTCTTACGATGACCTGCGGTTCTATTTAGTTAGAAATGAAGCAGTTATTGCAGCCTTGCGGTTACTCCGGACTCCTGCTGTCGGAAGTAACCCTCCTCGTATCCGGACTTGAGCACTTGCCCGTTCTGCACAATGACACTCAAACGCCCGTTGAAATGAATGGCCTGCAACAACCGTTGGATAGCTGCCGAGAGCACTTCCGCCGAGCGTACCTTCCGGCGGAACTCCCCAAAGCTTCTTTCCTCGTTTTCGTGGGACTGTACTTCTATCATGGCCGAAAACCTTTCTTGCAGTATAAGTGCAGTATGAGACATATAATAAACCTATCCTATAGCTCAGATAGCGACTAAGTCAAGAAATATATTCCCTTACGGATGTTGCACTTACATCTATAATAGCAATGTGCTATTGTGACGTGTTATACTCCGCCGATGAAATTCCGCATGCTTCAGGAAAATCTCCGCAAAACCCTCTGGGAACGCATCGACGGAGGAGAACTTACTGGCTTGCGTCTGGCGGAGCAGACTGGCTTCAAGCAAGCCCACATCTCTAACTTCCTGAACCGCAAGCGCGGACTCAGCTTGGAAGGCATGGACAAAGTCCTGAACGTACAGCATCTCTCGGTGCTGGATCTCATCGATCCCGCCGAAGTCAACAAGCGGGCGTCGATCCTCCCGCCGAGCGAGGATGAATTCGACAACGTGGTGGTCGCTGACTCGCATATCGCGGCCTCCGAAGCCCTGATTATGAGCATGCACGTCAAGGAGATACTAAAGTTCAAGAAGAGCTTCCTGAAGCGATTGAAGGAGGAGGCGGAAGGTGACCGTAGCGGGTGGGAACGCTTTGTAATCATCAAGGTGGATACGCAGGAAGGAATGAGCATGTATCCCCGTACCATGCCCGGTGCCACCCTACTGCTCGACCGCCACTATAACTCCATGACTCCCTACCGCAAGGGCGAGAATAACATGTACGCCGTGCGCAAAGATGG
>WNFA01004116.1_pt1 | contig 12125 bp, 5 predicted proteins | sample 5400481 | NCBI WGS metagenome assembly WNFA01 (sample SAMN13153340, study PRJNA577476) | soil metagenome | isolation source: 120 cm saprolite under Douglas fir tree site 2 hole 1 replicate 2 | place: USA:California | collected 2015-04-18
ACTTGAACTCGTAGACTCGCTGATCCGCGCTCACCGTCCAGGACTCCGCCAGGCTGGGCGTCATGAGATTGCCGGGCATCGGTTTGACGAGCGCGTCGTGGATGGCATAGAGCACCCAGAAGGAGGTGAGACCCTGGAATTCTCCTGGATCGAACCACACGGGCGACAGCGTCACGTACAACGCCCAGCGCATCTCCCCTTCCGGCTTCGGCTGGGACGTCGGCCTGGGCTGGGCCGCTGCGTCTCGGAAGGGGCTGACCGCGAGGAAAGCGCACAGTAATCCGGCGGCGACCATCATGGACCACCGTGGAAATCTCCGTGCAGGGTTCATCTCGCCTCCACGCGGACCATGGCAACCTTCCGTGGGGATACTAGATCAAATTGAGGTTCCGGACCGGGCTTTCATCTTTGTACACTCTTCCGGTGGGCCGGCTCTTCCTGATTCGCCACGGCGAGACCGACGGGAACGCCCTCCGGATCGTCCAGCGTCCTGACATTGCGCTCTCTCCCCGCGGCGTGACGCAGGCGGAGCGGCTGGCGCGCCGGCTCGCGCGCGAGGGCGTCGCGCGGATCGTGTCGAGCGACTTCGCCCGCGCCGCGAGCACGGCCGAGCACCTGCAGCGCGCGACCGGCGCTCCCCTCTCCTACGAGCCTTTACTGCAGGAGCGGAACTTCGGCGATCTCCGCGGCACCCCCTACGCGGACCTCGGCTTCGACATGTTTGCTCCGGACTACGCGCCGCCTAACGGCGAGACGTGGCCCCTGTTTCACGCCCGCGTCGAACAGGCGTGGGCCCGCGTGCAGGTACTGGCGGCGGCGACCGGCGGCGACCTCGCGGTCGTGACGCACGGCCTCGTGTGCCGCTCGCTCGCCGCCCGGCATCTGGTCCTCGCCGACGGCGAGGTGGTGCCGGAGCGCTGGGAGAACGCCTCGTTGACGATCGTCGACGGGCCGGCGCCGTGGCGCGTGCGCCTGCTCAACTGCGTCGCCCACCTCGAGGACCTCGACGCCGCGCCGCGCGCCGACCCCGGCGCCGCCTAGAGGCGGGTGCCGCTTGCCGACGTTGCTCAGCGTCGCCGCGTAGCGACGCCCCTACACCATCTGGGCCTGGGCTACGGTGGGCGCGTCGCCCGCAACCGTGGTGCGTCGCATGTCGCGCGGCTGGCTCTCGTCGTAGCGGCGCACACGATGCATCATTTGCCGGTTGTCCCACATGACGAGATCCCACGGGCGCCACGTGTGCACGTAGACGAATTTGGGCTGGGTCGCGTGCTCGTTCAGATCCCGTAGCAGGACACGCGCCTCCGGCATCGGCATGCCGACAATGCCGCCGGCGTGGGACGAGAGGTACAGCGACTTGCGGCCCGTGACGGGATGGGTGCGCACGAGCCGCTGGCGCACCGGCCGGAACATCGCGCGCTCCTCCTCCGAGTAGTCGAGCATGCCGAGCGAGCCGCGCGAGTACATCAGCGAGTGCTCGCATACGAAGTCCTCGATCTGCGCCCTCGTGTCCGCGTCGAGCGCATCGTAGGCCGCGCGCATATCGGCGAACTCGGTGTTGCCGCCCGTCGGATTCACGACGCGCGCCGAGAGCAGCGAGTATTTGGCGGGGATCGCCCGGAACGAGCTGTCCGAGTGCCAGAGCATGTTGCCGAGGTTGAACAGACGCACGCGGGAGTCGCGCTGGAGCGGCTGCCCGTCCCGGCCGAGATTGGAGACGTCGTTCATGCCCACCTGGAGGCGCTTGTCCTCCGGCTTGCTGATGTTGCCGCCCCGGGCGTCCTCCAGGGCGCCGAAATTGCGGCTGAACACCATCTGCTGTTCGTCGGTCATCTTCTGATCGCGGAACACGAGCACCGCGTAGCGATCCATCCCCGCCTCGATGGCCGCCACTTCCTCGCGCGAGAGCGGTCGAGTGAGGTCGGTCCCGGACACCTCGCCCACGAACACGGGATGGATCTGGCAGATGGATATGTTCATCGGAGCAAGCCTATCGTAACCCACGGACGCTCCAGATCGGCACCGGGCGGGCCAGCCCCTTCAGAGTGAGTGGGCCCACGGGCCGAGATCAGGATTTGTCCGCCCGCGGCCTCGCCGCAGAGCCGCGCTGCCAAGTTCGTGACCGTCCCGATCGCGCCGTAATCCAGGCGGCCCTCGAAGCCGATGGCGCCGATGGTGGCGTAGCCCTGAGCGATGCCCACTCCAAGCGCCAGATCCCAGCCGCGCTTGCGCCAGCGGGCGGCGAGGCCAGCCAGGAGGTCTCGCATCGCGACGGCCATGCGGATCGCGCGCTCGGCCGGGTTCGGGATCTCCACCGGATCGTTGAAGAAGATCATCATGCCGTCGCCGGTGAAGCGCTCGAGCGTGCCCTCGTGCTCCAGGATGAGGCGGCCCATCTCCGCGTGGTACTCGCGGAGCACGCCCATGACCTCCTCGGGCTCGGCCGTCTCGGCGAAGGCGGTGAAGCCGCGGAGGTCGACGAACACGACGGTCACCTCGCGCCGGTGGGTCTTCAGAGGATCGTCGGTGCCGCCAGCCACGATGAGCTCCGCGAGCTGCGGGGAGAAGAAGCGCTTGAGCCTCCCCAGCCGCTCCAGCTGCGCGACCTGCTCGGCCACGCGCCGCTCGAGCGTGTCGTTCCATTCCGCCAGCTCGCGGCGGTGGCGCGCCTCCTGGTCGTGCAGGCGCTTCTTTTCCAGGCACGCTCCGATCCTGGCCTGCAATAGCACCGGGTCGAACGGCTTGCCCAGATAGTCCTCGGCGCCCAGCTGGATGCACCGCACCACGCTGTCCAGCTCGTCCAGCGCCGAGATCATGAGGACCGGGATGTCGCGAAGCGCGCGGTCGGCCTTGAGGCGCTTGAGCACGGCGTAGCCGTCGAGGTCCGGCATCATGACGTCGAGGAGCACGAGGTCGACCGGTGTCCCCGCCAGCGCGGCGAGCGCGGCGCTCCCACCGGCCGCGGTCAGCACCTCGTAGTCCTGGCGCTTGAGGCGTCGAGCGAGCATGTCGCGATTGTCCTCGTTGTCGTCCACGACCAGGATCACGTCGCGGCGCTCTGCCTGCTGACCGGCGCCGGATTCCGCGGGCGCCGCCTGCCGCCCGACCTCTTGAGCCGACGCACCACCGGGGCGCAGCAGCGCGTCGAGGCGTTCGGTGGCCGCGCGGATGCGGTCCAGGTCCGGGAGCAGCGAGCTCGCGCCTGACTCCGACGCCCGCCGGCGCAGTGCCTCGCCCGCCGCGCGGATGCGCTCGAGCGGCGGGCCCAGCGTGCCGCGCGCAGCCGCCAGGTCGGGTGGTCTCGTATGGCTCCGCGCCAGCACCTCGTTCAGCAGCGCCAAGAGCTGCCGAGCGTCGGCGCGGAGCGCGGCGAACCCGGCGGTCAAGTCGGGTTTGCCGCCGTCCTCGAGCTCCTCGAGGAGCAGCTCGGTGTACCCGATGATGTGGTTCAGCGGCGTGCGTAGCTCGTGGCGAAGCTGTGCGGCGGGGTCGATGCTCACGCGCCGGCCGCCCGCCCGAGCAGCGCCTCGATCTTCTCGATCAGCCGAGTGAAATCGACGGGCTTGGTGTCGAACTCGTCGCAGCCCGCCGCGATGGCCTTCTCGCGGTCGCCGGACATGGCGTGCGCGGTGAGCGCGATCACGGGGATGCCTCGCGTCTCCGGCGCGGCCTTGATCTGTCGGGTCGCCTCCCACCCGTCGAGCACTGGGAGGCTCATGTCCATCAGGATCAGCGCCGGCGCCTCCGACCGCGCCATGGCCACGCCTTGCTCGCCGTCGACCGCGATCGCCACGTCGTACCCGCGCCTGGCGAGACGGCGAGAGAGCATGTCCCGGTTCATCTCGTTGTCCTCGACGAGCAGGATCCTGGCCATCAGGCCTTGAGTCTCCGACGGGCGACGCTGGTCGCCACCAGCTCGCGCACCTCGGCCAGGAGCTGATCGCGGCCGTGCTCGCCTTTCTGGAGGATCTTCTGGACGTAGCCGTTGAGCCGTTCGTGGTCGTCGCGGGACAGGTCTCGGGCCGTGATGACGACGACCGGAATCGCCCGCCAGGCCTCGTGGCGGCGGAGCTCGGCGACGAACTCGAAGCCATCCATCTCAGGCATCATCAGGTCGAGCAGGATGACGCTCGGCTTCACGTCGCGCAGGCGCTCGAGCGCCACTCGCCCGTTCTCCGCCTCGACGACCGCGTAGCCCTCCGGCTCGAGCATGCGCCGGAGGAGCTGCCGGAGCTCGCCGTCGTCGTCCACAACCAGCACCGGGCGGTCGCGCCGGTATTGCTTCAGCACCGTCACCAGACGCTCGCGGTCGATCGGCTTGGTGAGATAGTCGGAGGCGCCGAGGGCGTAGCCCAGGTTCCTGTCGTCGACGATCGTCAGCATGATGACGGGAACGTCGGCGACAGCTGGGTCGGCCTTGAGCGCCGACAGGACCGCCCAACCGTCCATTCCAGGCATCATGACGTCGAGCGTGATCGCATCCGGGCGAAGCTCGCGGGCCCGTCGCAGGCCCTCCTCGCCGCCAGCCGCGGTGACGACCCGGAACCCTTCCCTGGCGAGGAAGCGCTGCATCAGGTCCCGCACCGCCGCCTCGTCGTCGATCACCAGCACGGTGCCGACGCCCGACGCCACGCGGTCGGGGGGTGCGGCGTGCGCCGCCGGCTCCTCGACGATCGCGGCCACGAGGGCCGGCAGCAGGATGGTGAAGGTGCTGCCTCGGCCCGCCTCGCTTGCGACGGTGACGTCGCCGCCCATCATGCGGCAGAGCCGCCGGCTCAGCGCCAGGCCGAGACCCGTCCCGCCGTACTTGCGCGTCGTGGCCGCGTCGGCCTGGGAGAAGACCTCGAACAGCCGCGTGAGCTGCTCGGGCGTCATGCCGATGCCCGTGTCGTTGACACTGAACTCGATCCAGTCCTGGCCGTCCATCACCTCGCGGGCCACCGCCAGCGAGATCGTTCCCCGATCGGTGAACTTGCAGGCGTTGCTCAGGAGATTGAAGAGGGCCTGGCGCACCTTCGTCAGGTCCGCCCGCATGGTGCCAGTATCGTCCGGGCAGCGCACCTCCAGACGGTTAGTGTTCTTCCCGGCCAGCGGTTGGATCACCGCGACGATGTCCCTGACCAAGCCGGCCACGTCGAAGCTCTCGAGGTACAGCTCCATCTTGCCGGCCTCGATCTTGGAGAGGTCGAGCACGGCGTTGATCAGCTCGAGCAGGTGCTTGCCAGCCGCGTTGATCTTCTTGAGGTCGTCCGTGAACTGCTCGGCGCCGAGGTCGGCGGCGTCCTCCTGGAGCATTTCGCTGTAGCCGATGATCGCGTTGAGCGGCGTGCGCAGCTCGTGGGACATGTTGGCCAGGAACTCGGACTTGTGGCGGTCGGCCGCCTCGAGCTGGCGGCTCTTGTCCCCGATCTCCCGGAACAGCCGCGCGTTCTGGATGGCCAGGGCCGACTGGCCGGCGAAGGTCTTGAGCAGGTCGATGACCTGGGGCGAGAAATCTCCGGGCGTGTTCTTGTTGACGGTCAGCCCGCCGATGAGGTGGTCTTCGCGCAAGAGCGGAATGGCCAGGAGCGCCCGGGTCCCGATCCGCAACAGCACGTCGCGGAGTGGGCCGTGGTACGCGCCCTCCTGGGCGATGTCGGGAATCTGGACCGGCTCGCGCGTCACGGCCATGCGTCCGGCGACGCCTTCCCCCCGTCGGATCGGCGTGCGTCGGGCGATGGCGACGACCTCCTCGGCGAGGTTGTGAGTAGCGCGCAGGTGGAACTCCTCGGCCCTCTCGTCGTACTCGTAGACGGTGCACGCGTCGGTCCCGGCGAGCTGACTGGCGCGGGAGACGATCGTGCTGAGCACGGTCTCCAGGTCGAGGGTCGAGCTAAGGGCCTGGCTGACCTCGCCCAGCGCCTGGAGCTCCTGGACCGAGCGGGTGAGCTCGGCCGTGCGGGCCTGCAGCTCGCTGAGGAGCCGCGCGTTCTCGATGGCGATGGCGGCCTGGTCGGCGAAGGTCTCCATCAAGGCGATCTGACTGTCGGTGAACGGCCGGACCTCGTGACGGTAGATGGTGATCACGCCTAGCAGCTCGTCTGCCCTGACCATCGGGATCGCCAGCATGGTCCGGATGGGGTCGATCTGTCGCGACGCGTAAGTGTATTCAGGGTCGGCCTGAGCGTCGTGAACGTGCGTGGTGCGTCGCTCGAGGCCGGCGCGCGCCGTCGTGCTCCCGCGTCCGGGCGCAATGGGGTTCCCCTCGAGGAAGGCGCGCAGCTCTGACGAGGCGTTGTGGGTTGCCACGACTCTCAGAAGTTGATTCTCGAAGCGCCAGACGATGGCGCGTTCGGCGTCGCACAGCCTGATTCCGTTCTCCGCCAGCGTCTCGAAGACCGGCTGGAGATCGAAGGTGGATCGGCCGATGACCTTGAGGAGCTCGCTGGTCGCCGTCTGCTGCTCGAGCGCGGCCCGCAGCTCGCCGTTGCGTGCCTCCAGCTCGGTGAACAGGCGCACGTTCTCGATGGCGATCACCGCCTGGTCCGCGAATGTCCGGAGGAGGGTGATCTGCTTGTCGGAGAACGGCCGTGGCGTCCCCCACATATGGACGTTGACGGTGCCGATCGGGGACGCATCACGAAGCATGGGCACCGCCAACACACTTCGAAGTCCGGCACCTCGCACGGCACGGATGTCGTAGTCGCGGTCCTCCCGGAGGTCAGGGACGTGGACGGGCTGGCCTGTCAGAACCGCTCGGCCAGCCGCGCTCCCCATGCTCGGCGCCATCGGAAAGGCACTTCGCAGGATCTCGGTGCGTTCGGGACTGATGTTGTCGAGAGATTGGAGGCGCATCAATTCGCCGTCGTAGGTAATGACTTGCGCACTACCAGCCTCACACAGCCTGCGGGCGTTCTGGGCGATCGTGTCAAAGACTGGCTGGACATCCGTGGGCGAGCTCGAGATCACCCGCAGAATCTCGGCCGTCGCCGTCTGCTGCTCCAGCGCCTCGGTGAGGTCGGCGTTCTTGGTCTGCAGCTCGCTGAGCAGCCGCGCGTTCTCGATGGCGATGGCCGCCTGATCGGCGAAGGTCTCCATCAGGGCAATCTGGCTGTCGGTGAACGCCAGGACTTCGTGCCGGTAGATGATGATCACTCCCAGTAACTCGTCCGCCCTGAGCATCGGGATCGCCAGCACGGTCCGGATGGGATCGACTTGCCCCACACCATAGGTGTACTCGGGGTCCGCCAGGATGTCGTCAATGTGGATGGTCCGTCGCTCGAGGGCGGCCCGCGCTGTACCGCTCCCGCGTCCGGGCGGGACGGGATTCGCCTCGACGAACGCCCTCAGCTCAGGGGAAGCGTTGTGAGTGGCCACGACTCGCAGCAGCTGACCGTCGAAGCGGAAGATGAACGCGCGCTCGGCCTCGCACAGCCTGACTGCGTTCTCGGCCAGCGTATCGAAGACCGGCTGGAGATCGAACGTGGACCGGCCGATCACCTTGAGGAGCTCGCTGGTCGCCGTCTGCTGCTCGAGCGCGACCCGCAGCTCGCCGTTGCGCGCCTCCAACTCGCTGAACAGCCGCACGTTCTCGATCGCGATGACAGCCTGATCGGCGAAGGTCTGGAGGAGCGCGATCTGCCTGTCCGAGAAGGACCCCGGCTGGGGCCTACCGACGACGATGGAGCCAAGGGGCGATCCGTCGCGCAGCATGGGCACCGCGAGGACACTGCGAAAACCGCTGGCGAGGGACCGTTGCGTGATGCCGTACTCGGGGTCGTCGAGGATGTCGGGGATGTGTACGAGGGTTCGCTTGAGAACGGTCCGCGTCGCGGCGCTCTCCGGACCTAGGCGCATAGGGAATGCGCCTCTGATCGCCGTGATCCCATCCGGATCGACGTTCGTGGTCGCGGCGAGGTGGACAAGCTCGCCGTCGAACCTGCACACATTGGCGACGACGGCCTCGCACAGCCGCATGGCCTGCTCGGCTATCGCATCGAAGACCGGCTGGGCGTCCGTCGGCGAGCTCGATATAACGCGCAGGATCTCACTCGTCGCCGTCTGCTGCTCCAGGGCCTCGGTGAGATCGGCGTTCTTGGTCTGGAGCTCGGTGAGCAGCCGCGCGTTCTCGATGGCGATAGCCGCCTGGTCGGCGAAGGTCTCCATCAGGGCGATCTGACTGTCGGTGAACGGCCGGACCTCGAGCCGGTAGATGGCGATAACCCCAAGCAACTCGTCCGCCCTGAGCATCGGGATCGCAAGCACGGTCCGGATGGGGTCGACCTGTCGCGCCCCGAACGTGTAGTCGGGGTCGGCCAGGGCATCGGGAATGTGGACGGTGCGCCGCTCGAGGGCGGCACGCGCCGCCCCGCTGTTGCGGCCCGGGGGAATCGGATTCCGCTCGGCAAATTCTCTCAGCGCGGGGGTGGCGTTGTGGATAACCACGGGTCGCAGAACCTGACCGTCGGGGCGCCAGATGAACGCGCGCTCGGCCGCACATAGCCTGATCGCGTTCTCGGCTAGCGCCTCGAAGACCGGCTGGAGATCGAAGGTAGACCGACCGATCACCCTCAAGAGTTCGCTGGTCGCCGTCTGCTGCTCGAGCGCGACCCGCAGCTCGCTGTTGCGCTCTTCCAGTTCCTTGAACAGCCGCGCGTTCTCGATGGCGATGACGGCCTGGTCGGCGAAGGTCTGGAGCAGGGCAACCTGGCGCTCGGTGAAGAGGAGCGCCTCGCTACGGCGGACACCGATCGCGCCGATCGCAACCCCTTCTCGCATCAAGGGGACGTTGAGGGTCGTGCGATGGCCCATGCGCCGGGCGTTCTCACTGCCTTCGGGGAACCCGTCCACCTCAGTCTGCATATCGACGACGTGAACAGCCCGCCCGTCGAGCACTGCTCGGCCATTGGCCGTCCCGCGGACCAGTGGGAGGGTGAATTGGATGGGGATCGAACCGTGATGAGCGACGAGGCGCAAGAGGTCCCCATCGCGGCGGAAAATGTGGGCGTCCAACGACTCGCACAGGCGAGCGGCACTCTCCGCGACAGCGTCGAACACCGGCTGCACGTCGGTCGGCGACTGGCTGATGACACGCAGGATCTCGCTCGTCGCCGTTTGCTGCTCCAGGGCCTCGGTGAGGTTCGCGTTCTTGGCTTGCAGCTCGTTAAGCAGCCGCGCGTTCTCGATGGCGATGACGGCTTGATCGGCGAACGTGGCGACGAGGTCGATCTGCTTGTCGGTGAACGCGCGGACCTCCGTCCGCCACATGAAGAAGACTCCGACCAGTTCGTCCTCTCTCAGCATGGGAACGCCTAGCACGGATCGGTAGTTGTTGACTCGCTGTGCCTCGTGCATCGTGAACTCGGGGTCCGCTAGAACGTCGACCAAATGGATCGTCCGATGCTCGAGCGCGGCCCGCCCGATCGCCGAGCCGCGTCCCGGGCGGATCACGTTCCGCCGCCAGTACTCGCTGAACTCGGGGCTGGTTCCATACTCGGCGAGAAACCGAAACACCTCGCCATCGAACCGCGCAAGGAGCCCACCCTCGGCCCCGGCCAGCCGGGTGGCGTTCTCGATGAGGGTTTGGAGCACCGGCTGGAGATCGAACGTGGAGCGGCTGATCACCTTGAGCACTTCGCTGGTCGCCGTCTGCTGCTCGAGCGCGACCCTCAGCTCGCTGTTGCGCTCTTCCAGTTCCTTGAACAGCCGCACGTTCTCGATGGCGATGACCGCCTGGTCGGCGAAGGTCTCGAGGAGGGCGACCTGTCGCTCCGTGAAGAACTGCGCCTCGGTGCGGCGGATTTGGATCGAGCCAATAGCGACACCTTCTCGCATCAAGGGGACGCTGAGGATCGTGCGGAAGCCCATGCGTCGCGCGTTCTCACTGCTCTCTGGGAATTCGTCCACTTCGGTTTGCGCGTCTGCGACGTGGACGGTCCGCCCGTCCAGCACCGATCGGCTAGCGACCGTCCCGCGGATGAGCGGGAGGGAAAACTCGCCGATGGGGCCGACGGGGATCGGACCGTGATGGGCGACGAGGAGGAGCCGGTTGCTGTCCAGGCGCCAGATGGCAGCGTCGAACGACCCGCACAGACGGGCGGCGCTCTCCGCCACAGTGTCGAGCACTGGCTGAATGTCGGTCGGGGAGCTGCTGATCACGCGCAGGATCTCGCTCGTCGCCGTCTGCTGCTCCAGCGCCTCGGTCAGGTCGGCGTTCTTCGCCTGCAACTCGCTGAGCAGCCGCGCGTTCTCGACGGCGATCACGGCCTGGTCGGCGAACGTCTCGAGCAACGCGATCTCGGTGGGCGCGAAGCCGCCGACCCGGTCCCTGGTGACCGCGATGACCCCGACGACGTCGGGCCCCCGCAGCATCGGTACCGAGACGGCCGAACGGAACCCGCGCAATCTTGTGTCCTCGCGCAACTGCGGGCCCCAGGACGGGTCGGTGTCCGCGTCGACGATGTGCTGCCCGGCGCGCGTCAGCACCGTTCGACCTGGTAGGTCGTCCTCCGTCGGGCGGCGCGGTGCCTGACGCTGCTCCATGAAGGCCTCGCTGCTTCCTGGTAGGCCGCCCCGCGCCGCGGCAATGCGGATGAGCTGACACTCGTACCGAAACACCGAGGCCGACCAGGCTCCGAACAGCCGCATGACACTGTCGGCGATGGCCTCGAAGACCGGCTGGACGTCCGCCTGCGCCTGGCTGATCACCCGGAGGATCTCGGCGGTGGCGGTCTGACGATCGAGGGCCTCGGTGAGGTCGCGGTTGCGCGCCTCCGCCTCCTTGAACAGGCGGACGTTCTCGATGGCGATGACAGCCTGGTCGGCGAAAGTCTTCACGAGTTCGATCTGCGCGGCGGTGAAGGGCTTCACCTCGCGGCGACCGCATCCGATCGCTCCGATCGGCACGCCATCTCGGAGGATGGGGATTCCCAGATACGTCCGATAGGGCGCGGCACGCTGCAGCACCTCGAGCGTCCTCGGGTCATAGTCCGGATCCTTCAGGACGTCCTCGACATGCACCGGCCGGCCATCGACAAAGGCGCGGCCTATGATGAAGTGGCGACCCGGCGCTCGCGGAAACAGGCTGTGATACGCCTCTGTCTCCTCCGAGGACATGTTGTTGAGCGCCCCGAGATGGAGCAGCCCATCCTCGAACCGCGCCACCGCACTGAACTCTGCGTCACACAGTCGAGCCGCGCTGGCGACGATGGCCTCGAACACCGGCTGGGCGTCCGCCGGTGAGCTCGAGATCACGTGCAGGATCTCGCTCGTAGCCGTCTGCTGCTCTAGCGCCTCGGGCGCCGTTGCCTCGAGGCGTGCGGTCTTGGCTCTCTCCTCCTGGAGAGATTTCCGCAAGGCCTCGACTTGGGCAGCGAGATCAGCTTTGGTGGTCGGCGCCATCGTTCATCCTTGGAGTAGCAAGAATCTCAAGCACCGGAAAACACGGCATCCCGATCGGACGGTGTCGCGAGAGTAGCCCCCACGTCAACAGGGGTCAAGGAACCACTCTCAACTTGCTGGTGCTCTATGAAAATGTCACCCCCTAACTGTTCCGTGAAAATGTCATCCCCTCATGGAGACTTTCACGATGAGCAGGAAGGAAGTACCACGCGCCGGTCTCGTCAAGGCAGCCCTGGCCGGCAAGATCACGAACCAGGAGGGCGCCCGGGCGTTGCGTCTCACCGTGCGACAGTTCAAGCGCCTCAAGGCCCGCGTCCGTCGGCAGGGCCTGCGCGGCTTGGTCCATCGCCGCCGCGGCCAACCCTCGCCGCGGCGGTTGCTCGCCGCCCTCCGCACCCAGATCGTCACGCTCATGACGACGACCTACACGGGCTTCAACGACGTCCACCTCACCGAGAAGCTGCAGCAACTCCACGCCCTGCCGGTGAGCCGGGCGACCGTGCGCCGCATTCGGCGCGCGCTCGGCCGGCCGCCCCAGCGCCCCCGCCGCGCGCCCCAGCACCGGAGCCGGCGCCCCCGGGCCCCCGCGATGGGCCAACTCGTGCAACTCGACGCCAGCCCCTTCGCCTGGCTCGAGGACCGCGGGCCCTCGGCCGCCCTGCATGGGCTCATCGACGATGCCACCTCCATCCCGCTCGCCCTCTGGTTGCGCCCCACCGAAGATCTCCACGGCTACACCACCGTGC
>WNFA01004124.1_pt1 | contig 12119 bp, 6 predicted proteins | sample 5400481 | NCBI WGS metagenome assembly WNFA01 (sample SAMN13153340, study PRJNA577476) | soil metagenome | isolation source: 120 cm saprolite under Douglas fir tree site 2 hole 1 replicate 2 | place: USA:California | collected 2015-04-18
AAAGTTCCACTTCTCGATCTGCACCCCGAGACCGTTGTGCAAGATGGAGTCTCCCACGAACGCGCAGCGCTCCTCAGGTGGGGACCGAAGCGGTGCTTTTATGTTCGAGGTCCCGCAGGATTTTGCAGGAGTTTCCTCCATAGAAATCAAACGTGGTTCCGTGGTTGTGCATGAGAGCTCAACGGGACGCACCCTGCATACACCAGCGACGCCATTTCTGTAGAGCCCGATTCTCAAATCTGTCGAATGGCCTCTGCCGGGTAGCGGATGCTTCCTGTTGCTGCATGGAAGAATGCGGAGGAGCAGCGCTGCGTGGCTGCACGCAACAACCTTGGCGCCCATGGCAGAGTTGCCGGAGTGAGCAGCCTGGGCAATGCCGCTGCACGGGACGTACACCTCGGGCAGTGCAACTGGGACAAATTGCGCGGGCGACAGGAATACTTGTGAAAGAGAGACACCCGATTTGTCTCGTCCAGAGCCTGCAACCAGGTTGCTCGGTGGCTTATGAAGGCGAAGTCTCAAGAGTGCTGACCCGAATTGTGTAAGGTATTCGACCATTCTGGCGGCACCAAAGACGACGTAGATAGGTCTCCGTTTATCCGAAAGGTCCGTGAGGGTTCATGTCTCTAAAAATGACCAGAAGGAAATTCGCAGGATTGTCAGCCGCGGCAGCAGCATCGGTTTGGGCATATCCAGCATTTGCGGAGACTCGCGACCCTGCCCATTTCGTCAATCCACTTATCGGTGCAAGCACCAGTGAGAAACTCGGGGAAGGCAAGACTTTTCCCGGCGCCACCACGCCCTTCGGCTTGGTCCAACTGAGTCCGGACACTATGACCGGAGGCGACAATGCTCCCGGCTACTCCTACGAGCACACCAGCATGGAGGGCTTCAGCTTCACACATATGAGTGGAGTGGGTTGGTACGGTGACTTCGGCAACCTGCTGACCATGCCCACGGCCGGGCCTCTCCATCCGGCTCCTGGCCGTCCTGAGCATCCGGAGGAAGGTTGGCGCTCGCCGTTCAACCACTACACGGAATTAGCACAAGCTGGTTACTACGCCATTACCCTGGACCGTTACCAGATACGTACGGAAATGACCGCGGCACCGCACGCCGGCATTCTGCGATTCACATTCCCGCAATCGGCCAACTCTCGCGTTCAGATCGATCTGGCGCGCCGCATTGGGGGCGCGGCTACACGCCAATATGTCAAAGTGGTTAGTGATCACGCCATCGAAGGATGGGCGTATTGCACTCCCAGTGACGGAGGTTGGGGCAACGGCGATGGCAAGGTCGAGTACAAGCTCCACTTTCACATTGAGTTCTCGGCTCCCCTGAGAGATTTCGGCGTCATCAGCATTGACTTGGCTGACGGCCGGCTCCAAGGGCCGAGCGGGCTGGTCAGCGATTACTTCTTAACTGATGACTATTACAGTCGAGTTAAGAACGCTAATGTAATTCGCAACTGTACTGAGCAAGAAGGAAGGCGCCTCCTTTTTTTTACAGAGTTCCCGACGCACGAAAATGAGCAAGTGCTGATGAAAGCCGGAATCTCTTATGTGAGCATGGAAGGCGCACGCGCTAACCTGCAGCACGACATACCGGATTGGAATTTTGACCAGGCACGCAGTCGCGCTCGGACGCTGTGGAACAACGCACTTTCTGGCATCACGATCGACGGAGCTACGGAGAGCGAGCGCACCATCTTCAACACGGCCCTTTATCATACGATGATCGACCCTCGCAGCGTCGTCGACGCAGATGGTCAATACGTGGGCGCAGACAGGAAAACATCTTCCTCAAGTTCCTATACTTACCGCACCATTTTCAGCGGCTGGGACGTGTTCCGTGCCGAGTTCCCATTGATGACCATTCTGCGACCCGGCCTGGTCAACGATGAAGTCAATACATTGGTGGACATTGCAGAGCGCAGCGGGAAGGGCTATTTGGAGCGCTGGGAGATCATGAACGCGTACAGCGGTTGCATGGACGGAGATCCAGGAATCTCCGTCATTCTCGACGCGTACGCGAAGGGCATCCGAAATTTCGATGTTGAGAAAGCCTACGCTGCGTGCCGGCAAACCGCAGCCGGTACCGGCACTGCGACAAATCGGCCGGATAACGACTTCTATCTAGAAAATGGCTACGTGCCAGACCAAGTTTCCTGGACCCTGGATAATACTTACTATGATTGGTGCGTCAGCCGCCTGGCGGAGTATCTCGGAAAGAATGAAGATGCGAAGCTGTTCCGTGCGCGTGCAGGCAACTACCGCAACCTCTACGACCGCGAGGTCGGCTTCATGCGCGCTAAAGACCGCAGCGGTCAAAAGTTAGAATGGAAGGGCGAAACCGCTTTTGGCCAAGGGTGCACGGAAAGCAATCCCCTCCAGCAAACTTGGTTTGTGCCGCATGACATTTATGGCCTGATCGATGTAATGGGAAAGGAGCACTTCGCGAGTACACTCGAAGTTCTGTTCGAGAAGACGCCCACCACATTCGGTTGGAATCCGTACTATAACCATTCCAACGAACCCGTGCATCACATTGCTTATCTATTCGTGTATGCGGGCCAGCCGTGGCTTACGCAAAAATGGGTCCGCCGCATTCTCCAGCAAGCGTACCACGCGGAAGTGAACGGCATTTGCGGTAACGATGACGTCGGCCAAATGTCTGCCTGGTATGTTTTGAGCGCGCTTGGTTTCTATCCCGTCTGCCCCGGCGACAACGTCTACGTTCTGGGCAGTCCACTTTTCGGTAAGGCAGTCATCCAGCTCGACCCTAAATGGCACAAAGGCTCTGCCTTCACCATCATCGCGCGCGACAACTCACCTACGAATTGCTATGTCCAATCGGCACGCCTGAATGGAAACCCGCTAGAGCGGGCCTGGATCACCCACTCCGAGATCACATCTGGGGGAATCCTGGAGTTCGTTATGGGCCCGCGGCCAAATTTAAAATGGGGGACTTCGGTGAGAGTGCCTTCGGGCGTGCTTTCTTCGGTGTAATGGAATTCCACTTGATGAAAATGCCTCGGAGTGTAGCAATCTTCTATTTGCGTGTAATGTGTCCCCAAAAAATCAGGATCGGTGCCCCTGAAAGTCTCATGAAGCTGCTGGTTTCTGGGGTGTTTGCTATCGCGTTGATATCTGTGCCGCTGGAGGCCGCGGAAAATCCCCCGATTCGCTTTGAGAACCGCCAGAAGCAATCGGGCATCAACTTCATACTCAACAACGGAACCACCGACGACAAACCCATCATTGACACGATCGTCGGGGGTGTGGCACTCCTGGATTACGACAACGATGGTTATCTCGACATTTTTTTCACCAACGGAGCACGCATCCCTAGCCTAGTAAAGGACAGTCCCAGGTTTTCAAACCGCCTCTACCACAATAATCATGATGGCACCTTTACAGACGTAACCGATCGCGCGGGCGTGGGAGGCGAGGGTTACAGTGTCGGCGTCGCCGTGGCTGACTACGATAACGACAGGTTTCCGGATATTTATGTGACCGGACTCAACCGCAACACGCTGTATCACAACAACAAGGACGGCACGTTCACCGATGTGACCGCGCGCGCAGGAGTCGCCGGTGTCGGGCCCAATGGGGAGAAGTTTTGGTCTGTGTCAGCCGCGTGGGTTGACTACGACAACGACGGCCATCTGGATCTGTTCGTCAGCAACTATCTGAATTGGACGTTCGAGACCTCCAAAGTTTGCGGTCGTCCCGGCAAGCGCCTCTCGTGTTCGCCGACCATGTACGAAGGCCAGCCCAACATCCTGTATCACAACAACGGTGATGGCACCTTCACAGACGTATCAGTGCAAACGGGCATAGCAAAACACATCGGCAAAGGGATGGGAGTGGCCATTGCCGACTACAACGACGATGGCTGGATGGATATTTTCGTCGCGAACGACAACGAGAGGAATTTTCTTTTCAAGAATCTTGGAGGCAAGGGTTTCGACGAAGTCGGAGTAGAGTCTTTCGTGGCCTTCACGGAGGACGGGATCCCGGTTTCCAGTATGGGAGTTGATTTTCGCGACTGGAACAACGACGGCAGGCCGAGCCTGTTTGTCACCGCGCTGGGACGAGAGACCTTCCCGCTCTTTCGCAATGAGGGAACCGGTTTTTTTAGCGCGGACACCTATAAAGCCGGCATGGGGTTTGCCACTTTAGGCATGAGCGGTTGGGGTAATGGGATATACGACTTCGATAACGATGGCTTTAAAGATCTATTCAGCGCGAATTCCCACGCTAGTGAGAACGCAGATGAGGACCATGAGCAGCAATATGAGCAGACGAATGCTGTGTTCCAGAACACTCACGATGCGACATTCCGTGATGTAAGCATGCTCGCTGGCCCGGACATGCAAATTCGGGCCGCACATCGCGGGTGCGCATTCGGCGATCTCAATAATGACGGCAGGATTGACGTGGTTGTCTCCGCTATCAGCGATAGGGCTGAATTGCTTTACAACACTACCAAAAACGACAACCATTGGATTCTGATTGACACCATCGGCGTCAAAAGCAATCGCGACGGAATCGGCACCCGCATCAAAGTCACTGGAGAATCCGGCCTGGTCCAATATAACCACGTGACGACAGCGGGAAGCTTCGCCAGCTCTTCCGACAAGCGCGTCCATTTTGGACTGGGTGCTGACAAACGAATCAAAGAAATCGAACTGCGCTGGCCGAGCGGAAGGGTCCAGGTGCTGCGAAACGTGAAGGCGGATCAACTGCTGAAGATTACCGAGGCCGAAAAGTGAAACCGGCGATTCTACTCTTTCTAGCCGCCGCCCTCTGCTCTCCCTGGCCGTTCGCTGCCGGACAGTGTGCGGGAGCAGAGCAACAGCTTCAAACTGTTTCCAGGGCACTGACCAGCGAAACGCTCGACAAGGCTGAGCAAGTGCTTGAGGCGGTCGAAAAATCCCATCCAAACTGTCCCGAGAGCTTGCTAGACCACGCACGACTTTTGGCCCTGAAAGGAAATGCGGGGGAAGCCGCGGAGGCATTTGCCCGCTACCAGGAACGGGCACCCGATGACGCGCGCGGCTATGCTTATCTGGCGCGGTTTCTGTTGGATCAAGGCCGGTATCAGCGAGCGGACGAAACATCTGCCCTCGCGTTGGAAAAGAAGCCCAGCGAAGCTTCCGCTCTGGCCGTGCGAGGTGAAATTCTGATCATGAAAGGACGAGTGGAAGAGGCCACGAATCTGCTTGAGCAGGCCTTACAGGTCGATCCCGACAACGTGGAGGCGAATTTTCAACTTGGCACCCTCGCTGACGGGAACAAACGTCATGCAGAAGCCGCAAAGCATTTCGAAAAGGTTTTGGCAATAAACGAGCACGATGCACAAGCTTGGGATTATTTGGCTCTGAATGTGGAGGTACTCGGTGAAGTGGACCGTGCACAGAACGCTTACCTAAAGGGCGAGGCAGTCAATCAACCCGGGCGCCACTTCGATTCCTTCCTTGATTACAACTACGGAAGGTTCCTGACCAAACGCAACCAGATGAAACAGGCTAAGCAGCACCTGGATCACGCCGTTGAGCTTACACCGGAAGTTCGCGCCGTATGGTACGAGCGTGCCAAAGTGAATCTGCTCATGAAGAACTATGCGGATGCCAGAGATGATGCCGAGAGAGCGGCGGCCCTGCCGGACACACAAGGGATAATTCTTGACTTGCAGGTTTATGCTTTGCTCGGGCAAATTTACGGCAGACTCGGCAACCAGGAATTATCGAACAAATATGACGCTTTGAGCCGCGCAGCTCGGGTGCCCGTTCAAGAAAGGCGATGAATCACCAAAATACATCGCGTGGGCTGGCCGACAACGCCGACGCAGACAAAGCACTCTGCATTGCCACGACGAGGCCGCAAAAGCTCAACACGCTCAGGGAACAAAGCCGCCGGCGAAATCCGATCCGTAACTGGTCGGCGATTCAAGCCAACGACCCACGTGTCTATTTGCACCTAATGCTGTGCAGACGCGAGGTGGAGCCTCCCGGCCATTTTTACCAAATCGGGGAGAGAGTCGGCCTTCATCTTGGTACAAATTCCACAGACCGCAGGAATACTTGGATAAGCCAATTTCGTGCTCGCCAACGAGAATTTAGTAAGGGCAGTCTAACTTCGCTCATTAGGAGCTCAAAGAATGCTCTGCCATGTCTCTTCCGCCCAGGCCACACTCCATTTGGGGCCTGTCATTGCGCAGAATTGTCTCCGCCCGCAACCGTGCTCGATCCAGGCGTAAGAGAAAGAATTGTTAAATGAAGAGACGAGAGCTTCTGAGACGAATGTCAATTGCAGCTGGCGGTGCAATGTGCGCGAATCCCACCTGGGCGATGTTCTTCATGGATGAAAGCCAGATAAAGGCTACACAGCTTGCGGTTCCCATTCGAGGTCTGGTCAGAAAAGACGGGAAATTATTGCAACCGGTGCAATTGGGCATTCAGAATGCGCCGGCTGACGCAACCGCTGTCACAAAGCTGAGTGGCATAGAGGTTGACAGAAGACTCTTGTCTTCAGGCGACAACGTGTTCAGTGTTTTCACTCCTGCAGTTAGCGTGCCGCAAGAAGTAGAAGTGAAATGCGAAATCGACGGTAAACCGATATCTACAACTATTCAGCTACAACCCGTCAGAAAAGTCCTGGTCTACATCCTGCCTCACTCGCACCACGACCTCGGATATACCGATCTGCAGCCAAATGTTGAAGAGAAGCAGATGCGGAATATCGAACTGGGAATGGAACTGGCGCGTCGCACCGCAGGTTATCCCGAAGGGGCGCGATTCGTCTGGAATCTTGAGGTACTGTGGGGAGCCGATCTATTTCTGCGGCGCAAATCGGAGATCGACAGGGCCGCATTGATTGAAGCAATCAAGAACGGTTGGGTGAGTCTGAACGGCATGTACGCCAATGAGCTTACCGGTCTGTGTCGGCCTGAAGAACTTCTACAACTCTTTCGCTTTGCTGGTGAACTCGGCCGGGAGTGCGGCGTTTCTGTCAATTCGGCCATGCTGAGCGATGTCCCCGGCTTCACCTGGGGTACGGTTACGGCGATGTCTCAGGCCGGAATTCGCTATTTTTCCGCCGCGCCCAACTTCTTTGACCGGATTGGCACTTTCATGGTCGAGTGGCAGGATAAGCCATTCTGGTGGCTCTCGCCATCAGGCAAGGAAAAGGTTCTTGTGTGGGTGCCTTGGACTGGCTATGCAATGTCTCACGTGATGAAGATCGGTCCGGAATGGGCTGGTAAATATCAGGATCGCCTGGACTCTGTGAATTTCCCATACGACATTTCTTATATTCGCTGGTCAGGGCACGGCGACAATGCCGAACCCGATCCTGAAATCTGCGAGTTCGTGAAGATATGGAATGAACAATACGAATGGCCAAGGTTTCATATCTCTTCCACAAGCGACGCTTTCTCCGCACTGGAGAAGCTGCACGGAAACGAACTGCCTCAACTGAGAGGCGACCTCACCCCTTACTGGGAGGACGGAGCGGGCTCATCGGCACTGGAAACGGGTATGAACCGAACGGCCGCGGACCGTTTGACGCAGGCGGAAGCGATGGCAGCGATGCTCGCACCGGACTCCTATCAACCAGCAGCTTTCCGGGAAGCGTGGAGAAATATTCTTCTCTACTCTGAACACACTTGGGGAGCTTGGTGCAGTGTTTCGGATTCCGAGAACATTCTTACGACGAAGCAATGGGAAGTGAAGCGGGAGTTCGCAGTCAATGCACAGAAGCAATCGGAGGACCTCCTTGCCGATGTTCTGCGGGCACATCAAAGCAGCACGCATAGTGCGAGCTTTGATGTGCACAACTCCACGTCCTGGCCGCGAACTGAGGTGGTTGTGCTGGCAAAAGAATTGTCCAGTGCGGGAGACCATGTCAAGAATGCCCGCGGAGTTCCGGTTCCATCACAGCGCCTTTCTACGGGCGAGTTGGCGTTTCTAGCAGACGATGTGCCTGCCTTTGGAAGCGCACGATTCCATCTCTCATTGGCAAAGCCACATCGTCCAGCGCATCCTGTCGTTATTGGAGACGGGGTGCTGGAGAACCGCTTCGTTCGCACACGTATCGATACAAAGACGGGGAACATTGTGGAACTCCGTCTTGCTGGGAAAACCAACCTTGTCGACAGCAGCGCCGGACAAGCGGTCAATCAATATCTCTTTCTTGAAGGAAAAGATGTTTCCAAGATTCAGACAAGTGCCTCGGCCAAAATAACTGTGGAAGAGGCTGGACCGCTCGTCGCAATGCTTCAGATCGAGTCCCCGGCCCCCGGCTGCAACAGCTTGGTTCGGAAGCTAAGACTTACCGCTGGAGCGGATTGGCTTGAACTGACCAATATTGTTGACAAGAAGGGGTCCCCACTCAATCCCCATCCTGGTCAGGGTGGACCGGGCGACGATTTCGCGCAGCACGAAGCGAAAGAAAGCCTACAGTTTGCCTTTCCGTTTGCTGTTGCGGGCGGGAAAATTCGCATGGATGTCCCGCTTGCAATCATGCGGCCTGAGCTGGATCAGCTGCCTGGGTCGTGCAAAAACTGGCTTCCAGTAGGCCGGTGGATCGATGTTGCCAATACCAACGAAGGTATAACGTGGGTATCTCTCGATACTCCGCTGGTCGAGGTCGGCGGCATTACCGCGACGATGCTCGGATCACAGAAAGACCCCTGCGTATGGCTCAAACATCTTGGTCCCACGCAGAAGTTTTACTCGTGGGTAATGAACAATCATTGGGGAACCAACTACCGCGCTTATCAGGAAGGGATGGTTGAATTCCGCTATGCACTGCGCCCCCACGCAGGCTACAACCCGGCCACTGCTAGTCGCCTTGCGATTGGGCTCTCGCAGCCTCTGCTGGCCTTGACCGCTGCTGGTGGTTCACCCGCTGATTCGCTTTTCCAGATCGACCCGCCGGACGTATTGGCGATTGCATTCAAGCCCAGCGAGGATGGCAAAGCGTTAATCCTTAGGCTCTTTGGTGCTTCCGGAGAAGACAGAAAAGCCCGGCTTCACTGGGCGAACTCGGCGGTGAAATCATCGCCGCGAATGTGGCTCAGTGATTTGAGCGAACTGCCTCTTACAGCTCTGGGGCAAGAAATCGCTGTCCCTGCGCTCGACCTTGTCACAGTGCGGATTGAACGCGGCTAGCGGGATCTCAGGATAGGCCTCAGCAACCGCGATGCAGGCGTAGTCCGAGCTTATTGGGTGCAGCAGGTCACTTTGCAACCGTGGTTATTCCAATTCGAACGAAGCCGGGGCAAAGCGACCGAGTAGGAACTCGAATGAGCCGGCTTGGACTGCAATTGGTGGACCCAGCGAATCGCCGCGTAGGTCCACAGGTCTGGCGATGCGCTCGAGTGATCCGGAAGGGAGTTGCACAGTTACTTTGCCGGATTCTCCCGCGAATTCCCATAACCGCAAGAAGGCCACTTTACCCTTTGACTTCTGCTTGAGCGCAGTGACCAGCACGCCCGGACGCGACACGCTAACCCCGGACTGACTTGAGGGAAGTGGTCCACGAGCGCTGGAGCCGGCGGAAGCCAACAGTGGCACCATAGCCTCTAACGCGGGCACGGTGAGTTGGTCGCCAAACCAAATGCGTACTCGTGAACTCCAAGTACCTGAATACCAATAACGGTAATTCGTATTCCATTGGTTGTTGTACAGATTGAGGAAGACCACTGGCTTCGTGGGAACAAAATCCAGAGAGAACTTCCAGATGCCTGGCGTATCGAGACTGACCAAGGGGTGGTCCAGTGGACAGAGTGAGACGCTCGCTCCGTCGTTTCCAGTGATTGTCAAGCCGGCGCCAACCGCATACATGTGGCGATTCGAACCGGACACAATATCGCATGACGGGTCCATAACTCCGAGCGTCCGGGCTACACGGAACTTGGGCGAGTTTAATCTGAATGGTAGGCAAAGCCAATCGGCTTCTGGCCAGTTGTCCTTCGCTTTGTCCTTGATCGTCAGCTCGATCTCGAGATAGGCAACACCCGCATGAAGGGCCACGCGCAGGGAAGTTGCCGGGAGATGGTTGTTCAAATCACTCGGCATCTCCAGAATGCCGGTCAGCGTTTCACCTTGTTTGACGAGACGCATTGAGCCATTCGAGCCCGAAGCGCGACGGTAGCGCACCCCAGCAGGAAGACCGGGTTTGTACATCCCTGGATGAAGGTGAGTACCCCATCTGCCTTGTTGATACTCTCGGCAGTAGTCCTCCGTTTGCGAACTTTCAAATCGCTCGTTGAGATATTGTCCCAGGCCATATTCAGCGGATCCGTCTACCCACTCCCGACCTGTGCGCTTCTCGACAAGCGATGCGATCACACCGCGGACAGGATCGAGTCTTACCCTTATAAACTCGTTTTCCAATGTATTACCGGACAGGGTCCTCGATTTAATAACACGAGGAGGAGGTAATGTTCTGTAGCCGTGTGCCGGAATATCCTTGGCAAAGAATGAGCTGCCATCGATCTCGACTATCCCCGAACGTGGCCAAGGCAGCGGGTTGTATACCACAACCCTGGGCCCCTCGACGTCAACTGCCCGCATGAGAGCAGAGAGACCAGTATCCAACAATGACGAAGTAATTCTTGCTGCATTTCGGATATAGTTTGTTTTATCTTCCCAAGAGGCTTCAAGTTGCTGATATTTGCCTGGAGGAAGTTCCATAAAGGCTCGCCCGTAAAGGTCAACAGACTGCCCGAGGCCCCAGGTGTGCTCGCTGTACAGTAAGCTTTGTTCAAACGCCTTCGCGACTTCCTCATCGTGTTCCTCAACTGTCACACCCCACTGGCACAAGTGGGTATGTAGGACCTCAACAGCCGGGATCAACGGACGCACATTCCGGGCATGTCGAATTCCTCCGGGATCGGACATGCATCCATGAATCCAAGTGTCTGGTGTTTCGCCGCGAACAACAACCAATTCCGGTTTCTCTGCCTGGATAGCATCCGCGACGTCGTCCAACGTGCCCATTCGGACTTTCACATCGGGAAACTTTTCTAAAGCTTCAGCAAAGAGGGACCGGACGGCTTCCAGAGTCGGTGGTCCCGAATTGTCCGAGGTAACTATGATGGCGGGCCAGGTTTTATATGGCCAATCAGTGGGAGGGAGCAAGTTATGTCCAATGTAATGATCTCCCTCGCCTCCCCATGGCCACAGTGCTGTACACGTTCCGTAGATAGTTGAGTACATAGTCAACACACGTGAGCCGTCCGGACCCTCCCACCAAAAGAGCGGCGGCAGATCATGAACATACCCTGACGGCCAATTGCACCCAATGTGCATGAACCTTATTCCGCCGTGAGCGAGGGACGTAGCTAACGCTCTCGATTGCGAAGGCACGTCTGATGTTTTCGCCGCTCGTGGTAACGGCATGCCATAGCGCTGACACGATCGATCGGCAAATAGGTAACCTCGCGCGAATTCCTCCGGCCACATCAACTCGCTCTCGATGCTGAAGGGCAGCGCGTGAGCAACAAGTCGACCAGTTTTTACAGCGCGATCCAGTCGTTGACGACGTTCGGCTGTCTGTCCGGGCCAGTCCTCAATAATCCAATCGAAAACCCAACCGGGGCATGTCCAAGTGAATTGTTCTTCCTGCGGCAATTCCTTTGATCTATCGATCAGATCGAGCGCGCGATCAATCATCGTAGTACGGTAGTAGGTCAAAACATTCTCTACTCTGTCCGAATATCCGATGTCGAAATGTGTCTTGCACACCACGATGATTTCGTTGATCCGGCTCGCCGCGGGTGGGGATGAGCGAACTGGCGAACTTGCAGTTTTCGGGCCCAAAACCATGGCGGGAACTCCAGCCAGCAATCGCATTGCGGTACGCCGAGTGAGAATCATGTTCCGTTCTCTTGAAGGAATAACGTCGGCTGGGCTCGGATCTCATCGATAACCAACGTTGGAACTGCGTCCAACTCCAAATCCGCGGCTGTCGGGGAAGGTTCACAGCCCAAAGGGTACACACCGCCATTCTCCGCATATCCAGATCCGAGGAGGATGCCCCTGTTTAACCCGGTGCGGGTGCCTTGTGAGACCGGAAACTGCTGCTTAAAACCGACGGTCTGGATTC
>WNFA01004126.1_pt1 | contig 12116 bp, 10 predicted proteins | sample 5400481 | NCBI WGS metagenome assembly WNFA01 (sample SAMN13153340, study PRJNA577476) | soil metagenome | isolation source: 120 cm saprolite under Douglas fir tree site 2 hole 1 replicate 2 | place: USA:California | collected 2015-04-18
CGGTTGACCGGCCATCCCAAAGCATAATATGCGCACGAGAAGCAGACCAGGTTTACAACTGCTCCAAACCCACCTACGAGTAAAAAGCTGAAGAGCCGCTTAAGCATCTCATGAGTTTTTTCTGGGTCATTGTGTATAAACTGAGTTATCATATTGCACTGTATTCTTTCTTTGACTGGATGGCGTATTTCCGATCTGGTTTGTATCATTTGTATCGTTTGTGTCATTTGTGTCGCTTGTGTCGCTTGTGTCGCAGTGTTAGCTCGTGTATAAAAAATGCCTGTCACCCTGAGCGCAGCGAAGGGTCTAGCTCGCCGGACACAGAGATCCTTCGCTGCGCTCAGAGCTTGCCCTTGAGCGAAGCGAAGGGGTGACAGGCAGTAGCTCCACATGTCTAGGCTTGCTTGCCCCCCATTCTTGAATTTGTCCCTTGGTTATGAACTAGTTAAAATGCTTGACACTCGGCCATATAGCTTTCATTGATGTCTTCAAATGAAGGCAGACATACACAGGGAGATTATTTTCCGCCGGCATGCAGTACTTACATGTGATTGTACCGGCCTGTGTGACGCTCTCGAACACTGGCTGCAGGGCGTCGAGTGGATAGCCTATACTGATCACGACCGCGCCCGTGCACTTACCCGGCCCCCACAGGTAGTAAGTGTTATGCCCACTGATGGCCTGGGGCAAGTGATACTGTGGGCCGAATAAGTCGACGGCTCCGGCCTCACCGTAGTTTTGCGTGAGGATGCAGGCTTCGGCCTGCTCATCCTGCGGCAGGCTATGATAGACCTGTGCTACGGTCGCAACCATCGTATCCCACCCGAAGCGGTCCGCCAGTTGCTGGGGCAATTGCCCGGTTGCGCGGTTCTCTACCTTGATGCCTGCATTTCCACCTACGATTGCAGTCGCACGACCGTATATGGATGGGGGAAGTATAGGCATCACTATAGGCGCCAGCAGCAGGCCTACGAGCGCCAGCAGGGTAATGTACACCGGCCTTACCCAGTACCAGCGGCGTTCGCGCACCACGCGCTCAACCACCAGCGCCCCCGCGGCAAACAGCATCGGATATGCCGGGGCCAGAAAGTACAGCTTGGCGCGGCTGATGGTAAACAGCACAAACAGGATGACAAATGCCCATCCTAACGCTCTGTATGGTTTCCCTGTCCGGCTGAAGAAGTAGTAATACAGTCCTGCAAGCCAGAGTGGAAGCGTCAGGGGATTCATGGTCAGCACCTGCTGGGAGAGGAATCCCAGCGCGGAAGCCGGGTTCGCGTGTCCGTTCGTATAGGTACTCCAGAATGCGAGCGTGGGCCAGCCGTTGGCGGCATTCCAGAGGATGTACGGCAGCAGGAAGGCGAAAGCAATCGCGCCACCGATCCAGGCCCACTTGTTCAGCAGGTACTTGCGCTGGGGCGTCAGCAGCAGCCCGGCGACAATGGCGAAGCCGAACGTGAGTATGGTGATCTTGGTCATCAGCCCGATGCCCGCCACCAGCCCGAAGAGGAGCCACAGCTTCGGCTCGTCCCGCTTGATCAGGCGGATCAGAATATAGGCCGCGAGCACCCACCATAATTCATCGAACGAGTCCATCGAGAAGAGCGAGTCGATAGCAAGAAATGTGGTTGCGACCAGGCTTGCCAGAGCTGCAAGACACTGCGCGAAACGGCCCCCTCCCAGTTCCCTGGCCATCAACCCGGTTAGCGCCACCAGCAGCGCACCTGCCACCGCGGGCAGGATATGATAGGCTATCAATGAGTCGCCAAAAACGTTGTGGACGAAGGCCGCCAGCAGAGCTATCAGCGGTGGGAACTCCACGTAGCCAAACGCAAGGTGCTTACCGGCATCGATGTAGTAAAGCTCATCTCTGAAAAACCCATAGTTTGCGCTTGTGGCAAGGTGCGCCAGGAATGTGATCAACGCCAGGTAGATCAGCAGCGCTGTGTCGCTTACCAGTGTTTGACGCGAGATCAACTTCTTTCGCGAGCCCAGGAAAGATTTTGGTGAGTTTACGTATACAGCCATTTGATTGCCTCCTTCGTAAGAAAATGTGTTTGTTTCATCGTACATTGCAAGTGTATCCAGGGAGGAGGCGAAATGACGTGTGCCAGGTGGACTATTTCTAACCTCCAGAAGTACGATTTGGGAACGACCGTTAAAAGGGATGAATTAGCCATTGGTCATGTGCCCTCTGGCTAACCGGTTTGTGAGGTATGGCACTTTGTTTTACACCCAGCTTTCGGGTACACTATTCATACTGGTTGTGTAGATCACTGACTGGTAGTATGCTATGACGACAAAAAGGACACTCGCACATATCAAAAGCTCTTCAACAGAACAGCCCTACCGGAGGCGAGGCTGGACCTGGTGGCTGGTACCGAGGCCCTTTGACCTGATGTCATCCCTGCTCTACATTGGTGTGCTGGTACCTTTCCTCTACAGCTTTGTAACCCAGACCGGTTACAATCCAGCTCTTACCTCCTGGCAAGCTGTACTCATGATCGTCGCCATCGTGCTCTTGCTTGGCGTGGACCGCCTGGAGTACCGCCTCTATGGCGAGGAGACGCCACCCAGAGCCGCCATTTTCATGCTGGCAGCACGCATCGCTTTAATAGAAGTGGTAGCATGGCTCGATCAGTTCAGATACTCACCATTTCTCTACCTGATTGTGCCGTTCCTGGCCTGCCTGTACTTTGGAGAAATTATTGGCTATTGCCTGGCTACCCTCGCCTGGATTGCGTATTTCGTCAAACATTTTTATTACAGTGATGACTGGTTAAGCAATGGTACGGAGCTGCACTATCTGGTCCTCTTCACGGTGGCACTCGTTCTAGTAATAACCATAGCTCGTGTTGTGAATAAAGAGAAAGCCAGCCGCGCGCGTGCCGAAGAACTGCTCGCCGAATTAGAGGTATCGCACCAGCAATTAAAAGACTACGCCGGGCAGGTAGCCGAACTGGCGACTACCAGGGAGCGCAATCGCCTTGCCCGTGACATTCATGACAGCCTGGGACACTACCTGGCGGTGATTAACGTGCAGCTTGAGAAGGCGCTGGCCTTCCGCGCCAAGAAGCCCAGGGAGGCAGACCAGGCAGTAAGCGATGCGAAGCAATTAGCCAGTGAGGCGCTGCAGGACGTGCGCCGCTCGGTGAGCGCCCTGCGGGCAACTGAGGAATTGCCGGAGCTTATCCCGTCCCTTGCGACGCTGGTGGAACGTGTGCGCAGTGACCACTGCCTGGTTGAGCTACACATAGAGGGCAGCGAGGATGGTTTCTCAAAGCCGGGCCTGCTGACGCTCTACCGCGCGGCGCAGGAGGGACTGACCAACATCCAGAAACATGCAGGGGCGAGCCACGCCTGGATCGAACTGCACTTTGGAGAACAGGAAGCGACGCTGTCCCTGCGCGATAACGGGCATGGTTTCGATCCCCTCGGACAGCAGCATTTACAACCAGGACGCGAGGGCGGCTACGGCCTGCAGGGATTACAGGAACGCCTGGAGCTTGTCGGTGGAAGTTTGAAGATTGAAAGCGCGCCAGGCGCGGGAACCTCTCTTCGAGTTACAGTGCCGAAGAATAGCTAATGGATTTCCATGCATAAAAAAGCGGGCACTGACAATGGTGGAGGGAGGAATTCAGTACCCGCTCCAAGGAGAGAGATCGGCATTGGCCTGATCTATTCCCGGTAACAAGCAGGGCGTTCACCGCTCATTGCTCTTATATGTATTATTACGCTGGCGAGTTACACCTTACCCTCACCAATGAGATTATCTTGCATGCAAGAGCAGGCCGATGCCCACGCCGGCCAGGGTGCCAACGGTGACCACTGCCAGAAATTCGAGGCCAGCACGCACCGGGCCCTTGCGGGTATAACGGGCTTTCACTGCTCCCAACACCAGGGCAGTCACCGCCGTGAGACCGTACGCCCACCAGCGAACTTGCGGCAGGGAGAGCAGCACCGGAATGGTGGGGATAAGCCCGCCCACTACAAAGGAGATGCCAATCTGTACCCCTTGCAGCCACGGATTGATCCGCTCTTCTGCCACCACCCCCAGTTCGTCATGCACCATCGCACGATGCCAGCGTTCATCGTTGGCAGTCAGATGGTTAACCACGCGGTCGAGGAGTGGACCACTGAAGCCCTTGTCCTGGTAGATTGCACGTAGCTCCGCTCGTTCCTCCTCCGGCTCATGTTTGATCTCATAGCGTTCGGTGGCGATGCGCCGATCGAGCACCTCCTGCGCAGTGCGTGCGGAGAGATAGCCTCCAAGGGCCATGGAAATCCCACCGGCCAGCACTTCGCCAAGGACAATCAACGCCAGGTGAGTGGGCGCAACCCCGCTGACTACCATGAGAAACACCAGCGTGGTGACCAGGCCGTCGTTCAGCCCAAAGACGATCTCGCGCAGCCAATCACCCCTATGAGGATGTTGCTCATTGATCTGTTCCATTGTAATCTATTCTCATCTTCTTCGTATGTTCGTACTGGATTATCCTGGACAGGCCGCGTATGAAGCGGGGCCTGTTTTGTGATACACTTATCCTGAACCATACCCGAATACCTGCCGCTTCATTAGCAATTACTAGTCATTATACTAGCCATGCAGGACTAATTTATCACATTTCCTGCTCGAATGCACCCGGGAGGAAAAAACAAGCCATGACCGGCGAACACCAGGAACAAGCCGCCCCCATACGCGTGCTGGTCGTCGATGACCAGCGTCTCATGCGCGACGGCATTGCCTCACTGCTGGAAATCCAGGAAGGCATTGAAGTCGTGGGTATGGCTTCTAACGGCCAGGAGGCCATAGAGAAGGCTGTGGCCTTGCATCCCGATGTGATCTTGATGGACCTGCGTATGCCTGTGATGGACGGGGTCTCGGCAACGGTCCAGGTGCGTAGCCAGTTGCCAGACTGCCAGGTGCTCATGCTAACTACATTCGACGACGAGGGGTATATAGCAGCAGCCTTGCAAGCGGGTGCCAGTGGCTATCTGCTCAAAGACATTCCCGCACCCGACCTCGCCAAGGCGGTGCAGGCGGTACACAGGGGAATATACCAGTTTGCCCCATCCGTTGCCGGTAAAATGATGGCTTCTCTTAGCAGGCCGGATAGCATGCATCCTCCCGTCTCCAAAGAGAGCAATAAAGAATCTTCTGATGCTTTCGCCTCTCACTCGCTCGACCTGACCAATCGGGAAATCGAGGTGCTGCGCCTGATAGCCCAAGGCGCAACAAATCGAGAGATTGCTGACCAGCTGGTCGTCAGCGAGGGCACGGTGAAGAATCATCTAAGTAGCATCCTCAGTAAAATGGGGGTGCGAGACCGCACACAGGCGGCTCTCAAGGCAAGAGAACTTGGGTTGGCTTAAGCCACTCATTTTACTTCATCTGTGGTGCTTATTGAGCAACAATGCTAGCAATTCTTGCTCATATCGTGTACACTTATGAAAGTTGAGGCCCACAGAAGAGGAGACGCATATGGCAGCAGATAGAGCAGAAGTCGCTGATGGCCCGGTGTACATGACGGTTGAGCAATACCTCACTCTGGATGAGGCGACTGACGCAAAGTACGAATACGATAATGGCTACGTGTTCATGTTGCGCCCGCCCTCCAGCGCCTACGATGACCAGGCCACGATCGACATGGCTGGTGGAAGTGTCGCCCATGCAGCTATCTGTGCGAGGCTCGCCTATCTGCTCGGTGGTGCGCTCATGGACAAGCCGTGCATGACCTACAGCAGTGATGCTCGTATGAAGCTGGCCGAGCGCCAGTATTACTATCCTGATATCACGGTGGCTTGTGGGCAAGAAACAGGTTCCATGTTAAAGAGTCCAACCGTGGTGATTGAAGTCCTTTCGCCAACGACCGAGAAGCGCGACCGCGGTGCAAAGTTCAAAGCGTATCAGGCGCTGCCCTCAGTGCAGGAGTACATGCTGATCGGCAGCGCGTATAGGTCTATCGAGGTACACCGGCGTGAGGGCAACTTCTGGCGACAGTACCACTACCAAGAAGGCGACCTGGTAGAACTTGCCAGCATTGGTGTGAGTTTCCCTTTCGATGATGTGTACCGGCGCATCAACCTGGGATAATCCAGAAACCAGATAATTGCGAATGCAACAAAACGCCGTCGCGCCGTCCCCGCTATGAAAGGTTCCTGCAATCTTTTGTTGGACTTAGACCATCCGCAAGTCCCGTTCGGCCTGGTTATCTAAACACATCTATATTGCCTCATGTACGAATAGTCGGAAAATACTTCATTTACATTCACGCGCCTTTCGCTATGCTGTGGATGTGACAATAAGTACTAGTTATGCAATCCTTTTTTTTTGCCAACGTATAATTACTTGGATGTGTATTGAGAGCAGCGGAAACTGAGGGCGAATGATGATGAGTGTATCGTTTGAGAAGCTGACCGGCATAACGCTCGGGAACTACCATTTGGAACAGTACATAGGGCAAAGTAAGATAGGACCCATTTTTCTTGCACGCTCCGATGCGACCACCACGTATCTTTTACGTTTCCTAACCGGAACGATGAACCTGCCAGCGAAGGATTACGAAGCGTACCTGGAGCGCTTTCAGTACCAGGCCGGCAGGATTGCGGCCCTGCAACACCCCTACATCCTCCCTTTGCTTGACTATGGAGCCTATCGCGGCCTGGCATACCTGGTCTCACCACGTCTCCCCATGCGCTCACTGGGGACTCGTCTTGCCAGGAATGGACCGCTGGATGTCGTCACGGCTGGTCGCTACCTGGATCAGATCGCCACTGCTCTGGAATATGCCCATGAGCACGCTGTTCTGCATGGCAGCCTCTCAGTAGACTGTACCTTCATCCGGCTCGATGGGCACCTGGTCGTAGCAGACTTTGGTGTTAGGAGCCTGGTTGAGCTGCAGCAACAAGACACACAAAGAGGCCTGCTGGATGAGTGGAGTATGGAGTCTGCACCCGAGCAACTGCTGAGCAAGCCTGCTGGGCCTACTGCCGATGTGTACGCGCTGGGGGCAGTAATCTATTATCTCTTGACCGGCACACCCGTGTTTTCTGGCAGCACGCTTGACGAGGTGATCCAGCAGCACCTGTATGCTTCCATCCCACCGCTCATCCAACTACGCAGCGACTTGCCCGCAGGACTCTATAGCATCCTGGCTCGCGCACTGGCGAAGGATCCAGCCCAACGGTTTCACCAACCGGGGGCGTTGGCGAATGCCTATCACCACATTGTGGCTCCTAATAACCGCACACGCGTGCCCTTTGTAGTCTTCCCTGTACCTTCTTCCCAGATCCAGCGGCAGTTTATGGCAGCAGATTCACAAGCGGACACGCTGTTTAGAGAACGGGAGTGGAGTTCCAACGGCACGTCAAATGCTGAGCCTATGCCTGCTGCGCAACATTCTGCCCGCCAGAACTCTATCCCACACTCACTGCATGGTTTCCCCGATGCCAATTTCGTGAGCCTGCGTGACGGCCCTCGACCAGAATTAATGCGCCGATTGCGGCAGAGGAACACGCGGCGCACCGCACTAATCGCGGCATTCATTGCTCTGATGGTAGTTGTCGCCAGTACAATTGGCATCACGCTGCTCGCGCGGAACGGAAGTGCGGCGCAGAAGGCCACGGGACAGGTGACTTTCTTTACAAATCAAAAAGAGTCAGCCCTTCAGACTGATGCTCTCAATGTCACCGTGCGTGGCCTGGATGCTCCTCCTGCTGGCAGCAGCTATGACGCCTGGCTCATTAACGTGCAGACAGAGCAGGTCACGGCCCTGGGCACGCTAAAAGAACACCAGCAGAGCTGGACCTTGCCTGTGCCCTATACGGAAACGACCAGCAATCTGCTCGCATCCGGAGCGAAGCTGGAAGTCACCCAGGAACAGGGTGCGGTCAAGGTTCCCACCGGCACGGTGATCCTCACCGGCAGCTTCCCTCCACAAGCCTTTGCGCATATTCAACACCTGCTCGTCAGTTACCCCGATACGCCGCGAAGGATTGGCCTGCTGATAGGAGCCCTGGAGCAAACCCACCTGCTGGGTATCCAGGCAGCAGTCTTGCAGAGTGCCACAACCAGCCACAATACAGTCGCGATTGGCTGTATTGCCCAAAGTCTGATCGATATTATTGAAGGGATACATGGCTCACACTACCAGCCGCTTGATGCCACTTGTATGCAGCAGGATGTCACGGCAACCGGTGATGGCTTTGGCTTGTTGACCAAAGGCTACCTGACAGGGGCGGAAGAACACGCCTCTCTGGCGATCAGCCAACCGGACGCGACGAGCGCGATGCACCAGCACGCGGCCCTGTTGGATATCGCTCTTACGAATATCACCGGTTGGGTGACGACGATTGATCAAGATGCTCTGCTCCTGCGCGCGAACCCGGCGAACCTGACACCCGTACAGGCAATCGTGACGCTGGCTGACACTGCCTATCATGGGGTTGATACGAATGGTGATGGACAGATTGACCCGGTCGTGGGAGAAGCAGGCGCTCTCACCGCCTACCAGCAAGGGCAGTTAATGGCAACGTTATCGCTCACTCCTGGCTAGAGTTTCCAGCCAACTGTTGATAGCGCTACATCATCGCCTGCCGCATCGAGCGCGTGGCCCACACCAGCGAGAGCACTGTGAGCACGATAAAGATCGCGAAGGCTTGCAGCACTGCAACATCGCCAGGATTGCCATTGATCAGCGCCCGCGAAGCATCTACCGCGCAGGCGAACGGATGTATGTTTGTTTTTGTCAAGTCTTTCTTGCCTGTAGCTTTGTGATAGGATAAGGCGTATTACATAGTAGGTACTCAAACGAGCACCTCCAGACAAAGCGTCAAGTATACTGAACCATACCCCATGGAGGAGCATATATGACAACCAGGCAAGCAACGAAAACTCAAACCAAAGCATACCCTGCCTCCCGGCAGTTGGCGACGGTGACGGACCTGACCTCAAAGGAAGCGCAGGCGGTCACGGAGGCCGTCAACCCGCTTATCGCTGATGCCTTCGCGCTCTACGTCAAGACCAAGAACTTCCACTGGCACCTGTCAGGCTCGCACTTCCGCGACTATCACCTGTTGTTCGACGAGCAGGCCGAAGCTATCTTTGAGTCTATTGACATCATGGCCGAACGCGTGCGCCGCGTCGGGGGCGCAACTATTCGCAGTATCAGCCATATCGGCCAGTTGCAGACCATCGACGACGACAACGACGACTTTGTTCCGGCCGGTCAGATGATTAAACGGCTGATGGATGACAACGCGCACATCGCGCAGATGATCCGTGCAGCGATTGAAGTGTGTGACAAGCAACGCGACTCGGCGTCCAGTAACGCTTTGCAGGAGATTCTCGACGAAACGGAGCGCCGCAAGTGGTTCCTGTTCGAGATCATGCAGGGCCAGAGCAATACCGAGTGACACAGGAGAGGCAAATCAGTTGCAAGGTGCCCCGGGAGGAAAAACATTTTCGCCCCGGGGCATCTTTTTATACCTCGCGGGCATTTCCTCGATTACCCGGTGAGAAACAGGTAGATAGCCAGCATAACGCCGATAAGACTTGCCAAAATCGCTAAAATGATGGGAAAACTGGCAGAAGGATGGAAACGTTCTGCGTCGATGCTACGACGATGATGCAGGAATTCCAGGAGAGCTACAATCATCATGATAACGCCCAGGACTGCCAGGCAGACGCCAAAGAAAGAGGAAAGGTCGTAAGGGATTACGGTCGTGTTGCCTTTGAAGCCTAATTCACGTAGGAACAGTCCAAAGCGCGCCACTACAAAACCAAAGGTGATAGTTGCCAGACCGGTACGTATCCAGGCGAGAAAGGTACGCTCATTTGCTAAATGATCAGTGACCTTCTTGCTTGTATCAACCTGTTTGGAGGTAGGAAACATGGATCTTCACCCTGTGCCAGGCGTTGTTCATGTAGCCTTTGAAGTTCCAGAGTGATCTCACGTCCTCTGGCTGTGTCTGCTTCGATGCATCCCACGCTCGTACGAGCAACTGGCAGTCGCCAGGGGAAAGGGCTACTGTCACCTCCCAAAAGCACCAGGCATAAGGATCAGCGCGCTCGACGATGTTCGCTGTCGTCCAGGTCTTTCCTCCATCAACAGAGAGTTCGACCCGCTCAACAGGAGTTCCTTCGCCGGTTATTGCATAGCCCTGGATACGAGTTGGTCCTGCCGCTACGATCTCGCCTTCTTGCGGCGTAGTGATGACAGCATTGAGTATTAGCTCTTCTATGGTCTTTCCGCGACTCCAATCGGCCGTTTTCGCGGTAATCTCTGGAGGGAAGAGCTTATAATCGCGAGCCTGGTAAGGGTTGGTCGATGTGTGCTCCTGAAGCGTGATCTCGCGCAGCCACTTGACGCTCCTGGCGCCGATATAGCCCGGCACGATGACGCGCAGAGGAAACCCATGTTCTGGAGCAAGCGGCTCATCATTCATCTCATAGGCCAGAAGCACATCTGGAGAGAAGGCCTTCTCCAGCGCGATGGAGCTTCCAAAATGCACCTGTTCCCCCTCAAATTGCGCCTCATCGAGGCTGGTAAAAGCGACGTACCGGGCACCTGCTTCCATGCCGACAGCCTGCAGTACCTCCCGTAAGGGAACACCTCGCCATTTTGCCGTACCGATGACGTCCGCTCTCCAGGGAACTTCTCCGGGAATAGGCTTCGCTGCCATGAGTTCACCCCTTCGATTCCCCGCACACTCAAGTGTTGCCGTCACGGTGTGGGCAGGAGACATCGATCGTAGTTCGTCCAACGATAGTTCTCGTTTTCGCTGGACCATACCTGTGATAAGCAGGCGGTAGCTTGTCGGGTCCACAGCTGGAATGGACCCATGCGTACGTATAAAGAAACGCTCCCGTGGTGTGAGAAACGATTGACGCAAGAGGTCCCCAGGTGGTTCAGCGTTTAATGGTTGTTCTTGATGTACAATCAACTGCGATTGTACAGGATGTATTGTCATGATATTCTCCCTATCAGATCGTCTGAACGCAAAGGCCCAGCCGGAAGGGTTTCGGGCCACGACCCAGCTGACGCGTCTCGCCCTCTCTGGTCCTAGTATAAGGAGGAAGTGTCATGAAAGCGTTATGAGCCTCGTCATAGTACTACAAGCGTAGTTATAAGGGAGCACGAGAGCTTGATCGCGATGCCCTGCTCGGGCCTGGTTTCAAAAAGCATCCGATTGGCAAGCCCCTGATCGGCTCCTTTTCCTCCTGCTGTCATCACTGCGCGTAGGGGGCCAGGGGCTCCTGGCTTGCGCGCACCCCATCGACTTCGATCAGCAGATGTGCTGGGCCGCGCAGGAGAGGACTCGGACGGTAGGGTGGGGGGTCCACGACCAGGCGCGGCTGCTCCAGCCGCCGCACGAGTTCTGTCAACGCGATCTGGGCCTCCACCCGCGCCAGCGGCGCTCCAAAGCAAATGTGGATGCCACTGCCAAACCCCAGGTGTTGATTATCGCGCCGCTCGGGATCAAAGCGATCCGGGTCCGGGAACCGTGCCGGGTCACGGTTGCCCGCGGCCAGGGCCCACGTGACCACCACGCCCTTGGGAATCGTCGTTCCCGCTAGCGTAATCTCGCCCAGGGTGGTCCGACTCGCAAAGAACTGGATTGGCGGCTCATAGCGCAGGAGTTCCTCCACGGTGGCCGGGATCAGGTCCGGGGCGTTGCGCAGGCGGTCGAGGAGCGCCGGATGCCGCAGCAGCGTGAGCATCCCATTGCCCAGCAGATTCACGGTGGTCTCATGGCCGGCGAACAGCAGCAGGGAGGCAGTTGTGACGAGGTAGGGGTCTGCCATCCGTCCCTCGGGGCCGGTATCGGTTGCCATCCTGGAGAGCATATCGTCACCCGGCTGCTTGCGGTGGCGCTCGACCAGCCCGGCCATGTACTGGTTCAGGTTGTTGAAGGCCTGTTCACGTTGGCGGCGTTGCGCGTCGGTCTGCGCAGCCACTCCTTCCGCGATGGCCTGGGACCACAAGTGAAACGGGGGTTCATCTTCACGTGGAACGCCCAGGATCCTGCAAATCACCATCACTGGGAGGGGATAGGCGAAGCTTTCGACGAAATCGATCTGGCGCTGGCCCTGCAATTGGTCCAGGAGCGCGGTA
>WNFA01019405.1_pt1 | contig 12115 bp, 9 predicted proteins | sample 5400481 | NCBI WGS metagenome assembly WNFA01 (sample SAMN13153340, study PRJNA577476) | soil metagenome | isolation source: 120 cm saprolite under Douglas fir tree site 2 hole 1 replicate 2 | place: USA:California | collected 2015-04-18
ATCCTGCGTTCATGGCGCGGCTCGTAGAACGATTGCCCGGGTATCGCGCGACCTTGCTCGAGACCGGCTGTTGCGGAATGGCTGGCGCATTCGGCGCGCTCGCCGAAAAATATGAATTGTCGACCCAGGTCGCTGCGGATTTACTGCGCAAGATCGACAATCAACAAGCGGATGTTGTTGTCGCTTCCGGCACACGTTGCCGGCATCAGATTGTCGATCTTAGCAGCGTCCGGCCGAAGCATATGGCCGAGCTGCTCGCAGACGCGCTCGATCTGTCATCCTAATCCCGCAGTCGCGGGAGAAGGATCTCTCACAAGCTCGTTAATCGCGCCAAGTACATTGTGTGATCCACGCTCCGACTGTGAGATCCCTCGCTCCGCTCAGGATGACCCGCGTTATGATTTCGGCGGAGGTGGAGGTGGGTTGCCACCCGGTTTCGCTGCTTCGCCGGGTTTCGGCGGAGCAGCGGCTTCGCCACCAGGAAGTTCAGCGTCGGCCGGAACCGTCATGATATCCGGCTCGGTAAACGACGCCAGATGACTGGCAAGTTCCTTTCGGAGTGCCGTGATCTGTTCCTTGGTCACAGGACTGGCGCTGTTCCCCCATTCGCTCCGTTCATACGTCAGCACATCGGCCACTTTTTGATCTCCGAGACTTTCCCATGGCTGCATGACCGCGCTGCCGTATTGCTGACCTTTGACCTTCACTGGACCCTGCAAACCTTTCAAAACAATCATCGCCGGACGTTTCGGCCCGCCGGTAGTGAATTCCGAACCCGCGAGCGGAGGATATTGGCTGGGAATCCCCTGGCCGTTGGCCTGATGACAGGTCTGGCAGTTTGCCGCGAAAACTTTTTTGCCGCGATCACGCGGCGAAAGCTCGGCTTGCTGTTGTTGAGCCTGAGGTCCGCCCCCTTTTTTTGCCGGCGGCGGTCCACCGAGCGGATCAAGCCCGTCGCCGGAAAAATTTCCGGAGTAGCGACCGAGGTAAGCGCCGCCGGTGAAAATCGCGATCCCGTAAACGGCGATCAGCCAAATCGAGAGTGGTTCGAGGCCGACCCGCGGCTCGCGTTTCTCGCGTTGAATCGCGGCGTGCACTTCGTGAACGTCGGCGGTTTCGCCATAGTCCATCCCCTGGCGGGTCAGCGAAGAGGGATCTCGGGTTTGGTCGTTCATTTCTTCGATGGCGCCGGTGCTGGCGACCCTGCGGGCTGTGCTAGAGGGGAAGCGGCAGGCGGCGCCGCGCCCTCTGCGGTCTTCACCTCTTTCAGCGGATGCGATTGATCGAGCGACATCAAATAAGCAACGAGACAGCTGGCGTCGTAGGCTGGAACAATTTCCCAACCCGGCGGCGGCGCGTCGGGACCCGTTAATTGAAGAGCGTCGGCCGAGCGCTCACCACTGATGGGATGTTTCTCGTAAAGAAATTTGTAAGCCGGCATGGTCGAATCCACGCTGTCCAGACTCATGCTTCGTGGCGAATAAAGATGTCGATGATGCCAGGCCGCAGAATAAGCTGGCGGCACTCCGTTAGGATTTGGTGAAGCCGAAGGGGCCGGAGACGGATTCGCAGCTGCAGATTGCGCTGGCGCTGGCGCCGCGGCGGAACTTGCGGGTGCTGGCGGCGAACCACCAGCGGCCGGTTTGCCCGAACCAGCATTCGCGGGCGGTGATTGCGCAGTCGCAGGCGAATTTGCAGGAGCGTTTGCAGCCGGCGCCGCTGCTGGCTTTTCCTCTTCAGTTGGCCCAGCTTTGCCAATGTCCGCCAAATCGGGACCCATTCGTTCCTGGCCAAGCACTACCGGTCGATCAAAAATATAATCGCGCGGCGCGCTGCGGCGCTCAGCCCATTTCGGGCGAGGTGATGGCCCTGCGTCGCGGACACGATCGACATCCGCGTAGGCGTAACCGGGCCGGATTTGCTGACTGTGGCAATAGATGCACCCATTCGCCGCGTAAATCCGCCGGCCGCGGTCGGCCATGCCCGATTTCGGAGCGGGATAAATGTCGGTGCCTTCTTCATCCATCTGCGGGTTGAGCGCGCCAATTTGCAGGTTCGGGATTACAGTCAAGCCGACCCACGAGAACGCGAACGTTCCGAAAACTCCGAGGAAAAGCGGGACCAATCCTTTCACGAGTGCGCCTCCGATCCCTCGGCTTCGACTGGATTCAAAAATGTCGGGACCGTTGAAGTGCGGCCAAGGCCGAACAACATCAGGCCAAAATGGAACGCGAAAATGAAATGCGAAATCGTCAATAACAGCGCTGCAACCGTGCGACCTCGTAAATATGGCAACGCGCTTGCCACGCTTTGGATGAACGACATTGAGGGATCATTTTGGGTCGCGCCCTGAGCAAACCCACCGACCAACAACATTAACGACATCAATCCAACGCCGTAGGCCGATGCCCAGAAATGGAGTTTGATGAGCGTAGCGTAACGCCATTCACGACCGACCAGGCGCGGCACGATGTAGTACATCGAACCGAACATGACCATCGTGAAAAACGCGTACAGCCCGAGATGTGAGTAGGCGATGCTGGCCTCCGTAAAATGCAAGTAGCGCGCGGTTGAGCGGAGCGAGATCAGGATACCGATGATGCTAAAGACCGTATACGACATCGCGCCGAAGACGGTGAACCGCAGCGTCGGGCTGTAACGCATCACCGGAAAATATCCCTGCATCGTCATGTGATGATTGAGTCCGACGGTCGCGACCGGAATGATGGTCAGGATCGTTGCGGCGATGCTCGCTGTAATCATCCATGCCGGGAATGGTCCATCGACAAGGCGCTGCATCCCAGTCCAACTCGAGAACAGCGCGTAGGTCCAAAATCCAATCGTCGCGAGATGATAACTGTAAACCGGGCGCCCGATCACTTTCGGGATCATGTAATAAGCGGTGCCGAGCGCGATCGCGCCGAGCCAGAGAAAGAGCAGATTATTCGCGTACCACCAGCCGACCGCCGCCTGCATCACGCCTTGGACCGGGACGACGAAGAGCATTGCTTGGGCGGCGGCGTAGAGCCATGGAAACCAGAGAAACGCGCCCAGCAAATACCATTGGGTGATGTAAATCTGGTCGCCCCGGCGAAAGCGGAACATCAACACCGCCCACGACATAATCAGCGCGTAAGCGACAAAAAGAACAACCGCGGCATAAGGCGGAAACTCGAGCCAGTCGTAACCGGTGCTGTAGCCCATGAGAATTCCGATTACGCCAATCAGCACACCGATGTTCCAAAACCAAATCCCCGCCACAATCAGCAGCGGATGTCGTAAAGTCGTCCGGCACAATCGCGCCATCAGCCAGATCGCCGTTCCCATTGCGGCCATCGACGCCCAGCCGTAAACCATCACGTTCATGTGCACCGGACGCAGTCGGCCCCACGTCAAAAAGCTGACATCCGAGAGCCAGTCGGGTGAATGCAATTTGAACGAAACGAATCCGGCCAGCAGCGTTCCGATTAGTAACCAAACCATCGCTGACGCGTAAAACATCAGCACCGGCACGCGCGTCGAAGCATCGATGCGCGCACGCTCGAGCTGTTCTGCGTCGCTAGCGGCAGCCGAAATGACCGGTTCTTTTAATGGAATGTCAGCGGTTGGAGTCATTCGTTAGGCAAGATCGACACGTTCACAATTGTCCCGGAGATACTGAAGGTGACGCGGCCGGAGAAGCAGCCGGAGATGCCGAAGCGCCGGGTTGCGTCGATGGCTGCAGTGCCGGCGGATTTACGGCCGCGGCGGGTTGCCCGCGCGCTTCCGAATTTTGACCGGCAACTGAAGTGGGTTTCGGTGTCCCGTTTGCCTCCGGCGAGGCGGATGGCGCGGGCGTGGCGGCCGCTGCCCCGCCGGGTGCCGCAGAAGATTCCGGCGCGGTGATCGCGTATGCGGGCGCGGGGTTTTTGTTCGCCAGATCGGCAACAGTTAATTCCATCGCGCGATCGATCGGCAATCGCACCGTGCCTTTGTTTTTATCGACCCAGGCGTAAGTTGTGAGCGCCTTCGCGTCTTCATCGCGCGCGTCCTTGAGTTTTTTGGCACGAGCCTCGGCGCGCATTTGTTCGTAGGTGTCGCCGCGCGGCGAAGGACCAACCACGGCCACAACAATGGCGCCGAAAAGCGCAAACATGGCGCCGAAAAGCGCAAACAGGAGAACGACGCCGAGCCACGTCGAAAACGGCGCGGGCGATTGCGCTCCAACTTGTTCGGTATCGGCCATTTCAGTTCACTATTTTCAAAGATTCGATCAGGCGCGGATCGCGCATGGGGAAGAGCGACGTTTTTCCAACGATGCGCAAATAAACGAAGGCCAACGTCGCGCCGATGGCGATGAGCGCGGCAAAATCCCACAAGCTTACATGGACACCGGTTCCATGGAGCGCCGGAAGAACGACGAGATAAATGTCGAGCATCTGCATCAACAAAATCCACGCAGCCATGTAACAAAGCTGGTGCGGATGCTTTTTGATTGAGCGTAAAAGCAAAATGGCGAACGGCCCGAAGAAGCGGCCCACCACGAGCAACATGCTCAAGTCCCACCACGACTCAGTGTTTCGCGTTATAAAATAATGCGTCTCTTCCGGCATGTTTGCGTACCAGATCAGCATGTATTGGCCGAAGCCGATGTAGGCCCAGAACACGCAGAAGGCGAAAATCCACTTCCCCATGATGTGATAATGCTCGAGCGTGACCACGTTCTTGAGATAACCGGCGCGCTGGAGCGCGGTGATCACGAGCACGAGCAGCGACATCGAGCTGCCGGCCGCGCCAGCAAAAATGTAAACGCCGAACATGGTGGAGAACCAGTGGTAGTCCAGACTCATCAGCCAATCGAACGCCCCGAAGGTCAGACAAAGCGCAAACAGCGGCAGACTGGCGAACGCGACTTTGCGCAGGCGAATCGTGAATAGCGGATTGCCGTCCTTGTCCTGGCGCACCGACAACTGGCGTAATAATTGCGACGCGATGATGAAGAAGCCGAGAAAAAACGCCGCGCGGAGGATGAAGAAACTCAGATTCAGGTAGGCGCGCTTGGAATCGAGCGCCACCTCTTTTCCAGGCGCGACGTTCATCCACTCATAGAGATGCTGTCGCAAAAGCAGAATCGGGATGAAAAAGATCGCCAGGACAGCGACCAGCACGGCGATGTTTTCGAGCTGGCGCCGCACCACCACCGTCCAGTCCGCATCGGTCGCGTAATGCACGATCGTCCAGAAAAAGCAGCCGGCGCACAAGGTGAAGAAGAATCCAAACGCAAACAGCCACGAGAAACTGAGCTGCTTCGGATCAATTGCGGCGCCAGCGCCGCAGAGCGCGAGTGCAACAAACGCCACAACGCCGAGCAAAACAGACAGGCCGGCAAAGCGGCCGCTCTCGAAATATTCGCCTTCCGGCGTCGACCCGTTATGCAGGCGATCGCTCATTTCTTTGGCGCCTCCGGTTTTGCTGGCGATTTGGTCTCGGCCGGTTTCGCTTCTCCAGGTTTCGCCTCCGCCGGCTTGTTCTCGGCCGGCTTTTCCAAATCAGCGCGATGTTCTGGCGGAACATCGACAATCGCCGCGTTCTGGCTCCGTTCCAGCGCCCGTAAATACGCGATGATCGCCCAGCGATCCGCCACCATGATGTTCGGACCGTAGGCCATCATCGTGTTCTTGCCGTTGGTGATCGTGTTGAAAATTTCGCCATCGGCCATTTTGCGAATGCGATCGTCTTGCAAAGTGACGACCGTGGCCAAGCCGTACTGCTTAGTGATTCCATTCCCGGCCGCGGTCGCGCCGTGACACATCGCGCAGGTAATGTTGAAACGCTCGCGGCCGCGCTGAAGCAACTGCGGTGTCACCGGAACCGGAATTCCAGTTCCCCAATTGTTGCCCATTTTACCGGTGTCGATATAATCGGTGCCGACGCTAAACCCGGCAACGGGGTGAGACTCGGGCGCGCCGATCGGTTGCGCCTTTGGCATCTCATAGCCGATCGGCACCGTTCCGTTGACCGGCATGCGAGGACCGCGACCGTCCGCAAAAAAATTCAGCGGCGATTGCGCGCGCACTTTTATCTGGCGCACCATGTCGGGAAAAATTTCCCACGGCTCATTGGTGGTTTTTTCTCCACGGAACCCGAGTACGGCGATGGCCGCGATCGTGAGCAGGAGAGAAATTAAAAGAAAGCCGCGCAACATAATTAGTCCTCGTGCACGATCGTGATGTGTTGGCCGCCGCTGTGCTCCAGTAATTCGCGCGCTTCCAGTTCGGTAAATCGCGGATCGCGCGCTTCGATCACGAGAAAAAATCCGTCGTTGGTGGCGCGTTTGAAGCGCTCCCAGTTGAAAATCGGATGATGCGGCCGCGGCAGTCCGTTCATGATCAGCACCGCAAAAAAGGCGGCAAAGGCGGCGAAAAGCACAGTCATCTCGAACATGATCGGGAAAAATGCCGGCACGGTCATAAAGTTCGTCGGCTTGCCGTGCACGACCAGCGGATAGAGAATCGAGGACGGGCCAAATTCCACCAGGGTTGCAGTGAGCAAACCGGAGATGCCGCCCGCCAGCACTACGGCGCTCAACCACGATTTTCCCAGCCCCATCGCTTCGTCCATTCCGTGAATCGGAAACGGTGAATGGACGTCCCAGCGTTTGAAACCGGCGTCGCGCACCATTTTCGCCGCTTCGTAAAGGGAGGCCGCGCTCGGGTATTCCGCGCCGATTCCGTAAACTTCGTGGCCGGACGGCGTTTTCATATCATCTCCTGTCCGCCCGACATCGCGGGATGTTGGCCGTTTCCCGATCCGTAATGCGCGTCCGCTTCCGGCAGTGTGATCTTCACTTCCGACATCGCGATCATTGGCAAGAACCGGATGAAGAGAAGGAATAACGAAGTGAAAACTCCGAGCGTGCCGATGTAGGTCCAGATGTCCACCCATGTCGGAATAAAAATTCCCCATGAGGAGGGAATGAAATCGCGATGCAGTCCGCCAACGATAATGATGAACCGCTCGAACCACATGCCGGCGTTCACGCACATGCAGACGAAGTAGACGACGAGGATATTCCGGCGGGACCAGCGGAACCAGAAGAGTTGCGGCGCAAGAATATTGCAAAACAACATGCCCACCCACCAGTACCACCAGTAGGGACCGAAGACGCGGTTCCAAAACGCGAACCGCTCGTAAGCGTTGCCGCTGTACCAGGCCGTGAAAAATTCCATGGTGTAGGCGTAACTAACGAATGAGCCGGTCAACAAAATGATCTTCGCCATTTTGTCGATGTGCTGCGGCGTAATGATGTCATGCAGTTTGAACATGGCGCGCGCCGGAATTAGCAGGGTCAGCACCATGGCGAATCCGCCAAAGATCGCGCCCGCCACGAAATAGGGCGGGAAAATTGTCGTGTGCCACGTCGGTAAGATCGACGTCGCAAAATCGAATGAAACGACGCTATGCACGGAGAGAACAAGCGGCGTCGCAAGACCGGCCAAAAGCAAATAGGCCATTTCGTAATGCCGCCAGTTGCGGTTCGAGCCGCGCCAGCCGCAGGCAAAAACTCCGAAGAGAAATTTTCTAATCTTCGAGGTGGCGCGATCGCGCAGCGTCGCTAGATCGGGAATCAATCCGGTGTACCAAAACAAAACCGAGACCGTGAAATAGGTCGAGACCGCGAACACATCCCACATCAGCGGACTGCGGAAGTTCTGCCAAATTCCGTAATAGGTCGGCACCGGCGCCATGAACCACGCCATCCAGACGCGACCGACATGGACACCGGGAAAAATCGCTGCGCACATCACCGCGAAAAGCGTCATCGCTTCGGCTGAACGATTGATCGACGTGCGCCATTTTTGGTGAAGTAGAAACAAAATGGCGGAGATGAGCGTGCCGGCGTGTCCGATACCGATCCAGAACACGAAGTTGGTGATGTCCCACGCCCAGCCGACCGGATGATTCAATCCCCAGGTGCCGACGCCGGTCGAGATTTGGTAGCCGAGACAAAACATACCGAACATGGCGATCGATCCCGTGATGGTGAAACAAACCCACCACCAGCGCGGCGCCGGCTGTTCGACCACGCCCGAAATTCGCTCCGTCAGCCAGCTAAAATTGCGCCGCTGCAAAACCAGCGGCACGCGCGCCAGCGGTCTGGCAGTTGCCTCGCCTTCGATTGCTTCTGGTGCTGTTGGTGTTTCGTCCATCGTTAATTAAGGTCGATCCGCCGTCGGACGGATTCGCCGTGGCGAACAAATTGCTAAGATCGACATCTTCATCACGCTTTCCCCTCCGGGCTGGCGACAGCGATGTCGCTGGCGTCCGGCATTTTCGGATTTGGATTGCGAATGCGCGCGAGATAACTAGTCCGCGTGTTCACGTTCAAATATTCGAGCAGCCGGTAATTGCGGTCCTGCTGCTTCATCTTCGAAACTTTGCTTTCCGGATCCTTGATGTCGCCAAAAGTGATCGCCTCGTGCGGGCAGGCTTGCGCGCACGCGCTTGTGAACGAATCGCGCGGAATGCGCAGATTGTTACCGGACGCGCCCGCGTGTACGTGGGCCGCGATTTTCGCTTCTTCAATCCGCTGCACGCAGAAGGTGCATTTCTCCATCACCCCGCGCATCCGCACGGTCACGTTCGGATTCTTTTGCATCTTGGTGATGTCGGGCGCGCCTTTTTCGGTGAAGGGAGCGACGTATTCGCGATAAATCCCGAATTCGCCGGCGATTTTCTTTTTTCCGATCGGCCGCTGGTTGTAATCGAAGAAATTGAACCGGCGCACTTTAAACGGGCAATTGTTCGCGCAATAACGCGTCCCGATGCAACGGTTGTAAGCCATGACGTTGAGGCCGTCCTCGCTGTGAATGGTGGCGTTGACCGGGCAAACGGTTTCGCACGGCGCGTTCTCGCAGTGCTGACACATCATCGGTTGATGCACCATCTCGGGATCCTGCGGAAACTCGCCATTGTCTTCGTCGAACGGTTTCGAGCTCGCGTAATAGCGATCAATCCGGAGCCAGTGCATCGCGCGTCCGTGCGCGACCTGTAATTTGCCGACAATCGGAACATTGTTCTCGGCCTGACACGCGATCACGCACGCGCTGCAACCGGTGCAAACGTTGAGGTCGACCGTCATTCCCCATTGCTGTGGCGCGTCCATCGGCGGATGGCTGTAAAGCGATGGCAGTACCGATTGCGGTTCGTCCATCCCGCCGCATTTCTTCACGAACTCGTTGTCTTTGCGGTAATCGTCCAGGGTTGCTTCGCGCACCACGCCGCGCCCTTCGATGCTCCAGTGATCTTGGGTAATCGAGAGCGGATATTTTTTTCCAACTTTGGTGACGCTGACGCTTTCGATGTTCTTCCCATCCGCGACCGCGAAGTGCGGATTCGTCGCGGTGCGCAAAAGATACGCGTTGAATCCGGTTTCTTCAGCGATCGGTCCGGTCTTCTTGCGGCCGTAACCGAGCGGAATCGTAATCGAATTGTCGGCGTGACCCGGAGAAACGTAAGCCGCAATCACCAATTCGCGTTTAATCGGTTGGTTGTTCGCGTCTTTGGCGAAATCGTTGATTGAAATTTGAATCAGGTCGCCGGTCTCGACATTCAGCGATTTGGCGAAGCTCGGGCTCATCATCGCCGCATTATCCCAAGTCAGTTTCGTGATCGGGTCGGGCAATTCCTGGAGCCAGCCGTTGTTGGCGTAACGGCTCCGAGGTCGGTGCCGGCGTTGTTGCCCAAAGCTGCTGGGCCAGCGAAGCCGCGGCGCCACCGTTAAATGACACCGGTCGATCTCGCAACGGAACGTGCGCCGCGAATCCATCCCGTAAGAATTTCGACCACGCGGTCGGAAGATCGCCTGGAGGTTTGGTCCCGCGAAAAGTTTCCTGAACGAGCTCGGGGCCTTCGACTTTCGGCCGCCCGAGGAGCGCGTTGAGGATCTCGATCTCGCTCAGCCCCCCGAAGAGCGGCAGAATCATCGGTTGGATCGACAAATACGCGCCGTCCGGTGTCAGCGCATCGCCCCACGATTCCAAATAATGCGCCAACGGCACGTGCCACTGGCTGATTGTCGATGTTGCGTCTTCGTGATAACCGAGTCGCACCACTTCCGGCACTTTCTTTTGCAGATCGGCCCAATCCACCGGCGTTTTTTTATCCGGATCCTGCGCGAGCACGCGCGGAGCGTTGTAAACCGGGTCGCCGCCGAAGATGAAAAGCGCTTTTATTTCGCCGCGATTCATTCGGTCGGCCAACTGCAAAATACTTTTCGTGTTTTGATTGCGCGGGAACTCCCGGACGACCACGGTGCGCCCGATATTTTTCAGCGCGAAATTCATTGCGTAAGCGAGCAATTGCACAGCGACCGGCTGATGCGCACCCGCGAGCACGATGCTGACGCCCGACTTCGAGACCAGGTCGTTAGCCGCTTCAATCAGCCAATTTTCGTCGAACTCAGCCGTATCAACGGGCGCGGCCAGTGTGGAGAGAAGCGAAAATAGCGCGCCGTCTCTGGTTGCAGCGGCGATTTTGCCGGCGAGCAGATAGGTGAAGGCTGGAATCCGGCTGGCGGGACAGCGCAGGCGATGATCGGCCATTGCGCCGGTAATGGTGAACCGGTTCTCAACAACGTAGAGCCGGTTCATCGTGTCCTCGGCCGATTTCACGCGGCGCCGCTGGGTGAATCCTCGCGCGGAGGCGAGATCGCCCTCACCGCAATCGAGAAAATCGCTGTCGAGCGCGAGTACGACGTCAGCGCGGTCGAATCGCGGAATCAATCGCACGTTTTCGCCGAAGCTTGTCCCGGTCGCGTAATTTTGCGCCTCGCTGAGGCCTGCGTCATAGACGCACCACGTCATTTTTGGAAACGCTTTTTCCAATTCGGCTCGCAACCTTTCTCGGGTCGGCGAATGCACTTCTTCAACCAGGAAAGCCAGACCATCTCCGCCGTTCGATCCAAGCTGACCCCGCAACTTGTCGATGTACGCGTCAAACTCACCGCGATTGGAATCTTTGCCGCGATTCACGAACCGCCGCGACCGCGCCGGATCATAAAGATCGAGAAGGGAGGCTTGCGCGAATGTGTCGGTGGCGCCGGCGCTGGCGGGATGAAGCGGATTGCCTTCGAGTTTGATCGGCCGTCCGTCGACCGTGGTCGCGATCAGCGGAATTGCGCCGGTCCGACGCGGCATCGCTGTAGCATAGTAAAGAAATTTTCCGGGAATCGTCCATTCCGCGCTCTTGGTGAACGGAACAAGATGCATTTCCGGACGGCGGCAACTGGTTAGACCGAGACCGGCCAACGCCATCGACGCGCCCATCAGCTTCATGAAATCGCGCCGCGACCATTCGTCGTCACTAATTTCGGAAGCGCCGGCGGGAAATTCGCGCTCCAGCCACTGTCGAAACTCGGGGGTGTTGCTATATTCGCCCAGACTCCGCCAGTATTTTTTTCCGGTTAGCGGCTCAGGCGGATGTTGAAAGACGCGTTTCATCGGTGGCAGGTTTGGCAATTTGTGCTCGGAGCGATGTTCCAGCGTCCCTTCAGTGTCTGACCGATCTCCTGCTGCGTCAGATGCTTCTTCTTCGTCCAATCCTCAGTCACGCTTTTTGGCTGTCCGTACTTCGCTACGAACTCCGCCGGCTTCACATCGTCCGGCTTCCAATCGAGATTAAAAATCTGATCGTCGGGCCGGAGAAAATTTTCGGGGTGGCGATGACACTCGAGGCACCACGCCATGCTATGCGGTTCGGCTATGGACACCGTCGCCATGTGATTGACCGGGCCATGACAACTGAAACAACTGATGCCGCGATTCACATGCGCCGCGTGGTTATAAAAGACGTAATCGACGGTGCGATGGAGCCACACCCATTCAATCGGTTTGCCGGTTTTCCAACTTTGCCGGACGGGTTCGAGCTTCGGATTGTCCTTTTGCACCTGCGAGTGGCAGTTCATGCAGGTCTGCGTGTTCGGCACATTAGACTGCGCCGCAACTTCGACAAAGCTGTGGCAATAACGGCAATCCATCCCGAGTTGAGTCACGTGAATGTCGTGCGGGAACGGCACCGGCTGGATCGGTTGATAGCCGACGCGCGTATATTTTGGCGTGACGTAATACCACGTGGC
>WNFA01004129.1_pt1 | contig 12111 bp, 10 predicted proteins | sample 5400481 | NCBI WGS metagenome assembly WNFA01 (sample SAMN13153340, study PRJNA577476) | soil metagenome | isolation source: 120 cm saprolite under Douglas fir tree site 2 hole 1 replicate 2 | place: USA:California | collected 2015-04-18
CCATCGTGGTACAGCTTCGTCCTGGCCAGCAGGGAAAGCTGATGGAGCGGCTGCAGGAGATACGGCAGGAGAAAAAGCACCTCTTTCCGGGAACCGGAGATCGCTATATTGCCGAGGACGATGCAGCACCGGGCACCATTGAGATCCAATTGCGCTGGAAACACTATGAAATGCCAGATGAAGCGGCCCGCCATGATGCGCTGGAGGCATTCAAACAAACGTTTGCAGATGTGTTGGACTGGGATACTGCCAGGTATAGTACGAAGACGGTGTTGTTGCACACGTGAATAATGGACCTCGTGTCATCTACGTGTGTCTGCGCTTGCGGGCCTCCTCGCGGATAGCTTGCAAATTTAATAATTCCGCGACTTCGTAGCTCACCACCGGCCCAGGTTTAGGGCGCAGGCGTATGAGCGATGGAAAATGACCGATGCGTCCATGGAGTTCGGCTAGCAGCACAAAAGCCGCGGGTGCGTAGCCTGGCGGGTTGATGAGCAGTGGGCGTGTTTGCCACTCCTCTGAAGAGAGGCCAGCAGCGTCAACGATGGCGGTGATCTGCTCTTCGAGTGGTTCAACCTGGTCTATTTGCACCGGAATGGTGCGTACTTCCTCGATAGAAGCGTGAGCGAGCGCCTCAATCTGAGCTTGCTGTTCTGGCGTGAGTGGGTGGGTGAAGTTTAGGATGAGCATGCTAGTGGCTCCCATAAGTTGGAAGTACTTTAGGGCTGTCTGCCCCAATTTCTTGTCGTAACAGTGTTCCTACTCTGAATAGTTGATCCCCTGTCACAATAGAAATACGCCTTACCTCCGCTTGCCTAGAGAAGTTGTCGAAGCGTTCATTCTTTTTTTGAGGATATGGGCAATTTGTAACGAAAACTTGTCGAACGTAACCACCTCCTACAAGGTTAGCTATCGAATATAATTTGTCTAAAAATTTGGGATCGAATGGATCTCGGGAGGTTTTACATTCGGCAATAAGCAATCTCGCTTTATACGTTAAAGCGAGGTCAAGCTCGTTTGAGGGCAGAATGGCTGCAATCTTTTGATCTACTACAATCTTGTAGCCCCACTGACAGTCATCTGCAAAACCTGCATTGATAGCTTCATGCCAAACATATACTTCTAACCAATCCCCCATGAGAAACTCAAACCCTTCATGGTCTTTGATGGTACACTGAAGCATATCGGTGGTTTTTCCTATCATTGTCAAAATGCCCAAGTCCGATAGCTGCTCTAAGAGTTGCTCTGCTTGTACATTTACATTTGGGGTGAGTGGAGTCTTATCATCCTGAGCTTTGCGCAATGCTGTGAGCAAAAGCTGTGAGGCCTCGGGCGCTAGTGCCAATACTTTGGCGATGGGGTACCAGGACTCGGCTTTCTCGCGATAGCTTAAGCTTTTGGGAATCTCGTAGGTACGTCCATAAGCTCCCACGTATTCTTCAACTGTTGCCTTGAAAAGCTCTCCAGTATCTAGTTCATAAGCTTTTATCAAGGAGACAACCTGTTCACCTGCTGTATCTAAAAACAAAAGAGGGATACCTCGTTCACGAGCAATATCGTGTGCATAGATACCAACCACCTTTGGTGAACCTGTGAAATGCATGATCCACTCAGCATCGGGCTCACGTAAGAGAGCTTCCATACATCTTTCTTTAATCTGCTGCTCGTTAAATGGATCAATGGTAAGAAGCACCTCTATATCGCATTGAAAATGCGAACTTGAAAAATCCTTGAGGTTCTTGGCATCTTTCAAACCCTGTGCCGTTGTTATATTGAAAGCGATATCAGGACGTAAGTGCTTTATAACCAGCATATCGGGAACGCTTCGTCCACCAGTTAACAGAAGTAGTGCCTTCTTTTTCTCCATCGGTCGCCTCGCTTTCTAAGGCTGGCTAGCGTTTCTTCTTATCAGCGAACTTGCTTCGTGCTGTTTTGCAGATGAGGATGGTGCAGTTATTGCGTTGCTCGATTTGTATAATCTGACACTTCCGCTGCTCTTTTGCTTTCCAGTTCTGTGCCTCGGGATTAGCTACTGTACTGACTAGGATAACTACGTCTTCTAAGCTGTAATCTCTGTTCCTGCTATCTCGATAGATTAGAAATGCGCTTGAGCTATCAGCAGGAAAACGCTGGATCAGGCTGTTTCGTTGGGCCTCCGTAGTGACGACCCCCATGATCTCCTGGTTGACTTGAAATGGTGGTAATTCTACAGGCTTTCGCTCAATTGGTAGTGGCTTTGATATTGACACTGATTCTTGTTGCCTATTGTCTTTAGCCCCACTCTCGTTGCTCACACTGCTGAAGTACCCATACCCTGCGCTTGTCTTGCCGCCAACACCGTACTTCTGCAATGCCTCCTGGAGCCATCTTTTAACCAGGTCTAGATCATCTTTGTGCTTGTCGTCGTTGGGATTGCGAAGGGCAAGCGCGAATGTGAAGGTAGCCTCTTGCACAGTCAGGAAGGTAACCGGAACTGGGTCCTGGTCGTTAGTAGGCGGTTTACTGCCATCGTAGTATTTGGGATAGTGCGGATTCATAATGTCGAGAATGAAGGTGATTGTACCAGGCAATGGCATGGCATCGAAGAAGATGACTGTGCCAGCACCCTTTTGTGTGCCGAAGATGCGGTTAACAATCTCATCATCGTCTTCAATCCGCTTACTCTTGTGTTCGTCAATCTCACCTGTAACATATGCCCTGGTTAGCCCCTTCAATGCACTGCCCGGGATAAATGGGATTCCATAGAGATGGTGCAAAGTGATATCCGTCTCAAGCACGCTCTCGCCACCCAGGCCAATGACCATGCGCCAATCGAGGACCGCGTTGAAGAGCGTGGCTCCCATCGTTGACATCATAGTGTGCCAGCGAGCGTAAGCAGATTGAGTGAGGGATGCGTCAATATGGTTGTTTAGTTCAAGGCGTTTTAGCCACTCACTCTTTGCCTGGCTGTTTCCTGGGACATTGGCAGGAGGATATTTATCCAGGATGAGGCAGAGGTTTTTACATTGCCCAACATGGTTGTTAAGCAATTCGCCCATCGACTTAGGAAAGTTGTAGCTGTCACTCATCACTCTTCTCCTGCATCTGGTTCTTTCAGTTCTGCCTCAGCAAAACGGCGAAGCCAAGTACCAAAGGCAAGACATTCCGTAGTCGCACGACGATAGTCAGCACTACTTGCGGTATTTGTCACCCAGCGCAACAGACCATCATTCTCACTACTAGTCGCGTCTGCAATGGTCTGATCAAAGTGACCGTGCATCCAGTGTGTGAGATGACTCAGTAGGTAGGCATGAGCATTTCTTTGCCCTTTTGCGTTTTTACCCTTGGCCTTCAAGAAACCTAAGGTTTGTCCCAGGCCATTAATCTGTATCATTGCATTGAGGCTACGAGCCTGTGATCGATACTCCTTCTGTTCTTTATCTCCTAACTTCTTAATCTCCAGAATATCTTCCCAGGTCTGTTTCCCTCGTTGCTGCTCTATGTTTTGTCGTAGTGTTTCTCGCGGTTCATTCATTATGGTCTCTCCTTATTGTTGGTGCTATTCCGCTCCTCCCAATGCATCCGTACCAGTCCACGCCCTACAGTCTCATCGCCGCCAAGCTGGATGTAGCCTCTCTGGCTATCCTCAAGTGATATTGCTTTGTCCAGTATGTCCTCAGCCTGCATTGTATTGCCATTTTTTCGTGAGTTAGTGGCGTAGATAGGCACGTAGAGCAAGGTATCGGTGGGAAGGTGTTCTTCTGTCCAGAGCGCACCACGCTCTACAGTCTTTTTGTCTCTGTCAATGCGTACTCGCGTAATGACTTCTGTTGCATAGAGCGCGAAATCGCGGAAATCATTTTCGGGTAAGATAACGAGTGAATCTAGCACTTTGTTGCGCCAGTAGGTGTACTCACTTGTTTGTGATAATGCGTTACTAGCAATCCAGGCAGCAACCTCATCGACTATTGGGTTTGATGCCGCTGTGAAACTGAACTCCTCTAGAACAACCATGTTATTTGTCGTAACACGGCTCTCCCGATTTTGTGTAACATAAGCGGTTTGTTCAGGGTGTTTCCCTTCCGGGAGTTTCCACCTTATAGATCCGCTCCGGCGTTTTACATCGCGCATGAAACGATTGAGAACATCATAAGATGTAGTGTAAGCAAAAACGCCGTTGAGTGATCGTACAGGAAAAAGTAGAATCCGCGCATCGCCTGCAATGAGCGCTCCTGCATGTTCACTGCCTTCCTTTTCTGGACCAAATACAATATTTACTTCATCTTTGCTCCAGGATGCCTGTTCGCCTTCTGTAGCAGCATATGCAGCCGAGCGCAGCTTACCCTTGATACCACTCCCCTGGACCATCGGATACTGTGTCGTACGTTCGCGCTGAATGGGCAGATCGATGCTGCTCAAGCCGGAGCCGACGCCTGCGTGAAGTGGAGTTTCGACGTAGAGGTAGAGCATTTTTGTTGCTGTGATCATGATTCGTAATCTCCTGTGTATGCTATGCCATAGCCAATTTGCCAACCGTATTCGGTGAGTGGTTGTGTGACAGATACCGGTTTATCGAAGAAGTAGACGCTGCCTGCCGGGACGCAACGACGGGTGGTTTTGCTGTTGCCGCCTGCATTGTTGGGATTAAGGGACCAGCCACCGATAGATTCCGGTTTGTTAACCGCTGCTGCTATGAGTTTGTGGTCAGGAGTAAAGTATTCTCCTGGAGGCTGCCACCCTCTACTAAAGTAGACGGGGGTTGCAAGATAAACGCGCTTTCCGGGCTTTTGCGCTCCCATAATCTCTTCCTGCGGAGTGACGCCAAGTACGGTGAAGTGTGCAGCTCGCTGCTCGCCACCAAGGGTTAGCCAGCCAGTATCAGGAAGCCCCAAGTCTGCCTGTGTTTTACTGTCATCGGTAAATCTGCCAGGGTTGTTTCCCTCGCTGAGGCGAATATCGACCACGAAGCCGTAGGTCTCATGCATACGGATCATCTGAACCTGGTACAGATAGCCTGTTCGTGTCGTCTTCGTCTCATTCTGCATTCCTATACCCAAACGTGGCTCCAATGTATAGAACTCAGCCTCAGATTTGATAGATGGAAAACCAAGATGTGTGTCGAGGGCCACGCGCAAGGACTGTTCTGTTAGCCAGCCTGCTGCTTTGGGCTTGCCTTCAACTTCTCCTCTTTTATCAAAATCTGGAGGAGTAAGATACTGCATTGTGTCAAGTCTGTCATTGATAATACCTGGAAGTTCTTGCGGCTTGAGTTGTACTATAGTGGGATCCTTATCTCCCCGAAACCTCACCTTGATGAGAGGTGCAGGTGCAGGAAACAGCCGAACCAGTCCATCTTCTTTTGTGTATTTCCCTAGGGCTAACCCCGTGATACGAAAACGACCATAATGGCTTCTATCCCCGATAAGGTTAGTGAGTGTAGCCGTGCCAAATCGTGTCGCTATACTCATTGTGCTGTCTACGAGCGAGGTGTGTGCTGCAATCATCGCTCGTATTGCTCCCTGCATCGTTTCAGGCGTCGGTGGAAAGATAGTTTCTGCAAAGTTGCTTTCGCCTGCGTTGAATGAGCGTCCTGTACGGAACAGGAGAGGCTCAGTGGGCTCTATAAAGATACGCATTACTCCTGCTCCTTTCGTGCTAGAAACGCCGTAACGAGGAGCCAGCCAAGCACTTCTACCAGGCCATAGCGCCGCTCATCGGAATGTAGTTCGGCTGACCTCGTCGTATCGTGCTTACGTTTCTCATCGCTGTCCATCGCGTTTGCTAGTTCAACAAGATGCTTGGCAAGGGTAGGTATGCTTATAACGGCGGTTGGAAGTTTGTCTTCCCGCTTTCCATCGTATCGCCGTTGCAGCATACGCTTGAATTCGCTTCTTTGTGCGTCCCCCAACTTCACAAGAGCAGGTGCCTCCTCGAGAAGGTTGTAAATGCTCTTTGGCGAGAGAACATCATGCTTGAAGAGTTGGTAGAAGTAGGTGAACAACTGGATAGGCTGCATTTGCAATCCTGGGTAGTGCCAGTGACACCCTATTCGTGTCTGCTCACCTGAACGACGTATTATGGTAACGACCAATGCATTCCGCCCATAGTGATCTTTGGCGAGTTCCTCAGCAGATTTTGCCAGTCGTCGCACGTACGAGAGCGAGGTGTAGTGGTGTGCGATGGCAATACCAGTACTGACTGTAACATTCTTTTTGCGATTAGCGTCAAGTACAGGTTTCGCGACTGTGTTGTTGTATTCTTGTTGTAGCTGGTTTACGAGATCCAAAACCGTCACAATACCATCATCGCTAGAAACATCTCGTGCCAGAGGAGCCAGAGCAAAAACGTCATCCCCGCCAGCATAGACGAGCCTCCCTGGGTACTGCTCCTGTACGATGTTTAAGGCTGATGTTCGTGCAAACTTAGAAAGGGCTTCGCTGATAGCCTTGTGCTCTTCTTTGTCACCCTTTATCCCACTGAGCAATGTACCCATCTTGTCACCATCCATTTGGATCAGGGCATAGTAGGGTGTGGGGAGAGTAATGCCTTGGCTATCAGCGGTATGAAGCAACGCTTTGAGTGCGCGTGAGCTTTTATTAGCGTACAGCTCTGTTTCTCGTTTCTCTTGAGCGGTAGTGTAGGGGAAGTTGTAGTCTTCCCTGAGCCGATAAGCGGTGAACGTCTCTGGAAAATACAGGTCCCCATCGCGCAGGACGATATCCTCCCTTCTGCTCGCTATTTTCCCTGGTTGTTGAAAGTATGGAATAGCATCACGATATGTTGGATCCTGCATCAATCTTGGTTCACTAGTGATATCGAGCCACGCTTGCAGGTCAGCGGCTTTTATCTCGGCTGTCAGCAATTTTTCGACAAACGATGCAGTCGCTATAGAACTGGTGGAAGGAAAACCTGCATTGACCCCCTTCTCTACTAATGGTTCAGCGCGGTAAGCAAAACGCTTTACCATATCAATAGCGTCAAGCCGTTCTTTTCCGTTGGGGCTAATATCCTTGATTGAGAGTGTTGATTTACCGTTCGAGTCTACTTCGGTCAGTTCCTTCCAAAAAGTGCGAACGCCATCGGGAGATGCGTCTTTACCACGAAGCGCTTCGCGTTCACCAGAGATAGTGCTTTTCTCACCATGTTCATCTATTATAGATGGATCATCCAGATTATGAGGTATCTTAAAATCACGCAGCCGCTTGCGAGCGTCAAACGCTTTTTCAGTCCGTTCCAGCCAGGTTCCATATCCTTCCGATGGCTTTCTTTCGACGATAACCCAGAATATATCAAAACATATTTCGGGATTGGTTTGCCTGAGCCATATCTGGTGTGCTATGACGATACTTTCCTTATCAGGATGTCGTCGTATGGTCTGCTCCCAGGCATCCTTACAGATATTCTTCCAGCAGGAAGAAATGCGTTCGTTACTGTCTTCAGCGGCTTTTTTGGCGACCTCAAGGTCATCGAATAAAGCAACATACTTATTGGGGAGATCGGGGAGGTTACTGTCTTTTTCTAGGATAGGAGTGGTAGGGTAGACAAGAACATTGTCCATACCTCGCATGGCTGCTTCCATCAGTATTGCGAGCAAATAGCTTCCCAACCACAAATCCCGTGTCTTGCGTGCCTGCGCGATAAACGTCTGCACAGGCCCAAGTGAGAACATGAGCATGTATTGGTCTTGTTGCGTCACAACTTCACCTCCAGTGCTTTCGGAAAGTCTTCTGCTACCCATTTTTCGATAAGTGCATAGTCAGATATAGGTATACCTTCTGCCTTTGTTTTAAATAGCACGGCAACCCCCAAGTACTGTTCCCCTTGCAACTTTGTAATGCGCAGCAAGAGCGGTGATGAGCGGCGACTTTTATTATCCACTCCCATGAGCGGTAAGCCGAAGATTTTGCGCCTCTGGATGGGGTTAATGTCTCTTCGGTAATCCTGCAAGCTTGCACCGATGTCCCGCATTGCCGCGTCTGCATTGGGCCAGGGTCGCTCCCCATTGCGAAGAATCCAGATGCGGCATGTCGCCGGTGAGAGCGCATCAAAGGTTGCCTCCCTCGAAGGAGTAGGTGTGCCTTCATAGAGGCTTCGCGCTGCTTGAATCCCTCGTGTAAGTTGATCCTGTAGAGCTTGTGCGGTCTGAGGAATGTCAAAGGGTAGTGCCACACTGTCCCCAATAGCTTGAAGACTGCCAGCACACCGCCTCGAACGTGAGCCGATGCCTCCAAGGTGTGTAAGGAGCCAGAAAGCTGCGATACCTTCCTTGAACGCAGCTTCGTTACTGTCATGCACAGCGAGAGTGACATGAAACCCCGTGCCAGGTGGAAAGTACCAACGAGCTGGCTTCAGGTTTCCTCTATCTGCTCTGCCACTCTGTACCATTGACCAGAGGAGGTAGCCTTTCCCTGTGGCCTGCCATTGTCCACCAACCCTGACGCTAACCTGCTCGGTGAATGGCTTGGCTTCGTTAGAGCTTGCCGACACTTTTATAGAAATTGCCGACCCCCTATCCGTTGCCCCAAATACCTCAGTCTCAGCATCCCTCACCTTTTTTAATCCTTCTGGTCCTGTCCCCACCAGCCCTCCCACCAGCGCTCGCAGCCAGTAGCGCATCTCCCCGCGAAACGAAGGAGCGCGCAATTCGGCTGTGGCCTGGTCCGCCCCCGCCAAAAACAGCGGCGTGATCGTCTCCACCTCAAACGTAACTTCCTGCATACCTTTATCCTCGCTTTCCCTGCGCGCGTTTCGTCTTTATAAAGAGTATCATCGCATTTATCTCTACGCATCCAAACTACTTCCTAAGTTTTTCCAAGCTAGTTTGGATGTCAGTTCAGGTTTTACAGAGTATACTCTACTCGTCATCAGTAAAATAGTTTGCAAATTTCATTTGCAAGAAACGGTAGTCGACTCGTACTTTCTTTGGTATGTCCCAGGCATTACGGCATAAACCGTACAGCACATTGGTATGACTGCTTACAGTGGCAAGAGTCCTTTCCAGCAAGAATGCGACACCCTGGGGGTCGAGCCCTTTGGCAAAGGCTCGCAATACTTTTAGTTCCGCTGGACTTGCTTCGTCCGCGACTCTTTTGCTTCGCTCCTGGTCCTCGGTCTCCGTTTGTTCCGTTTGTGAGCGAATAGCTGCCCTCGCATCGCTATGATTAGAACTGAGTAGATGAGAAAGAATGGGTTGAGCCAGGCGCGCGAAGGGGACCTCGATGAGCTTTACACCGTCCTCGGGTTGGACATGCATGATTGCGCCATCTTTCACTCGCTGCTTGATAGCTTCCGGCGTGTAGAGGTGCCATAAGCGGTCGGCGGGTTCAAAGTTTAAGAGCGCCGCTGAAACAGAGAGGAAGGACATCAGCCGCCGTCCACCGGTGATGGAGAAGTGAACGATGCATTGCCGGAGCTTCAGGCCGCGTATCAGCTCGTCCATCGTGTTGAGAGCGCCGTCAGCCGTGCGCTCATCGACGATATCGTCAATGGGCCGGTCGTAATCTCGGAGGACGTGCCTGCGAAAGTGAATAGTATGCCCATCTACTTGGTAGCGGTCGCCGGGAAACTCGGCGTTCAGGCAGGCTATCGAGTGCTGTAGTTTGGGCTGCGATGCCGGGTGGACAACGATGACCTCGCGAATGGGAATGTGACGCTGGAGCAGGAGATCAAGTGTAAAGGTGACCACCTGGGGTTGCCCACCGAGCGTGGCTAATAGGGTATGTGTGTGTTCCAGCCCTGGCATAGCATTCTCCCATAAAGATAGTAATTGATAGGAGACGCCTAAAAATGGTTAACCTTTTGCCCGCCGTTATCATTGGCGGACCACCTCACGCGGGAAAGTCTGTGTTATTTTACAGTCTGACAAAAGCGCTGCGCGAATGCGGTATCCCGCACCACGCTATACGTGCCTGCCCCGATGGCGAAGGGAACTGGTCTCAGGAAAGCGACCAGGAGACTGTTCGCCTCATCCGCGTCAAAGGAGACTGGTCGGACGAGTTTACTGAACGTATCTGCCTGGACATAGAACGCCGCCTGCTCCCCATGCTCATCGATGTGGGCGGAAAGCCCCAGGGAAAGCAACTGCGTATATTTCGTCATTGTACCCATTCCATCCTACTGCTGCATTCTCACGATGAACAAAACCAGCTTTTCTGGCGCGAGCTTGTCGAAGAGAACGGCCTGTTACCGCTGGCTCAATTATACTCCGAGCTTAAGGGTGCGAGCGCTATTACTTCAATATCACCGGTCATCGAAGGTACGCTCGTCGGATTGGAACGCAATACACTGGCGCAGGGACCACTCTTCGATGTCCTGGTCGAGCGTGTTGTGTCGCTATTTAGCTCCTACTCCCGTGAAGAGCTGGAAAAAACGCTGCTGGACCAGGCCCCAACCGAGCTAGTGATACAGCTACCTTTATTGCTAGAAACGCTTTCGCCTGGATCTAAACGGTGGGAGCCGGGTATGCTGCCCGCCCTACTTGCCAGCTTGCCTGCCGATACTCCTCTTTCCGTCTATGGCCAGGGTCCTCACTATGTTTATGGAGCCTTAGCGGCGTATGTTGGGCAACAGGCATTCTACCAGTTTGATCCACGCCTTGGCGAGCCGGGTATGGGCTGGATACAGCCGCCTCGCCTGCAAATAGTTTCAATCTCAGTTTCAATCTCAGATGAGAAGCCGCTCCACGTGCGACAATCAGCAGAAAGTGCCGTTGCGCCAATATTGCCAGAAGTCTCGGTGCAGCTTCGCGAAAATGAGCAGGCCAGCGTTCTTACCGTGGAGATCATCAAAAAACACCTTGATTACCTGCAAGCTGAGACGCTGCCATTTCCACCCGCGCCCGTCGATAAAGGATTGATCCTGGATGGGAGTATGCCATCCTGGCTGCTGACCGCTCTTGTACGCCTGTACTCTTTGTCCGGCATACCCTGGATTGCATGTAACTATCCGCCGCTCAAGAGTGCCGTTGTTGTGATGTCACGTGTAGCATCCCATTCCATCGCCACCCTCGTTCCCATATTTTGGACGTAATGACTATCACATGTTAACCGAAACATCCAAAAACGTCTATAGACTAGGTAAAAAATACTAAATCCATTCCATCACTCTTGTGTAGCATTACAAACAATTTTTGCAAAATTATCACACAAAAACAGATTTTGTAGCACCCTTTCTGTTATGCTTGTAGCGTAGGAAAGTCAGCGGGATCCCACGTGGAGCGGCTTCTCATCTGAGATTGAAATGGGGCAATGTCGAGAAGAAGCGGGACCTGATCAGCCGGGCGACCGCAAGGGTCGCCCCTACATTTCTTTTTTCAAATCAAGGTTAAGAGTTCAGTATATCTAAAAGGTAGTAGTAGTATGGAAGAGGAAGTTCCTGCTCAACATTCTCGCGAAGGCGGGCATGTCAGCGGTCGTAAGGCGCTGCGCACGGTCTTGCTTGCGGTATTATTTCACACCTACTGGCCAAGACGGCTCTCGCGCGAGGAGATTATCCGCCATTTGCCGCGCTTCTATGGCTCGAACCCCGTTCCCGCGCTCTACCGCGACCTGGCCACGCTCACCGGAGTGCCGGTCGAAGAGCTGCTCGAGCCTGGCGACCCGCAGCTTGCCACATGGTGTGTCGAGCAGCGGCGCCGCATGAGGCTCGCCATTACTTATGAGCGCGCTACGAGCACCTTTGGCCTGGCCCAGTCGCTCTTTTCGGTCGATATCAGCGAGGACGAGGCGCGCGCTTTTGTCGCCCTGCAAGAGGGATTTACACCGGGAACACCGTATGCCGAAGCCGTACAGCATCTGTTGCAGCGCTGGCAGTGGCTCTTTACGGAGAGAAGCGCCAGGCTGGCAGCGCAGAAGCGGCTGCGGCGGGCGCAGCCGGTGCATTTGCCACTGTCGCCCGTGGTCGACTATAGCGCGCATGGTGAGACCATCATTGGCCTGGATCGAGCGCTGGAAGAGGCGGCCTATGTTTCCTTTGCCTATATCCCGCTGGGGCATGGTGCGGATGCCGAGGCGGTCTGGCACGAGCACGTTGAGCCATATGAGCTGGAGTACCGCGACGGGCACTGGTATTTTGTCGGGTATGTGCGCGACCTGAACACGTTCCTTGACTATCGCGTGGATCGCATCCGTCCCG
>WNFA01004130.1_pt1 | contig 12111 bp, 5 predicted proteins | sample 5400481 | NCBI WGS metagenome assembly WNFA01 (sample SAMN13153340, study PRJNA577476) | soil metagenome | isolation source: 120 cm saprolite under Douglas fir tree site 2 hole 1 replicate 2 | place: USA:California | collected 2015-04-18
CAACGGTCAGCCCCTTACCGTGGATCATGGAGCACCGCTCCGTCTGTTGGTGCCCGTGAAACTTGGTTTGAAGAATGTGAAGGCCATTACCAGGATTACGTATGTCGCGGAAGAGCCAAGAGACTATTGGGCCGAACGTGGATATTCCCGCTACGACGGAATCTAACGTCTTTCAACATGAGAGATTGCTTTCCATCGCAGTGTGCTGAAGAGGGGTATCTTTTCGCGGAGACGTATGGTGCAAAGGTATCGATCGATACCATCGTCCAATAGATTCGTCCCCGCGTTTCTGGCCTAATCGCAGCTGTGTATTGGATTCGAGCTTTCAAACAAAAAGGAATGTATGCCAGAGAAGAAGACAGCAATCATTACAGGAGCATCGCGCGGAATCGGAGCCGGTTTAGTCGGGGCCTTCCTGAAACAGGGTTATAACGTCGTTGCGACGTCTCGCAATGTAAGTCAACAGTTGACTGCCTCGACCGCCCTGGTTCTCATCGATGGCGATATTGGTAAGCCGGAGACTGCCGCCAAGGTCGTCGAAGCAGCAATCAAGAACTTTGGAAGTATCGATGTTCTGGTGAGTAACGCCGGAATCTTTTTCACGAAGCCTTTCACGGAATTTTCTACCGCGGACTTCGACGCCCTGGTCTCAACGAACCTGCTGGGGTTCCTCTACATCACTCAGCTCAGTGTGAAACAGATGCTGAAGCAAAAATCAGGAAGCGTCGTAAGCATCACCGCGGCGCTTGCCGATCAGCCGATCCTTGGCATAAATGGCTCGGTCCCAATGATCACTAAAGGAGGCCTGAATGCAATCATTCGGAGTCTCGCGATTGAGTATGCAAAACAGGGTATCCGCTTCAACGCTGTAGCCCCTGGCGTGGTGGATACGCCAATGCACAAGGATAATCCCAAGGATTTCCTTAAACAGCTGCAGCCAATGGGGGAGATCGCAGACATACAGGACGTTGTGGACGCTGTTCTCTACCTGGCACATGCAGGTCAAGTAACAGGAGAGGTCCTCCACGTGGATGGCGGCGCGCACGCCGGCCGTTGGTAGCTGTACGAAAAAAGGAGCTTTGGTATGAAGCGATCAGAATCAGCCAGAATCTCTCGGCGTCGGCCTTGCGATGGCCGGTGCTTCCGCTGGAGGTACGCTGCTGATCGGCGGTTCACGCCTGAAATCCAAAACTGCAACGGGGCTACCACGGGCCATCGGGTTGATCGAAAAGGAGAAGATGAATGAATACGAAACAGCAACTGCTAACCCGCTCTTGGCCCGGCGCCGAACAGCGGTTGAAAGAACTTGGCATCAAGCTTCCAGCGCCGCCTGAGCCGTTCGGCATCTACGCGGAAGCGGTGCAGACGGGCAACTTGCTCTTTCTCACCGGAATGCTTCCCACTGTAGGCCGCGAAGCGAAATTTATCGGGCGTGTTGGCGCAGAACTCGACGTACAAACGGGACGCAAGGCCGCTTACCTGGCGGCGCTTAATGGCCTCGCTATCGCGAAGCAGCATTTGGGATCACTCGACAAAGTGAAGCGGATCGTACGGCTCGGAGTGGCAGTGGCCACTTCGGGCGATGTCCGCGATCAGCCGAAAGTCGCTGACGGCGCTTCAGAGCTTCTGCAAGAGGTCTTCGGCAAAGACAAGAGCCCTTGCCGGCTAGTGTATGGCGTCGCAAGCCTTCCACTCGGCACCTCGGTCGAGCTGGAAATTATTTTCGAGGTAGCGGGATAAGAGAGGCCTCAATGGGGCTGCCGCGCAGATACGAAGAGAAAAGGAGATTCAGATGGCTGGTATGACTCAACCCATTGCACCTAAGCAGCAGGCAGAAACACGCTCAGCCGTTGAACGGATCGGCGCCTTTGCAGCTGCCGCCCGACCGGAGCACCTGACGTCCGATATTCGGCAGCTTTTCAAACGCAACATCCTGGACAGCATAGGGTGCGCGATCGCCGCTGTCGGGGGTCCGTCGCTCCAACCGTTACGCGACCAGATCGAAGAATATCGAGCCCCGGGTCGTTGCACGTTGATTGGCGGAGGCAAGACCTCGCCCGATCAGGCGGCACTCTTCAACTCCGCGCTTGTGCGCTATGTGGACCTTCTCGATAGCTACATGGCACACGGCGGCCTTTGCCATCCGAGTGACAACTTCGGGACCATCCTTGCAGCGGCCGAATACGTAGGGGCATCTGGCGAGGAATTCATGCTGGCACTCGCCGCAGCCTATGAAATCCAATGCAGATTCACAGCCTGCGTTCCCGTAATGGCGAAGGGCTTCAACCATGCCATTCAACTTGCGATCTCCGCCACCGCGGGCGCGGGTAGACTTTTCGGGCTCTCCGTTAACGAACTCGCGAATGCGATCGCGATTGCAACCGTCGACAATATCTCGCTCACTTGCGTGCACGCCGAACCGGTATCGCAATGGAAGGGCTTCTCACCCGGGATCACAGCGATGCGCGCTGTTTACGCCGCTTCGCTGGCGAAACGCGGTTTCACCGGTCCAAAGGGTCTCTTCGAAGGGCCATACGGTCTGGAGCAGATGTTCGCCCAGTCAATTCCTGTCGATTGGGAGGATCCTTCGCTGGATATCGTGAAACAGACGATTATGAAGAAATACTGCTCGCTCATTCACGGCCAGCCTGTGCTGGAAGCCGTCCTGGACCTGAAGCGTCGTAACAGTCTTACCGCTGACGAGATTGAGCACGTTCGTTGCAATGTTTTCAAACCGGCGTTTGATTTCGCCGGGGGCGGGAGCTTCGGTCCGAAGGACCATCCAGAGATCAAAGAGCAAGGCGACTATAATCTCAAATACCTTGTCGCTGCCGCGTTGCTCGACGATCAAGTTGGGCCCGCCCAATTGGAAGAGCTACGCATTCAGGCACCGGATGCTCAGGCGCTGCTCGCGCGCGTCGAAGTTCATCCCGACGAGCGTTTCAGCGCTCGCTATCCTCGAGAACTCAGTGCCGCGATTACGATTCGCACCAAAGACCAATGTGTGTTTGTGAAGGAGCAGCACGGCTACGAGGGAGGGCTGAACAACCCCATGTCGTGGGACCGCACGGTCGAGAAGTTCCACTGGCTGAGTGAAGCTTTCGCCGATGAAGATCTTCGAAACAGGCTCATCCAGGTTGTGCAGCAGCTCGATGCGCGACCGATCTCCGATCTTATGGACCTACTCGCCCAGGTCCGGCGCACCGTTGTCTTTCCGAGAACTCACCCCGGCATTCAGTGACCGTTCAGGGTCGATCAGGACGCGCCGACTGATACCAGCGTACCGACGCTAGCCAAACTTCCGGCACGATGACTTCGTCGCATCGATGATCGGACATGCGCATGAAAGAGCTTTCACAACAGACCACGCTATGTTCAGCGTGGTCAATGGCGTTCTGATAATGTCACTGCCGTATCCACCCGCCGACCGGCTGGTTCGGATTGCACCCTCTGCTCCGACATATGAAACGAGGTTTCCCGAGCGGATGACTTGTCTCGTCCCCAGCGTAAGTAGACACTTCACGCGAACCTTTCAGGTCTTCAAGCTAATGTGGAAGCAGTGGAACTATCCTGCATGCGCTTTACGCCATCTGGTACCGGGGTGAAGCCGACTTCGGGGTGAAAACAGAAGCGATTGAATCCGAGTTTACTGCGGCATAAACCAAGAAGGGATCGCATATTGAAGATCGCCCAATCTGCAACTATTTTCATTTATGCAGCAAGACATTTCCGCGACCCCAAGGCCTTACGTTCGCATTTTGGCTCCTCTTTAATTCTTGAGACGAATGCTTTGCGGAAAATCATGAAAAGCCACTTTCTGCTGTCAAAAATCGTGGTTTGAGACTTGACACTCTTAGCGCGTCAGAGGATACTCGCTGCACTCGAAAGCTTGCTCATAAGACGGGCGGAGACCCTTGCCTTTGTATCCACTCCCTTCCCGCGACCCCAGGTAATTTTCTCAATATCCAGTAAAAGCTTTAACAACTGGAAGCTGTTAAAAGCTTTTAAAAGAGTAGGTTGATGTGACGAAGGCCAGAGTTCTCCCCCGGCTGCTCGCTTTTGCAGCTCTATCCTGTTGTATTGTCTCAATCGCGTTAGCACAGAATCCCGTTGCCGGTGCAAATGTAAATATGGTTTCCGGCACCGACTGGACCACGGGCGACCCGTTTCTGCAGCGGCAGAATGAGCCGTCCATTGCGGTGTCAACCCGGAACCCACTGCATCTGCTGGCTGGCGCCAACGACTATCGCACTGTAGATCTCCCCGGATTGATAGGCATTGAAGAGCGAGGCGACGCATGGCTTGGCGTGTTCAAGTCGTTCGATGGTGGGCAGACCTGGCGCAGTACGCTGATGCCCGGTTATCTTCTCGATAGCTCACCTGAAGGCCTGGCTTCACCTATCCATGGTCTCCAGGCCGCAGCCGATCCGACCGTGCGCGCAGGAACCAGCGGCCTTTTTTACTACAGCGGCATCGCCTTCAACCGCGGCAACAACGGCCTGGGCACGATATTTCTGGCGCGCTTTATCGACAATGACAATCGCGAAAATGGCGATCCCACGCGCAAAAACGGAAGCGTCACCAAAGTTTCGCCGGCTGACAGCATCCGTTTCCTCGGTCACACGGTGATTGACAGCGGGACCTCAGGACAATTTCTCGACAAGCCATGGCTGGCAGTGGACATCCCACGCGGCGCGGCCACGTGCAGCATCAGCTATACCAATCCCGATGGCAGTACCGGAACTGAGACTGTTCCTGCCGGACAACTGTTTATTACCTATAGCGCCTTCACTGGCGCGAACACCACAAAAATTCAGTTCGCCAGCTCGTCCGATTGCGGCAAGACCTTTACCAAGAACATCAAGCTGAGCGAAAGCAACTCGATCAACCAGGGCACGATTGCGGTGATTGATCCCAGCAGCAGCGGCCAGCCCGCGGCAACCGTCTATGTTGCGTGGCGGCGCTTTGCCACCAGTTCCCAGCCGGACGCAATTGTGATCGCCAAGTCGGTGGATGGCGGGAACACCTTCACCAAAGCGATTGATGTGGTCGATTTCCCGGGCTCTTGTGCCACGGCGCCTACGGGTGCGGGGTGCACGCTGGACCAGGGGTTGAGCGCCGGTGGTGGTACTTTTCGCACGAATACATATCCGGCCATGGCAGTTGACAAGAGCGGCCGGGTTTATGTGGCGTGGACGCAGCGCCAGGCAAATGGGGATGCCAAGATCATGATGGCCGTCTCGGCTGATGGCGTGACCTGGAGCGGCACGGGAACGCCGGTCGACCTGGGACAGGTGACCGATGACCAGGGCAACACCTTCACCAACTTGTCCAATCCCGCACGGGGCCACCAGATCATGCCCACGATCGCGTTTAACGCGGGGAAACTGACGCTGGTGTATTACGATCTTCGCCAGGACCACACGACGGGAATATTCACTCCGCTGCCCGATCTGAGCGGTTTCAGCGAAACGCGGCGGCTGGAAGCAGAGCTCGACCCGACAAGCTCTGCCTACAATCCCACCGCTGTTTTCAATCCCTTTATCAGCGATGGCAATCCTGGTGCTGGTTTCACCCTTGCCATACGCCGCCATACCATTGACTTGCAGGGAGCACAGGCCAGCCCCGCTCCGACCGGCAGTCTGGTCCTGCCGAGCTTCACCTCGTTCCGCATCTCGCGCTACCAGTTCGGTATCAATCCGTTTGATTCGCCTACGCAGGCCGAGCAGTTGCAGCTCAACGTTCCCAACCTGCCGCTATTCGTGCAGGGCACGCAGCCATTCATTGGCGACTACATTGATGTTGCCGGCGCGCCGCCGTTCGTCTTCAGCAACGGAAAGTGGAATTTCAACACCGCGGCCAGCGGTAGTCCGGTTTTCCATGCCGTGTGGACGGACAACCGCGACGTGCGTCCGCCGCTCGATGGTGACTGGACGAAGTATTCGCCACCATTTTCCAGCTCCAATCCACAAAGCACCAGCCCAAACACCAGCGTCTTTGATCCCACGCAGACGGTTTCCGGCTGCACAAATGACAACCATGCCGGCATGCGCAACCAGAACATTTACACCTCGCGCATTGCTCCCGGCGTGATCGTGGCGGTGCCCGGGAATTCCAAGCCTCTGGGAGCAATTCCAAACTCGACTGCTCTACTGACGCGCATGTTTGCTATCACGGTGCAGAACACCGCGACACAGCAAAAAAGCTTCCGCATCACGGTTGCAAACCAACCTGTGCTTGCCAACGGCAGCCCGGACCCGAGCGGGCAAGCCACATTGCAGCAATTTACGCTCTTGTCGACGGAAGACGTGACTATTGGAGCTCTCAGTGGGGTTTCGCGTCCCATATTTGTTACCTCCAGCAACCCGGCCGCGAGCATTACCGTGGACATCCAGGAGATCACAGCGCCTGGCGGAACGCTGGTTGCCGGTGGATTGCAGGCAACGACCGTGCTCAATCCCGATCCCACAGCGCCCTCGATCATCGATCCGGAAAATCCGGCGATCGCTAATCCTGCTATTGCCAACGCAGAAGTCTACAATCCAGCAATTGCTAATCCAGCGATTGCGAATCCTGCGATCGCGAACCCGGCCATCATTAACCCCGCGATCGCCAATCCTGCTATCGCCAATCCGGCGATTGCAAACCCGGCGATTATTGCGGCTTTGAACCCGGCCATCGCGAACCCAGCAATCGCTAATCCCGCAATTGCCAATCCGGCGATCGCCAATCCGGCAATCGCCAATCAGAGCGTAACTGACGCGAACTACACTGTTACGAACACCGGTAACACTGTGGGCTCATACGCCGTAAAACTTACAGGCACACAGCCCACGGGAACCAGTCTGCAACTCATCCTGACCAAGCTTTATCCGGTTCCCATTCAGCAGAACTGCCAATTGACGCTGCAAGTCCAGAGCGTAATCTTGGCCAGCATTCCCAATCCAGTATTTGAGTCAGCCACGCAGTTGGCTGATCCGGAGTTGGGCAACGCAAGTACCACAAACGCAACTCTTTCGCTGGGACCAGGCGAAACGGGCGTAGTCACCTTGCGTGGCAACGTGAGTTCACTTGCCGCCATGCAAAACATCGTAAGCACGGTTACCCCCGTGATTGTTTCCCACGCAGCCAACACCGGCTCTACGGTTCCTTCGGCTACGCTTGCCATCATTACTGGCAGCGGCACTTTGCCGAGCGGTGCTGTGGGCGGCCCTTACTCCACCACGCTCAATGGCTTCGGCGGCTTCTCGCCCACAAGCTGGAGCGTTAGCAGTGGAGCATTGCCCACGGGTCTTACGCTTGACTCATCCTCTGGCACGATTTCCGGCACGCCAACGCAGGTTGGCACATTCAACTTTGTTGTCACGCTCACTGATTCATCGCCCACGCCCAGCACCGCGTTCCGCGCACTCAGCATCAACATCGTCTCCCCTCTGGCAATCAGTACAATTGGCTTGAATGATGGCGTCGTCAACTCACCGTACTCGCAAACGCTGACCGCCACCGGCGCAAACGGTACTCTCACATGGAGCGTGAAGTCAGGCATATTGCCGGCCGGGCTCAGCCTGAGCGCCGCCGGCGTAATCAGTGGCACGCCCACCACGCCAACCAGCGGCACGAGTGTCTCGATTCAGGTGCAGGATAGCGGGCCGCCGCAACAAACGGTGAGCAAGACTTTCACGATTCGCGTTGCCGCACCGCTCACGGTCACAACGCCTGCATCGTTGCCTGGCGCTATCGTCGGCGTGCCTTACTCGACGACACTGCTGGCCGGCGGCGGAATCGGCCCATTCACATGGTCGGTAACGGCGGGATCTCTTCCTGGAGGCTTGCAGCTCAGCTCCGGCGGCGTCATCAGTGGGACACCAACCGCCGCCGTTGCTTCCGCCAGCTTCACTGTCGGCGTAATCGATTCCTCTTCGCCGACGCCGCAGTCGGCAAGCCAGACGCTCACATTGCATGTTGCTTCGCCGTTAGTTGTTGTGACAGCAACGTTGGCCGATGGACGCGTAGGTTCGCCTTACCTGCAATCGCTCGCCGCAAGCGGCGGCACCGGGACGTATGTCTGGTCACTGGTTACAGGTTCGCTTCCACCCGGACTCACGCTGTCATCTAACGGCGTAATCAGTGGTACGCCATTAACCGTGAACGTCACCGGATCCATTTTTGCAGTGCAAGTGCGCGATTCGGGACCGCCAGCCCAGACAGCGGGCGCTACTCTCAAGATCCGTATTGCGGCTCCTCTTGCAATTACAACCACCACGCTGCCGGCAGCACAGTTTGGTGTCGCCTACAACCAGACCCTGGCAACGAGCGGAGGCATTGGGACGGTCACATGGTCGCTGGCCGCAGGCTCTGGCCTACTACCGGCTGGTCTAAATCTCAGCAGTGGTGGTGTCATCAGCGGTATACCGGCGGCTTTTGGCACCTTTGCCTTCGGCGTGCAGGCAGTTGATTCCGGATTACCGCGGCAATCGGCAACGCAGACGCTGAGCATTACCATTGCTCCGGCATTCACACTCAGCTTTGCCGTTCAGCCCAGCAACACTTCGCCGAACGCTCAGATCACCCCGGCCCTCAAGGTCCTGGTGGTGAATGCTCAGGGCAAGGCGGTCTCCGGGGTGACGGTCACGCTGACCCTCGCGGTGAACCCGGGCAACTCTGTGCTGAGTGGAACCACGGTGGCGGTCACCGGGAACAATGGCGTCGCGATTTTCGCGAGCAACTCGTTGAACAATGCCGCGACCGGGTACAGGCTGCAGGCCAGTGCCAACCTTGTTGGCGCTGCACCGGTGCTCTCTCTCCCGTTCAATGTTCAGTAAGCAGGATATTCAGTGAGCAGGACCCAGGGTTTCGAGGCGCCGGCGCGCATCAGAGATCAGCTCGCCGGTGCCCTGAGACTGCATCTTAAGGAATGTCCGGTAGCTCTCGGCTGCTCCCGGACTCTTCAATCCTTCCTGGGCGCGGCCGAGATAATAATAGACAGGCGGCAGCAGACGGAACGTCGGCACATCATCCAGGAACACGGCACTGGCCTCGCCGCGACGCTTCAGGCAAAGTTCGAATTCGGAATAGGCTTCTGTGAATGAGCCATTCTGAAGGTAAGCTTTGCCCAGGTAAAAATGTCCAAGCCAGGTGTTCGATATCTTTTGCGCACTGGTAAAGGCCTCGATGGCGTCTTTGATCTGGTTGCGTTTGAGCGCCATGCTGCCCCGCAGGAAGTGGCTGTAGATCTGCGGCTCAGGTTCAATGCGCGATGAGAGTTGCGTGACGAGCTTTGCCGACCTTTGAGGTTCTCCGGCGTTGGTGTAGAGGTCTCCTGCTGCCAGCAGGATGCTCAAATCGGGATTAAGCTTGATCGCCTGATCAGCCGCGGTTACAGCCTTCCCTTTCTTGCCTTGAGAGACATATGCCTGGGCCAGGGCAACGGACTTGATTCCTGCGCTGCTTTGATCTTTGGCCGCGATATCGGCTGCAATGCCTTTTTCCAGTAATGCGATCGCGTCGGCCTCGTTCCCCTGATAGAGCGCCAGGTCCGCCAGCCCGATGTTCGCCATGGATATGCCGCGGGCACTGAGGGCCTGCAGTTTCTGATAGGTCACAGCGGCTGCGGCGAGATCGCCCTGCCCTGTCTGCGCCATGGCCAGAGCGCCCATGGCATCGGGGGAGCTGGCATTTTGCTGCAATACCTCCTGGGCCGCGCTTGCCCCGGCGGCATAGTTGCCAGCGTAAATAGAGTAGAGAGCGAGGTTGTTGCGCTGCAGCGAGGCTTTGGGCGAGAGTTCCACGGCATGCTGTCCCTCTTCCATGGCCTTCTGCATGTTGCGGTTCAGAAAAGAGACGTACGCAAGATTACTGGATCCGACTGCATCCGCAGGATACTGCTGCATCAAAGCGTCATATTCCTGGAGCGCCTTGTCCGGCTGCCGCGTCATCAGATAATAGCCGCCGCGGGTCCTGTACTTTTCCCGGTCGCTCATGCGGTCAATGTGCGCCATGGCTTGCTGGTAATATTTCTCCGCTTCGGGCTTGCGGCCCAAATTGGCGTACATCACCGCCATTCCCGCATAGGCCCGGCCCATGTTTGAATCACGCTCGATGGCTTTCGCATAATGGGTCTGCGCTTCTTCCCACTTGCCGGCAAATTGCAGGTCTTGAGCCACCGCGTACTCGTGGACGGCTTCGATGGAACTGGAAGTGACCGTCTCCTGCTGCTGGCGTCGCACGGATTGCGGCGTGGTATCGCCCAGGAGCTGCCGCATCTTTCCCGCCAAATCAGCCACAGCCTGCAACACGCCTGATTTGGTTATATTCTCCGTCTTCGATGTGCCCAGAGTCTTTGAAGCAACCGGATCGAGCGCCGTACACTCGATTGTGTACAGATCGCTTTGCTTTCGGACCATGCCGCTGATTACTACATTCACTCCCTCACGCACAGCCACGAGGCTGGCATTGTTAACGTCCAGCAATGTTGCTCCGGGGGTGATTTGCGCAACGATTTTGTGCGCCTGCGCGCGGTTGTAGGCGCTGATGAATGGCGCGCCTTCCATGGCCAGCGCAAAACTAGATTCCAGTGACCCGTCAAAAACTCCGTCGGAAGTCTGGTTCTGGAAGTCGGCCACCAGGATTTTCACCGCAGTGTGCGCTGCGGTGTTTGCGGGCCGTGTCGGCAGGGACCAGCGGACAATAGCGCCAGTCAATACGAGAGCAAGCAGCGCGATTGCGCCAGTCAGCCAGTACAACTTGCCTGCTGAGCCGTTTGTCAGGCGCGAAGGCAAACGAGATGGAGACTTGCCTTGCTGAGTGCTTTCAAGGTCCACAATCAAATCGTCCACGGACTGGTAGCGTTTTCTAACATCGCGCTCCAGGCACTTGCATACAATCGTATTCAGCGCCCGCGGAACCGTTACTTCAATGGTAGAAGGTGGAGCAGCTGCTTCCTGCGTGCGTTTCAGTAAGCTGGTAATCGCACTGTCTGAAGCATAGGGGTTCTTTCCCGTGAGAAGTTCGTAAAGGATGATCCCTACCGTGAAAATATCGGAACGCCCGTCAGCCTTTTCCCCTTTGGCCTGCTCCGGGGACATGTACTGGAGTGTTCCCATGATGGCGCCCGTTTGGGTCATCAGGCTCTGGCTCTCTGACCGCGCCAGGCCGAAATCCATCACAACCACGCGGCCATTCGGCTCAATCATGACGTTGTTCGGCTTCAGGTCACGGTGGATCACGCCCTCGGCATGCGCCGCAGCCAGCCCTGCGCACACCTGACGCATAATGGCGATCGCCTCGGCCGGCGGTAGCTTGCCCCGCTCCTCCATCACACTGCCCAGATCCCGGCCCTCGATGTACTCCATAGTGATGAATTTGAGACCGCCGGAGTCCCTGACGTCATAAATGCGAATCACATTTCTGTGAGCAATTTGCCGCGCGAGGAGCAGCTCCTGGGTAAATCTCTGCACCACCTCCGGATTATTTACCATTTCGGGGCGAATGCACTTAAGGGCGATCACGCGATCGATATCGCGATCATAGGCCTTGTAAACGGCCCCCATGCCGCCAATTCCGAGGATTTGCCGGATCTCAAACCGGCCGGCGATTAGCTGGCCGATTTCTAGAATCGATCCGGAATTTATCTGTGCTCGCGCAGCGGCTGCCGAAGACACACTACCGCCAGCCCCCACAGTCAGAGCATCAGAAATCTTTCGCTGATCATCAGCACTCATGAGTCATGTCCCGGGGCAACGGAGGAGCAGATGAAAAAGTTGACCAAGTATACACCCCCACCGAGCATTCCCTTTGACTTTTCCGGGTTATCGATAATATCTCGTGGAATCCGGGCGTGACCGGCGGTAAAAACGTTGAAGCTGAATTGACCTCCCGCCCATTACATCGTCAGGACAACGCGGAATTCTGCTTTCCCACTCATCATGCGAGCGTAGCCTTCAGCGGCCTTGATGAGCGGGTACTTTTCGATCATCGGGCGAACGCCGGTCATTTCCGCAAAGCGCAACGTGTCCTCGGAGTCGGTTGGGATCCCGCCCGCCCAGCCATGAATTCGCTTTTTGCCGACAATCAACTGCATGGGCGGCACTTCGATTGGATCCGAAGAAGCTC
>WNFA01007018.1_pt1 | contig 12110 bp, 7 predicted proteins | sample 5400481 | NCBI WGS metagenome assembly WNFA01 (sample SAMN13153340, study PRJNA577476) | soil metagenome | isolation source: 120 cm saprolite under Douglas fir tree site 2 hole 1 replicate 2 | place: USA:California | collected 2015-04-18
CCACCGCCGATGAGCAACTGCTCCCGCAAGGCACGGCTTATATCACCGACGTCGGCATGACCGGTCCGCACGACTCGGTCATTGGCATGGAGAAGACCCCAATCCTGCGGCGGTTCCTTGACGGGTTGCCCGCGCGCTTCGAGGTCGGTTCCGGCAACGTGCAGATGAATGCCGTGCTACTCGATGTGGATGAGTCCGGCCCGCTGGGCCCGGCGGGCCGCGCCTGCGCCCGCTCGATCCAGCGCCTACGCTTCCGCAGCGATTAACGTGAGCCAAGAGACAGGGTGATCAGCCGCGCCGTGTACGCGCTACGTCCATTCCGGAACCTGGTGAGTCCCTCACCGCGCCGGGGTGATGGCGCGGCTTCGTGGGGTCTTATTCGGCTGTGTATAAATCACTTTATGCGCTGGCGGATTCTGTTCCCAGGTTTGTGCGCCGTGCTTGCCCTAGCTGCGACGGCCGGCGCGCAGGTCCAGACCCAGTTGCTGGCCCGGCGGCGCTTTCTACCTGAAGTAGGCGCCGGGGTTCGCGCTATCAAGCGCGATGCCGCCGGGCGTTACTTCGTGTTGACGGCGCCCGCCGCGGCCGTTTTGATCTACAACGCTGCGGGGCAACGCGTCGGCCAAGTGCCTGCGGCAGCCGGAGCGGCGGCCCCGGTCTCGAAGGAAGCAGCGCTGGTCTATGGCGATGACCTCGACGTGGATCCCACCGGCTGGATCTATGTCGCTGACCGGGGGGCTAACGCCGTCAAGGTATTCAAGCCCGACGGCACACTCGCGGTTACGATTGCCATCGTGGCGCCGACCTCCGTGGCTGCGCTCGCCGAAGGCGAGATTGCGGTAGCCAGCCTGAAGTCTGCGCGGCTGGTCACCGTGTTCGCTGGCCCCAGCCAGGAGCCTGTCAACAGCGATGGTGCTGCCAGGGCATCGGGGGAGAAAGAAGACGCCGGCCACGGGGCGGGGAGACCTGCGACTGCGGGCCAGCGACCGGGCAATGTCCCCGCGCCCGGCAAAGTGGTGCGCGAGTTCGGCGACCCGACAGAAATCGCCGAGCGCGGCGAGCTGAATCGCTTCCTTAATGTCGGGCGGCTGGCCAACGACGCGGGCGGGCACCTCTATTACGCGTTCAACTACCTGCCCGAGCCCACGGTGCGGAAATACGATCGGTACGGCTACGCAGCGCTGGAAATTTCGCTGACCGCGCTGGAGTTCCAGCCCGCAGCGCAGGCGGCGCGGCGCGAAATCGAACGGCAGGAAAAAAAGAGCGGCGCGCCAACTTTGAAGCCGGTCGTCACGGCCGTCGGCGTGGACCCTGTGACGCAAGAGATTTGGGTGGCGTTAGGCGGCTTGCTGCTCCATTTCGACCGCGCCGGCGATCGCCGGTCTAGCTATCGCACCTTCACCGCAGAAGGCGCGCGCCTGGAAGCCACCGCGATCCTGGTCGAGCCGGATCGCCTGCTGCTGGCTGCCGACCCGCTCGGCATCTACGAGTTTCCCCGCCCAGATAAAACCCTGCGGTTGCCCTGACGGCTCCCTGCGCCTTTGTAACGCCGGCCCTGACTGGCGATGGCACAAACAAAAAAACGTATTCGGGCACCACTAAGCTACGCCGTCATCGTCTTGTTCGCGCCGCTACATCTCAGGTGTCATGCCTCACGAAGTGAGGCATCTCTCCAGAGAGATTCCGCGCCCGCCGCGGCGCGCTCGGAAAGACAATCGCCATGCTTGAAGGTACACCGCGCGTGGGGTCAAGTGCCGCAAGTGGATGTGCTGCAAGGCAATTCGCGGGTGTGGAAAAACTGTGCAAACTCTGTGCGGATTGTGCAGAGGGTTGGCGAAATTTTCTCTTGCCCTGCGCCGAACATTCGTGGAGAATCCCCGCTCGTTCCGTTAGGAGCGGATCTCAAGTCCAGCACTCCTTGGAGCGCTGTGGGCTAAACGTCGCGGGGGAGAGAGGCAGGGTTTAAACCACAGCTTCCATCCCACATCTAACAACAGAGTTGGATCGAACAGCGGGCTAGTTTTTCCACAATATTTCCACGCCTGTGGAAATGGTTGCCGGGGTCATTTTTTCAAGTTCGGCGAGGGCTACCAAGCAAATGAATTCTTGGGAGAAGATCCTCCAGCACATGGAGCGCCGCGTCAACCCTCATAGTTTTGCTACCTGGTTTCGCCCGACCCGGCAGGAAGCCATTGAGAACAGCAAGCTGCTGGTGCGCGTGCCGACGCGGCTTTTCCGCAAGCGGCTGACGGAAACCTATGGCGAGCTGCTGCAGGCAGTTCTGCTTGAGGTTGGTCTCCCGAATACGCGGCTCGACTTTGTCTGCTCGGAGCCGGAGCCGCCCGCCAGCGCGGCCCCGGGCGCGGCCGCAGCGGCAGTCAAGCAGGCGCGGCTCGACTTTGATTCCGTAGACCATCAGCTCAACCCGCGCTACACCTTTGACACATTTGTGGTCGGGGCATCGAACCAGTTTGCCCACGCGGCCTCCCTGGCCGTGGCCGACTCGCCCTCGAAAGCCTACAACCCGCTGTTCCTGTACGGCGGGGTGGGCATGGGCAAGACCCACCTGATGCAGGCCGTGGGCCACGCGATCAAGAAGCGCATCCCGGCGATGCGGCTCACCTATATCAGCGCCGAGAAGTTCACCATGGAGGTGATCAACTCGCTGCGCTTCGACCGCATGATCACCTTCCGCGATCGCTTCCATACCGTGGATGTACTGCTGGTGGACGACATCCAGTTCATCGCCGGCAAGGAGCGTACCCAGGAGGAGTTCTTCCACACCTTCAACGCGCTCTACGACCAGCAGAAGCAGATCATTATCTCTTCCGACTGCCTGCCCAAGGAGATCTCCGCGATCGAAGAGCGCCTGCGCTCCCGCTTCGACGAGGTGGCTGAATTCATCGCGCGCTCAATCAAGTCAAACGTTCGGGAGCTGGAAGGGGCCCTGACGCGTTTTGTGGCCTACGCCTCGCTGACTGGCGCGGGGGTCAACCTGGCGACCGCGCAGCAGGTACTGCGAAACATTATCGCCTCGCAGGAAAAAAAGGTGACCATCGAGCTGATCCAGAAACGCGTCGGCGAACAGTTTGGCTTGCGAGAGCATGACCTCAAGATACGGAGCAACTCCAAAGCCATCGCCTTTCCCCGCCAAATCGCCATGTACCTCGCGAAGCAGCTCACCGCTGCGTCTCTACCGGAAATCGGCCGGCAGTTCGGCGGGAAGCACCACACCACCGTCCTGCACTCCATCCACAAAATCGATGCCTTGCGCCGCACTGACAAAGACTTGAACCGCACCATCAACAAGCTGCTGGACTCCTTCAGCTAGCCACTAGTTCGCCAGCATTGGTACCGCGCGGCGTGTCGCTTGACCGCTCCAGCGTTTGGGTCGCGCTTGCGTCAGGGCTGTGTAAATCCTGAGCAAACCCTGTCGATCGACTGAGCACGCCCGCGGAAAGTTTTATCCCCTGACGCACCAGCCTTGCAGTTTTCCACGCTTTGCACAAGTGGCTTTTCAGGCGCGCACAGGACCATCTCTCCAACCGTCCGTTAGGTGAACCTGTTTTCCACCTTTCCACAGCGCTCATCACAACAACAAGCTTTATACTTTCTTAAAAAAAGAGTAGATTGTTGCGCTGATTGTTGTGCTTCAGGCCGGACGGAACCAGAGGATCACACGCGATGGAATTCAGCGTAAAAAAGTTTGATCTGCTTGAAGAGCTCTCCTTGACACAGGGTGTGGTTGAGCGGAAGACCACCATCCCCATCCTATCGAACCTGCTCTGCGAGGCGAAGGGTAACCGCCTGACGATCACCGCCACCGACCTGGAACTGAGCATCCGCACCGGGTGCGAAGCCAAGGTGAAGAAAGAAGGCTCCGGCACCATCCCGGCTAAAAAGCTGCTCGAGCTGGTGCGCTTGCTGCCGGAAGAGGAGATTCGCTTCAAGCTGCTCGAGAACAACTGGGTGGAGATTCTCTGCGATCGCAAGAAATACAAGATGGTGGGAATGTCCAAAGACAATTTCCCCGCCCTCCCGGCCTTTCCCCACCCGCTGGTGACGATTCCCGCGAAGGTCCTGAGTTCGCTCATCGCGCGAACCCAGTTTGCCATCTCGATGGAGGAGTCGCGCTATACCTTGAACGGCGGTTTGCTGATCCTGAAACCTGATCTGTTGGCGATGGTAGCTACCGACGGACACCGGCTGGCGTTGGTGGAAACCGATCACAAACTTGCCGGGCTGAATAGCGAAGCGCGCGTGCTGGTTCCCAAGAAGGCCATGGTCGAGGTCCAGCGGCTTGCCGCTGGTGCTGGGGAAGACGCCCAGGTTGAATTTGCCCGTGACGACAGTCACCTCTTCTTCCAGGTTGGCCCGCGCTTGCTGATCTCGCGCATGCTCACCGGGCAGTTCCCCAACTACGAAGCCGTCCTGCCGCGCGAGAATAAAAAGACCGTGGTGCTCGAGCGCAACGAGTTGAACGACGCTGTACGGCGAGTGTCGCAGCTCGCCGACCAGCGCTCCCACGTCGTGAAGTTCGCCGTGGCCACCGACGGCGTGGAGATTTCCGCTTCCAGCCCCGAGTATGGCGAGGCCAAGGAAACCATCGACAAGGAATACAAAGGCGACCCGCTCTCGATCGGCTTCAACGCGCAGTACTTGCTCGATTTTCTGAGCGCCGCGGCCGAAGGGCCGATCAGCATTGAACTCAAGGACGAGCAGTCCGCCGGCCAGATGCGTCCCCTCGCCGACGATCAGTACCGCTACCGATACGTCATCATGCCCATGCGGATTTAGCTGCGGCCGGCAAGCATGGGCTTCAGCCGAGTGTTCCCAGGGGCGGATTTTGGTGCGAATGCAGGGGTGATAGTTATACGGCGCTACAGCTTCTTTGGCTTAAAGCGAGAGCCAAAATACGCCTTCCTTCTGCTGCCATAGTGCCGGCGCGGCCACGCCCTCGGCTTGCCACGTAACCTGCTGAATTCAAAAGTGATATTTGTTGGAAAATGATCGCAACCGGTCTTGAGAATGGGCCGGTACTCAGGTACAATTATCCTCGTCAGGAAGAGGTTCGGTTTCCTCCAGAACGGCACGTCGGCCAGCCTCCCAGCGGCCTAGAAATGCTTGCCCGCGCCAGAGCAAGCGCGCCGCTCGAGCCTGGAAGAAAATAGCCTTCGCCGCGTCCCACCGAGAATTCGGAGCGGGACGGGATGGAGCAGAAGCCCTTCGAGTCCCCCGACGAGTCGGGGGGCCACAGGGTAAGGCGACTGTCGCACCTTCCGCGTGGCAGCCTTCCCCAATTCGCCAGGCATCGCCCGGCAGGAGACGCAGACAACATGGGTGAGAAAGAAACCGTCGTCGTCAAAGGACCGGGACACCGCTACGATGCTACCTCGATCAAGGTGTTGGGCGACCTGGAAGCGGTGCGCAAACGCCCGGCCATGTACATCGGCTCGACCGGCGAGCAAGGACTGCACCACCTGGTCTGGGAAGTAGTGGACAACTCGGTGGACGAGGCCCTGGCGGGCTACTGCGACGAGATCAACGTGATCGTGCACGAAGACAACAGCGTCACGGTGATTGATAACGGCCGCGGCATCCCCGTGGATATGCACGCAACCGAGAAAAAGCCCGCCGCCGAGGTGGTCATGACCGTGCTGCATGCCGGCGGCAAGTTCGACAACGAGTCCTACAAAGTTTCGGGCGGGTTGCACGGCGTGGGCGTCTCGGTTGTCAACGCGCTTTCCGACTGGCTCGACCTCGAGATCTGCCGCGACGGACAGGTTTGGGAGCAGTCCTATGCGTGCGGCGTGCCCAAAGGCCACCTGAAGGTGACCGGGAAAACGAAAAAAACGGGCACCAAGGTGAAGTTCCATCCTGACCCGAAAATCTTTGAGAAGATCGTCTACAGCTACGACATCCTGGCGCAGCGCCTGCGCGAGCTGGCCTTTCTTAACAAGGGCCTGAAGATTACGCTCACCGATGAGCGCAGCGACAAATCGGCCGAGTTCCGCTTTACCGGGGGAATCGTCGAGTTCATCAAGCACCTGAATAAAGGCAAACAGACCTTGCATGACTCGCCGATCTACATGGAAGGCAAGCGCGATCAGGTGGAGATGGAGATCGCGCTCCAGTACAACGACAGCTACACCGAAAACGTCTTCGCCTTCGCCAACACCATCAACACCGTGGACGGCGGCACGCACCTCTCCGGGTTCCGCTCGGCGCTGACCCGCACGATCAACAGTTTCGCTGCATCCACGGGAATGCTGAAGGAACAGAAAGATGAAGTCTCCATTACTGGGGATGACGTGCGCGAGGGCCTGGTGGCGGTGGTCTCGGTCAAGCTGCCGCAGCCGCAGTTCGAGGGGCAGACCAAGGGCAAGCTCAACAGCGATATCAAGGGCCAGGTCGAGCAACTGGTAAACGAGCGCCTGGGCGAGTACTTTGACAAGCATTCGACCGTCGCGCGCCGCATCGTCGGCAAGTGCATCGACGCGGCGCGCGCGCGCGAGGCCGCGCGCAAGGCCCGCGAACTCACCCGGCGCAAGTCGGCGATGGACTCGAGCGGCTTGCCCGGCAAGCTGGCCGACTGCCAGGAACGCGACCCGGCGCGCTGCGAGGTGTTCATCGTGGAGGGAGAATCGGCCGGCGGCTCGGCCAAAATGGGGCGCGACCGCCGCTACCAGGCCATCCTTCCGATCAAAGGCAAGATCCTGAACGTCGAGAAGGCCCGCTACGACAAGATGCTCAGCCACGAGGAAATTCGCGCCATCATCACGGCCCTTGGGACCGGCATCGGCAAGGACGACTTCGACGCCTCCAAATTGCGCTACCACAAGATCATCCTGATGACGGATGCCGACGTGGACGGCAGTCACATCCGCACGCTGCTGCTCACCTTCTTCTTCCGCCACATGAAGGAGCTGATCGAGCGCGGGCACGTCTTTATCGCCCAGCCGCCGCTTTACCGCGTCAAGCGCGGGAAGATGGACCGCTACATCCGCGACGAGCGAGAGTTCGCACGCGAGCTGATGAAACGCGCCACCGAAGACCACGTCGTCAAAGGCAAGGACGGGAGCACTTTGCAGGGCGGCGGGCTGACCGAGTTTCTGCTCAAGGTCCAGGAGTACGAGCAGGTGGCGGCCAAGCTCGGCCGGCGGCTGCGCAACCCGCAACTGGTGGAGCTGCTGGCGCACAGCGACCTCGAAAAGAAAACCGACTTTGCCGACAATAAGGCGCTCGAGAAACTTCACAAAGCCATTGAGAAGCAAGAGCTCAAGTTCGAGGCAAACATCGCCTTTGACGAGGAGCACAGCCTGTACGAACTGATGCTCAATGGCGGCCCCGGCGCGCCCGGCGGGATCAAGATTAACTGGGCGCTGGCATCGGCGGCTGAATACAAGCGGCTCCGCTCGCTGGCGCACGCTATTGCCGAGGCGGATCGGCCGCCGTTCACCGTCACGCGCAACGGCGACAAGGTGGTGAAAGAACGGGCGGGAGACGTGCTGGCCTTCGTACTCGAAGACGCGAAGAAGGAGTTCACCATCACCCGGTTCAAGGGCCTGGGCGAGATGAATCCCGCGCAACTCTGGGAAACCACCATGAACGCGGAAACGCGCACGCTGCTCCAGGTGAAACTCGAGGACGTTGTCGAGGCCGAGAAGATTTTCACCACGCTGATGGGGGAAAACGTCGAGGAGCGGCGCAAGTTCATCGAAGAGAACGCGCTCGAAGTCGTCAACCTCGACATCTGACGCAGCCTCGTAGCGCCGCCCTCTGGCCGGCCGTTTTTCCGCGCACTGCCATGCCCTACTGTACGTTGTGAGCGCGGGGCGACGAAATGATTTATCAACTGAGCTGGAAGATTCTGCCAGGGCTGCGGGGACTATCGTGCTCCGAGTTTCGCGCGGTGGCGACAGCCACGCCGGATCATGAACAGGGTGTGGCGGTGGAACTGGCCGAGGCCGAACGGGACGCGCTGCTGCGGCAGCTCGAAGAGCATTTTGGCCCGCTGCGGTACTCCAACAACGCGGGTGCATTTGAAGCAGTGAAAACCTACGTGCTGGAGTGGACCGCACGGCGGGCGAGGAATCTCTTGGAGAGAGGACTCCCTTAGTTCGGCATGACAGCCGTGGAATCAAAAAGCAGAAGAGCTAGAGGAGCAAAGGACTGATGGCGGACGAGACAAGGCAATCGTTGGTGCCGGTGGACATCGAAGTCGAGATGCGCAAGTCGTATCTCGACTACGCGATGAGCGTGATCGTGGCGCGCGCGCTGCCCGACGTGCGCGACGGCCTGAAGCCTGTGCAGCGGCGCATCCTGGTGGCCATGAACGATCTGGGGCTGGCTTCCAACCGCGGCTTCCGGAAGTGCGCGAAGGTCTGCGGCGACACCTCTGGCAACTATCACCCGCACGGCGAGGCGGTGATCTACCCCGCTCTGGTACGCCTGGCGCAGGACTTCAGCATGCGCTACCCGCTGATCGACGGCCAGGGCAACTTCGGCTCGGTGGACGGCGATCCCCCGGCGGCAATGCGCTACACCGAGGTGCGCCTGACCCGCATCGCTGAGGAGATGCTGGCGGATCTGGAGAAGGAAACCGTCGATTTCGTTCCGAACTTCGACCAGACGCGCGTGGAGCCCGTCGTGCTTCCTTCGCGCATCCCGAACCTGCTGGTCAATGGCGCCTCCGGCATCGCTGTCGGGATGGCCACCAACATCCCGCCGCACAACATAAAAGAAGTGATCGATGCCGCGATCTTGCTGATCGAAAAGCCCGACGCCTCGCTGAAGGAAGTGATGAAGCTCGTGCCGGGGCCCGACTTCCCAACCGGCGGCTACATCGCCGGGCGCGAGGGCATCGAGGAGGCCTACCGAATCGGCCGCGGCACTTTCCAGATGCGCGCCAAGGCCGCCATCGAGCAGATCGGCAAAGACCGCGAGAACATTGTCATCACCGAGATCCCCTACCAGGTGAACAAGGCCAAGCTGATCGAGCGCATCGCCGAGCTGGTGCAGACGAAGAAGCTCGATGGCATCGCCGACATCCGCGATGAATCCGACCGCGAGGGCATGCGCATCGTCATCGAGGTGAAGCGCGGCGAAGAAAGCAAGCTCATCCTGAACAATCTCTACAAACATACGCAGATGCAGGAGTCGTTCGGGATGATCCTGCTGGCCATCGTGGCCGGCCAGCCCCGCGAGCTGGGGCTGCTGCCTCTGCTGCGCCTGTTCATCGAGCACCGCGTCGAGGTGGTGCGCCGCCGCTCGCAATTCGAGCTGCGCAAGGCCGAAGAGCGGGAGCACATCCTGCTCGGCTTCAAGAAGGCGCTCGAGCACCTCGATGAGGTGATCAAGCTAATCCGCCACAGCAAGGCGCCCAAAGAGGCCCGCGAAGGCTTGATGACCACCTGGAAGTTCACCGAGCGCCAGGCCCAGGCCATCCTGGACCTGCAACTCCACCGCCTGACCCAGATGGAGCGGGAGAAGATCCTCGAAGAGCTGAAGGAGATCCAGACGCGCATCGCCGAACTGAAAGAAATCCTGGCCAGCGAGAAAAAGCTGAAGGGTGTGATTATCGCCGAACTCCGCGAGGTGGCCAAGCAGTATGGCGACGCGCGGCGCACGCAGATCGTTGAGCACGTGGAAGAGATCAAACTCGAAGACCTGATCGCCGACGTGGATATGGCCATCACCGTCAGCCACGCTGGCTATATCAAGCGCACCCCGGTGGACGTCTATCGCCACCAGTCGCGCGGCGGCAAGGGCCGCATCGGCGCCAGGACCCGCGAAGAAGACTTCGTCGAGCACCTCTTTATCGCCTCAGCGCACAGCTACATCCTGCTCTTTACCTCAAAGGGCCGCATCTATTGGCTGAAGGTGTACGAAATCCCCGAGGCTGCCGCGGCCACGCGCGGCAAGGCCATCACCAGCCTGGTGAAGTTCCAAGAGGGCGAGACGCTGACCGCCGTGGTACCGGCGCGTAACCTGGAAGAGACCGGCCGCTACGTTTTCCTGGCCACGCGCACCGGCACTGTGAAGAAAAGCGAGCTGGCCGAGTTCAGCAACCCGCGGCCCTCGGGCATCATTGCCATCAACCTCGAAGCTAACGATGCGCTGATCGGCGCCAAGCTGACCGACGGCAAGCAGATGATCTTTCTCGCCAGCCACGAGGGCCAGGCCATCCTGTTCCGCGAGACCGAAGTGCGCGCCATGGGCCGCCAGGCCGGCGGCGTGATCGGCATGGATCTGGCCAAGGACGACTACGTGGTGAGCATGGACGCGGTGCAGCCTGACTTTGAGATCATCCGCAAAGAGCACAAGAAGGAGACGCAAGACCTCGACGAGCTTGATAATGACGCTATCCGTGACTCGCTCACCTCGCTGATGCTGACGGTCTCGGACAAGGGCTATGGCAAGCGCACGCCGCTCGCCGAATACCGCATCACCTCGCGCGGGGGCAAGGGGGTCATCAATCTGAAAACCACCGAACGAAACGGTTCCGTGGTAGCCGCGCTCCAGGTGACCGAAGAGTCTGACGTGATGATCATCACCGAGCACGGCAAGGTGATTCGCGTTCACGCGAATGAAATCCGCGAGGCCGGCCGCTCGACCCAAGGCGTTCGGCTGCTGCGCCTGGCAGAGGGCGACTCCATCGCCGCCGCGGCGGCCATCCTCGAAGAAGAAAACGGCGAAAAAGAACCGGCGAAGAGCTAACCTAGTTCACGGCTGAACGGAATGACAGCGAGCCTAAGGGTCGCTGCCGCTGCTAGGTAGCCGGGCCAGCAGCCCAGGCCCGGTTGGAGAGGGGATGATGGCGCCCAAGCTAGCCTACATAATCAAGTTCGTACCGGACATGGATCGCGCTGTGCACTTCTACCGCGAGACGCTGGGCCTGCCGCTGAAGTTTCAGTCGCCCGGCTGGAGCGAATTTCTCACCGGCGAAACTACTCTCGCACTGCATGCCGCTGACGCCGACCACCCCGCGGGCCAAATGCGCTTGGGCTTCCGCGTGCCGGACTTGAGGGCGTTCAGCGCCGAGATGGCCGCCAAGGGCATGCAGTTCACAATGCCGCCAACCATGCAGTTCGGCGTGCTGATGGCTCAGTTCATGGACTCGGAAGGCACCGAGGTCAGCATCAGCGGGGATTCGACGCAAAGCTCCTGATGGAGGGCCGGCCAGACCCTTCCGCTGTGCGAGCATCGGGGATGGCTGCGGTTCAGGTGGCGCGGAGGGCGGCGCCCAGGCGCGACTCGAGCGCGGCGACGATGCGGCCGCTGAAATCGGTCAGTTGCGCTTCGGTGAGTGTTGCATCGTGGCTCTGAAAGGTGACGCGCACCAACAAGGAATATTTTCCCTCAGGAATGTGGCCGCCGCGATACACGTCCACGGCCTCGACGTCAGTGAGTTCGGTGATGCCGAGCGACCGAATCACCTCGACGACCTCCGCGAAGGGCGTTCCGTCGGCCAGGAGCAGCGAGAAGTCGCGCTCGACCGCCGGGAAGCGAGGCAGCGGCGCATACCGCATAGCTGCTCGCGCCTGTCTATAAGCCGCATAAAGGTCGTCGAGTTGCAGCTCGGCGACGAAGACATCTTGTCGCAACTTTAGACGCTCCGCGACGCGACGCGCCAGTTGCCCCGCGCAGCCGATGGGGGTTCCATCTGCTTTCGGGGCGGCGTGTGAGAGCGCAAACTTCCCCGCGCGCGCCGGATGGAGCCATGCCGGCGCGCCTCCCTCCCAGCGCAAACCACCGGCCAGAGCGGCGACCTGGTCGAGATCGCCTTTAATGTCGGCGAAGACATACTCGCGCGCCGTTTCGTGCACGCTCTTCTCGCGCGCCTCGCCGGTCGCGCCGAGGGTGAGGACGCGGGTCTGGAGCGGCTCCGCGCCGCGGAGTCGGTAGGTTCGGCCCATTTCAAAGAGCCGCAAATTGCGCTGGCCGTGATTCAGATTCCATTCCAGCGCGCCGGCCATCGTGACCACGCCCGAGGTGCGCAAGACGGAAGCGTCTTCGGCCAGGGGATTCACCATGCGCGCTGGCACAATTCCTTCGGCACGGAAGATGGCGTCCCTTTCTGGATCCACCAGCGGAATAGTGATGATTTC
>WNFA01008360.1_pt1 | contig 12110 bp, 15 predicted proteins | sample 5400481 | NCBI WGS metagenome assembly WNFA01 (sample SAMN13153340, study PRJNA577476) | soil metagenome | isolation source: 120 cm saprolite under Douglas fir tree site 2 hole 1 replicate 2 | place: USA:California | collected 2015-04-18
GGCGGCCCCACCACGGGATGATGGGCTCGCCCCAACCGAGTGGCGCCCACGCGAGGGGCAAGCCGACGCTCAGGCGCACGGGTCCGCCGAGAAAGACCACGAGGGCGGGGGCGTAGACGGGCCGCGTGACGATGGGTCCTGGCGCCCAGCCCCAGACGCCACTGGCGTGGACCCAGCGGCCGTGGTGATAGGGCGCCCAGCCCCACGGCTCGTCGTCGAGCCAGGTCCAGCCGTAGCGCGGGTCCCAGATCCACCGCCCGGTGCTAAGGGCGTCCAGCCCGTCGCGACGGCGCGCGGTACCCACACGGAGCCGTAGCTCTCGACCGTCCGCCAGCTCCCGTAGCGGTCGAGCTCCTGCGTACCGTAGATACCCGGCCCGACGTAGCGCGCGCTCGGCGAGTTGACGAGCTCGTCGGTGCGCTGGTAGTTCCAGCGGTCCCATTCGGTGAGACCGGGCGTTGGCCCCACGTCCACCCGTGGCGCGTCCGCGCCCGTGACCACCACCTGCAGGCTCGCCGCGACCGTGCCGGCGACACCGCCCGCCGGCGTCATCGTGGCGCTGCCGCCACGCTGGGTCTGGAACGTGGTCGAATCCTCAGTCACGTCGGCGTGGTAATAGCCCGTGCGCTCGATGGTGAACGCCGCGTTCGGCGTGTCGAGCTCCACGATTTGCGCCCGCGCGAGCTCGCGAAGGTCGACGGAGGCTCGCCCCGCCGTCACGCTGAATTGCACGAAGCCAGGCTCCTGGTTGTCGAGGCCGATCTGGGTTCCCGAGGCGGCGCGGACGAAGGCGCGCGGTCCGATCTGCACCTCGACCTTGCCGTTGGGGCCGGTATAGAGGGTGTCTCCCGGAGCCAGTGGCATATTCAGCCTGGCCGGCGTCCACTCCTCGGCGCCAGGGCGCCAGAAGGAGACGTCGCCGCTGATGTAGCTGATGCGGGCGGGCGTGGCCGCCGCCGTCTGCGCCTGGTCGCTCCGCGCGGGCTGGGCGCAGAGATTGAGTGCACCGGTCAAGAGCATCCCCGCCGTCAGCAGGGTCGCGACGATCAGCTTTCCGATCATGGAAGTGCTCCCATCCGCCCCTTGCGGGCGTGGAAGAGGATGCTCAGTGAGCTCGCCGCGATGGAGACCGCGGTGGTCGACACCCGCGCGTGAGGCATTTGTCATTGCGCGTTCTAGAGTAGTCGACGATGTCCAGCATCCCTATCGGACCTTGGTCACATACGCGCGCGAACCGCTCGATGCCCTCCCGCCCCGCGCTCGAAGGTGGACCAAGGTCCACTAGGCGGCCCCGAGGCCGTCGACTAGATTCAGGACGCGACGCCGCCCCTGGCGGTGGCGAGATCGCACTCGAGCCATATCCGCAGCTCGCCGAGCTCACGATCGAGGACCTGCTGCTTCGCCTCGACCAGGTCCCGGAAACGATCCGGACCGCGGTCCGAAACAACGGCGGGGGCCACGTCAACCATCAGTTCTTCTGGGATATCCTTGGACCTCGCGGGGACGGAGCGCCGAAGGGCACGATCGCCGACGCCATCAAGAGGGACTTCGGCTCATTCGAGCAATTTCGGTCTCTCTTCACCGACGCGGCCACAAGACACTTCGGCGCGGGATGGGCGTTCCTCGTCGTGAACCCCTCGTCGCCTGGGATGTGGTCGACGAGCGGCTCCGCGAGGTCATGGCTTCAAGCTAGACCAGGGGCAACCTCAACAGAGACCGCTGGTGGGGCGCGACCGCCTGTGACTGGAGTACCCATTCTCTAATGGGACTCCTTTTCGCCCAGGCTGCCCTTCGCTTGGCAGTGCGGCGGCCCACGGTCCGATTCTTCTTCGCCGCCACACGGGCGCCTCTTTCATTCTCTTGAAGAACCATGAGGATCGTCCCGCAGAAGGTATCAAACTGCTGGACAATCATCCGCAACTCGGGGTCGAGTTCCATAGAGTGGGGATTGTGCCCGCTTGGGCCTGCGAGTTGCTAGTACGGCGTTGCGATTGGCCAAGTGTGCCAGAAGGAACAAGACTACCGTGACGCTACGAAGCTTGCTGAAGAAGCACCGGGCGGCCGCGGCGGCGGCCAGATCGAAGATCTCCTCGTCCCGGTAACCGTGAGACCTGAGCACCTCGATGTCGGCGGACGTGATCTGCTCCGCGCTGCGGGCGACCTTCTCCGCGAACGCCATCAGGGCGCGCTCGCCGGGCTCGAGAGGGGACTCGGCGGCATCCGTGGCGATCCCCACCACCGTCGCCGCATCGAACACCTTGTCGGCCAGCACGCTCCCGTGCGCCAGGGCGCAGTAGGAGCTTCTGAGCGCGCGGGCGGCGGCAAGCGTGGCGAGCTCGTAGCTCCGAACCGGGAGATTGCTCTGAATGGAGCTCAGTAGAGCGACCCACCCATCCCGCACCCCCGGCCGGAGACTGAAGGCCTGCGCCCAGTTCGGCACGTAGCCGAATCGGCTCTGAGCTTGCTGGTACATCTCGCGCACCGGCCCCTCCGCCTCGGACGGCGGTATCGTGCGAATGAACGCCATGTCAGCTCTCCTCTCGCTTTGAACATGCGTGGGGCAGTCCCCCTGCCTGCTCCGCGCAGCCTAGCCCCCTTCACATGTCGGAGTCCACCTGCCCCGAGAGAACCCAGCTTCTAGAGGAGCGCAAGCAGCCCGTTCAGATCACGAATCTCGAAATCAGGCGGTGGCACATCGGGGCGGCGCGACCGACCATCGCGGTTCACCCACGCGACCTGCAGACCGGCCGCCTTCGCGCCCTTGACATCGTCCACGTCGCTGTCGCCGACATGCAGAACCTCATGGGGCGGAAGCCCCAACTGGTCCAGAGCCATCTGGAACACCCGCTGATGCGGTTTGTAGGCCCGCACGGTTTCCGAGACCAGGATGAACTGCACCGGCAGGGTGAAGTTCCAGGCCGCGACGTGCTCGTGATCGGCATTGGAGACGATGGCCGAGGGTACAGGCTTGAGGGCGTTCAGCACCCCGAGTGTTTCCGGGTAGAGTTCCACTTTCGTCGTCACCTGAAAGAACATCTCGACATAGGGCGCAGCATCCGCGCTGACCGCGAACTCTCGCAACACCCGCGGCAGGATCTGTCCCTCGATCTCTCGGAGGGTCCGGAACGGCGGCACCTGCGTCGCCTCGAAGTAGAGCTCGCTCCACACCCGCCAGACGTCGTCCACGCGCACCGACAGCCCGTGATCGGCCACGATGCGGTGCGGGATCAGCATCAAGCCTTCGTTCCGCAGCAGCGTGCCGTAGGCGTCGAAGATCACGGCCTTGATCGCCATCTCTGCTTCATTCTACGCCCCGCACCCGCACCGAATCCCACTCGTAAACTGTGGGCCACTGGTGTTCACCCCGCGCTACGAGGGGGCGCGCGGCGACTGCTATCCCTTCAGCGGAGAGGGGCGCCTCGATCCGGTGCTGGGCGGCCTGATTGCACGACCGACCGCGCACAACACGATGGTGACCCCGGCGGGATTCGACCGCGCACAACACGATGGTGACCCCGGCGGGATTCGAACCCGCGTTTACGGTCCGCCACGCGCTTTCTTAACAGTAAAGAGACAATAGCCTACGTTGACTAGACGCGATGACTCACGGAACTAGAATTCGATGACGTTTTAGTCATCCGAACCGTGCTGGGTTCCACGAGCTCCTCTCCACTGAGGCTACACCCGGGAGGCTTGGGACCTGGCTGGGAATCTGAGGGAGACTCTCCTGGGAATCTGGGAATCGGACCGACATTCCCGGCTGCCACCGGATGGAGCGGACGCGTTCTAGGCGACGACGAGCCATCAGTTCAAGTCCGACTGCCCCGCCTCTGGCCGCGAGCTGACCTGCGGTTTGTGGTCGCCCCGATCAGTCGGCATCTGAGAGATGCGCCTGGTTGCAACGGTCAAGGCGACCGCAATGCGCCCATTGTTCGCTTAACCTGGCACATCGACTCAGATGCCCGCCGGACCCCACGATGCCGTCCCGCTCGGTCCGACCTCTATCGAGCAAACCACCTGCTCCTAAGCGATCTCGCCGTGCCCCCGTCCGACAAAGCCCTCCTAGTCATCGCCTCGCGCCAGTTCTCTGGCGTGCACGGTAGAGGCGGAACGCCCCGGTTATCTTGACGCGGTATTCAATCAGCTCCCGCGTCACCTCGTGACTTTCGGCAAGCTCGTCGACGGTGCGGCCCCCATCGAGTGCCGGGAACAAAGAGACCCACGGAATCAGCGCCGCTGCGCCAACGCCGTACGCCTCTTCTTCCTGAGCCTTCACATAGTCGCGTACCTGTAAGCCGTCGGCAGCCAGTAGCAGGGTCGACGGAATGTGACGCAGGTGAATGTGGGCCACTTCTTCCATCAAAGTAATCTTGCTACGCCGAGCGCTATGCGTTGGATTCAGAATGCAAAGCCGCTGGCCGTCGGGTAGTGTCCGGGCGTAAACCCCGCCCGACCAGCTACGGCTAGCGGTTCCACGCAAGAATGCCTGGTCTTCGCGAGGCAGCAGCTTCAAAGCCTCTCCACCATCGACCACCATGAGTCCGATCGTCGCCGCGAGCGCCCAGGGATCGACCCTCGCCGTAAGGTCGACACCGGCGATGCGACGCAGCTCCAGCGCCTTCGGCTCCCACATCTGGGCTCGGCGGCTGAACGGCTTGAGCACGGACTAACGGTTCTCTTCGGACCCGCTGCGCTTGCTCATCTCGTCGTACGCTGCGCGGAACATCCTTGCCAATACCATCGCCGTACGCTGGTCCAGTCGCTTGTCCGCTCGAAGATGCAACTCAACGATGTCGGGCGTCTCAGGGACCAGCTTCCCGCGATGAACTACAGGAGCTGGCTTCTCCTGAAGCCTCTCGACCGATGTTCCTATCCACCCCGACAAGGCTAGGAGTGTCTTGCTCTTGATGTCCTTCGCGGCACCTCGCTCGATGCGGGACAGCGTGGGTACCGGTACACCGGTTTGGTCGCTGACTTCTTCGAGCGTCTTCTTGCGTTTCAGGCGTACGCGCCGCAGCTGCTCCCCGAACTGGGCGACGTCAATGCCTGGGCTCATGGCTCCTCCTGTCTGGTGAGTCCGTGTCTCTAAGTACTTAGACTATCGTCGGATTCCCGTCAGCAAGAAGATTCTCGTCGACAAGACACCGAGCCTCCACTATCATGTGCAATAATTTCTCGTGCGGGAGAAGGCGTGCGGGAGAAGGCTCCTGCAGAGACAGACAATCGAAGCGCCCTCGCGGCGGCCAACGAGCGAGGGAAGGAGGCTCACAATGAGCACCTCAGTCGTCGCCAAGAAGTTCCAGGTCGAAGTCGTCTACAACGGCATCACGAAGCCGCTGGCGGTCGAGCCGCACCAGCAGATTGCCGCGGTAGTCGAGCAGGCGGCGCACCTGTTCGGCGTCACGCAGAATGTCCACATGCTGGCGCTGTTCAAGGCAGACGGGACGGAGGTGGCCGTCAACCAGTCGGTCGCCGACGCGGGGATCAAGCCCGAAGAGCTGCTTGCGTTGCGCCCGAGCGCGGTCCGGGGCGGCTAAGCTGCTCCGCGTTCCCGCAGCACTTCTCTCCCACGCGTTCCGCGCTCTCCGCGAGTGTGGTCGCGCGCGGAATGAGTGCGTCCTCTACTGGACTGGGCCGGTCGTGTCCCCTGACCTCGTCGACGATCAAGACCACCCGGTCCACCAGCGGGGCCCTGGCGGCTACGAGATAGACAGCGGTTGGCTCACGAAGTACTGGTTCCGGCTCGCCCATGAGCGGCGGACGATCCGCGCCCAGCTCCACACCCATCCCGGCCCCGCCTTTCATTCGCCGACTGACGACCACTGCCCAGTAGTCTCACAGCCCGGGTTCCTGTCGATCGTCATCCCAGACTATGCCACGGGCCCGGTGGCCCTCGAGGCTGCGTGGGTTGGCCGACTTGATGAGAACGGGCGGTGGCGACCTGTGGCAGTTCAGGACGCGATCGAGTTCACTACATGAGCACCATGCAAGCGCTGGATCGGATGGTCAGGCTGGTGAGGGATGCTGTGCTCGATGTCGTCACCGACGACGAGATCATTGGACGCTTCCAGCGCACTCGCGTCAGGTGCATTGCCGACGAGGCCAACGTCGCAAGCGCCGCCGGGCAGAGCGCGCTCGTCACGCTCGTCTCTTTGATCGCTCGCATGGGTGTCCAGGTCGCGATCGACGTTCCCGATGTCGAGATTCTCGGTTCCCAACCCCCACTACGGGGAACGCGTCTTCGGTCCGCCCTGATTGAATTCGGGGATGACCTGGTGCCAGGAACAAGTGTGACCTTCGATCGGGAGGCAATGGGTGACCTCACGTTCGCGTTCGGCGACACGCCCGCGCCCCCCAGAGCGAAAGGCTGGCGGGTGAGTGGTGCGGCATGGGCCGGAGCGATCACGCCACTGCCCTGTCTCGGCCAGCGGTGGGAGGGAGCTTGGTCTGTTGGCGCGATGACCGCCGCTGCCACAGCCGCTCCCGAGGTGTTCAAGGCCGCGGTGACTTCTCTCCCCCTTCGCCATCCGATCTGGGTGGAGACCCTGGCACCCTGCGCGTCGGCCGGCTGGGACTTCGCGGTGGAGAGCTTGTCCATCCCGTCGGGTCCCCTCCCCGTCGACATCATTAGCGCCGGCGCGATTACCCAGGCCGCCCTCGGCTGCCGATCCAGCTTGCCGGGCGGCTGTTCGATGCCGATGTGGCGGAGCTGTCAAACGTGAACCGCCAGCTGCTCTACCGCCGGTCCGACTTCGGCTACAAGGTGGACATCGTGAAGCGGTTCGCGGAGCCCCTCTATTCCTGCACGCCGGTCCCGGAGCGCTTCACCGCATCGGCCTCCACACGCTTCGAGCCTCTCGCGCCTCTCGTACTTGTAGGCGTCGATGACATTCCCGCTCGTTGGGACGTACAACGGGCGAGTCGTGCGTGGCTCGGAGTCGGTGGTACGAGCCACTTTTCGGCCTCGATCTCGTCGCACGAGCCGGACGCACCGTGTGCCGGCTGTCTTCACCCTACGGATGAAGCGGGAGGCGATGGCCCAATTCCCACCGTGTCGTTCGTCTCGTTCTGGGCCGGGCTCGCGCTGGCCGGACGATTCCTGCGAGCGATCGGCGGTTCGCGTTGCACCCCTCGTTATCAACACCTGTGGCTATCGCCTCTCCGGCTAGATCAGCCACACGCCGGGTTGTGGCAGCCGGTCGCGCCTCGGCGTGACTGTCCTGTCTCCTGCAGCGCTTCGCAAGCCATCTGGGCAGTTTGAGATACCCAAGCCGGCGCTGGTGCCGTTCAGGGCTGAACGCCAGCCGCTCCGCGGGCGAGCAGATACGAGGTCATCAACCACATCACTCGCGTTGCGGAGCGGCCGGAGTGTCCGGCCGCCCCGCCTTCCTTGCTCCGCTGAGTGCTAGTGCGATCCTCGGTAAGCTACGCCTTTAGGAAGCCGAGCAGATCCGTGTTGACCTGATCCTTGAGCGTCGAACACATGCCGTGAGGTGCACCCGGATAGATCTTCAGGGTGGAATCCTTGACGAGCTTGGACGAGAGCATGGCCGAGGCGCCGATCGGCACGATCTGATCGACGTCGCCGTGGAGGATAAGAGTCGGCACGTCGAACTTCTTGAGATCGTCGGTAAAGTCGGTCTCCGAGAACGCCTTGATGCAGTCGAAGACGCCCTTGAACCCGGCCTGCATCCCCTGGAGCCAGAACGAGTCCCGCAGCCCTTGCGAGACCTTGGCACCTGGCCGGTTGGCGCCGTAGAACGGGATGCTAAGATCCTTGAAGAACTGTGAGCGGTCGGCCAGCACACCGGCGCGGATCTGGTCAAACACCTCCATCGGCAGACCTCCCGGATTTGCGGCGGTCTTGAGCATCAGCGGTGGCACTGCTCCGATCAGCACGGCTTTGGCCACCCGTTTCGTGCCGTGCCGGCCGATATAGCGGGCGACTTCACCGCCGCCCGTGGAGTGGCCAACGTGGATCACCTTCTTTAAGTCGAGCTTCTCGACGAGCGTCGCGAGGTCGTCAGCGTAGGTGTCCATCTCGTTGCCATTCCACGGCTGGCTCGATCGGCCATGCCCGCGGCGGTCATGCGCGATGCAGCGGTATCCGTGCGCCCCCAGAAACAGCATCTGGTCCTCCCACGCGTCCGCGCTCAGCGGCCAGCCGTGGCTGAACACCACCGGCGCTCCGCTGCCCCAATCCTTGTAGTAGATCTGGGTGCCATCCTTGGTCGTGATCGTGCTCGTGGTGTGCTCTCCCTTGGTCATTGGACTCTCCTTTCGCCGCAGTATGCGAAGTTCAGTTTAGATCTCCGCTCAGGTTTCAGAGGACTCATAGAGACTTCTGCTGCCGCCACGCGACCGCCACGCCGGCCAGCGCGACCGGACATGACCAGGCCCAGTCTCCCAGCAAGGAGACGGCCGCCGCGGCCACAACGCAGCCCCCGAGAAAGCCGATAAGGAGGGGGAGGGAGCTTCCCAATCGCTCGGTGGCGCCCGCCCTCACCGGCTGGCTTCGCGACTGCGCGTCCAGCAGTGAGAGCACCGTGTTCGTCAAATTGCCGGTCATGACGGCCGTTGAAGGCGCGCCCGGCAGCGCCAACCGCAGGAGGGCAAACTGACAACCCATCGCGCCCACGGCAATCATAACGGCGATACCGGCCATCAAGCCGTGCGGCATGAGGGAAGGGTTCGTGATGACACTGAACATCAAAAGGCCGCCGAGGAGCAGACACTGAATCACCAGAAGTAGCCGCGTCAGGCCAGGACCGCGCCGGCCCCACGCTCTCGCGAGCAGCCAAGTGGCCGCGACGGAGAGGATGAAAACGGGAATAGCCAGAGCCTGCGCTAGATTCAGCGGTCCGCCACGCACCAGCACCGCTGCGATCACCACGAGGTTGCCGGTGATGTGTGCGGTGAAGATATTGCCGAGGGTCAAGAAGCCAATGAGGTCGACCATGCCCGCGATGACGCTGAGCAACGTCGGAAGCCACATATCCACTTTCGACAGCGCCGATGCTTCATCCGATGCGTGGGGCCAAGGATGCGTGGCGCCAGAATCAGTTGTGGACATCGGTATACTCCTTCGTTCCTCCCGACCTCGCCCCCGTCGATCTCCCGCCGAGGCGATCCATCGCCATCTTCGGAACGATCAGGCCAAGGCTCATCGCCAACACGATAGTGATGGCGGTCATGCCGTCCGAGATTGTCGCGCTCAGGAGCTCCAACGTCGTATGCGAGCCGTCGGCAAGCTGCAACAGGCCACTCGCCATCCTAAACAGGAAGACGCCCGGCATCATCGACACCACGGAGGCGAAGCCGATGGCCGCAAACGGCATGTGCCAACGGCGCGCGACTGGCGTAAGGATCAACCCAACGATGAGACATGCGACCATGGCGCCGAGCGCGGCGCCAGAGCCAAGCCCAGCAAGGGCCCACCACCTCAGAGCATGCGCCAGCATACCGACTGCCACCGGCCAAGCCAGCATGTGCAGCGGCGTGGAGAAGAAGACGCTGTACGCTGCGACCGCGACGCCGGCCGCGATCGTGTCGAGCCACAGGGGCACCGCCCTGCCGGCCTGGTCCACCGGTAAGGAGACATCGAGAAGGGCGAGTCCACACAACAACCCGGTCGAGATCGCCACAATCACGAGCCCGGCATAGATCAGGCGGGCGGCGCCGAGATGGACGCGGCCCTTGATGAGATCCAACGCGCCATTGAGCACATGCGGGCCCGGCACCAGGATCATGCACGGGCAGACCGCGACGAGACGCAGTGACGAACTGAGCTGATACCGAACCGCCAGCGCGCCGATCGCGCCAGCGAGCAACGCCGCGCAGAATGGTTGCAGGAAGACGTTTGCACTGTACCGCGCCACGCTTCGGCGTAGAAGGGCACCGGCCCCGGCGCTCACGAAGATGAGCGCCGCCGCGGCCAGATGTTGGATACCGAAGATCACCGCCAGCGCTACGGCGCCCGCCGCCGCCGCGAGGGTGAACAGCCATGTCGGTGACGGCGGTGCCTGTGAGATTGCCCTGATCGCCTCCATCGCCGCAGCTGGCGCTAGCCGACCGGCACCGAGCTGCTCTACTACCTGCATACCGGAAGCCACGCGATCCATGTCCACGCCGGTGGGGTCGGCCGCGACAGTGGCGACAAGTCTCGCGTCCCTATCCTGGACCTGACACTGCAGCTCCCCCCAGCGCGGTATGATCTTGGCGCGCAGTCCCAGAGTGCCGCCGACCTGCTCGGCCGCCGCCACCGCCTGGTCCGTGGATTGGCCGTTGACGTATAGCACTCGGGCAAAGGCAAGGACGAAGTTGGAACGCTCCTCCAACGTCATATGCGCCCCTGGCAACCTCGACGTGTCGACGCTCAATGCGAGCCCTCCCTAGGCCCCGGTCGCCACATAGGGCTTAACCATCTTTCGCGGATCAACAACGCGATCGAACTCGCCCTCCGTGACAAAGCCCAGTTGCAACGCCGCCGCCTTGAGCGTCAGATCGTTGTCCATGGCGTGGTGGGCGATTTTTGACGCCTTGTCATAGCCGATGACCGGCGCAAGCGCCGTCACCAGCATCAGGGAACGCTCGACATACTCGTTGATCTTCTTCAAGTTTGGCTTCGTACCCTCGACCAAGAACTTCCGGAAATTCACGCAGCCGTCGCTCATGATCGTAATGGAATGGGTGATGTTGAAGATGATCAACGGTTTGTAGACGTTCATCTCGAGATAGCCGCCGGCACCGCCAAAGCCCACCGCGACGTCATTGGCCATCACCTGCACCGCGATCATGGTGAGCGCTTCGCACTGGGTCGGATTGACCTTGCCGGGCATGATCGAGGAGCCGGGTTCATTCTCCGGGATCACCAATTCCGCAAATCCGGCGCGAGGTCCACAGGACATCAAGCGAATGTCATTGCCAATCTTGTACAGCGACACCGCCAGGGTGCGCAGCGTGCCGGACAACTGGATCAGCGCGTCGTGGGCGCCCTGCACCGTGAATTTGTTGGGCGCGGTCGCAAAGGGCAGGCCGGTGAGCCTGGCGATCTCGGCGGCCGCCGCCTCGGCAAAACCAGGCGCGGAGTTGATACCCGTCCCCACGGCGGTACCGCCCAGCGCCAAGCGGTACACCCCTTCCAGCGCTGCGTCGATCCGCTCCAGATCGTCCGCCAACATGCCGGCGTAGCCGGACCATTCCTGGCCCAATGTCAGTGGGGTGGCGTCCTGCATGTGGGTCCGCCCGATCTTGACGATGTCCCCCCACGCTTGTGCTTTCGCGCTGATTGCATCATGTAGGGCGGCCACCGCGGGAATCAGGCGCTGCTTCACATTGACGGCGGCCGCGATATACATGGCCGACGGAAATGAGTCGTTCGACGACTGCGCCATGTTGACGTGATCGTTGGGGTGGACCGGCGTCTTGCTTCCGAGTGGCGTGCCCGCGAGTTGACAGCAGCGGTTGGAGATCACCTCGTTCACGTTCATGTTGAACTGAGTGCCGCTGCCCGTCATCCACACATGCAACGGGAACATGTCATGATGCTGGCCGGCGAGGATTTCGTCGCACACCTGAACGATCAACTCGTAACGGTGATCGTCAAGCCGCTTGCTGGCTTGGTTCGCGGTGGCAGCGGCTTTCTTCAAGGTGGCGTAGGCGGTGATCATCTCGCGGGGAATCAAATCCTTGCCGATGCTGAAATGCTCGAGCGAGCGCTGGGTTTGAGCACCCCACAGTTTGTCCGCCGGCACTTCAACCACACCGAGACTGTCGCTCTCTTTTCTCATGTCCGCCATGTGATCTCTCCTATATTCAATCCTTAGAATGGTGACAGGTTTGGGCCTCACGGTGACCTAGCGAGCGAGCCTTGTGCAAACGCCGGCGGTGCGCGTGCGGTTGATTGCTGGCCATTTACGTTTAGCCTCACCATGAACTCCTCTTGGAGGACGTGATCCGTCGGATGCGCCCTCTAGCAGGCTGCGGAAAAACCCGACTTTGGATGGTTGGATTGGTTGAGGAGTCGGCTACGATGCGCGTAACTCACCGCGAGGAGGCGCGTATGCGAGGCGACGATCACCAACAGGCCGGGATGTGGAGCTACATTGCGC
>WNFA01004132.1_pt1 | contig 12109 bp, 8 predicted proteins | sample 5400481 | NCBI WGS metagenome assembly WNFA01 (sample SAMN13153340, study PRJNA577476) | soil metagenome | isolation source: 120 cm saprolite under Douglas fir tree site 2 hole 1 replicate 2 | place: USA:California | collected 2015-04-18
GACGCGATTTCAATTTCCTCAAAGACATTTTTCTGAATCGCGCGGACTTGCTTCAAACGAACCAGTTCGAGAAGGGCGAGGAACGTCACGACGATTTCGACGCGCGATGTAATCTCACCAAACAAATCTGAAAAACGCAGCGCCGCGCCGTGGCCAAGGCGTCGCAGGATCATGTCGATCTTATCCGAGACGCTAAATCGCTCACCGAAAATTTCGCCAACATCCTGCCGCGCTTCGACTCGTTTAATGACATTTTGGAAGGCGTTAATGAGTTGGAAGATTCCAACTTCGCCCAGCCGAAGCGGACTATCAGGAGGCGACGCTGGGCCTCCGTCCCGGGCGAAAATGCGCTCCTGCTCGACCTCGCGTAGTTGCAACTGCGCGCCCGCTTCCTTGAATTTTTTGTATTCGATCAGTTGCCGGATCAAGTCCCAGCGCGGGTCGTCTTCCTGCGAATCTTCTTCGGGCGACTGTTGCTCGGCCGGGAGTAGACTGCGGCTTTTCAGGTAAATGAGGTTCGCCGCCATTACGATGAACTCGCCGGCGATGTCGATGTTCAATTCCTTGAAGGCCTGAATGTACTCGAGGTATTGTCCGGTGATGCGTTCAATCGAGATGTCGTGAATGTCGATCTCGTCGCGCTTGATCAGGTAAAGCAGGAGATCGAGCGGCCCTTCGAAAATCTCCAGCCTTACTTTGTAATCGCTGTCCATGCGCCGGCCCGAGCTTAGGCAACCGAATGAGCAAAGTAAACTGACCGCGTGGCCGCCAGATGTCGATTCTTGCAGGAAGATTCGAGGAATTCAGCCGGCAAACTCGCGATGGACCCAAACGCTGTTTACAATTCCGAGCCCGAACATAATCATGAGCACAAATGAGCCGCTGTAACTGATGAGGGGCAATGGAACACCGGTGATGGGCAACATCGAGATCGTCATGCCGACGTTCTGAAAGATGTGCGTGAAGATGAGCGCGGTGACGCCGATAACAAGCAGTAAACCGAATTGATCGCCCGCGAAAAACGCAACGAAGAGACAGGTGAGAAGAAGCAAGGCGAACGCACCAATGAGCAAGACGCCACCGACAAAGCCCCACTGCTCACCGATAGCGGAAAAAATATAGTCGTTATGTACGGCGGTGGCCGGCAAAAAGCCGAGTTCGATCTGGGTGTTCGGCGCTTTGAATCCTTTGCCAGACCACCCGCCCGAGCCGATGGCGATGAGCGATTGGTTGATCGCCCAGGCCGCGCCTTGTTTATCAATCTCCGGATTGATGAAGGCGGTGATCCGTTGCTGCTGATACGGTTTTAAGCCGAGATTGATGGCGATTGGGATGAAAGCGAGCCCGATTAGAATGATGCAGATCAGATAGCGCAATGGAAGACCGGCGGCGAACAAAAGCGCAATGAGCACCGGTATCCAAATAATGCATTCACCGAGATCGGGCTGCATTAAAATTAAAAGCGTGGGCGCTCCCACAATGGCGCCGCACAAGAGTAGCCGAAGCATCGGATGCATTTGGCGAAACTGACTCAAGAACAAGGCGAGGACCATGATGCCCGCAACCACGGCGAGCTGCGCGGGCTGAAAGTTGATCGGCCCAAAATGCAGCCAGCTGCGCGCGCCATAAACCTTTGAGCCGATAAACTTCGTGAGAATGAGAAAGAAAAGGCCGGCCAGATACATCGGTAATGCGCCCCAGCGAATCCAGTGATAATCGATCAGGCTGGTGATCATGAAAGCACAGAAACCAACCGCGACCCAGTTTGCCTGTTTGCGCCAAAACTCCGCCGCGACCGAATCTTCGCGCATATAGGTCGCGCTGTAGATTGCCACCACACCGAAGATCGCGAGCGCGAGCATGTTCGCGAGAAGAAACCAGTTAAGGCCGAGCAATTTTCGAAGGAATGGCGTCATGATTTGATCTCGCTTGATTGCCGGCACATTGGCCGGGAAACGAGAAAGATTATACGCATGTTCCGTTCCTCGCAAATCGCCGTCATATAGTGGAAACCTCAGCTGGGAAGCCCGACTGAATCCGTGGATTTGGGAGCGAAGTCACAAGCGATAAAAGATCGACAATATCTTTATAAAAGCCGGGGAGAGACCACATTAGGCAGGTTGTAGTTCTTGGGAGCCTCTGTATTTTTAAATGGTTTATGGTAAGTGAGTTACCGATTAGAAAACAAATAATCAACGCTTCTCTTGTCAGCTTGTCAAAGGCCACTAAAATGCTTCCCTCGTTCGTTGCAATCAGGGGATCGAGAAATGGACAAGAAAACAAAACGGAAGCTCGCCCATCCGAAACTGCCCATGCAACGTCAGTTGAATCTGCGGCATGAGGGAAAGTATTTCGATCTGCACCCGATTTTTGATCAATTGAACGAACGCTATTTCCGCGGACGTCTTCGAGATTACAAGGTGATGTGGGGCCGCCGACGGAAACATCGGCCGAGGGAATATTTTATCTTTGGAACCATTCAGGAAGAAGACCGGGTGATTCGAATCAATCCATTACTCGATCAGCCGTTCGTGCCCCTTTGGTTTCTGCGTTACGTGCTTTATCACGAGATGTTGCATTCTGTGGTGCCGGACGAAACCGTATCGCGGGGACGGCGGCGCGTGCACACGGAAGAGTTCAACCGCCGCGAGCGCGATTTTCCCAGTTACCGGCGCGCTCGCCGTTGGGAAGAAGAGAATCTCGCACGTTTCCTGCGCTAAACGGCGCGTCAGCGTTTTTCCGTCATCGCCGCACTCGAGGTCGATTCAGACGGCAAGGGGGTCGTCGCTACGTTCTTTTTGATCAGGTACCAAAGGGTTGTCGCGAGGAGAAGGGAGATCAACTTCGCGCGCCAGTTTTTCAGGATCAGTCTCTTCATAATTGCTGTGCAGTAAAATTTCCGCGATCCGTTGCCGAAACGTTTCCGGAGTAAAGTTCCGCTCAATCCGTCGCCGGTGACAAATGGAAATTCCACCCGTCTCTTCGGAAACAACCACCGCGACCGCATCCGATTCCTCGGTAATGCCGAGACCGGCGCGATGACGCAATCCGAGACTCCGGTCGAGTGTTTCGCGTTGGCTGACGGGGAAAATGCACGCCGCGGCTGCAATCCGGCCATTGCGCACGATTACGCCACCATCATGCAAAGCGGCCTTTGGATGAAAAATTGTGAGGACAAGCTCAACGGAAAAATCGCTATCAATCGTCACACCAGTTTCTTCATAAACGCGAATCGAGGTGTCGCGTTCGATGGCAATGAGCGCACCATACTGTTTGTTGGCCAGTTGTGTCACGGCCTCGGCGAGGTCGTGGACCGTTTCCCGTTTTTCGCTGGTGAGAGAGAAAATCGGATGTCCGCCGAGCTCGGCCAGGCCGCGCCGCAGCTCTGGCTGAAAAATCACGACCAACGCGACCGCAAGGAAGACCGAGAAACTGCGCACGATCCAACCGATCACGACAAGATTGAGCAACTGCGAAATCAGCGTCAGCGTCAAAAAAACAATCGCCAGTCCCGTCAACACCTTCGCGCCGCGCGTTCCGCGAAAATAAAGATAGCCATAATAAATCCCGACACTCAGCAGGATGATCTCGAAGATGCTGCGCCAGCTCTTCAGCCAAAGATGGAGGAGTTCTTCGATCATTGCAGCACTGCCTCGGTGACGCGCAATGCATCGACATTTTCTTTAACATCATGCACGCGAATGATGTTTGCGCCGCGCGAGCGCAGCAATGAAGTCAATGCGACTGTCGCCGCGAGCCGGTCGCTCATGGCCGAAGAGCCGACCAGTTTGCCAAGAAATGCTTTTCGCGAAACGCCGACCACGAGCGGGCGTTCCTGCACTCGGAGAGCACCAAGTTTGCCGATGAGCTCGAGATTGTGCTCAAGCGTTTTACCGAAACCAATTCCGGGATCAAACGCGATAGCCATGGGATCAATGCCGTACTCTAGGGCGCGGTCATGTTGTTGTAAAAAAAAATCGGTCACTTCCGAGACAAGATCGACATAATGCGGCGCGACCTGCATCGTCCGCGGATTTCCCTGCATGTGCATGATGATAAAGGCGGCATTTCGCTTCGCGGCGAGCGGCAGCATTTTTTCGTCCCCTCCTCCTCCGGTCACATCATTAATAATGGAAGCACCGGCATCCAATGCCGCCTTTGCCACTTCGCTCTTGGAGGTGTCGATTGAAATGACGATGTCGATCTTTGCCTTTAGCTCTTCGATCACCGGAACTACGCGGCGCAATTCCTCTTCGGCCGAAACCGGTTCCGCGCCGGGACGTGTTGATTCGCCGCCCACGTCGACGATTTGCGCGCCTTCCGCTGCCATTTGCACGCCGCGCGCAACGGCTGACTCGGTGTTGAAGAATTTTCCGCGCTCTGAAAACGAATCGGGCGTGACGTTGAGCACGCCCATGATCATTCCGTGACGCGAAAGATTGACAATGCGTCCGCCGACTTTCCAGAGCGTCTCACCCATCACGGGGGGTGAGACTATCATGCCGGCTCAATTATTCGAAGACCGATAGAGGGACACGCCGCCATCGCTATTTCTGTCGTGAGTAGCGTCCCATCAACTCGCCTTGCGCAATCACATGCCCGCGCATCGCTGCATCAACTTCCGCGCGTTTTGCGCCTGCTTTCAAATCCAGCGTCTGGTCGAGCGCAAAGATCTTGAAGTAATAGCGATGCGTGCCGGAGGGCGGCTGCGGTCCGCCATAACCGAGCGTGGGATAATCGTTCGTGCCCTGCACTGCGCCTTTTGGCACGCTCTTCTCCGCAATTTCGGTTGTCTTCGGATCGATGTTCCAAGCGAGCCAATGCGTAAACAGACCTACCGGCGCATCGGGATCATCCATGATCAGGAGCAAGCTTTTCGCATTCGACGGTGTTCCCTCGATCCGAAGCGCCGGATTAATGTCTTGCCCGTCGCGGCTGAATTTCGACGGAATGTCGCCGCCTTCTTGAAAAGCTGAACTCGTGATTTTCATTTTCGCACCTCCTGCTGCCAATGAAACAATTGCCGCCAAGACAATCGCAGATGTAACGGCTACAATCGTTTTTTGCATTTGTTTCGACCTCCAGTTGAAATCTCGTTAGATCGACAGTCGCCTAACAATAACCTTTCGCTTGTATGCCTCAAACCGGACGCAAAATTCGAGAAAAGATTCTCGCGCTCCTAGCGCGAAAAGATTACGGGCCACTCGATAAGATCGAGATCGCGCGCAAACTCGGGCTGGAAAGCAGCGAACGCGTCGCGCTGAGAAAAATGCTGCACGAGCTCGAAGGCTTAGGCGAGATCGCGCGCATCCGAAAAAATCGCTACGTCCTGCCGGCTGAGGCCGATTTGGTGACCGGTAAATTGTCGATCCACCAGGCCGGCTACGGATTTCTGACAACGGAAACTCCAGGCCAGACCGATATTTTTATCGCAGCGGAGAACACCGGCACAGCCATGCACGGCGATCGCGTGGTCGCGCGGATCACGCGCGATGCGGTTCCGAGGCGGCCGAAAGATCGACAAGGACGAAGCGAGGGCCGCGTAATTCGAATTCTGGAACGTGCGCGCAATACGGTTGTCGGAACGCTGCAGCATTCGCGCAATTTTTATTACGTCGTCCCGGATGATCCGCGGCTCGTCCACGACGTTTATGTGCGGCCCGTACAAGATCGACCGGCACAGACCGCCGCTACAGTGGGCGACAAAGTAGTCGTCCGGCTCGAGTCGTGGGAATCGCGTCACGTCAATCCAGAAGGTGAGATCATCGAAGTGCTCGGACCCGCCGCTGCGTCCGGCATCGACATGTTGTCGATCATTCGAAAATGCGGGCTTCCGACTGAGTTCCCAAAAAACGTTGTCGATGAGGCCGGTAAAATTCCGGAAACGGTCGAGCGGCGAAGAATGGAAGGCCGCGAAGATTTGCGAGGAAAATTCATCGTCACGATCGATCCGGATGATGCGCGCGATTTTGACGACGCCATTCATGTCGAGAAGATCGACAATGAAGATTGGCAACTGGGCGTGCACATTGCCGATGTAGCTTCGTACGTCGAAGCGGAGAGCGCGCTGGATGGCGAAGCGCGCCGGCGCGGCAACAGCGTTTATTTGCCCGACCGGGTCATTCCGATGTTGCCGGAGCGATTGAGCAACGGCGTTTGCAGCCTGAGGCCGGGGGTCGACCGTCTCACCCATTCGGTTTTCATTCAGTTCGACAAGAACGGTCGCGCAAAGAGCGCGCGCTTTGCGAAAACCGTGATTCGCAGCGCACAGCGACTGACTTACAAACAAGCTTACACGATTCTTCAATCGAAGCCTGACGACGAACTGAGCAAGCGATTGCACACCGCCTGGACGCTCGCATCGCTCCTGCGGCGGCAGCGGTTCGAACATGGCTCACTCGATCTCGATTTTCCCGAAGTAAAAGTTCATGTCGATGCAACGGGCGCGCCGGTGAAACTCGAGCGAGTGGAGAACGATGAGTCGCATCAGCTCATTGAGGAATTCATGCTGGCGGCAAACGAAGCGGTGGCGCGCGCGCTGAGGCATCGCGCAATTCCAACCATTTATCGCGTTCATGAAAATCCCGATCCGGAGAAATTGGCGGAGTATCGCGAGTTCGTGCTCAGTTTTAATTACAAAGTGGGCGATCTTTCTCATCGCGCCGAGATTCAGCGCTTTCTCGCGTCGATTCGCGGCAAGCCGGAAGAGCAGGCGCTCAAAATCGGCTTGCTCAAAAGTTTGAAACGGGCGCGTTATGCGCCACAGCCGCTCGGACATTACGGGCTGGCGAAAGCGAATTATCTGCACTTCACCAGCCCAATTCGCCGCTATGCGGACCTTGTAGTGCATCGCACGCTGGCCGGGCGTAATTTGCGGTCGCGGTCGCGACTCGACATTAACCAGATCTCGTCAATTGCCGACCATATTTCGGAAACAGAGCGCACGGCGGCCGAAGCCGAAATCGAGGCCGTCCGGATGAAAAAGCTCCAGTTTTTTCAGCGCCAACTCGATCTGCGTGATCCACAGGTGTTTCGCGCGGCGATTGTCGATGTCCGCAATTACGGGTTGGTAGTGGAGTTGCCGGATGTGCTTGTGACCGGCCTTATTCACGTCTCCGCGCTGACCGATGATTTTTATCTGTTCGATCCTGCGCACCGGCGCTTGCTCGGCCGCCGGTCACGAAAGCGATTCGCGGTGGGCGATCAGGTTCGCGTTTTCGTCGCGCGAGTCGATGCGTTCAAGCGGCAGATCGACTTTGCGCTGGCCGATCGAGCAACGATAAAAAAGCCGAGCCAGAAAAAGCGATAACTTTTAACGTAAACTACGGTGGAATCTGCGAAATTGTCGTAGTTTTTTGTGCAAAATCTTCTTCCCTTATTGAATCGGAGCAGCGTAAACTCCGCCGTTTCCGAAATGGATAATATCATCGAGGCGAAAGAGCTACAGATCGAACGCAAGCATTTTCACGTGGAATTCCGACAGAATGAACGGGGCAAATTCTTGCGGATCACCGAGGAGGCGCACGGGCGTCGCAACACCATTATCGTGCCAAGCACGGGCGTAGATGAATTCAAAGCGGCAATCGGGGAAGTGATCGAAAACGGCGAGCGCGCGCCAACCTGAGCGCACGATCACAGATTTCGAGCTTCGGTAGAGGCAGCCGGGTCGGCTGTAATGCTCCAGCATCCGCCGGCGACACGCCTGCCACCACAGCGCGTTGACACTTAAACGCCCGGAACTAGTTTGGCGCGTTCGGCGAGCCAATAAATTTTTCGCATGTCCAAAAAAACGAAATCGTTCCGGCGCAGGTTGCGCGGAGCGGCAAAGGGGAAGCAAAGATCGACATCGAAACCTCGGTCCGCTTCCCCGCAAAAAATGAAGACGCCGCGTTATGTTTATTATTTTGGCGAGGGACACGCCGACGGCGCCGGAAAGATGAAACCTTTGCTCGGTGGCAAGGGCGCGAACCTCGCCGAGATGACGCGAATTGGTTTGCCGGTCCCGCCCGGGTTTACTATCACGACGGAAGTCTGCACGTATTTTTACGAACACAAGCGAACCTATCCACCGCAGTTGGAAGCCCAAGTGACGGCGGCCCTCGCGAAAATCGAGAAGTCGGTCGACAAGAAACTTGGTGACAAGGAGCGACCGCTGCTCGTCTCCGTTCGCTCGGGTGCGCGCGATTCCATGCCGGGAATGATGGACACCATCCTCAATCTCGGCATGAACGACGAAGTCGTTGAGCTAGTGGCCAGGAAAACGAGGAACGATCGCTTTGCCTGGGATTCCTATCGTCGTCTTCTCCAAATGTACGGAGACGTGGTGATGGGCGTGCAAAAGCGGGCGGGTGAAGATCACGAGCCGTTTGAGACCGTGATCGAGCACTTGAAAGATCAGCGTTACGGCAAGCACGATTTTCCGGATGTGCGATTAACTGTGGCCGACCTGAAAGCGATGGTGCAGCGTTTCAAAGCGCTCATCAAAGAGCGCACCGGGAAGTCCTTTCCCCAAGATGCAAAGGAACAGCTTTGGGGCGCGATCGGCGCCGTCTTTGGTTCATGGATGAACGACCGGGCGATCGTTTATCGCCGCAAATATGGCATCCCGCGCGAGTGGGGAACGGCGGTCAACGTACAGACGATGGTCTTCGGCAACATGGGAGAAACGAGCGCCACCGGGGTCGCTTTCACCCGCGATCCAGCGAGCGGCGAAAAAGTTTTTTACGGCGAATATCTGATCAACGCGCAAGGTGAAGACGTAGTGGCCGGTGTGCGCACGCCACATCCGATTGTCGATCTGGCGAAGGAAATGCCGGCCGCGCACAAATCGCTCATGAAAGTGCGCGCACTCCTTGAGCGGCATTTCAAGGACATGCAGGACCTCGAGTTCACGGTCGAAGACAATCGTCTTTACATTTTGCAAACGCGCAACGGCAAGCGCACCGGTCACGCCGCCGTCCGCATCGCGGTCGATATGGTCGAGGAAGAATTAATTACGAAAAAAGAAGCGGTCCGGCGCATTCCGGCGGATTCACTCGCGCATCTGCTCGCGCCGATCTTTGATCGACAATCGGCGAGCAGCGCAAAAAAGATCGGCACCGGTTTAGCGGCAGGACCGGGCGCGGCCTCCGGGCATGTTGTTTTCAGCGCGGAAGAAGCGGTGGCACGTTCCGAAAAAGGCGAAAAAGTGGTCCTCGCGCGGATCGAAACTTCGCCGGAGGACTTGCGTGGCATGATCGCGGCGGAGGGCATTCTCACTTCGCGAGGCGGCGTTTCATCGCATGCCGCTTTGGTGGCGCGTCAAATGGGCAAGGTGTGCGTGTGCGGTGCGAGCGATATTCAAATCGATTACCAAAAGCGCACGCTCAACGCGAACGGAACAACGTTGAAGCAGGGAGATTACATCTCGATCGATGGCAGCGCGGGCGAAGTTTTTGCCGGCGAAGTGACGACGGCGCCGTCGGAGATTGTTCAAGTACTGGTTGATCGATCGCTCGGCGCGAAAAAAAGCGCGACCTATCAAGAGTACTCAAAATTGATGAGCTGGGCGGATGAGTTCCGGACTCTCGGGGTGCGCACAAACGCGGACACGCCGGAGCAAGTCGCCAACGCGGTCGCGTTCGGCGCAGAAGGCGTCGGGCTTTGCCGAACGGAGCACATGTTTTTCGAAGGCGATCGCATCGATGCCATGCGGGAGATGATTCTCGCCCGGACGAAGGAAGAAAGAGAGCGAGCGCTGGCCAAGTTGCTGCCGTATCAACGTGCAGATTTCATCGGCATCTTTACGGCGTTGAAAGGCGCGCCAGCGACAATTCGTTTTCTCGATCCGCCGCTGCACGAATTTTTGCCGAACGATCACGCTCAGCAAAACGAACTGGCGAACAAACTGGGAGTGCCGGTCGATCAAATTTCGCGTCGTGTGCACGAGCTGCACGAATTTAATCCGATGCTGGGCCATCGCGGCTGCCGACTGGGCATTGTTTATCCCGAGATTTCCGAAATGCAGGCTCGCGCCGTGTTTGAAGCTGCGGCCGAAGTACAACGCAAAGGAACCAAGGTCCGACCGGAGATCATGATCCCGCTCGTCGGATTTCCGCGGGAACTCAAACTCCAAATCGACATCGTCCATCGCGTAGCGGACGAGGTCGCGAAGGGAAAAAAGACGAAATTTAATTATCTCGTCGGGACGATGGTCGAAATTCCGCGCGCTGCGTTAATCGCGGATGAGATCGCGCGTGACGCGCAGTTTTTTAGTTTCGGCACCAATGACCTTACGCAAACAACGCTCGGAATGAGCCGCGACGATTCCGGCAGTTTCCTGCCCGCTTACGTGGAACTCGATATTGTCGATTCAAATCCATTTGCTTCGATCGATCAAAAAGGCGTTGGCCGTTTAATGGAAATTACGCGCGACCTCGGGCGCAAAACCCGCCCGGACATCAAGCTCGGAATTTGCGGCGAGCACGGTGGCGAACCGACCAGTGTTAAGTTCTGTCACCGGCTCGGTCTGGATTACGTGAGCTGCAGCCCTTTCCGGATTCCGATTGCTCGATTGGCTGCGGCGCAAGCGGCGATCGCGGAGTGATTGCCGATCAAAACAACACAAACATGCAGCAAAAGCGCGGGTTGACTCGGGAACGGATTACTTTCCTTTTGCGGCTTGAAATGATTGCCAGGCCAACCAGGCGCGTTCCCAGTTTTCCTTGGCCGCCCAACACTGCGCTTCCAACAAACGGAAATAGGCAGGCGAATTCGGACGTTCGCTAAAATGGCGCGCGGTCAGCAGCGCGTCGTCCGTTCGGCCCCGCTGAATCTGCGCGCGATAAAGGGCGTAACCGATCGCGTAATTGTCGGGAGCGGAGTAAAAGCGGTTTTGCAATTCTTCGAGCGATGAATCCGCAGCACGCGGCAACGCAACAGCTTCGCCGTAGCGCTGAGTCAATTCATAGGCCGCGCGAAAATCGTTTTGACCTGCGTAATACTTCGCCAGGCCTAACCACGCATCCGGGATCCAGCTTGGATGCTCTTTGGTTTGCCTCCAAAGTTCCTCAGGATCGCCGCGCTCTGACCATAGCGCGAAGAAAGCCAGTTTTTCCGCGGCGGTGAATGTCTTTAAATCCGGGTCGGTTCTTAAAAGTTTTTCGACTCCGCGAGTGAAAGCGGCGCCAGAAACTCGATTGAGATACGGCAAGATCAAGTCGTGCTGAGGGAGTCCTATTTCCTCCATGATCCGGCTAACCTCCGGGTTTCGGTTCGAGGCGTTCGTCAGCATGATGGAGAAAATTTCCGCGCGCCGTGGGCCAGCTCTGTGCAATGCCTCTCGCCATGCGGTCACGGCAAGTATTGGCTGAGACGGCAGCCAGGCGTTGCCTTCAGCCAATGGAAGTTCGAAGCCGTTCGGTTCGAGAAAACGTGCGCGGCGAAAATCATCGAGCGCAGTGTCGGGTTGCTTTTCCGCCACTTCCGCGATGGCACGCAAGAAATAAAGCTGCCAATCGAGCGGCGCCCACAATAACGCGTGCGTCGTCAGTGAAATTGTTTCCGCGAAATTGCGGCCGCGGTTTGCATCTGCCGATAATTCCTTGGCGTTTGTAACTCCGACAGATCCGGGAAACGGCATTTTAATCCGGGAGGCGACACCCCAGGATACGCCACTGATCAACAGGAGGAGACCGATCAGGCGTGAAAAGCTCGCGATCCACTGACTTGGCTTGACTCTCAATGGGCGGTGCAGGGAGAGCCCTAACAAAAAGATGCCGGAAAAGGCAGTCCCAACCCGATGTCCGGAAACATCAACAACGCCGTGCAGCGCGAAAAGGGTAGCGCCGATCAGCGCGGCGAGACGGAAGCGCTGATTTGTTCCCTCTTGCAAAGGCAGAGCTCGGCGGGCGACAAGCGCCGCACCAATAATAATCAACGCAACTGCCGGCCACCCCAGCTCGGCCCACAACCAGAGCCAATCGCTTTCCGGATGCAGAGCGCGGGTGTTGCCGCCCGAAGCAGCGCGAAAAACAGCGAACACGGCATCAAAATTTCCAAGGCCGATTCCGCACCAGGGTGATGCGCGAATCAGTTGAAAAGTGTCCTGAAAAATAAGCCATCGAAAATC
>WNFA01008878.1_pt1 | contig 12109 bp, 12 predicted proteins | sample 5400481 | NCBI WGS metagenome assembly WNFA01 (sample SAMN13153340, study PRJNA577476) | soil metagenome | isolation source: 120 cm saprolite under Douglas fir tree site 2 hole 1 replicate 2 | place: USA:California | collected 2015-04-18
TACCACTGCCACAATCTCTACCACATGGCGGCGGGCATGTTCACGACGCTGGTCTATGAAGGCGGCTTCACCTGAGCCAAGCAGTGTCACCTCAGCTTGGTGACACGTTCGGCCTTCCATAGCTGCATCAGCGGTCCGGTCTCGCCGTGGATCGGGTCCATCTCCGGCATCGGCACCTTGGCGATCGCGGCCAGCGCCTTGTGGTGATCGACCTGGCCGGGTCGCCGCTGATCGACCGAAGCGTTCCTCGGGTAGGCGCCGACGACCACGAGATCGTCGGTCGCTTCGATACGCCGATGGCCGGTGCCCGCCGGCAGCACGACCGCGTCGCCTGCCTCGACGGTGAGCACCTGTCCTTTGGCGCCGCCGAACTCGACCGTGGCGCGGCCGCGCGCAATGCCCAGCACCTCATGCGTCGTGGTGTGGAAATGCAGGAAGGGATGGATGCCGTCGCGCCAGCCGTCGCTCCAGCCATGCCTGGCGAACGCCCGCTCGAACGGCACCGCCGGATCGCCTGCACCGGCAAGGTTCACGGCGCCACGGTAAACAACGAGCGGCAGGCGGGGATTGTTGGGCGTTTCGCCGTCATCCTCAAAACGCAAGGCTTGCACATCAGGCATGGGCATGTCGGGCATCGCCGGTCCTCCTTCGTTCCCCCTGGGCAACCTGCGAAACGCCAGGGCGTTGACTTGAGGATCGGAGTCTTCACCGGGAAAGGCCAATGGTCCACCGTCGATCCATGCTCGCCGGCAGCGTGGCGTTCGCCGCCCTGGCCGCGGGGCGCGATCTTCGCGCCCAGACTGGCCAGTCACCTCTTGGCCAGTCCCCGCTCGGCCAGTCTCAAGCCTTGGCGCCAGCCGCCAAACCGCCGTCGTTCCGACTCGAAGAGGCGGCCCATTTCGACCATCAGGCGACCGGCGTGGCGGTATCGGCCGACGGACGCATCTTCGTCAATTTTCCACGCTGGACGGAAGACAGCCCGATCTCGGTCGCCGAAGTCGGCCGCGACGGCGCGCTAAAAGCCTACCCCGACGAAAAGTGGAATTCCTGGCGCAACGCCGACGCCGCCAGCCGGTCGCCGCGTGACCAGTTCGTGTGTGTGCAGTCGGTGATGGCCGACAATCGCGGCAATCTCTGGGTGCTCGACCCCGCCTCGCCGGGCAACGAAAAGGTCATCGCCGGCGGTGCCAAGCTGGTGCGCATCGAGCTTGCCTCCAACACGGTGGCGCAGGTGATCCACTTCGGAGAGGCCGTGGCGTTGCAAGGCAGCTACCTGAACGACGTGCGCTTCCATCCCGACGGCAAGACCGCCTTCATCACCGATTCCGGCGCTCGTGGCGCGATCGTCCTGGTCGACCTCGAAACCGGCGAGGCCAAGCCGAGGCTCGACGGCCATCCGAGCACGCAGCCCGAAAAGGGTGTCGAGGTTTCGGTCGGCGGACAGAAGTTGCAGCGTCCGGATGGGCGCGCCTTCCAGGTTGCCGCCGACGGCATTGCCTTGTCGCGCGATGGCCGGACGCTTTATTGGCAGGCGCTGACCGGCCGCACGCTCTACAGCATCGATACCGCGGCATTGATGTCCGACAACCAGGACGACGTGACGAAGAAAGTCACCAAGGTCGGCACCACCAACATCGCCGATGGACTGCTGATGAGCCGCGATGGTCACCTTTATATCACCGCGCCGGAAGACAGCTCGATCAAGGCATGGACAGGCGACCGAGCCGAGACGGTGATCGCCGACCCGCAGCTCAGCTGGCCGGACAGCTTGGCGGAGCATCCTGACGGCTCGATCTACGTCACGGCCTCGCGCCTGCACGAGATGCGGTGGTTCCGGCCGGACGCCCCAAACGTGCTGCCGACCCGTTTGTTCCGTCTCGTCCGCCTGTAGCAGGTTCGTGATCGACGGAACATCCGCCGCCTCTGCCGGTTGACTCGTTGTGTCCCAAGGAGACGGTGATGCGATATTGCATTCAGCCCGCGACTTCGGTGGACGTGGCCTTTCTCGCTGCCGTTATGGACGAAAATCGCGAGCAGTGGACGGGCGACGGCGAAGCCGTGCCGATCGACCGACTGTTGCAGACCTGTGCGTGCAGCGCCCAGATCTGGGCCGCCCGCGATGCCGAAGGCACACCGACCGCGCTGTGGGGCGTCGCGCCGTTATCGGACGACCCGCATGTCGGCCATCTGTGGATGCTGGCCTGCGAGGCGTTCGACAACGATCCCGAGGAACTGCAGGAACTGTCGCGACTGGTGTTCGATGAAATGCTGAACGAGTTCCCGCGGTTGGAGAATTTCATCGATGCGCGCAAGGTGCGCGCCATCGCCATGCTGCGCTCGATCGGCTTTGCCGTCGAGCCGGCCGAGGCTCAGGCGGCCCTTGACGGCGACCTTCATCGCGTGTGGATCGATTCCGATCGGCTGCACGGCGGCGGCCGTGCCGGCATGCTGCCGAATTGACCCTTTGGTTCTGACCCTGTCTTTTCATTTGCCGGTGGATTGCAAGTCTGGGTAACGTGGCTCTCCAGGGAGAGGGGAGATCACATGGCCCAGGATCGTCGTTCCGCTCGCGCTTTGGCTGCCTTGTTGCCGGCCGGCGCCCTTGGCCTTTCGGTGAGCCTTGCATCGGCCGATGCCGCGGCCAGCCGCTCGCAAGACAGCGGCCGCGATGCCAAGAAGCCTGGCGAAGTCGCCAAGCGCCTGCAGTCGATACGCCTGTCGGTGTCCGACGCCATGGAGAAGTACGCCAAGGACGGCGAGCCGGTCGTCGGGATTGACCCCGAGACACAGCTTGCCTGGTGGGGCAACGGCGGCTGGCGCAACGGCGGCTGGCGCAACGGCGGTTGGGGCAATGGCGGTTGGCACAATTGGGGCAACGGCGGCTGGCACAACTGGGGCAACGGTTGGCACAACGGCTGGTTGAACTGGTAGGCTGATGACCGCGGAACCCTGCCGGCCGGAGATCGGCATGGTAGTGGTGCAGCCGACCGCCTTCTGCAACATCAACTGCACCTACTGCTACCTTCCCGATCGCGACAACAAGCACGTCATCGCCCAGTCGACGGTGAACCGGCTGTTCGGCGAGATTTTCGCCTCGGGCTGGGCCTGTCCGGAGATCACCGTGGTGTGGCACGCCGGCGAGCCGCTGGTGGTGCCGGTGTCCTTCTATCGCGAGGCCTTCGCCGCCATCGAACGGCTGCGGCCGCAATCGGTGATCGTGAAGCACTCGTTCCAGACCAACGGCATGCTGATCGACGCCGAGTGGTGCCGGCTCTTCCTCGACTGGAACGTGGGCGTCGGTGTCAGCATCGACGGGCCGCGCGACCTGCACGACCGCCATCGCAAGACGCGCAGCGGCAAGGGCACGTTCGACCGGACCCTGGCCGGCATCCGCTGCCTGCGCTCGCACGATGTGCCGTTTCATGTCATCACCGTGCTGTCGCGCGACAGCCTTGAGAGGCCCGACGAGCTGCTCGCGTTCTATCTCGACGAGGGCATCGACCAGATCTGCTTCAACGTCGAGGAGTCCGAAGGCGATCACGTCTCCGAGCTGTTCGATGGCCCCGAGTTGCGCGCACGCTATGGCGCCTTCCTGCGTCGTTTCTGGCACGGCGCGCGAGCGAGCGGCCGGGTGAAGTTCCTGCGCGAAATCGACCTCGCGCTGCCGCGCGTGTTTCGTCCCGACGGCCTGCCGACGCGCAACATCCAGACCGAGCCGCTGGCCATGCTGAACGTCGACAGCCACGGCAACGTCTCGAGCTTCTCGCCCGAGCTGCTGGGGCTGAAGAACAAGGACTACGGCGACTTTCTGCTGGGCAACATCAACCGCCAATCGCTCGGCCAGATCCACCAGGCCTGCCTCGCCTCGGCGCTCCATCGCGACATCCAGAGGGGCGTGCGGGCTTGCGAGGGGACTTGCGAATATTTCTCGGTCTGCGGCGGCGGCGCGCCGGCCAACAAGCTGTTCGAGAACGGCTCGTTCGCCGGCACGACGACGGCGTACTGCACGCTCACCCAGATGGTGCCGACCGATCTCATCCTCGAGGCCTACGACCGCCTCGAGCAAAGCTGGACCGACAAGCGATCCGGCGCCCTTCCTCCAACCGAAATCGCAGACGACGGCCGAGGCCGCCCTGCAGTCACCGAGGATGCCATGACCCGATCGAAATTGTTCGCCCTCGCCTGCCTTCTGGCCGCGACCATGCTGAGCGCACCCTCGCAAGGCCAGCAGCAGCCGACTGCCCCGGGCGCCCAGCCGCCCGCCGGCGGCGCCCGGCCGCCAGCGGCCGGCGCCCCGGCGCAAGGCGGACCGCAGGCGCCGGGCAGCCAGCAATCGGGCCCGCCGCCGGGAGGACCGGAGCAAACCGAAGGTCCGCCGTGGCCGATCATGGTGGTGACCAGCATCGAGGTCCTGCGCTCGGCGCGCGCCGGCGGCATGGACGTCGTGCGCGCCCGCGGCCTTGTCACGTCGACTGGCTGGGGCGAGCCGCACCTGTTGCCGATCACGCACGGCGAGCCGCTCGACGGCATCCTCGACCTCATCTTCCAGGCGCACGCCCCGACCGGCGCCGCCGGCCTCGGGCCGTTCATGGTCGTCGAGGCGATCCTGCCGGTCGAGACCGGCCATCCCTACAAGGGCGTGCGGGTGCGCAGCAGCACCAACGCCGTGACCTTGAAGACGCTGCCCGGCTACGCCGAGACAGCAGCGCCCAAGGAAGACTGCGCCAAGTGCGTCGGCAAATACTTCGTCGGCAAGGGCGCCAATCCGCCGGCCGGCGTGGCCGCCGACAACGTCGTGCGCGAGGCCGACCTGGCCTGGCCGCTGCGCATCATCAAGCCGACCGACGGCATTCCAAGCTACGGCTTCGATCCCAACCGACTGACCCTCGTTCTGTCCGAGGACGGCCGCATCGTCGACGCGGCGTGGGACTGAGCGGTGCAGGTGATTACACCGAGCTGACGTCGGTTGTAGCGCCGAAGAAACTTCGCGTCGTCAGGCCGACGTAACGCAAAGGCCGCACGGCGGCCCATTTCGGCGGCCATCTCTCCGTCGCTCGATGATCGAGCGATGGAGGAAATCATGAACACTTCCTTGAAGGCCATGGTGGCCGTCGCGCTGTTCGCGCTGCCGGCCGCCGCATTCGCCCAGTCGAGCGATGCGCAGTACTGCAAGGCGCTGGTCGACAAGTACGAGCAGTATCTCGACATGAGCTCCAAGCGCGGTCAGCAGCCGCAAGGCCTCGACGCCCGCGCCGGCGTCGAGAAATGCAAGGCGGGCGATCCCTCCGGCATTCCCGAGATCGAGAAGGCGTTGAAGGACGCCAAGTACGACCTGCCGCCGCGGACCTGAAGCTCAGCGACGACCGTTGACGCCCCCGCTCGGCCTGGCCGGGGGGGCGCCGCATGCCTGGTCATGTTCCGCTCAGCGGCGGCAGCGCGTGGCGCAGGCCGGTGTTGGGGATCTGCATCAACCCGTCGAACGGCTGGCCGAGCTCGAGAATGAGATAGATCGCGCTCGAGGCGGAGAAGGCGCAGACGAACAACACGACGATCAGGGTGGTGTTGGCCTTGGCCGACATGCTGAAGGTGGCGAAGATGAAGCAAAGCCACAGCACCAGCACGGTGACGAACGGCTTGGAGATCGAATCGGGGGGCTGGGCGAGCAGAGTCAGCCGGATCTTCTCGACGTCGGTGCCGGCCGCGAGGCCGCTGGCCTGCAGGCTGGCCTGCTGCGGATTGGCCGGCGCCAGTTGCCGTACCTTGTGCAACACCACCACATCCGGCGCAGTCGGGGTCGGAAGGTTGGCGTCCTCGCGCCAGATCGAGTCGATCATGGCGACCACGTCCTGGCGCAAGGTTGAGCGCAAGGCCTCACCCTCCGGCCCGTATTCCTTCAGCACGTGGTCGAGCTCGACGAGCCGCGCCGTCAAGTGGCTGACACTGGCGTTGGTCGTCTCGTAGGACGTGCGTGTCGAGGCGAACAACAGCGCCAGCACGACCGCCGACATGGTGCCGATCAGCGCGGTCGCCAGACGGATCACGTCCTTGGAATCGCCGCCGAGGTCGGCTTCCGGCAGCCATGAACGCAGCACCACGCCCAGGATGATGCTCAACAGGATCAGGCCGAAGGCAATCGACGCGACGGAAACAGCACTCAACTTGTTCTCCCCCGTTCTACCGGGGGCAGTATAGACCAATCGTGTGGGGAAGACCGCTTAGGGCAGCTAGGCGAGTTATGACAGCATTTTTTCGACTAGAGCCCTGCCAAAGTGTCGGCGACTTTGGCCTCTCGCTCGCGCTCTTGGAGCGCGTGCGCGACCTGCTTGCGAAAGCGTTCCAGCTCGGGTCCGCGCAACTGCGCGGCCTTGAGCTCCGGATGATTGATGGGATTGACCGCCTTGCCGTCGACCTGGAGCTCGAAGTGCAGGTGTGCGCCGGTCGAGCGGCCGGTATTGCCGATAAAGCCGATGAGCTCGCCGCGCACCACGCTTTCGCCCGGCTCGATGCCCGGCGCGAAGGCCATGAGATGGCCGTACACCGTGGCGAGCTTTGCGCCGTGTTCGATTCGGATCCAGTTGCCGTAGCGGCCGTTGGGGGCTGCGCCCACCACCACGCCGTCGGCGGTGGCATAGACCGGCGTGCCGGCCGGCGCCACGAGATCGATGCCCTCGTGCATGAACAACGCGCCGGTGCCCCGTGTCATCGCCGTCATCGCCTTCTTCATGCCGGCATAAGGCTCCAATCCAAATGAAGCGCCGAGCGGCGTCGCGGCGTTGATCTTCGAGCCGTTGCCGCTGACGCCGCCGGTCGGCAGGCCGGGCGGCAAGGGCTTGCGCGTGGGACCACCCATCGCCGCGGGCTTGCCGATCGCGGCGAGCGGCGGCGGCTGGTCGAACGGATCGGCGCGCAACCCGAAGCCCGACGACACCGAGATAACCTCGAGCGGCAGGCGCATCGAGGGCGGCGTTGCCGCCTGGCCGTTGGCCAGCCAGAAGCGCTCGCTCTTGTCGAAGCCGCGGAAGCGATGGATGGCGACGGTACCCTTGGCCTTGGTGCGCAACTCGACCCACAGCACGCGACCGACGCCGATCGGCGCGCCTTGGGCGGTGAAGGTCTGCTCGTAGCGCACATGGAAACGATCGCCGGGCCGCACGTCGCGCTCGAGGCTGATCGCGTCGCCCAGCGCCTGCCGCGCCTCCAACATCGTTGCCGCCGCCACGCCGGCTTGGGCGAGCGAGGCATCGAGCGATTCGGTGACGACGGCGTCGGCGGCGATCTCGCGCGTGAAGGGCTGGTAGGCTGCGAACCGCGCCGCCTCGTCGGCATCGCCCAACAGGCGCTGCTCGGCGGCTAATGCCTCCTCCGAGCAGGCGTCCTCTGCCATGGCGGCGGATAGTGATCCGAAACACAGCGAAGCGGCGAACGCCGCGGCGACCGAGGCCCTGTTCATGAGTCCTTTTGTAGTCCCTGTATGGTCGCCGCTGCCAGTGCGATCATAGTGACAAGAGAGTGACTTACATAAACTATAGCTTAAGCCGCGCCGAAGGCCACCCCTGCGCTGCAGGTGCGAACGGTCAGAAGTCGGACGACGACAGCGCGACCGCCGTCTCGCGGTCGCGGTCGGCGAGCGCACGCTTTACCTGCTTGCGGAAGCGTTCGAGATCGGCGCCGCGCAGTTGCGCGCGCTTGAGCTCCGGATAAGCGAGCGGATCGACCGCCTTGCCGCTGCTCAAGATCTCGAAATGCAGGTGCGCACCGGTCGAACGGCCGGTGTTGCCGACGAAGCCGATCAGCTCGCCCCGGCTTACAGACACGCCCGCTTCGATGCCCGGCGCGAATTCGGAGAGGTGCCCGTAGACCGTCGAGAGCTTGCCCGGATGGTCGATCCGGATCCAGTTGCCGTAGCCGCCATTGGGCGCCGCGCCCACCACGACGCCGTCGCAAGCGGCGTATATCGGCGTGCCGACCCATGCGACGAGATCGGCGCCGTCATGCATGAACAACCGGCGCGCGCGCGGCGCAGGCTGCGGCTTGGCGACGTGCGCCTGCTCGACGGCCGCCGCCGTGTCAGGCGGCGCGTCGACAGGCGGCGCCGCAACAGCGCGGCGGGCCTTGGCAACCTCGCGCTCAAACCGGCCGACATCGAGCATGGCATGCGGGGTGGTCTGCCCGAAGGCGAACTGTCCGGCGATCACGCCGCCGCGCACGACGTTGCGGCTGGCGGGCTTCGCTTGCACCGGCTCCTGCCGCGGCGGCGCTGGTGCTGGCGCAGGGGCAGGGGCGCTTGCGTTCGCTGCCGCGCTCGACGGTGGCTGATCGGGCAGCGGACCCATCGCGACCATCGTTCCCGAAGGCTTGTCGAGCGGATCGTGCCGAAGGCCGAAGCCCGACGAGACGCTCACCACGTCGAGCGGCAGGCGCATTGACGGCGGCGTTGCCGCCTCCCCGTTCGCGAGCCAGAACCGCACGTCCTCCGCGGTGAAGGCTTGTTCGTAGCGCACATGGAAACGATCGCCGGCGGCCATGTCGTGGCCAAGGTCGATCACCGTGGCGAGGGCCTGCCGCGCTTCGAGCATTGCAGCCGCCGGCACGCCCGCGTCGGCCAGCGCTGCGTCGAACGTTTCAGTGACGACGCCGGTCGCGGCGATCTCGCGCGTGAAGACCTGGTAGGCGGCGAACTGCGCGGCTTCACCGGCGGAGCCCAACAGACGCTCCTCCGTGACGCGCGCGTTTTCAAGACAGCTATCGTCGAACGACATATCGTCCGCGGCGATGGCCGCGGACATCGAGCCGAAAAGCAGCGAAGCGGCGAACGCCGCGGCAAGCCATGCCCTCTTCATGAGCCCCCCCAATTCCGACAGTTTACGGACGCGCCTCACCGCCAGGCGCGACTGGGCAAGGCCGCGCAAGGACCGCATCAATCCTGGGTATTCCACACACGGGGGATTCCCCGCCCCATTTCCAAGCCGCCCCACAGCGGCTCCTCAGCACAAAAGCCTGGATCTACCCCAACCCGAAGCGATCGCGCCTCGTCGAACGCGTTTTTAGCGCCGAAATCGTCGCGTCCGCCAGCCCCCTCGGATGATAAAGCGATGCCTGCGTAATTCTGGCGCAGCTACGGTACGGGCTTCCAGGCTTTCGCCCGCCGTTCGGCCTCGGCGATCTCGGCCGGGGCCATGCGCGCGGCAAGGCTGGCGAGATCCTTCTTCGCCTGCTCGAGCCGGTCCTCGTTGCGCAACGTATAGTGCTCGATGGCGAGCGACAGCCATTTGTAGGCCTCGATGTCATCGCGCGGCGGGACGCCTTCGCCGAAGCCCAGCATGAAGCCGATATCGTTCTGGGCGCGGGCATAGCCCTGGTTGGCCGCCAACAGATAGAGGCGCGCCGCTTGGCCATGGTCGCGCGGCACGCCCTCGCCGCTCCAATACATGGCGCCCAGCAGGGTGCGCGCCTCGGCATTGCCCTTTTCCGCCCAAATTTTCCAAAGGTGGGCCGCCGTCGCCATATCCTTGCGCTCGTAGGCCGCGGCGGCGGCGCGCAGGTCGGCTTCGAGCGACGTCTGGGCGGCGACGGGTGGGACCACGAGAAGCAGCGCCATCAGGGCGGCAACGACGGCGTTCATAGCCGAAGGTATCGCCGTCTGCGCCGACGCGCGCAACCTCGCCACACCATTGGCGTTTCCCGGCAATCCTCGCCAGGGAGGCATTGCATGGTCGACGCCCTTAACGATCCTCATGTCGCCGCCCAGGAATTGCGCGCGCACCGGCAGACTTTCCATGGTTTCAGCAAGCTCGTGCTGTTTGCCATCCTCCATATCGGGCTGGTGCTGGCCTGCCTGGCGTTGGCTTTTCTCGGCAATTCGCCGCTGATTGCGCTGATCCTGGGCGTCGGCGGCACGGCCGCCCTGATCGCAGCCTTCGCCGTCTTCTGAAGCACGGCCACCGATTGGTCGCGACCGGTCGGCTGGCATGACGCTTAGGCTCGCCTCCGTGCTTTGGGAGGAAAGCAACCATGGCGCTTGCCGACGGCGAGTTGGGCGGACGCGACCGGAACTCGGCGCTTCAGACGTCGCTCGCCGGCCTCGTGCTGCTGGCCGGCCTGCCCGTGCTGGCGGCGATGTGGGCCCTCCTCTCCCCCAATCTCGTGCTGTCGCACGAGATGACCTGGGACTTCCTCTACAATCTCTCCGGCGCCTGGCAGCTGCGCCACGGCCATGTCGCCCACGTCGACTTCCACGAGCCGGTGGGCGCGCTCAATTTCGTGCTGACCCGGCTCGGCTTCGAGGTGTTCGGGCCAACGCCTTTTGCCTTCCTGGCCGGAGCGACCATCATCGCCGTGGGCGTTTTCGCTTCGGCGACGGCGGCAGCGATGCGTCGTCTGCCGCTGGTGCCGGCCACGCTGTTCGTGATCTTCGTCAGCCTGCTGGTGCTGATGCCGGCCAATGTCGGCGACAAGCCGAACGCCTATTCCTTCGCCATGTCCTACAACCGCTACGGCTGGAGCCTGCTTTCCATCCTGGCGCTGATCCTGTTCCTGCCGCCGCGCGATCGCCTCAAGCGCGACAAGATCGATGTCGTCAACGCCGGCCTGCTGCTCGCCGTGCTGTTCTATCTGAAGGTGACCTACTTCGCGGCCGGGCTCGCCTTTCTCGGACTTGCCATCATGATCTGCCCGCACGTTCAGGCCCGTCTGGCGGCCTGGTTGGCGGTCGGCAGCCTGGTGGTCGCCAATGCCCTGGCGCCGTGGAACCACGCCTACCTGGTCGACATCCTGCAGACCGCCAGCGCCGCCGGCGCCGTGCGCAACAGTCTAGGCTTCCACCTCAACAACTTTTTCGCCAGCGTCGAAGGCTATGCGCCCTATGCCGCCGGCGTGGTGGTCGCCGCCTGGATGTGGGCGCGCGGCATGGCCCCGCCACGCCTGCCGCTTGCCGTCGCCGCCATCGTCGTGATCGGCGGCTTCGTGCTGTCGCAGAACCACCAGTCGCACGGCCTGCCGGTCGGCATCGTCATCGCCTTCCTGCTGTACGACCAGATCCGCGAGCGTTTCGGATCAGCGGTGCCGGGCCTGCCGGTGCTGATGATCTTCCCGCTGTTCAGCATCGGCGCTTCGACGCTCAGCCTGTCGGGCTACCGTGCATTCGCCGGCCGCGAGGAGCTTCTGCATGTGGTCGGGCACACTCAGCTCAAAGGGCTTGCCGTGCCGAGCGAGCGGGAGGGCCTGCTTGCCGCCTTCGCCGACGGCCCGCCCAATTACACTCTGCTCAACAGAGCGCGCGCCAAGCAGCCGCGTTGGGAACTCTCGCCGGCCGAGTATGTCGCCACCCTGCTGGAGGCGGCAGCCTTGCTCGACAACGGCCGCCACCGACCCGGCGGCGTCGTGGTCCTCGACCAGGTCAATCCCTTGCCCTTCATGCTGGGCTGGGCACCGCCGCGCGGCGGCAATCTTTGGTCCGGACCGGCGGCGCCGGTGCAGCCGGCGGCCCAGCAGTTCGCCGAGGCGGACTATGTCCTGATCCCGAAATTCTCGACCTACAGTGCGTGGACCGAGCGCGCGCGGCTCGAATACGGCGACTACCTGGCGCAGAATTTTCCCAACCGCGAGGAGAGCCAGAGCTGGATCCTGCTGAGCCGCGCGGCTGCCAGCGCGGCCGAGCACGGGCCTCCTCAGTCGAGCGTCACGCGATAACGGCTGATCGCCAGGGTCGACACGATCAGCAGGATCGCCAGCAGCGCGGCCAGCTCGGCGGAGATGCTGCCGAAGCCCGCGCCCTTCAACATCAGGCCGCGCACGATCCGCATGAAGTGGGTGGCCGGCAGCCCTTCGCCGATCCATTGCGCCCATTGCGGCATGCCGCGGAACGGGAACATGAAGCCCGACAGCAGGATCGACGGCAGCATCATGAAGAACGAGGCTTGCATGGCCTGAAGCTGGTTCTGGGTCAGCGTCGAGATGGTGAAGCCGATGGCCAGGTTGGCGGTGATGAACAGCGCCGTGCCGAGGCAAAACAGGACGAGGCTGCCCCGCACGCCGACGCCGAACAGCAGCCAGGAGACCACCAGGATGACCACGACCTGGACCGCGCCGATGGCGATATAGGGCACGATCT
>WNFA01005088.1_pt1 | contig 12108 bp, 9 predicted proteins | sample 5400481 | NCBI WGS metagenome assembly WNFA01 (sample SAMN13153340, study PRJNA577476) | soil metagenome | isolation source: 120 cm saprolite under Douglas fir tree site 2 hole 1 replicate 2 | place: USA:California | collected 2015-04-18
TAAAGCATATGAATGAAAAAGTTCCTTCAATCTGCAGCATCCGACCCGATTTACCACCTGAGTTGGATCAGTTCTTGCAAAAGGCGATGGCAAAATCACCAGCCGATCGTTACAATACGCCAAAAGAGTTCATTGCTGCAATAGAGCAATTGCAGAAACGAATCCAGGCTACTCAACCTGAACGCCGCGCGTCTGCCGAACGCGATCCGGCAGCAGAAAACGGATATGAACAGCCACAAGGGCAAGAAATACCAGATGTTCAAGGAGGAGTAGCACAGTCTATACAAGAACCCAAACGTCCGAGAGCAAAAACTGATGCAGAGTTTGTAAAGCTGCCGTCAATACCGCAAAAACAGGCCCGTTTTTACGTTCTAGCCAGTAATCAGAATATTGAATTAACGGGAGAACTGATGGTTGTCGGGCGTCAGGATCCTGTGTTGGGTATCTTCCCAGAAATTAATCTACCTGACAAGACAGTCGGGCGACGCCATGCTTATGTACGCAACCAGCAAGGACAATATACAGTCGAAGATCTCAATGCCCTGAATAAAACTCGATTAAATGGAGTAATCTTAACGCCGCATGAAGAACGTACACTCAAAGACGGCGATATTCTACGTTTTGGAAGTGTTGAGGTACGTTTTGAATTGCGATAAATGCAATTGTAGGGGTGCGGCATTTCGCGCCCAAAGCATAAACGGGCGCAACTACTACCAGCATTTGCGCCCCTACAATGGAGAGAGGTGAACGACATGAGAGAAATTCTCAGATTTGCAGGTAATGTTATTGTCGCATACCAGGTACAACCGTTAAACAAACATTCGTATTCCATAGCGGTTGCCTCTCTGGTATCAAATCCCATTGTCATAGCGGTTGCTGCTCTGGTAGTAGCAGCCATAATTCTGGTCGCGGCACTACTACTCTTCCGTAGTAGCGGAAAGAAGAAAAAGGCAAATGCTGCGGCATCTTCGGATTGGCAACGTCAGGGACAACAAGCTCCACCGCCGGGGTGGAACCAACCTGGAAGTATGCCAGGTGCAAATTCTTGGAATCAACCAGGACAACAACCCAATGCATGGGGTGTTCAACAACAACCAGCTGGGTGGGATGCACAAAATCCTGCTCAACAACAACAGGCCGCAGGGTGGGGCGCACAACCTGCCGCTTCTCAACAACAAACTCCTGGCTGGGGACAAAATCCTGCTCAACAGGCCTCAACAGGCCGCAGGGTGGGGCACACAAAACCCAACTCCACAACAACCTGCCGCTTCTCAACAACAAACTCCTGGCTGGGGACAAAATCCTGCTCAACAACAACCCGCCCCGTGGGACGTACAGAACCCCGCTCAACAACAACAGGCCGCAGGGTGGGGCACGCAAAACCCAACTCCACAACAACCTGCTGCGTGGGGTGCTCCAGGTTCAGGAAGTGTAGGGGGACAGCAACAGTGGGATGCACCCTCGTCTCCCGATCCATGGGCTCAGCCTCAACAGGGAGCATCGCCTTGGGGCCAACAGGGTAATCAACCTCCTGCTCCAACAACATATGGGAGTGGAGGCGGTTCAGGTCAATCGTGGGCACAACCAGCACAGGTAGCCGATCAATGGGGTCAGCCCGTACAACAAGCGCAACAAGGTGCCTGGGCACCGGGCGTCCAACAACCGCCTCCTTCTACCCCTCCAGGTGGTAATGTTCCCTGGCAGCAACAAGGACAGGGGCAGGCACAACAAGATTTTGGTGCCAGTCCACTTGAAAGCCCTGATGGTGACAGGACAATGCTACGCAGCACAGGTGGAACTCAAGGTAGTGGCTTCGTACGCATTGAAGAAGGCAAGGAACCTGGGCGTGTCTACGAGGTAAGTAAAGAATCTCTTAGTATTGGACGCAGCCGGGAAAGCGACATCTTTCTCGAAGACCTGGCCGTTTCCAGGCTTCATGCATCGATTATTAGCCAGGGAAACAACAATTATGCCCTGAGGGACGAAGGTAGCGCGAATGGCACCAAAGTCAATGGTCAACCGGTGAACAAGTACCAACCCTATCCTCTTCAGGAAGGTGATAAAATTCAGCTTGGCCAGACGGTTTTGGTTTTTGCCAGGCGTTAATTGCACTTTAGGGGGACACTTACCAGGTTATGCAACAAGATCCCCTGATTGGTACCTTCCTTGGTAAATATAAAATACTGGCCCCACTTGGCCAGGGAGGCATGGCCCGTGTCTACAGGGCACACCAGGAGAATCTTGATCGAGAGGTTGCGGTCAAGGTTCTCCCACCTTGGTATGCAACAGACCGCAATTTTGTCGATCGTTTTAATCTCGAAGCCAGGTTGATCGCCCGACTCTCCCATCCTAACATTGTAACAATCCACGATTTTAGCGAGCAAGATGGCCATCTTTACATCGTAATGCAGTTGGTCGATGGTGGCACTTTGAAACACCTGCTGGATTCATTGCGAGACCCGTCAAGTATTGGCAATCAAAATGGACAGGAAAACTCGGGTACTATGAATATTGTGCAAACTAACAGCATCTTTCAGCAACTCGCCAGCGCACTGTCATATGCCCACGAAAAAGGTATTATTCACCGGGATATTAAACCCGTCAATGTTTTGATGGATCTCACAAACCGCCCTATTCTCTCTGATTTTGGCATTGCAAAGGTACTTGAAAGTAGCAACGGTTTGACTCGTCCAGGCGCTGGAGTGGGTACTCCCGAATATATGTCACCTGAACAATGTAAAGGAGAACCGGTGGACCGTCGAGCAGATATCTATGCACTCGGTATTATGCTGTATGAAACTTTGACCGGGCTCACACCATTTATGGGCGATAACTATCATGCCATCGCCCATAGCCACATCTACAAGGAACCACCAGATCCACGCATGTTTAATCCTCAGATTCCTTTATCAGTTCGAGATGTTATCCTGACTGCGCTTCAAAAAAATCCGGAGTATCGATATCAATATGCCAGTGATTTAGCGAAAGCCCTCGAACATGCGATTCAGGCAAATGGCAGAGAAAGCAACTATCCAGGATCGACACTTAGGCCTGCCTCAATTGTTCACGCTCCTACATCGCCACTCTACTTGTGCCCCAATTGTGAACGACCCAACAAACCAGATGTATATTTCTGTACGCGCTGTGGCTCTCTGCTCAACCACTGTCCCAACTGCCGCAATAAAAACAAGGCTAGAGATCGTTTCTGCATAAAATGCGGCTACACTCTGAAAGCACAATCATAATCTCCGTTAGATTTTAGGGATGCAGCGTTCTTCTTACCAGTGGGAAACGTACTTCTGCACAGGTGCGAGGGGGTATCTCCACAGTGCGTCGTAATGTAAACTCACCCCCAATATCCCCCATAAGATTTCGTATAAGCGAAAGGCCCAATCCTTCACTGCCATCTTCTTCAAGCGCCTCAGATACAGGTGGACCATTACCTGTATCGAGAACCTCAACAATGACCATGCCATCTTCTTCTCGTCCGCATACTGTAACGATTCCTTCTTTCATACCTGCCATTCCGTGCTGGATTGCATTCGATACCATCTCATTAAGTACCAGAGCGAGAATGGCTACTGCACGGGAAGGAATGACGAGGGAACAAGGAACTACCTCAAATGTAATATGCGAATCAGGAGGACGCAGATTTGCATTTGCAACCCCCACGATCTTACGAGCAATATCATCAACGCGCGCTTCGCTGACATCCTCATGTGAAAGCAAGTCATGTGTCGCTGCCAACCCTTGTACACGGTTCACACTCTCAGCCAGAATGAGACGAACTTCAGCCGACCTAGTACGTCTGCGCTGTAAAGAGAGTATACTTGCGACCGTGGCAAGGTTATTCTTAACGCGGTGATGAAGCTCTCGTAATAAGGCAGACTTGAGTTCAAGTCCACGACGAGTCTCTTCATATAAGCGGGCATTGTCGATTGCGATTGCTGCTTCATTCGCAAACGTTACAACAAGTTGCATTTGTTCTGGACTTAACTGGTGCCGGTGACTGCTGTAGATACATATACAGCCGAGTATATTGCGTTTTACCTCTAGTGGTACACACAACACAGAATGAATCTCAGACGAAATCATCGGATCTTGGCGAAGAAAACAACCTTCATCGTCATGTAAACAGTCGACAGCCATTATGGGATGCCCAGCCTGTACCGCACGCCCGGCACAACATTGGCCAATAAGGACCTGAACCCCTTGAACATCGGCGCCTTCGAGTCCATAGTGGGCCACAATATGAAGATGCTGTTTGTCAGAGTCTAACTCGAAAATACTTGATCGTTCTGCTCCACTTAGCTGGACAGCTTGAGTAGTAATAATTTGTAGAACACGATCCAATTCAAGAATCGAGGTAATAATTCCAGTAACACGATGGATAGTAGAAAGTTCATGTACTTTACGGCGTAGCTGCTCGTCTGTCTGCTCATAGAGTCTCCCATTTTCGCTATTAATTGCTATGATACCAGCTACAACCTCAACAAAATCTATCTCCTCTATAGTAAAGTCTCGCGGCTCGAGCGCCTGGACACTGATGACACCTATCAAGCGTTCTACTGTCCCGAAGAAAATGATCGGCACGGATAGCAGTCCACGATACTCCTGACCACAGGCACGTGCTTCAATAGCAAAATTTGCATCAGAGAGAGCATCATAAACTAGCAGGGGTGTACCTTTATCTGCCACCCAACCACTATACCCTTCACCCAGGTGGAGCGTATAGTGCATCCCGCCCAGAGGTCGAGGACCATTTGTAGCACGCAGCGTCAGAGTACGCTGCAATTCATCATAATAGAAGATTGAGCAATAATCAGCCCTTAATTCCTCTGCTACTTTCCCGGCAGTGATTTCGAGAGTCTGATCCTGATCCATCGTGGAATTACTAATACTGTTAATGCGTTGTAATGCCTGTAAACGATGTACGAGATGCTGTTCCATACGCTGACGCTCAAGCAAAGCTTGATCAATTACTGCCTGGTAGCCACGCGTGAGAGCTGATATGCAGAGAGATTGCAGTTGATACAGGCGTGACATGGCTTCTATCAAGAGATGTGAATGTGTGTCCTCATCGTTGAAAAGCTTGTTACACTCATGAGCAAGCGCGTCTATGTAAGATTGCAGACCCTGAATGCGCGCCTCTATCTTACCGCCTTGCTCGGCGAGAGCCCGGCCAGACTGCTCAAAACGATCAATTAGGGCTGGACGATCGTTACTGATAAAAGCATTGAGGAGTAACCAGGCATCACTACCTTCCTCCGGCCCAGAGATTTCGCCTGAGGCATTTTGTAATGAAGCTCGTAATCTGGCAATATGTTGCGCCAGTATCTTCTCGATCTGTTCTACATCATTGCTGTGAATCACGATTCTTTCCTACATTTACCCAATTGGCAGATACGCAGCGGCTGTAGAAGCAATCAACATGTCAAGAAAGCCTATAAAACTTCCTATTCGCAGAATACATGCCTTTACTCGCTGAAGAACTGCCCTCTTTACTCCACCTAACGCCATAAACCATATGACTCTCATTAGCATCATTGTATTTGGACCATCCACTTCTGTCAAGGAAGTAAGCAGTAAGATAATAGCCCATTTAGCAAAACATTACTTACTACCACAAAAGTTATTCGTTGAAACAAATAATGATACTTAATGGAGTTAATAATAAACATGAGAGACTATAACCATGAAATGCACAAGTTGCGGATTGCCACTTTCGCCATCAAGTACAGTAACTAACTGTCCTCGTTGCGGAACACTAATTAATTCAAGTCAGAAAGCAGCCTCAACTCCAGCACAGTCACAATATCAACAAGTTAATTGGGGAACTTCTGGAGTGGTCGACGCAGGAGCAGGAACACCTCCCCCACAATCTGGGCAAATGTGGATACCAGGACCAGTCTCCCAACCTGGATTTCCTCCAGGCCTACCTCCCCAAGTTACACCTCCACCTGGCTCTCGCAATACAAAGCTTGGATTTATCGTAGCAGGTCTATGCATACTTGCAGGTGGCCTGATCCTGATTTTCGTTTACTTTTTAGCCATAGGTTTACCAGGAAGTAGCTCAAGTAATTCAGCTACAACAACCAGCACTCCGAGCGTATCTACATCTACACCCACAACAGCGCCCACCACTACGACTATCCCTTCTCCAACGGCAACCGTCTATCCTGGACAGCAATATATAGATCACGCCCAGATGACAACTGCTGTAGATCAAAATAGCTTGCAACCGACCCAACTCACCACAACATTCAAAACTAGCCAGAAGATTTATGTATCTTTCCAACTGCATCCTCCAGGACATAGCGGCGCTTTTTGCGTCATCTGGTATCTAAACAGCAAGCAAATCGCAAACTTCAGCCTCCCCGTTAGTGCGACAAGCAAATACAGTTATGCCTACTCCATCTATAGTAGGACAGGTGCAGCCTACGTGGAACTCTACTGGGCAAGTACACTCCAATGTACCGACCAGGTTCTGGCTCAACACGTTGATTTTACTGTAACTAACTGAAGCCTTGACTTTGTATCAAATCATGTAATATGTATGTATACATTGTTGCCCGCGATAGTAAACACTAAGGAATTCTCTTCCTCATGCCCGAGCAAGAACAACGCACTGAAAAAGATGCACCACTGCGCCACGATATTCGCACGCTGGGGGATGCTCTTGGTCGTGCTATCTTGCTGCATGATGGATACCAGGTCTTTGACACCGAAGAGATGTTGAGACTGAATTGCAAGCGTCTTAGAGAGTGCTCTGAGCGCCTTGCTTACGCATCTGAACCGGAATACACGCAACTCCAGGCAGAAATTGTCCTATTAGACCAGAAAATCAGAGATATAGTAGAGAATTGCGACCTAGATACTGCAATCGATGTAATTCGTGCGTTTACCGTTTATTTTCATCTCGTCAATACTGCCGAGCAGTATCATCGTATTCGTCGGCGTCATGTGTATGAAATAGCTGATAATCCTGTCGCTCAACGCGGCTCACTGGCTGCCCTGGTCGAGTTTTTCCAGCAAAATAGCCTGGATACTTCGACTATCCAGAAACTCTTGAATCAGCTTTCAATAGAGCTTGTCTTTACAGCCCATCCCACTGAGGCCACGCGCCGCAGCTTGATTATTAAATCCCGTCGGTTAGCTGAACTCTTCGAGGCCCACGATCATGAGGCAAGAATGTCTCAACGCCAGCGAGCAAACTGGCAACGTGAACTCGAAAGCACAGTTGCTCTATTGTGGCTCACTGACTCCGTACTTCATGTACGCCTGGAGCCACGGGATGAAATTAAAATGGGACTCTATTACCTTGAAGAAATCCTCTACCACGCTGTGCCCGAGCTCTATGAAGAATTAGAACAACGTTTACGTGCGCATTACCCTGATGGGAAACTTACTGTCCCACCATTTCTGCGTCTCGGCTCCTGGATTGGTGGTGACCAGGATGGGAATCCCAATGTAAGGCCTGAAACGCTTTTGCAAGCGCTTCGTTTGCAGCGGGCACGTGTGATTGAACATTACCGTTCATCCATCGAAGCTCTGGCACAAGAATATTCGCAGTCCCTCAAGTATTGTTCGGTTATAGAAGCATTAGCACAATCAATAGCATACGATGCTGGCTGTATGCCTGACTATGATCGTGAGCTTGGCCCTCAAACTGAACAGGAGCCATACAGACGGAAACTTTCCTTTATGTGGAAACGTCTGGGAGCAACACTGACTTCACATGAGGAACTTGATGATGGAAAAGAAGAGCACTTTTATTACATGCATGCAGAGGAACTACTGGTTGATCTTGAGTTGGTGCGCGAGAGCTTATTAGCTGATGGCGAGCAAGATCTGACGCTTGGTAGGCTAGCGACGCTGATTCGACAGGTGCAGGTCTTTGGCTTTCATTTTGCCGCGCTGGATGTGCGACAACATAGTGAGCGCCATGCAAGCGCTCTGGCTGAGTTACTCCATGTAACAGGCTTACTCCAAGGTGATTATCGATCGTTGGGCGAGGCTGAGCGGGTACAAGTATTGCAAGACCTATTGCACGATCCACGTATCTTGCCACGCCATAAACTGAACCTCAGTGTGGAGACTACTCATATACTTGCAACATTCGACGCGATTTTAAGGGCACGCGAAGAGTTTGGCAGTAATGCAATAACATGCTACATCATCAGCATGGCACGCACCTTAAGTGATCTATTAGAAGTGCTGTTCTTTTGCAAAGAAGCAGGCATTCCTGATCTGCCCATCGTGCCGCTCTTTGAAACTATCGATGACTTGCGTTCGTGCACAACGATATTGGAGAGCGCGTTCGATCACCCAATCTATCGTGCGCATTTAGAAACGTGCCATAAGCAGCAGCAGATCATGCTAGGCTACTCCGATAGTAGTAAAGATGGAGGTATTCTGACCTCTAGTTGGGAACTGTACCAGGTACAGCGCAGGTTGGCCGATCTTGGAGCACGCTCTTCCATCGGCATAACAATCTTTCATGGTCGCGGGGGAGCGATTGGGCGTGGTGGTGGCCCTATCTACGAAGCCATTCTTGGTCAACCTCCAGGTTCAGTTAATGGGCGTATTCGCATTACTGAACAAGGCGAAATGCTCTCGTTCAAGTATGGGCTACCGGCGATTGCGCTGCGAAACCTTGAACTGGTTGTTGCTGGCGTAACGCAATCCAGCTTACCAGAAGAGAAACTCTTGGACACTCAATTATCTGTTCATGTCCCTGAACGCTGGTCAGAGGTGATGGATCACCTCTCTGCAAGCGCCTATACCCGTTATCGTCGCTTGATCTATGATGATCCTGATTTTCTACACTTTTTTGAGCAAGCCACTCCTATTCTTGAACTTGGCTGGCTCAATATCGGTTCGAGGCCAGCACGCAGATCAAAAGGACACAGCATCGAAGAATTACGAGCGATTCCCTGGGTTTTCGCCTGGATGCAAAGCCGTTATGTATTGCCAAGCTGGTATGGCGTAGGAGGAGCGCTTGAAGAGTATGTAAGTGAGGAACAAGGACGTTTGGAAGAATTGCAAGGTATGTATCATACCTGGCCTTTCTTACGCGCCTTACTCGACAATTTGCAGATGACACTTTCCAAGGCCGATATGCACATTGCACAGCATTATACATCACTTGTCGATGACGAGAATCTTCGACGGCGCCTTTCGCATGAAATTCTGGAGGAGTACGAGCGCACTCGGGACATTTTATTAAAGATTGTTGGAGGAAAAGCATTGCTTGATGCTACGCCCGTACTTCAACGCTCAATTCGTCTGCGAAATCCCTATGTCGACCCTTTAAGCTACTTCCAGGTGATGCTGCTAAGTAAATTGCGCGCGCTCGGCGGCCCTCTCGTACTGGATGAGTCCAATGTACAAAATGCAAATGAACAAGAACAAGAACGCGCTCGCCTCACCTATGCAGTTCTTTTGACGATCAATGGCATTGCAGCTGGTTTACGGAATACAGGATAGATATGAAGCATTGACTTGATTTGATATCATCGATTACAAGAGTCGGGGGTAGTATTACTCACATTTGGTGAACAGTAAACTCCACGTTACAGGAAATAAGAAGGCAAGTATGTACGTATTTGACTTAATCAAGCGGCGGCGTAGTATTGGCAAAATGACCAGCGAGCGACCAAGCCGCGAGCAAATAGAGCATTTATTAGAGGCTGCTACCCACGCACCCAATCACCATAAAGTGCAACCCTGGAAATTCATCGTACTGGCAGGTAATGCCCGTGAAGAACTCGGCACGGTGATGGCATTGTCACTGGCAGGTCGCTTAGAAGAAACAAGTAGTGACAAAGCGCAAGCCACCCTGAATAAAGAGCGTAATAAACCTCTTCGCTCGCCTGTAGTAATTGTAGTGGTGGCTGAATCTCCTAACCAACCGAATGTGATGGAAATTGAGAACATCGAAGCTACCGCTGCTGCAGTCCAGAATATGCTCCTGACCGCTGAAGAGATGGAGCTTGCGTGCATGTGGCGGACAGGTGACGCTGCCTACGACCCGCATGTTAAGCAGTGGCTAGGGTTGGAATCGGGCGAGCACATTATCGCTTTTCTCTATGTTGGTTACCCGGCCATTCCTCGTCTCGAGCGCAATCCCATTTCATTCAAGGATAAGACAACCTGGGCAGGCTGGGAGAAATAATCAACAAGATAGGCTATAATATTTCCTGCTATCATGGGGGAAATCATAGGCTATTTTGTTGATCTAATACTTTATCAGAGCGAATACGTCGTGACCTTTCAGTTGCTCACGGCCTTTTAGGAATGTCAGTTCAACCAGAAAAGCGATACCTGTAATGTGCCCTCCCAACTTCTCAACCAATTCCATTGCCGCCGAAACAGTACCGCCAGTAGCCAGGAGATCATCAACAATCAAGACGCGCTGCCCGGGTTGAATCGCATCGGTATGGATTTCTACGATATTCGTACCGTACTCCAACTCATACTCAACAGTAACTGTCTGATAAGGTAATTTGCCGAATTTGCGTACGGGCACAAATCCACAGTTCAGTAAGTAAGCAAGCACTGAGCCAAAAATAAAGCCACGGGACTCCACACCCACGACAGCTTGAATGCCAGCACCGGCATAGTGAGCCGCGAGACGATCTAACGCAGCATGAAAAGCAGCTTTATCTTGCAACAAAGGTGTAATATCTTTGAAGAGTATCCCTTTCTGTGGAAAATCAGGGATGTCTCGTATCCAGTCTTCCAGGTCTATAGATTCAGGTGTTGACGACATTAGTAACGCTCTCCTGTACTTGTAAATAGGCTATAACATAGGGCAACCAGGTCGCTTACCCCATTTGAACACATCTAGTCGTCGTGAATTCAATTGGGCTATGATAATCGCGTAAGGCCAGGATTGATTAATCCTCTTAACGCCCTAAAAAGTATACCTCAGCATAAACACTCTTGCAAGATTGAAAATTAGCTTCTCGGCACTGGTCGCTGTTGCATTGGCGCAGGTTGCTGTGGCGGTGGCAACGGAGATGTACAATATCCACAGCGAGTAGCCATAAATGGAACACTGTTCAGACAGTAAGGACAATCACGAGTGGCAGATGGTGCCTGTACATCCTTAGGCTTATAACGTTTCATCAGGGCATTCATCGGACGCACTATAAAGAAGTATATCACCAGGGCTAAGATCAAGAAGGTGATCACGACGTTAATGAAAGCGCCAACATTTACTGTTGCGCTGGGGTTATAAGGAGGGTGCCATATCAAGGTTGAAAGGCTGCCACTAGGAATGGGTATGAGAGGTGTAATAATATTGCTCACCAGCCCATTCACAACGGCAGTAAAGGCAGCGCCTATCATGATACCAACCGCTAAGTCCACTACGTTACCACGCAGGATGAATGCTTTAAAACCGCCCAACCAATTTTTAGCGTGATGCTCTACCCCTGATACAGTCTGGTTATTCCAGATAGCCATATAAAGATTCCTCCAGTTAGATGTTTGAACAAGTATAAGCTACCAACACTATTCATTATGTATCACGTATAAAGAAGCACAAATTGTGCTATGTAGGTACTATTTCGTCAAGGACCAGGGTAGCTATATATCCTGGCAGGAGTATAATGATAAAGTGACATTGCCAAAAGGAGGTAGAGACCATGACATTCAATATTCATCAAAAAGTAGTCAACAGGTATGGCGAAACTTCTGAAGAGAAGGCAACAGAATACAGGAACCAACTATTCAAGTTGTTTGTAGAATCACCAGAGGGACAGGCGCTCTTTGACGAAGGCATCAGTCCAGGCTGGGCCGATGCGATGATGGATTACGCCTTCGGCTATATAGGCGTCAGTCCAGCGCAAATGTCACCCGATGACCTGCGCGAAGTTCTGTTCGACCTCTTCCCGCGCAAAGTCTCGGCTGATGCCGAAGAAGCGCCAAATATCATTCGCGAGTTGCAAGCATTCTGGAAATTTTTAGAGCGCGAGTTCCAGCTTGAGAACGCTGCTGCCTGTCTGAAAGTACTAGAGGACAAAAAGACGGTTCGTATACTAAAAGAGGAAATGAGCAACCAGGCAAATTTCGGTATGGCCAAATCTTTCGTGATGATGG
>WNFA01004136.1_pt1 | contig 12105 bp, 12 predicted proteins | sample 5400481 | NCBI WGS metagenome assembly WNFA01 (sample SAMN13153340, study PRJNA577476) | soil metagenome | isolation source: 120 cm saprolite under Douglas fir tree site 2 hole 1 replicate 2 | place: USA:California | collected 2015-04-18
CATCGACAGCGCGCTCGAGGGCCGGGCGGTGGGTCCAGGTTCGGATCTCCGGACAAGCTTGGCCCGCACCCACCGATGCAAGGCGATGCAACAAAGAGTGATACTTCCCGAGATCAGCGCCGCGCTGCCGGCGATCAGCAACCAGGTCAACAAGTCTCGCTCCCGCCTCGCTTCAGATGTCCACTTGAACGATTCGGCGAATCCAGAGAATCCCCAGGGCCTCCATCACGCAAATTGTCGCAACCAGCACGTAGCCAAACGGGTGCTCCAGCATTGGTTTCATCAGATCGGGCCGCAGGTAGTTGAGAACGAAGCCCAGGACGAGCGGCATCGCAGCGACGATCCATCCCTGGAGCTTGCCCTGCGAGGTCATCGCGTCGATCTTGCCCTCAAGGCGAAATCTTTCCCGGATCGTCGCGGAAATGGTCTCGAACATCTCCGCCATATTGCCTCCCAACGCCCGGGCAATGTTCGTGGACACGACGATCAATTCCAGATCGTCCGAGCCGACCCGTTGCGACAGGTTGAGCAGCGCCTGCTCCAGAGAAACGCCGAACTTGACCTCCTTGATCAACAGGCCGAGCTCCTCGGAAAGCGGAGGCGCTGCTTCCTTGGAGACGTGCTCTACTGCCTGCACGAAAGTCAAACCCGCTCGCATTGCGCTCGCCAGGCTCTGGAGAGCATCCACCAACTGCGCATTGAATCTTCGCACCCGCCGGCGGCGATAAAAGGCGACCAACGCGCGCGGGAAAAACAGGCCCGCCACCGCAGCCATCGCACATCCGAAGGGATTGACGACGAGGTATCCAAGCACTCCCAGCAATAAGACGGAGCAGGCGTTGAGGATCAGCATCTGCCTGGGATCGATGAAGAGGAACATGGCGCTCAAGTCATCGAGCGCCTGCGCCAGGTAACGCTCCTGGTACTTTCGGCAGGCCTTGTGCAAAATCGTATAAATGATCAAGGACGCAAGAAAGACCGCGCCGGAAACGAGCGCGAAAACAATTGCCGGAAACATCGCTGGTCAGAGCTTTAAGGAGCATCGGGTACATCCAGTCGATGCCGCTCGCTTGCCTCCCCTCGAATGATCTGAACCATTTTTTGGCGTTTTTGTTGACTCGACTTCGTCCGTTCCCCGGAAAGAAGGGTGCGAACCGTCGTTCGGCCCCGCTCTTCGATCGGCTCGACGTCCTCCTCGTGGCGCAGCGAAAGACTGAGCGCGCCGAGCTCCGCTGCCAACGTCAAGATCTCCGCCTCTTCGGGGATGACCAGCAAGGTGACGTTTGAATAGTCGCGCTGATTCTCGGACAAGGGGCCCATATTCGTCGTACCGGTGATCCTTCCGGTCGCGAGAACGACGACGTTTTGTAACAAGGTCATCGCTGCATTCTCGTTCGTTCCCGGATCTCGAAACGTACCGATGACATCGACGTGATCATTCGGACGGACCCAACCACCGACCGACGACTTTCGGGAGACGTCGATGCTGATTGCCCGTCCCCGTCTCTGAATCCGGGAGGAAAGTCGTTCCGCCCGGATGGTATCGAATTGGGTCCAGAGGAGCATGTCCTTCGCCTGGAGCGGCACGAGGACCCTCTGATTGAGCACATAGGAGACAGCATCCGGCTTCACCACCGAGGAGGTGACAAATTGCTCGGGAACGGCACGCGACGAGATCATGTCACTGGTGATTGTCGAACCCTCGCGGATATCCTGGTCGGCAACCACGACGTCGACGAGATTCCAACCCCTTCGCGCGTCCGCTTCCCGCCGCTTGATGGCGGCGAAGGCCAGCACTCCGGCCAAAACCCCGAGCCCGAGAGCGACCAGAAGAGGGGTCTTGCCTTTGAACACGAGCTGCACGCGCTCCTCTCAAGGCAAGGTGCTGTTGAGCAAGAAGTAATAGGAGTCGAAGTGGATTTGAAGGGCATTGAAGAAAAGCTCGATCAAGTTTTTCTGCCCTTCCGGGCCGGGAATAACCCGTGCGGTACATCCGAGCACGAGGGCGACGATCAGCAGCCAATTGAGGACCGAATACTCGAGCATCGCCTGACCCCGCATTTGAAAAACTGCTGCGCAGCCCACCTGCTTCGTTGCGGTCCCCCTGGCGTGCTCACGTACTGCCTCGTACGCTCCGCGCGCCAGGCCCCACCGCGCCTCGCATCTGGGCTTGCTCGCGACGTTTTTCACGGCCCTGCTAGTTTTGACGAGCGTCGGCATCGAGAAGACTTTCAGGGTTTGGCGACTCTCGCCGGCCCCCGGGCTCGAGCCGTCGAATCTTTGACTCACTGCCCGACGGCAGGGCCATCCTCGGACGCGCGCCGCCCCCAAAGCCAGTGACCTCCATCGCGTGTCCGATTCCAGGCATCTCCAGCTTCGCCAGGTGAAGCAACGGCAGCCGATGGCTCATCCAGATCCGCTGGACGAGAGAGCCTTGCTGATACGTTTCAATCGGGATCGCCGGCAACGTCCCCGCGTGGGTCATCAGGCGACTCTCGTCTCCGGAACGGACGATCACCCCTTCGGCATCGCTGGGCAAGCCAGCGCGATCCTGTTCGGGTCCGGAGGGCAGAAGGGTCCGCAGCTGCTCGGGCGAGATTTCTTGTGGTCTGTCGACGCCCAACGCGACGTAGACCCGCGTCACCCCTTCGGTGATCAGCCCGGTCTGTCGGGCGACGAGCATCCTGATCTGAGCGAGCGGCGCGCGCAGATCGCCATGTTGACCGAGCTCGATTTCGATCCAGACTGAGTCCCGACCGCGGGCGTCCACTTCCGCGCCGACCACCGAGAACCGCCAGAAGCTGACCCTCCCATTTCCCGCATCGGTTCGATAGGAGATCCAGTCTCCTGGTCTGGCATCGCTGACGCCTCGGGCCATGTGGCGAAGCAGAGCTTCGGCAACGGAATCGCTTGCCGGGCTCGCTCTGGCCCTGCCTGCCGACACCAGGCACAACGTCAATGCCAAGGGTTTCAATGGTTGCCTCCTCCGTCCGCGCGCGAACGGACCTGCTCAAGACGGTTGGGCACGGAGTCGCAACCGACGCAGGTCTGTAGGAATGCGGTGATGCCAGCCTCTACTTCCGCCAGATGGGTGACAACGCGCCGCTCACCCCGGGTGTGCTCCAGCCTCTGGTGACGGGCCGAGTCTCGAAGGAGCGTGATCTCGTGGGCCAGCGCATACCCGGCGGCGGCAAGCTTTTTCTTGGTGTCCTCGGCTAGAGAACCCGATTTCAATTCAACCAGTGCGGTCCGATGTTGCATTCTCGCCGCGCCGTCGCGCGATTCCACGTTTTGAAGCCAGACCACGCCTTCCGCCGGGGACAGCATTTCTGCCGGGGCAGTAGGGTGGGCGCTGGACCAGAGGTCCCGGAGGGTCGAAAAACCGATCGTCTTTCCCGCGCGTTGCTTGAGAACGACCGAGCGTTGGAGACCCTCGCGCGTGTAGAACGCGGAGACGATCATCTCTTCTTCTGGATGACCATCGACCATGGTTGGGAAACCCATCCGCTTCCACTTCTGAAAGAAGTACTCCGCGACGTCGGTCACCGAATCCGGCGTGGTGAAATAGGCGATCCGGAAGTATTCGCCTCCGATAATCAGCTCGTCGCCGATCTGGACTTGGACTGTGTTTGGATAAACGGGCATTTGCGTGGGCAATTCCGCCATGATCGTCGAGCTCAGCAGCATTGCCACCTCCAGCGCGCTCATTCGCATTGAGCATCCTTGCAACCCATGAACCACCTTCCTCGGGCAAGGAACATCTGGATGTAGAGGGAGTCCTCGTAACTTGCCTGGTCTCGAAATGGAGCCGTGTCGAAGCATCTTGGACGGTCGCTGTCCAAGACTGAGAACTTTTGTAGATTGTTGAGACCACCGCGGGCGCTCGCCGGATAGGTTGGCGCGTTACACCCCCGGCTGTATGCGCCCGGCGGATCCGGCGCATAGTTGTGCGAGACGACGTACGTTCCGGTCGGGTCCGGAGCCACCGAACGCAACAATCCAAGCACCGAAGAGATCGCGGGGACGTGCTCGAGCCGGCCGCGAATGCCCAGAAAACCCATTCTCTGCACTTGGCGATAGAGACCACTCGACTGACTTCCGTCCCGGTGTTGCCCGGCGCGAGAATTCTTCATCACCGAGTCCGCCCCGTCGGGCAGCGACCACCCATCGGCGATCAACGTGAGACCGGCTCTCAGCGAAAGTCGGGTCAGGTTTCTGCCACCGGAGAAGTCCACTCGAAAAAGGCCACCGGCGGACTGATCCAGGAAATGCTCGGGCAGGAGGCGGTTGCCCAGGACGGCCTCGGCGTCGATGCGCAGCCGCCCTGCGGTATTGTACCCCCAACCTTTGAGCCAGCGCGCTGGACCCGAAGCGAGGACGCCGAAAATCCCCTCTGACCATTCGTTCCCCTGGATCCCAGGCGGGGATGGGGCAATCGCGTCGACCCATGGAGCGTCCGTTTCGGTGATTCGCAGCTCGAGCTTTTCGATCTGCCCGAGCAGCTTGCTTCCGGTCAGCTCCACCGAATCGGGACTTGCGTACCGAACCTGCGTCTCACGAATTGTCTGCGCTTTGGCGCGCTCGAAGGCTTTCTCCGGATTTCCGGTCCCATAGTCGCTCAGAGGATGGCTGGCCATCTCCCATGCGGCGTAGCGAACAACCTCGTGCAGCTTGAGCTTCACGCGAACGAGCTCGCTGAAAAACAGGCTGTAAAAAATCAGCGCGATCAGGATCGGCAGCACGAGGGCGAATTCCAGGATTGCGTTTCCCCGGTTGCGCTGGCGCAGGCGCAGCATCGCGTTAGTGCACGATGAATTTTTGAGACGAGCGGCTCGCCTCGCCCGGAAGCCGGCGCAACAGCTCCTCGACGAGCGGAACGGACCCGCGAGCCTGGGAGATCGAGGCAAGCCGCGGCCGCCAATAGGGATTGAAGAAGTTTGGCTGTTCGGCCCAGTTTCCCGGGCGATGATAATAGGTCTGTGCCCGCGCGATGGCATTGAGACCCGCCGGCCACCCCGGCCAGCTGGAATGAGCATTCTCCATCTGGAGAATCGATCGATCAGACAGCCCAAACGAGGCGGTGCCCTGTTCATTGAGCAGCGCCGGCGAATGGGTGCCCGCGGCCGTATCGCCTGGATTTCGAATCCGGCGCGGCCCCTTGTTGAGCACCACCCATGCCGAGGGTTGGTTGAAATCTCGCTCTCGCGTGGCCGCCTTTGCCAAGCTGGCCGACTTCAGTGCAGGACAAGAATCAGCGTATTCGCCCGGCTCGAAGTGCATGAACGGAACGAGTCCGGCCCAGGGGTGATTACCGTCTTGAATAGGCCGGACATTGGCAGTGAAGACATCGACCACGGCGCCGAGGCCGGCGATGCATCCGCCCGTCGCGACGCACACCTGGGTGCGGTGCAGTCCCATCGGCGCCTCCGGACCCGTCGGATTGACTTGCCCGCGCCCCGCGGGCCGGTTTGGGTAGGAGACTCGCCAATGGACTCCACCGCCCCTGCCTTTCCGCTCCGAGTCATTCATCGCCCAGACCGAGGTCTTCATCATGTATCGGAAAGGCAGCGTCGGATCATCGCCAATGCCCTGGCGAGGGTCGCCCCAACATTCCCAGTACTTCGCCCTTCCGTTGCAGGCGAACGGGTTTCGGAACAGACCCAGCCGCGACGGCCCGAGCTTGATTGAATACAGATCGTCCGCACCCACGTTGTCGCCCTGGGCCAGCATCGCCTGAGGCGCGCCGGGCGGGTCCTTCCAGTGCCGAATCAGATTGCCCCCTTCCGGATCGTCAAAGCCCTTGGCGAGGCCGTAGGTCAAAAACCTCGTCTGCCCCCACTTCGGCGTTCCATCGATCAAGTCCCGCAGTGGCCCGAGCCCTTCCGGAAGGGGAAGCAGCTCACTCAATTTGCGGCCAGTAACGAATCCGCGCGGGCAAGGCCCTCCCGAGCTGTCGCAGGCAAATCGGGTGGCGTTGACAATTCCGCCCATCGCCCGCTTGGCTCGCGAGTGCCGACTGCTCTCCGCGACCGCGGAAGGCTGAATCGGCTTGAACGGATCGGCGGGCGACAATGGACTGCCGCTGCCTTCGCGAAAATGGGCGCGGTCGAAAAGACAGACGGTCAAAGCGCCGCCAATAGATTGGCTGAATGTGAGATCAACGTTGCGGTCATTTTCTTCGATGATCGGCTTGGCTGTTTGAGCTGCCTGGCTCAAGGCGGACAGCATCACTGCCTCTGAAGCAATCGCCAGGGCCTGGTTCAGCGCGCGATGGGCGGGAATAATCTTCCTGCCGATCACGAAGTCGGGATCCATCGTGCGCAAAAGCGTCTGGTACGCATACACCACTCCCCGGTACAGCTGGATCACGACACTCAACGCTCGAATGACCGGACCCAGATATGGAATCGCTTCCAGCACCGGGCAGGCGGCGAGCCAGAATCCGCCCCGCGCTCCCGCGCAACCGTTCAGCGATTTCATCACCCCGTAAACGTCGGTGAGGAATGCCTCGCTGAAATAGATGAATGACAGGTATGACTGCCAGACCATTGCCGAGACGTAATGGGACACCTGCGTCCGATTGGAAAAAGCATAGAAGTTGAAGGCGCGTGCCTCCATCGCGGCGATAGAATGCGCCGCTGCGTCCGCGGTATTCTGGAGTCGGACCCGCTCGGCGACATTGTGACCGAGATTGAGCGTCGCGAGGACGGCAAGACAAAGGACCAAGATCACCAGACAGGCGAGCACCAGTGCCTGCCCGCGCTTCTTCGCACTACCACATCTCCCCAGCCCCATCTTCAACCCCCGCGATCGTGCATCAGCCACTTTCGATAAAAATTGGACTGCATCCGCATGGTGTAGGTCGCGCTCAAGGGGATGAAGAATCGACGTCGGCTCTCCGACCCCAACGACGCCTGGCCGTTTGAGAGGGCCCAGAGCAGGGCCATCTCAGAGCGATCCGCAGTCGGGAAGCCCCTCTGATTCTCGATTGGTTTCGCGAGACCATGCCAACAGACGAACAGGAACCAGTTGGCCACCGGAATGCGCAGCTCGTACCAATGGCGAACGCGGATGCTCAGCACATTCGCGCGGCGATAGACCTCCTGCTCCTCGTCGGTCGTCGAGGGGTGATCGAAGGTTTCGAAGTGGCGCTCAAGCCCGGGGGCCTCCGGGTAGGTATAGGCGGCGTCGAAATCGAGCTCCATCCAGTCGTGACCGCCCCTCAGATTCCAGATCCGCCCAAGCTCATCCGAGCCTTCGGGGGCGATCGTATCGACCCGCACCAGGCCCTTGAGCGGTGAACCGTTGATCGCCGCCGGCGCGGACGTTCCCGACGGCAACGCGGCGAATTCCTCATCCGCCGACCCTTGCCGCTGCCAGGTGCGCATCAATGCTTCCGCGGAGTCGGTTCTGCCAAAAGTAGGAAGGAGGGCGACGAGTGCAGCGTCCCGCATTCGAGCGTTGCTGCCGTTCCAGACGATTCCGGCTCGCGCGGCGCTGAATGCGGCGAACTCGGTCATGGTTCGAGCCTGCTCGATTTGGGTCAGCTGAAGAATCGCGAGAACGATCACAATCATCAGCGGAATAACCAGCGCGGACTCGAGCATGGCCTGGCCACGCGGCGCGCGATCGCGCGCGATTCGATCGAGACCTCCCCTCCCCCGCTCGCCCAAGAACCCCACCCTGCGAAGACATCATGCGAGCGTTTTTAAAATCAATACGCGAAAACCCTAGCGCTGCTGCGTCGGTTCCGCCTTCGTGCCGCGAGCCCTTTGACGATATCGAGCGGCGCTTGCCTCGTCCGATTCGGGAAACTCGCGGATGACCGCATTGCAGACCGCCTCGGCCTCTCCTTCGCGTTTGAGTGCGTCAAGCGCATCGCACAACTGAAGCAGAATTCGCGCGCGCTCATGACCCACCGCTCCATCGTCCAGGGCTTTCCGGAGCCGCCTTACCTCTTGTAGCGGTCCCTCCGCGGGCGGCGGAGCGGGAACCGACTCGAGGGTACCTCCCACAACGCCTCCCGGAACGCCTCCCACCACGCCTCCCGGAACCCCTCCCTCGACGCCCGCTTCGCCCTGACCGGATTCAGCGGACTGACGCGGTTTGGCAGCGCTCCGCGCCGAGGGGGCCTGATCGAACGTTGCTCCTGCGACGGGTTGGGATGGTCGGACCATTTTGGCGCGTTCGCCGATCGCGCTGTCGCGGGGATTGGCCGGCGCGCCCTGATCGACCTTTTTCGCCAGCTCGCGCCGGCTCGGCCCATTCACCCATTGGGCCTTCCCCTTGCTTTCGTGCCGTGGAGCCTCCGTGGCCGACTGTTCAGAACTGCCAGACACTTCGTTCGGGATCGGCGGCTTCTTTTCGGATGCCCGCTCCGTCTGTGAAGCACTTTGGTCGTCCGCCGCGCGCGCCGACGCAGCGGGCGGTGACTCGCTGCGGACTTCGGGAAGGGAGTCGGTTCTCGTGGCAGGCAGATCTCCGGTCTGGATCACCTTGCCGCTGATCACAAGGACGACCGAAACCGCCGCCGCGCCAGTGATCGGCACGAGCCAGCGCACCCACGCAGGCCGCTGCTTCTGGCCGAGCTGCGCGCGTTGGGCGGTTTGTTCCGCGTACGCGATCAGCGAATCCAATCCTTTCGCCGGCGCAGGCGCGATGGGCAGCCGCGACATCGTCTGGCGAACGCGCTTCATTGCGGCCAGCGCATCGGCGCACCGCGGACAGGATTGAAGGTGAGCCTCGACCGTTTTCGAATCATCGGACCCCAGCTCTCCATAGGCGTAGTCGAGAAGCCTCTCCTCGACGTGTTTGGATTCTGGGTTCATCCCGCCACCGTCCTCCCATCCTCCGCGAGGTCGCCGTCTACACCGAGCTCGGCGAGGCGCTTACGCAGCCCTTCCAGCGCGTAGCGCATCCTGCTCTTGACCGTGTTCTCGGATATTCCGACCACCGCGGCGATTTCCTTGAATGGGACACCGCTGTATTCCCGGAGGACGAACACCTCGCGCTGATCTTTGGGCAACGACATCAGGGCCTGCTCGAGGAGCGGGCGAAGACTGGAGTTGTAGGCCGCGCGATCGGGAGCCGGCTGCCCATCGGGCAGGCATTCGGCAATCGGTTGCTCGACCCCATCGCGGCGAATGGGCGAGTCCAGCGAAACCACTTCCCGGAAGCTTTCCTTTCGCGCGCTGTCCACGCACAGATTCCTCGCAATCGTATAGAGCCAGGTGGTGAACCGGGCTCTGGGCTGATAGTCCGGCGCCCCGCGGATGACCTTGAGCCAGGTCTCCTGAAGGAGGTCCTCTGCCCGCGCCGCCTGCCCGGTCGAGCGAAAGATGAAGTTGAACACCGGGCCGCGATGGCGCTGCATCAGCGCCGCGAAGGCACTGACTTCGCCCCTGGAAAAGGCGAGCATCAGTTGCTCGTCTGAGCTTTGCGCGTCCAACTTCGACCCCCGTGTGGGGCAATTCTTCTGAATTGAATCCTTGAACGGCCCAGAAGGGAAAAAGATCTACCCTTTTGTCCGCTCGACCGTACTTGCGGGACATCTTTGTCCCGCATCAGGTCTTGCTCAATGCGATCGAGTTGGATCGAGCTGGATCCGAGTGTGTGAAGGTGGGTGACGGGGCGATGTCGCCCCGGCCGGCGCATTTGCAGAAACGGGATCGCGTCGAAATCGAAGTTGATCCGGGCCGCTGGAGCCACGTGCGGGACAACGCATGAGGTCTTGCTCAATCGCGATCGCGTTCGGATCGAAATCGATCCGAGTGCTCATCGTGGCAACGACTCGCCCCGGTTCCCGGCCTCAAGGCGTTTTGGGGGCGACGAACTGTGCGACATTTTGGGTCCGCGCGGGCCGCAGATGTCGCACACCTCGCCTTCCGATGACCGTTTCTTGTGATGGCCGGTCACGGGTCGAACGAAAAACAGGCTCGCCCTCGCTGATGGTCCTCCGGGCCATCAAGATTCCTCAACGTCCACACCCTCGCTGATGCCCCGGGCCAGGCTCAAGCCATCACCCACAGTCCAACCACCGTGGATTTTGATGGCCCAGCCCATCAACCGCACCCAAGGGTGTCGATCACTGATGGCTCAAGCCATCACGCGGATCCAGCCACCGTGGATTTTGATCGCCCAAGCCATCACCCGCACCAGGGGCTGTCGATCACTGATGGCTCAAGCCATCACCCCGATTCAGCCACGGCGGATTTTGATCGCCCAGGCCATCAGCCGCACCAGGGGCTGTGGATAAGTGATGGCTCAAGCCATCACCCTGATTCAGCCACCGTAGATTTTGATGCCTCAAGCCATCAGCCGCATCGGGGACTGTGGATAAGTGATGGCCCGGCCATCACCGTGAAGCAGCGTCGGCGGTTTCTTGGTGGCCCCGGACCCGCATGGGGCGTGCTCTAGGCACATCCCTCGACTCGCCCGTTGGAGTAAATCCCCAACTTGGGAATTTACTCCAACGTCTGTTCCAACGATTGCCTCAAGGACTGGTCTTTGCCGGCAAGGCAGGTGGGTGTGGGGCCGGAAGGTCGGATGGCCTCGATGGCCGGTCAGCCGGCCGCAGGCTTGGGACTCGCGCTTGCTTCGTCTTCGATCAGGAAGCACGATGCCAGATGGCCACCATCGAGCTTGTAAAGCGGCGGTACCTCGGTTTTGCAGCGGTCGAACGCGTATCGGCAGCGCGGATGGAAGGGGCAGCCGGGCGGGGGATTCGCGGGCGAAGGAACATCTCCGGGCAGAATGATGCGCTCACGTTTTCGGGTGGGATCCGGCACCGGAATCGCGGAAAGAAGGGCCTGGGTGTACGGATGCTTGGGGGCGCGGTACAGCTCTGCCGCGCTGGCCAGCTCGACGATCTTTCCCAGGTACATCACCGCCACCCGCGTCGAGATGTACTCGATGATCTTCAGATCGTGCGCGATGAAAACATAGGTGAGCCCAAGCTCCGCTTGTAGATCCACCATCAAGTTCACGATCTGCGCCTGGATCGAGACATCCAGAGAGCTGATCGGCTCATCGGCAATCACCAGCTCCGGCCCTACCGCGAGCGCGCGGGCGATCCCGATCCGCTGCCTCTGGCCGCCGGAAAACTCATGGGGATATCGGTCCATTGCCTCGGCGCCCAGGCCCATCTTCTCCAGCAATGCAGCAACCCGTCGTTCGCGTTCGGCGCCCGATGCGAGGCGATGGATGGCGAGCCCCTCTCCGACAATTTCCCTCACCTTCATTCGCGGGTTGAGCGAGGCATACGGATCCTGAAAAATCAGCTGCATCCGGCGCCGAAGCTTCCGCATCTGGGCTGGCGGCATCCCGACCAGATCCTGTCCGTCGAAGCGGACGGATCCGGACGTCGGCTCGATCAAGCGAAGGATGCTCCGGCCCAGGGTGCTTTTTCCGCACCCGCTTTCACCGACCAGGCCAAAGGTTTCACCTCGCTCCACTTCGAAGGTCACACCGTCCACCGCCCGCACCGTTCCGCGGACTCGCCCGAACGCTCCCTGGCGGATGGGGAAATGCGTGACGAGGTCTTTTATCTGGAGAATCGGCGCGGTCATTTTTACGGCATCGGGTTGTGACAGGCGGCGAGCTGACCCTCGCGCTTGAGCTCGAGCGGTGGATCGACCCGAGCGCAGATCTCAATCGCGCGATCGCAGCGATCGCGGAAACGGCAGCCGCCGGGAAGGTGCCGGGGATCAGGCACCGTGCCCGGGATCGCGGCGAGGCGCCGGTTCACGCCCCCCATTTTCTCCAGGGAAGGAATCGAGCGCAGCAGCCCGGCGGTATAGGGATGCGCCGGCGTCGCAAACAGCGCTTTCACCGGCGCGCGCTCGACGATGCGGCCCGCGTACATCACCACCACTTCGCCGCAGGTCTCGGCGACGATGCCCAGATCGTGGGTGATCAGCATCACCGCCATTCGCGTTTCTTTTTGCAGCTTTTGGATCAAGTCCAAGATCTGGGCCTGGATCGTCACATCCAGCGCGGTGGTCGGCTCGTCGGCAATCAGCAGATCCGGGTTGCACGCCAGCGCCATGGCGATCATCACCCGCTGACGCATGCCGCCGGAAAGCTCGTGAGGATAGGAATCCACCC
>WNFA01004382.1_pt1 | contig 12105 bp, 8 predicted proteins | sample 5400481 | NCBI WGS metagenome assembly WNFA01 (sample SAMN13153340, study PRJNA577476) | soil metagenome | isolation source: 120 cm saprolite under Douglas fir tree site 2 hole 1 replicate 2 | place: USA:California | collected 2015-04-18
GCCTTATCCGTGCCCTCGTAGGAGACCCGGCCGGTCTTGGGTTCCCATTCCCACTTATGAGAAAGTTTGACCCCGGGCAATTCTAGGTTCCAGGTATAGCGGATCGCCTCGATTTGCCCAAACGAATCGAGACCATAGATCTTGGCGATCTTTTCGGCAATTGGCGGTCGGTTCTGCGCCCAGGTGGTTGAAGCAAGGACCAGAAACCCGAAAGCCAGAAGGCCGATCATCGTTACACGGCTCGCATTTTTCATGGAGTTCGCTCCTCAGTGAATTGAACGGCTGCCTCATTTGGATGAGGGGCAACAGATTCCGGAAACACGCGGACATCTCAGGACAGTACCCTTCACCCACGCCAACCACTCACACCCCTTGCTCGGTCGGCCCGCATTATACAGCACACCTCCAGTGATTGTGTTCTCGCATGCTCATGCGGCCATACTCGTTATGTCACACAATTTTGCAGACCGCATTCACAAACGGCACCTAGTCTATTGAGCAGGAACCACCCACGGACGTCCAAGTGTGCGCAGATGCCAAACGTAGTAAGTAGGGATAATGCTCACAGTCCAGATGATGATCGGCACCGTCGAGGCCGACCGCACGAACGGCAGCAGCCAGAGAAGGTACCATGGATATACGACAGGTGCACATAGAAGTGATGCTGCCATGGGCCATGCGAAGGATTCCGCAGACCATACCGGGGCCTTGCTTCTCAGCCAGATTGCAGTAAGTAAGCCGACGAGTACTGCAAACCCAACTACAAGCTGCGGAGCCGCCACTAGCTCGAGCGTTGCAAATACCGGATCATTAAACCGGAAACTCTGCACGTAAGTGCCGAGCGATCCGATCGAAATCCGCCCGTGGTTTAAAAATGGCACGTATAGGAGTCCGAAGACGACTGCCGCCAGCGCGCCGTCGCGTATACGAACACGTTTCCAATAGAGAGGCAGCAGTACAATCGGAAGCAATTTCATTGCGACAGCCAGCCCAAACGCCAGGGCCGCAATCGCACGCCAGCGCCGTCCCAGCGCGGCCGCAGACATCAACAGCAGCAGCACGCCGACAATATCGATGTGACCGCTGCCCACCACTTCCGTCGCCAGCAGTGGGTTCCATGCATAAGCCAGAACCCAGTGCGCTGCTTGCCCACTTCGACGCAACATATCGAGCAAAATGAAAACGATCGCCAAATCGCAAACTACAAATGCTAACTTCAGCGCAAAGACAGACTCATGAATCGCCGTGACTCCGCGGAAAAAAAGCTGAGCGCCCGCTGGATATGGGCTTGGTACATCCGGGTTGTTCAGCATGCGGGTCTCAGATGTGTGCAACCCGGCGAGCGCAGGGTCGCTGGGAACCACAAGATAAGGGTTATACCCGAAACGCTGCAAGCGGCCATCCCAGACATATCGATGAACGTCATCATCTAAACCCGGCGGCATCAGCAGAAATGGAAGATGCCAAAGAGCAGCCAACACGAGCCCGATGATGATGACCCGCGGCCGGAATTTCGGCGTGGAGAAAAACTCACGAATGGCGAGGAGGTACGCGAGGCCAGCAACCGCCAGAGGAATGCCAAAAGAAGGTTCACCCATGGTGCTGAACTTGCGCGAGCAGAGCGTTAGTGACACAAGCAAGATAGCTCCGAACCCGTAGAGCCTGCGGGAGGGCGTGAGCTTCACAGGTTTCCCGTGCCTGTCCGCAACTGTGCCACGGCCTGTCCCCACTGTTTCAGCCAGACCGCCGTTCGCGGCGCCCTGGCCGGAGCCAGCCGCAGTTCCGCGGCAAGCCGGGTTAAATCGCCCTCCACGTCGACGTCATAGAAGGGATCCGTGAAAGCAACGGAAAGCTGCAGTCCACGCGCGCGTGCCAGCAGGACCTCAAGCGCGCTCTTGGTGCCCATGCCGTCGCCATCGAAAAGAGCTGGATGGGCGGCCTTGGCCCCAACGAGATAATAGCCGCCATCATAGGTCGGTCCAACAACCATGTCGTGCCTGGTGAGTGCTTCGAAGGCGCTCCCAAGAACCGAAGCCGGAAGATGCGGGCTGTCGCTGTTGAAGGCAACGACGCGTTGCCGGCCAGGCGCTGCGAAGTGTGCAAACACAGAGGTCAGGCCTGCTGCAAGGCCTTCACCTTTCTGTGCCACCACACCCACCACACCTTGAATATGCGCCAAACGCGTTAGGTCATCGACATCCAACGCAGGGCACATAATGGCAACCTCCACAGTGCCCAACGATCGCGCTAATGCCATTGTGTCGTTCAAAAAGCAGAGATAAAGCTCGGTGACCGCTTCAACTGGAAGGCTCTGAGCTAAACGGGTCTTGACCATTCCGGGCCGCGGTGCTTTTGCCATGACAACCAGTGTGCAGCTCTTGCCAGGCGAATGTGCTTTATTGTCGTTGGAGGATTCCATAGCAGATCGTTGTGTCAAGAATCACGGTGCCAAAAGTCTGTGCCGAAGAGTCACGCTGGCCGTGCCATTCCGGCCCTTCGATGCCGAAAATAATAGCGCACGATCCGCGAGAGGATGTACCACGCCGCTCCGACAGTGCCCTTCAGCGTACCGCTAATCTTCGATTTTCCAATTCGCGGATAATAGCTCACCGGCACTTCAACGATGCGGAATCCCGCTAGCGAACCTTTTAGAACCATTTCAACCGCCCAGCCATACGTGTTCTCCTGGAGCTCAAGCCGGCGAAGGACATCTGCTCGCCCGGCGCGGAAAGGTCCAAGGTCGCTTAGGGTTAGACCATACAAAAGCTTGATCAGGACGACCGCCAGACGGTTACCAAACGCGGCATGCCAGGGCAACGCCCCACGAACGCTCTGCTTCCCCAGGCGTGAACCCAGTGCAATATCGGCACGGCCATCAAGGATTGGAGTCAAGAGAAGTGGCAGCTCATCTGGTCGATCGCTGTAATCGCCGTCGAGGAACACTACAATGTCAGGGCTACTAGCGGCAGCCAGTCCGGTCAAACAGGCGCGCCCGTATCCGCGACGAGGTTCGTGGAGGACCCGGGCTCCCATCTTTGCGGCGATCTCGGGAGTCCCGTCGGTTGAATTGCTGTCTACCACCAGGACTTCAGTGACAATATCAGCCGGGAGCTCAGCTAAGACGCGGCCGATGGCCTGCGCTTCGTTGTGCGTAGGAATGACGACCGACACTCGCATTCGATCCTGGCTCAAGTCACCACCATGGGGAGAACGGCGACCGGCGCGCTAACAAGGCGTCGATGCCCCACGTTCGACCGGCCCGACCTACTGCGAGCGCAAGTGATGCGAGCACTGGAACTAGCAGCTCCCAAATCCAGGACGTGCCCCACTCAGAAATCCAAAGGCTGGCGAGGTACAGAAACGCTACAAAGGCGACCGGGCGCGTCAGCAAACCGACGATGAGCAAGATCCCGAGAGAGATCTCGGTCAGCGCCTGCATTGGAGCCGCCATCGCGGCGTGATTCGCGGCCAAACCCATGACTGCCTTCCACGCGGCCGGCGCGTGACTCGCCTTTATGTAATAGTTGATCAGGCCTGCGTAGCCCGCTGGAGTGTAGAGACCCTTCCCAAGATTTTCGAAGAAGACCCACACAAACATTCCGCCGATCGTGAGACGAACTAATGCCAGCCCATTTGCCGCGGGTCGTTGGTTGGTCACATTTTGCATTAGAGTTGCGTTCGTCATCATCGTGAACCTCGTACCCATTGGGTGCTGTGCTAGTTTGCGACGAGAAGAGAATGACTGCACATCTTACGCGGTTCTTCCGGTTCTTGCTAGTGGATGAGCAAGGGTCTTTGATCGGGCAACCATGTGGCCTATTGCAAATTCTAGTTCTGCCAGCCTCCACCCAACGCTTTATAGAGTCCGACCAGGGCGAGCAGTTCATTTCTTTGCGCCTGGGCGAGCTTGAGTTCCGCGGAGAAGTAATTTGTCTGATTTGTCAGCACTTCAAGGTAGCTGGTTGCTCCACCCTTATATCGAATATCAGAAAGGCGCGCGGCGTCCTGAGCTGATTGTAGTTTGGTCCGACCGTACAACCGGCAAGCAGCAATGACAAAAGGAATAAAGATGGAAGACTTTTCACATCAGTCATCTCCATGGAAGGGATTCAGCTTAGGCTCCACCGTCGACGGGGCACTCACCTGGCGAACCCTGCCCGAAAACCGCTCGACCATGACGAAGAGCACCGGAATAATAAAGATGGCGATACAAGTGGCGGCCAACATTCCTCCGATGACTGTTGTGCCCATGATTTGGCGGGCGACCGAACCAGCTCCGCTCGCAGTCCACAACGGCACGCAACCAAGTACAAACGCGAATGATGTCATCAGGATGGGCCGCAAGCGCAACCTTGCGCCTGCAAGTGCAGCTTCCGCCGGCGATTGTCCTTTTTCGTATGCGTCCTTGGCGAACTCAACGATCAAGATGGCGTTTTTCGCCGCCAGTCCGATCAACATGACAAGCCCTATCTGTGAGTAGACATCGCTTTCGATCTGCACCATATAAGGCGGCAAGAAGAGACCAAGCAGGACGCGACGCAACCAGAGCACCATGAAGGCGCCGAAGACCGCGACCGGCGTACTCAACAGGACACTGAAAGGCAGCGACCAACTCTCATATAAAGCCGCGAGAATGAGAAACACCACAAGAAGGGAAAGGCCGAAGATGATTGAAGGAGGCACGCCTTGCTGTGCCTTTTTCTCCTGGAACGATATGCCCAGGTAGTCGTATCCCATTTCAGGAGGCATTGTCTGCGCAAAAACCTGTTCCAGTGCCGCCGTGGCCTGTGCCGAGCTGTATCCGGGCGCGGCACTGCCGATGATCTGAGCGGATCGGAAAAGGTTGTAGCGCATAGTGAATTCAGGACCGGTACGTGACTCAAATCTGGTTAACGCGGAGAGTGGGACACTCTCGCCACGGCTGTTGCGCACATAAAATTGGCCAACGTTTTCCGCCCGGTTGCGGTATTCGCCTTCGGCCTCAACATAAACCTGCCACTGCCGCCCGAAGCGATTGAAATAGTTGATGAATGAGCCTCCCATGAACGCCTGAATGGTCCGATAGACATCTTTGATGTCAACACCCTGCTTGAGCGCCTTATCCCGATCCACCACAATGAACTGCTGCGGCACGCTTGGCAGGAAGGTGGTGTTGACGGTGGCGAGTTCTGGACGCTTCCGCGCTGCGGCAAGAAACTTGTTCAGGTTGTTAGACAGAAACTGAATCTCGTTGCCCGAACGGTCTTCAAGAACGAAGGTAAATCCCCCGGATGTTCCCACGCCCGGAATCGCCGGAGGAGAGAACGAGAACGCAATGCCCTGCGGCAGACCTGCAAGTTTTCGGTTAATGCTTTGCCGGATAAACTGATACTGCTCCTCCCGCTTCTTGCGGTCTTTCCATTCCTTCAGCGTGACAAAGAAGAATGCGTTGTAACTCGACCGCGTAAGACTTAGCAGGCTGAACCCAATAACGCTGGCGGTTGATTCGACCCCAGGGGTCTTGGCCAGCAGATCCTCTATCTCGTGCGCGGTAGCTTCCGTCCTCTGCAGGGATGAAGCGTTGGGAAGCTGCAAATTCAGGTACATGTAACCTTGATCTTCGTCGGGGAGAAAGCTGGAGGGTAGCCTGGCGCTGAAGAAACCTGCCAGGATTCCACAGGCAAGAAGGATGATGAACGCGATGGCGCTCTTGCGGATGAGCGCGCCGGCAACCCATATGTAGCCGTTCGTTGCCCGCGCGAAGATCCTGTTGAACCAATCGAAAAACCTGCGCAATAGTCCACTGCTCTTCTTGCGAGGCTGCAACAGCAATGCCGCGAGTGCAGGACTCAAGGTCAGGGCATTAAAGGCTGAGAGTATGACGGAGACTGCGATGGTCACCGCGAACTGCTGGTAGAGGCGCCCGGTGATCCCGGGAACAAATGCTGTAGGTATAAATACTGCGGAAAGCACCAAGGCGATCCCCACCACGGGACCGGAGATCTCCTCCATGGCTTTGAATGTCGCGTCTTTCGGCGACATGCCTTCTTCGATGTGGTGCTCGACCGCTTCCACCACCACGATGGCGTCGTCTACAACGAGTCCGATGGCCAGCACAAGACCGAACAGGGAAAGAGTGTTGATGGAAAAGCCAAATACCGGAAAGAGAACAAAGGTTCCCACGAGAGAAACTGGCACAGCCAGCAGCGGAATGAGTGTGGCTCGCCAGCCTTGCAAAAATATGTACACCACAATGATCACCAGAACGATGGCGATCAACAGCGTGATGACGATCTCCCTGATACCTTCTGATACGGCCCGCGTCGTGTCCAGTGCAATCGTGTAGTCAACCCCCGGAGGCAGCCTCTGCTTCTGCTCAGCGAGAAGTTTCTTGACTCCTTCAGCCGCTTGAACGGCGTTCGAACCCGGCAACTGGTATACCGCGATGATCGCGCTCGGCTTGCCGTTCAGATGAGAAGTGACCGTATAATCCTGCGCGCCCAACTCGACCCGCGCTACATCTTTAATCCGCACGATCCCACCATCCGGGGCCGCGCGAACAACAATCTGGTTAAACTCCTCCGGCGTCGTCAATCGACCCTGCGCTCGGACCGAGTAAGTGAATTCCTGCCCCTTGGGCACAGGCTCGCCGCCTATTTGACCGGCTGGGTTTACCGTATTCTGCGATTGAATAGCATTCACGATGTCGGGCACTGTGATCCCGAGTTTTGCCAATTGGTCCGGCCTCACCCACAACCGCATTGCATACTTGCCCGCGCCGAAAACCTGAACACTTCCGATCCCGGTAACGCGTGACAGTGGGTCGTTAAGGTTGATGTAAGCGTAATTGGCCAGGAACTTAGAATCGTAGACACCGCTGGGCGAATACAAGCTGATCAACATCAACGGCGCCGTGAGCGTCTTCTGCACCGTAACTCCGAAGTTCGTTACCTCTACCGGGAGCTGTGAAGCAGCTTGGGTTTCCCGTATCTGAGTAAGGATCAGGTCCGTATTCGGATCGGTTTTTACGTCAAAATCTACGATCAGCCTTGTCTCACCGGTCGATGAGTTAACCGAATACATGTAGTTCATGTTGTCCACGCCGCTCATCTGCTGTTCAATCGGTGTGGCGACAGACTGTTCCACGGTTTGCGCGTCCGCGCCGACGTAGGTTGTCTGCACCTGAACTTCCGGAGGCGCGATCGCGGGGAACTGCGAGACAGGAAGGCTGACGATCGTGATCGCGCCAACGAGCACAGTCAGCATTGAGATCACGATAGCTACGATAGGTCGATTAATGAAAAACTTTGACATGGCTATTTACCACCATTCGTAGCGCCTGTAGGCTTCGGGTCGACCAGACCGCCTTCTCTTACCTTTTGCAAGCCTTCCACGATCACACGCTCGCCCGGTTTCAGGTTTCCAGTAACGATCCATTGATCGCCAACTCGTTCACTTGCGATCACGGGACGGATATTGACCTTGTTGTCGCTCCCCACCACCGCGACTTGTTGGCTTCCCTGGAGTTCCGTGACCGCCCTTTGAGGGACCAGCAAAGCGCCGCTGCGAGTGTTCACCGATGCGCGAACGCGTCCGTACCCGCCAGGACGAAGAAGATTGTTCGGGTTAGGGAAGACCCCCGCGATCCGTATCGCCCCGGTAGCGGGATTTACTTCACGATCGGCAAAGTAGATTGTTCCCCGTTGTTCATACACTTTGCCGTCTGCCAGCAGCAGTTCCAACGGTATGCGCTTTCGCTGTTCCTCCACGCTAGCCTGCGTAGGAAATCTGCGATGGAAATCGGTGAACTCCTGCTCACTGACCGTGAAATAGGCCTTAATCGGGTCAACTTGCGATACAGAAGTTAAGACTGAGTTGGGTGCAACCAGATTTCCGATCTGCACTTGCGCGCTGCCGGCAATCCCGCTAACGAGAGATGTGACTTTGGTGAACTCCATGTTGAGGGCCGCCTGCTCTACATTCGCCTGCGCTGCCTGCACCTGGGCTTGGGCCCCCAGTTTCGCCTGGATTTCCGTATCGAGTTGGCTTTGTGCAATCGCCCTCTCTTGGGCAAGCGGTTTGTCTCGTTCAACGTCCTGGGTCGCCTTCCCCAATTGAGCTTCAGCCTGCGCAAGCTGCGCCTTCGCCTGGTCGAGTGCGGCCTTGAAAGGGCGCGGATCTATCTCGAAGAGGATTTGTCCCTTCGTTACGACCGAACCTTCTTTGTAGTTCTGTCTAATCACGTATCCCGATACGCGAGGCTGAATTTGGGCGTTAACGTAACCATCAAGGATCGCTACCCATTCGCTGTAGATCGGAACGTCTTTTTGCACTACGTCTCCAACTTCCACGATTGGCGCAGCCGGTGCAGGATTCGCCTGTGTGCTGGAACACGATGAAATGGGAAAAAGAAAAACCGCGAGCGCAACAAGTGCTAAAACTCTTAGCTTCGTAGGGACTTGGACGCTAGGACTCATCATGACCGTCACTCCCAGCGCTGGCCAGGTGGGCAGCGCATTTTGTTATTTTGCACACAAAATGCTTACGATTGCCAATCGCGCGATCAGTGGGCTCCTGGAGAGCCTGCAAGCTTGGAGTAGATGGCGGTGCAAAAGGTCACGTTTTATTTTGCGGCAAATCCATCTTAGGATTTATCCACTGCCTTGATGCTAATCGTTCCCGCCTAGGTTGTGCACTTTGTAAAAGAACCATCACCATACAGAAGATGCGCCTGTCCAGTCTCAGCATCTGCAGCCAACTCCGGTTGCTGGCATTACAATAGAAGGCTATGACGTCGATACGCGAATTCCGTTGTGAAGTTTGCGGAATGGTAACCACCAATCCCATTCACTGGTTCGTGATTGAATGCGGAAGCTCGGATCTTACTGTTATCAAATGGAACGCCGAGGCCGCCAATGCGGCTGGGGCAAGGCACTATTGCGGGGAGGCCCATGCGCAGATTTACATCAGCCGATGGTTTGAATCCACATGCTCACCGGCGAAGCCGGACTTCTTGAGGTCCTCGCAGGCGAAGTAGTGCTGGAGTCGTACTTGCTCGGCCAAATTGACTTTGTCTCTTCGCCAAAAGCGCGTGGACTGACCTACGGCGACTTGAGGTTCAATGCGGTTTCCACGAATCAATGCTTAAGGTTTGAGAAGCGACTTCCCATAACCAACCGGAATGGCGAAATTCGATCCGCCGAACTCACGCACCATGGCAAAGTTAATTCCTATAACTTTGCCTTCATTATTGAAGAGGGGACCGCCAGAGCCGCCCGAACTGGTTTGGGCATCATAGACAATCTTGTCCGGCAGCACATCACCGATATGCCCCTGGGTAATGATAGGCCTGATCAGGTTGCGCCGGGCAAGTTCTTCCATCAACTGCTTCGGATCACCTTTGGACGTGGTCGCGATGGACTGAATCGTCTCTGCGCCTGCCCGAGCCAGGATTGCACTAATGGCAGTAGGATATCCAAGCAGTACGACGGGTCCGCCGCTGACGGTCGCACGGCGGCCATCAGCCAGAGCGACCTTCTTGATTCCCAGTTCTGAGACATTTCCTTTTACAACAGCCACGTCTGCGGCAGAGGAAATCTTCTCAGTATTGATGGCAATGCCATGGGGAACGCCGGGGAAATATGCAGTCATTTCAGCAATGACCGGCTCAAGGCCCTGGTCCAGCATTTCCTTCAAGTCATCATTCTGCCACCACGGTTCGGCCACGTGATGATTGGTGAGGATTTCTCCGCCGCGAGAAGCGAGAAAGCCAGTTCCAAAAACATCCAGGCGCACTTCAGGACCATTGCCGGTCAGGCTCAGGAGTGGGTTTTTGTGTTCGTCGGTCGTCGGCTCGCCACTGCTTGTCAAGCCAGCGTAGTGCAGTCTCAATCCGGTGACGTGTTCACGGAAGGCCAGCACAACGTGGATAAGACAGACGCTCGGCTCATACGACTGGATAATTGTTTGCGCAGCCTTGCCTTCGGTCTCAAGCCTCTGGAGGCGGCTTTCCACCGCAGTCAATTGATTTTGCAATGCGAAAGAGTTTTCTGTATTACCGGTTGCAATCTGCGATCTCAGGTCTGCGCTCTTCTTCTGAAGTTGACGCTTTTGCTGATCGCTCGTCGGCGACGGAATACGTTCTCCGTCTCCAAGCGCCTGGCGCGTGCGTTCCATTAACTGTTGTTGCGTCAACACTCCGGTCTGCAATCGAGTTATCGCCGCATAGACCCTGGTATTCTGCTCCTGGGTGCGACGGTAGAGGAAGAAAAAGACCACGGCAGCAACGATAAGCACGGTAATAGTCGCCAGTCTGCCGACCCGAAGAGTACGCCGTCCTTCATTGACCGCAGTCACCACCTGCTCGGTGGCGTTTCGATTTTCCTCTGCAAGGCGCAGCCGTGCTCCAAACTCATCGGAGAGGTATTTATTCCGAAGTTGGGAACGAATCCGCGACAGCAATTCGTGTGATTCGAAGGGAAGTGACAGTACATCGTCGGCCCCGAGGTCCAGCCCCCGAGTACGTTCCGGTGATCCTCCTGGAGACAGCATCACCACGCGTATGTTGTGAGTGTGCTTGGACCCCTTGATTTCGGAAAGAAGATCACAGCAATCGAGTTGGGGCGGATCAGCACCTAAGACAACTACGTCGGGAGAGAAGGCAAGAACCGCCTTCATTCCTCCGTGGTAGCTGGTCGAGATCTCAAATCCTGCATCGCTCAGCACTGCGACGATATGTTCCCTAAGACTATCGTCCGATTCCACTACCAACAGTTTTCCGGTTTTGTCGTCCATATTGTCCGCTTCTTTGATGGTGCAGGGCTGTTGCAGGATTCAGCGTATTCGCATGTCTTAGGCCCGGTACGATCTCGACCGAGTCCGGCTTTTTGCCTGGTCATATCTAAGCTCAAATTTCGGAACGGACGAGCCCCGTGAGTTCCTTGCGGACCATGGGAGCGACGCGGGTTCCCAGAATCTCAATAGACCGCAACATCTTCTGATGTGGCAGCGCCGAGACACCCATCTGGAAAGTAATGCGAGAAAGCCCGCCGAGAATTTCATTTACATATAGCACTTTTTGCGTGACTGTTTCAGCATCGCCGATCACTAGCGCACCTGTGGGTCCGCGAAGAGCATCAAATTGTGCCCGGGTAGCTGGCGGCCAGCCGCGTTCCTTGCCAATCTCAGTGAATGTATGCGCATAACCTGGATAGAAGTCCTCCGCAGCCTGTTGCGTTGTGTCCCCCAGGAAACCGATAGCGTGAAGGCCCACGATAAGTTTTTCGGACGAGTGGCCGGCGCGGCGCCCAGACTCCCGGTATAAGTCGATAAGGGGCCGAAATCTTTTAAATTCGCCGCCGATGATGGCGACCATCAACGGAAGTCCGAGCGTGCCGGCACGGACAAAGGAAGCGGGAGTGCCTCCGACTCCGACCCAGATGGGCAGAGGGTTTTGTAACGGACGAGGATAGATGGCCTGTCCGCTAAGCGTCGCGCGGTGCTTCCCACTCCAGTGAACGCGCGTGTTCTCGCGGATCTTGAGCAGAAGGTCCAGCTTTTCTGAGAAGAGTGAGTCGTAGTCTTCCAAATCGAAACCGAAAAGCGGGTACGCCTCAATTGATGAACCGCGTCCCGCCACGATTTCAGCGCGGCCGTGGGAGATCAGGTCCAAGGTGGCGAATTCCTGGAAAACTCGGACCGGATCGGCAGCGCTAAGGACCGTTACGGCACTGGAAAGCCGAATATTTTCCGTGCGCGTAGCTGCCGCTCCCAGAATGACGGCTGGAGCGGAATCCACGAACTCGCTACGGTGATGTTCGCCGATACCAAACACATCGAGCCCAACCTGGTCGGCAACCACAATCTCCTCCAGCAGGTTTTCCATGCGCTGGACGGGGCTGAGAGTGAGCCCCGTCGCCGGGTCGGAGATTACCGCTCCGAAGCTGTCAACGCCGATCTGCATCTCTTCCCTCCTGTGTTTTTAGGCTCCCTGTAACTCACGGCGCCGGCTTTTAGAATTTGAAGGAAAGAGTCGGAAACTTCTCCACGTCGAAAAAGTCGGCGCTCTTAAGATGTGCATCACGCTGTGCATCGCGTGTGTTGACTGAGGCAGCATCGAGCTAAGCC
>WNFA01004139.1_pt1 | contig 12102 bp, 13 predicted proteins | sample 5400481 | NCBI WGS metagenome assembly WNFA01 (sample SAMN13153340, study PRJNA577476) | soil metagenome | isolation source: 120 cm saprolite under Douglas fir tree site 2 hole 1 replicate 2 | place: USA:California | collected 2015-04-18
ATAGCATAAGCAGCATGAGATGTAAAGGGTGCGTGTTTGCGCTTTGCGCTTGATTTAGCCCTTCGCTTGTCTGGAGTTTAAAGCTTTTCCCATTCGGCTTTATCAATTCTGGCCTGCTTCAATAGCCTGACCAATAACGCCTCGCCGATATCACTACGATGAGGATTAGGTATCCTGATGGTAATTTTCTCTTTTTCCTTCACCATGTATTGGTGGTTTCCGCCAGGATATGGTCCCTCAAAGCCTAGTCGCCTCAAGTAAGAAATCAAGTCTTTGCGTTTAATAGGACCTACATGAGGCATCAGGCCACTTCTCCAACAGATAGTTCGATGCCATCAACAACAGGTAATGGAAAATGGCGAGAGACCCGCAATAAAATCCATCCCTCCAGTACTTCCACTAATTCATCGCGACATGCCTCGAGCGTATCCGCGTTAGCCCAGACTCCATCGAAACCGGCAATCTCCCCATAAAATGTGCTGTCATCGGGCAAAATCTCATATCTGGCTTTGCCCATAGCAGCTCGGATGTATTTCGTCAACATGGTAAGCCCCTCCTCCCTTTTTACTCTGATGATGGCGATGCAAGAATTCATCTGTCAGTATGTCCATGCAGCACATTCCCTTCGTTTCTAATTATATCCCATTGTAAAGCCTTGCGACAGACCCTTGTTCCCGCCCAAACGTTTACCGGCGTTCCCTAATCTCGCCACCCGCTGCTCCCCCATTGCCACCTCCTGACCCGGTCGCTGTCATCTCCCCTTGCAGGTGGCTCCTGCGCTGGCTGTATGCAAAGTAAGTGACCAGCCCGATCGCCAGCCAGACGATGAAGCGACCAATGGTGATCAGCTGTATCAAGCGCGCGAAATGTTGTACACTGAGCAACAAGAAATCCCTCTTACACCCATCCTTGCAAGACAGCTATGCAGGCGAAAGGACATCAAGAACCATGGATACCCGCGACGAAATCTACAAAGCATGTACCCGTTTTCTCAGCGGCCACTACCGGCAAACGCCACAACAGGTTCTGAGCGACCTTGCCGCCGGTGTCGATCCAGGCATGCTCGGCGATCGGTACGGCGAAGGCGAGATCATCAACCACTTTGAAGCTGAAGTCGCCGCTCTGCTGGGGAAAGAGGCCGCGGTATTCATGCCAAGCGGGACCATGTGCCAGCAAATCGCGCTGCGTATCTGGTGTGATCGCAGAAAAATATCCAACGTGGCCTTTCACCCCACCTGCCATCTTGAGATTCACGAACAACATGGCTATCAACGATTGCACAACCTTCAGAGCATATTGCTAGGTTCGCCATATCGCCTGTTCACCCTCGATGACCTGAAAAACGTCAAAGAGCCGCTGGGAGCCCTACTCATAGAACTGCCCCAACGTGAGATCGGTGGACAACTGTCGAGTTGGGAGGCCTTGACGGAGATAATCTCCTGGGCACGCGAACAGGGCATCCCCATGCACCTTGATGGCGCCCGCCTGTGGGAAAGCCAGCCCTTCTATAAGCGCTCGTACGCGGAGATCGCTGCCCTGTTCGACACCGTCTACGTCTCGTTTTACAAGATACTTGGCGGCATCGCTGGCGCTATCCTGGCAGGCCCGGCGGACGTGATTGCCGAATCGCGTGTCTGGCAGCGCCGTCATGGCGGCAACCTCGTTCAACTGTACCCCTATGTGCTCGCAGCTCAAAAAGGCCTTGCCGAACGCCTGCCGCGCATGGAAGCCTATCACGCGAAGGCAAAAGCAATCGCCTCCGTCCTATCCGCCTTTCCCCAGGTAGAGATCGTGCCGGATCCACCTCACACGAACATGATGCACGTATTCCTGCGCGGCGATGCTGGTAAACTGCAAGAAGCCTCTCTCGCTATCGCCCGCGAAACCGGCACCTGGCTCATTTCCTGGCTCGCTCCCACGCCCATCCCCGCCTATCAAAAATTCGAACTGACAGTCGGAGAAGCCACCCTTGACCTGCCAGATGAAGAAATTGGTAAGTTATTCCAACTGCTCTTCGAGAAAATCGAGTAGGGGCCGGTTATGAGCTTTAACAAACTAATCAGGGCATCCGTAGGGGCCGGTTCACCGCGCCCAGCGCCGATTTATCGGCCCTCGGCAGATGTTCCGCAATCCAGTTTAAAAAGGTAAAGTCCATTACCGCACCCCTGGTTGACGCCACCCATCGGTCTTGCTATATTACCTTCGTACCTGAGCGGTTACGTACGAACGGGAAATATTGCAAGCGAGGAAGAACATCATGCAAGCCCAGGACCCCATCATTGGCAAACGTATCGGTGGCTATCGCGTCACCACCTTCATCGCTCACGGCTCATATGGCCCTATCTACTACGCCGAACGCAGCTTCCCCATCGGCCGCAGCGTTGCCATCAAACTCCTGTACTCGCTGCGCCTGGACACCCAACCCCAGCGCGACCAGTTCCTGCAAGAAGTGCAGGCTCTCAAGGCACTTACACACCCGCACATCCTGCCCGTCCTCGACGCGGGCCTGTACAACAACATCCCCTACCTTGTCACCGGGTACGTTTCCAAAGCCTCCCTCCGCTATCGACTGTGGCAATTACCAGATCACATCTTGCCGGTACCAGAAGCCGTAAACATCCTCGCGCGCGTCGGACAGGCGCTCCACTATGCCCACCAACAAAACACTATTCATGGCAACCTCAAACCTGAAAATATCCTCTTCGATGCCGAAGGCGAAGTTTTGCTGGCCGACTTTGGCATTGCCACGCTCGCCGCCACTGCTGGTCCCCACCATCGCAATACTATCAGCACCGCGCCCTACATGGCCCCGGAGCAATTTGACGGCGTTCTAAGTAGCGCGAGCGACCAGTATGCCCTGGGCTGCATTGCCTACGAGGCCATGACAGGCCGCTTCCCTTTCATCGCTCCCGACGTCATGGCTATGAGCATGATGCACAAAACCACACAGCCCGTTCCTCCGATCCAGTTGAAGCCAGATCTCCCCGTACATATCGAGCAAGCCATCCTTAAAGCCATGGCAAAAAACTGGAACGCCCGGCACGCCGACGTCTCTACCTTCACGATGGCTCTGCGCTTGCCAACTGCCAGGGCGTCTCAAAATGCGAAAGTTCAATGGCTGGAAGAGGGCAATACCCTTCGCGCAGCGAAGCGTTACGAGGAAGCTCTTACAGCCTACGAGCGAGTTATTCAACTGAACCCTAATACAGCCAACGCTTATTATGGTAAAGGAAGTGCGCTACAAGAACTCAAGCGTTATGACGAGGCTCTTATGGCCTATGAGCGAGCTATCCGACTAAATCCTGACTATGCAAATACTTACATTGATAAAGGATTAGTTCTTGCCAAACTCAGTCGATATGATGCAGCCCTTGCAGCTTACGAACAAGCTATCCAGAGAGATCCCACTATACATCGCGCGCATCATTCCAAAGGTCAGGCTCTCAACAAACTTAAAAGCTATAAAGAGGCCCTCGTTGCCCTTAAGGAGGCTATTCGGCTGGACGCCACCTGTTCCACAGTGTACATAGACACAGGCATCGCGCTCCATGGCCTCAAGCGCTATGAGGAAGCTCTTACAAGCTACGAGCAAACCATCAAACTCAACCCTGATGATGCAGTTGCCTACATAAACAAAGGGGATGTGCTCTGCGCTATCAAGCGCTATGAGGAAGCCCTGACTGCTTGTGAGCGAGCTATCCAGCTAAACCCCAATCATCCTGTTGCCCATAACAACAGGGGAGAGGCGCTTCACGGCCTTAAGCGCTACGAGGAAGCGCTTGTTGCTTATGCGCGAGCCATCCAACTCGACCCTCTAGATGCTTTTCCATATGAGGGCAGAGGCGAGGTATTATATGATCTCAAGCGTTATGAAGAAGCTCTCGCTGCCTTTGAGCATGCCAATGATCTCGACTTGGAATTTGCTACTGCTTACATCAATAAAGGAAAAGTCCTCCGCGTTCTCCAACGCTACGAGGAGGCCCTTGCTGCTTACGAACGAGCCATCCAGCTCGACCCGGATAATGCCGAGGCATATAACGGCAAAGGGAACGTTCTTGGTAAACTCGAACGCTATCAAGATGCCCTGACAGCCTACGAACTGGCTACCATTCATGCACCAAAAAATCCTGTGAGCTACGTCAACCTGGGCGACACACTCTTTGACCTCAAACGTTACAATGCATCTCTCACTGCCTACGAAGATGCTCTCCGGCTTGACCCCAACCTCTCCGACGCCCATCATGGCAAGGGCAACGCCCTGGAACAGCTTGGAAGGCTAGAAGAAGCGCAGCAAGCCTATGAGAGGGCTGTGGCGCTCGGATACGGTGACTAGATGATCCTCCAGCATGCTGATGGCAGCGAAACTATTTCAGCTTACTCCCGATTATGAATTTTCCTTGCAGTGTTCTACGTGAGCCAGGACACCGTCTGTCACATGAAACTTCACAACGTACTAATCCTTGACAAATGAGAACCCGCTCACATAGAGTAAAATGGTACACAGAGGAATCACAAAGGGGAGTTACCATGAGCATACACGATAATTCAGTCCAACCAGCAAAGAGCAAAGTCCAGGTGGGCGACGCTGCGCCCGATTTCACTCTTCCCATCCAATCGGGCGCGCCGGTGAGCCTGAAAGACTTCATCGGCAAGACAGCCATCGTGCTCTACTTCTACCCAAAGGACAACACCTCCGGCTGCACCGCTGAAGCATGCGCCTTCCGCGATAGCTACGAGGTCTTCAAAGATGCCGGAGCGGAAGTGATCGGCATTAGCTCCGATTCAGCAGAGTCACATCAACAGTTTGCTTCTCGACATCATCTTCCCTTTATCCTGTTGAGTGATACCAAAGGTGCAGTCAGAAAGCGCTACGGCGTCTCCGCGACCTTTGGACTGCTGCCAGGCCGCGTGACCTACATCATCGACAAACAGGGCATCGTCCGCCACATCTTCTCTGCACAATTTGCCGCGGAAAAGCATGTCACCGAGGCGCTCAGGGTTCTGCAAACATTGCAAAACGCTTCAACAACGTAAAAGTCAACGCTCCTCAACGCTTTCAATCAGTTCTGAGGCATCGACTCCTAATACGCGAGCCAGCCGGTCCAGTGTTTCCGTCGTTACAATGCTATACGGATAGCGGTAGATTTTTTGGACATTCTTAATCGTCATGCCGGAACGTAGCGATAGCTGGCGCTGGCTGATCTTCTTTTGTTCTGCTATTTCCTTCACCTTCAGACGAACTGGCATACCTGCTCTTTCTCACGCAAGATATCCCACAGCATAACAATATGGGGTCTCAGAGACTAGTGTTCCTGTGGTATAATGGTCTCCTGAACACATGGTTCTATAGAACCACTATCGACAGGAGAAGGAACATGAGTGAGCGGATGAAAACGCTGTACCTATGGCTCTTGGAGTGCAAGGATGTGAGGATGCCCTGGTTAACAAGACTTTTTACGTTTTATGCAGAGTCACAAGAAGAAGCAGAACGTTTGGTTGACTCTACGTTAACGTTACAGCCACATCTAGTTTTCGTCTCATTACTAGAACGGCCAGATGGATTTATTTTTTTCCGAGACGTTCGGCCTGGACAAATTGAGGTAGGGGTAAAGACGTGAAGAAAACTTCAAGCAATCATAAATGTTGTATAATATGGGTGTCTCCACTCCGGAGACGCAGCGGCGGGTAATGTTAGCCCGTCGCATTGTTGTTGTTAATGGAAGAATTTAGTGTATCAGGCAGGTATGGAAATAAGACCTACAATTGACATCCTCCCCATGGGTAAACCCAGGGGATTCCCACCCTCGCGGGTGAGGTTTCCTGCTTCGTTGGAGGTTGCCGCCCGAACACCGAGTGGTTCGTTTGGTCTTACACCGCCTCCACAGGCATTGGCTTTCCGCAAGCCCTGCGGTAGCTTCTCGAGTCTCTTGAGTTCATCAGGAACGTGGTTCTTGTTCCTGGTACAGAAGAAAGAGAGAGGGTACATCAGTCAGCATGGTAGCATTTTTACCCACCGTCCTTCACGGTGGAACCCGCCGAAACGCTCTTCAGTTCTTAACGTACTAGAACAAGTATACTACAAGGAGCATAACATGTCAAGTAAAGCGGCGCGGCAAGGAGGTTCTCTGCCAAGGGCCTCGCAGCTTGTATCCCCGCGCATGAATGCGGGGGTTTTACGCCACGATCTGGATAACATCAAGATGATTGTAATAGATATTGATGGTACGCTGCTCGATCCCGAAGGCAAGATTACAGAGCGTACACGGGCGGCGGTGCAGGCGGCGCGGCAGGAGGGTATAGTGGTGACGCTGGCGACGGCGCGGCGCTACTGCAATACCGTGCAGATTGCCAGAGAGTTGGAGCTGGAATGTTCGCTGATCGTGAGCGACGGGGCGATGATTGCGGGGTATCCCCAGGCTGCGGTCCTGCAAACGCACCCGATGCAAAGCCAGGTGGCGCAGCAGGCGGTAGAACTGTTCGTGCGGAACGGCTTGCAGCCGGTGGTTCATCCCGATACTGGCCTGCAGGAAGAGATATGGACAGGTCCCAAAAATGGCGATAATCTCTGGCTGGAGATGTACTTCGGCGTCTATGCCGAACAGGTACGGCGCATGCCCTATGAAACGCTGTGCGCGGGACACGCCGATCCGCTGCGCGTTGTGACGTTCGACACGGAAGAGGCTATCGCGGCGGTGATCCCAGGAGTTACCGCGCTCGATTGTTCCTGGAATACCATCAAACGAGGCACGTATGGCTGCGCGGAGATCACGGTGATGGACCCGCATTGCTCAAAGGCGAGCGGCGTGATGGCGCTTGCACGACAGCTGGATATTCCCCTGCAGGAGATCATGGCCCTGGGGGATAATAACAACGATATCCCCATGCTGCAAGCGGTGGGCTGGGGCGTGGCGATGGGGCAGGCGCCGGCCGCTGTAAAGGCGGTGGCGCAAGCAGTCACGGCGAGCAACGCCGAAGATGGAGCCGCACGGGCGATTGAGACCTACGCGCTGCGCTGCGCCGCCACTAGCACTTCGAATTTGCGCAGGCGAGCAACCTGCCTGTGATTTGGCGCGGCCTGCCAGCGTTTTTCCTGCACCAGCTCCAGGGCATCACGAGCGTTCATGCCGCCATAGACGAGTGCGGCACAGGTGAGCAAGACACTACGCCCGACGCCATGCTCGCAGTGAATCAGTACGCGGCCGCCTCGTTGGATGTGTTCATGGGCCCAGCGGGCGCCTTCCATCATTTGCTCTGTAGTGAATGGCTGTGTGTCGGCAGCAGGTATGTGCAGTAACTCGATGTGCTCCCGCGCCATGGCCTGGGGATCATCGGCATATTCAGAGCGGGTATCTATTACGTGTGTGATGCCAGCGCGGGCCAGGGCTTTGATATCCTCCGGGCGCACACGCCCACCAACGGCGAGATTATCCGTCACCCACGACATATTTAAGTGGTCGGGCAAGGGAATGTGCAGGGTAAGCGCGACGTGCTCAGACGCGGAGTCCTCCGGGAAGAGGCGCGCGGCTATGCGCGTCCAGCCACGATAGAGCAGGCGGACGATGCCCGTAAAGAACCAGTGCGGACCTGAAAATTTCACCCTGGGGGGTGCTAACACAGGGGCGCTGGGAGTATCAACGGGAGGCGGAGTGATGGTCGGGTCAGACGACATGACAGGGTTTATTCCTTTTTATTTTTCGGATATACATGTTTCATATTTTATTATAATGCTACCAGTGGAGGTAGAGCCGGGTCGCTATCTTCGCGGCCGTTGTTATGTAGTTTGTCGCGCTGCATGACGCGTTTTAATGCGTCGATAGCACACTCTATCATACTATCATCGGGTTCGCGCGTCGTCAAACCCTGCAATGCGAGTCCAGGGGCGAACAGCCAGCGCACGATACGATAACGATAGTTCGCGGCGCCCAGGCGCATCAGTTCGTAGGCAATAGAGGCAACGATAGGTACCAGCACTACGCGCGAGATGATCTTCAGCAGCAGTGATGGCGAACCAACCAGCGCAAAGACGAAGATCGAGATGACGACTACCAGCAGCAGGAAACCTGTGCCGCAGCGGGTGTGTACGCGCGAGGCACGACGGACATGCGGGATATCCAATGGGTCACCCTGTTCCATGGCGTTGATGGCCTTGTGTTCAGCGCCGTGATAACCGAAGACGCGCTGGATATCAGGGACACGCCCGATGAGGTAGAGATAGCCAATGAGAAATCCCAGGCGGATGAGGCCCTCCAGGACCAGGCTGATCCAGCCCTGGCCGACCTGGTTATGCAGCAGGCCGACGATGAACAGCGGCCCGAGGAAGAAGACTGCCACGGCAAAGCTCAATGAGACCAACAGGGTGAGTACCAGCGCAACCCCGCCTATACGCGGAGGTTCCTGGGGTTCTTCAGGTAATGAGGCCGACCCTCCACCTGGCGTACCGGGTTGAACAGGAGGAGCGGGAGGAGCATCGGGGTCGATGGCTCTGGTGGCGACGTTCGCGGAGAAGGTCATCAGGCGGGTGCCCAGCACCAGCATCTCCCATAGAAGCAGCATTCCACGCAGGAATGGCAAGCGAAAAAGCGGGTTGTGGAAGAGACGAGGGTTCAGCGCTTCTTCATAGAGATATATGCTGTTGTCGGGTCGCCGGATGGCGACGGCAGCCGAGGTATGCCCGCGCATCATCACGCCCTCCACAACCGCCTGTCCTCCGTAATAGAATTTTGCCACTTTGTGTTCCTTTCAGCTCTCGTACCTATTGAACTCTCCTCATGTCGCCAGCGACGAGCGAGAAAGAGGGGATTTAGTGGGGACACCCCACGCCCCGCCAGGGGCGGCAGCCCCTGGACCCCGCTGAATCGTATCAATTCTCCCTGGTATGGAATTTGGGGACCTCCACCAGGGGCGGCAGCCCCTGGACCCCGCTGAATCGGGCCTCTACGACTTAGGGTCGCGGTTTGTATCACGTATTTGAAAGCGTAAATGTGTCAGGCGATGCCTTACGGGCCGCAGTGTAGTGAGGCGCGGTAATCTACGGCGCAATGCACGTATGCGTACGGCTGAACGCAGGCGGCCGGACATCGAGCGGCTGCGGTTACGCGCTCGTGCAGTCTGCCAGATGCCAGGCTTGTCGGGAGGAGGCAGGTAGCCAAGAATGTGGGCCGAGATGTCAAAAGACGCACTGGGTCGGCTGATACGCTTTGCATTTTCCAGTTGCCAGCGCAGCACCTGCGACCCGGGCTTTACCAACCGGCGCAGGGCAGCGGCTAATTCAAGCGAGTTACGCGCTATTACGCCTACCCCGTTACTCACTACGAAATCGACATTGCCCTCTTCCTGTCCCGGTACATAGCCACTCAGAATGATGGGGAGGTTACACGCCAGCGCCTCACAGATGGTACCCGGCCCCGCCTTGGTAATGATGACGTCTGCGGCATGCATCAGTTCCGGCATGTTCTGCACGAAGCCATACACCTTCGCCGGGACGCGCAAGTGCGAGCGCGTGCGCTGAAGGTGGACATAGAGGCGCTTGTTGCGACCGGTAACGATGAGCAATTGAACGGGCAAACGTGCCTGCGAGATGGTGCGAACGGCGGATGGCAAACCACCGGCGCCATCGCCACCACCTACGAGCAAGACCACTGGCAGCCCCGGCTCCAACTCGAACTTGCGGCGCAATTCTTCTTTAGTGCCTACCGGCAGCGTGAATTTTGGGTCGATTGGCATACCAAGCACATGTACGCGCTCAGGTTCCAGGCCGCGTTTGAGGGACAGTTGTCTGGCCTGTTCAGTTGGCACTACATAGCTGGTAGCGCCTGGTGCAAACCAGGAAGAATGGGCACTTACCAGGTCGGTAACAACCGTGAGGAAGGGAATAGGCAGATTGAGATCTCGCAGCGCCTCGATGGTCACGTGGTTGAGCATAGGATGAATTGAGACGATGACATCCGGCTGGACGGTGGTGATCAACCGCAGCAGCCCATTATGAATGAGTGGGGTGGCAACGGTTGTTACTGCCGAGAACCGCTTCGGCTGATTGCTCAAGTGGAAAAAACGCCCATAGAGTTTGGGGTTATAACGGATAGTCGGCCCGTAGAGCTTGACGGCCTCGCGCAGCGGAAAACGGCTGTAGTCTTCAAATACGTCGACGATTTCAATGCGGTAGGTATCTGGCTCTTGCAGCTTCGACACCTCCTGCCCTTCGGCAAGGCGAGCCTGGCACTCATCGTGCTCGTGTTGAGAGATCAGCGTTATGGCGTTACGAATAGCGTTGGCTGCGCTGCGATGCCCAGCCCCGGTGTCAGCGATGAGGAACAGTATAGTGCGTTGAGACACACCAGATCACTTCCCTTCGTGGGCATGAATTATAGATATACAAACAGGGATAAAGGCTGTTTCTGATATCCTTTATCCCCATTTTGCTCTATCCTATTTTTCTTCCTCGAGGTTGAAGCGTCTGCGGAAGCGCTCCACGCGGCCAGCGGTATCAAGGATACGCTGCTGCCCAGTAAAGAACGGGTGGCATTTTGAACACACGTCCACCTTCATCACTGGCTTGACGCTAAGTGTTTTAAAACTGTTTCCACAGGCACAGCTCACTGTGGACTCGATATAGGTTGGATGGATGCCTTTTTTCATGGTTGCTCCGATATGATATTTTACAGCAGCTTTGCATACCTACTCAGGTATCTTTCTTGTGCCGCCTGCGGCGGCAAGGAAAAAGGGGGGAGCGAGGACACCTCGCGCTCCGGCCAGGGGACTGCGTCCCCCGGCACCCCCTGCTGGGTAGCCACGGCTCTGCTTTCCTGATCCTACAATACTGAAGGTCCTGGCACGTGCAAAGTTGCTCTTCCTCAGGTGAGTACACTTGACTTGTCATTAACCTGCGAGCATGATTGTACACGTCTGGCGTCTTTACGTCAAGATGCCCCGGTCCTCGACCTGTTGAGTTAAGAGTGGGAAAAGGGAAATGTGGGACGCCTCCGGTCCGCTCCATCCTCGCCTCTATAGGACTCTGCCGTTTGCCTGGTACCCTTCTATCTACCATATTACAACACCAAACAGGGTCGTTTTATGCCCGGGGTTTTCATTGGGTTGACAGAAACACGACCAGGATAAAGCATGCCCCTACGAACCCTGTAGGGCCTCGACCCATTCCCGAGCATTGCCAGTAATTGACCAGCGCGAGCTGGTACCAAGGTTGGTGGAGATAGTCGTTTCATATCCCAGCATGATTACGTATTCTTCCCCGGCATAGGCAACGCTAAAGGCCTGGCACTCTAGTTGCCCGATATAGAAGGGGTCCACTTGCCTGACCTGGCCCAGGTCCTTAAGGGGCGCGTGGAAAAAGACTCGTTTCTTGCCGCGATTCTCGGTGCAGAGCACTTCGTGTTCAAATAGGTAGAGTCGTCCGCGTGCCATGACTTCACCTTGTTTACTGATCAATGTTACCAGGGTGAAGCCGCTGGGCTGGCGTACCTGCACGTGTCCGGCTATTGACTGCTCGAGCAGCGCGCGCTGCTGCGGCTTCAGGCCTTCCAGGTGCAGGCGGATATAGCGCGTGTCGCTAAAGAGATGTCCCAATCCTTCTCTACCCCTGCTCAGGCGCAGGTATTCTTCCCCTTCATCGACGGCGATGCGTACTTCCGACCAGGGCATCTGCTGCAGTTCTTCCCAGGGAAACTGCACACGCACCCCGTCAGGGTCGATCTCTACCCCTGCATGTATGTAGGCGTACTGAACGAAGAGCATTGGCAGCAAGACAACCAGCCCGGCGAGGGCGAGGATATAGGCAAGGAAGGTAAGTACGCCAAGGTTTAAGCCGGGCAGCAGCGCCAGCGAACCAAATACTAGCAGCATGAGAGCAGCGATGATGGTGATGGACGAGACAAGGCGGCCGTGCAAGGCGAAACGATAGCGCGTGGTGGCACTGGCGTTCATCATGAGACTCTCCCGCATATGATACACTACCTGTTAGAGAACGCAAACGTTTCGCTGAAGTGTAACACATTGAGGTTTTTTCTGCATCATGATTGAACGATATTCCCTACCGGAGATGGCAGCCATCTGGTCTGCAAGCCATAAGGCCGATACCTGGCTGCAGGT
>WNFA01004140.1_pt1 | contig 12102 bp, 7 predicted proteins | sample 5400481 | NCBI WGS metagenome assembly WNFA01 (sample SAMN13153340, study PRJNA577476) | soil metagenome | isolation source: 120 cm saprolite under Douglas fir tree site 2 hole 1 replicate 2 | place: USA:California | collected 2015-04-18
TCCAGGCATCCACGGCGGGGTCAAGATCAAATTCCTTTACCATTAGTTTATTATAATGTGCGCTGGAACGCCAGTGTATACGGGTCAAGGCATCGCCGACGATATAATCGCGAATGGTGGTAGCGTTGGTCGTCGCATGCAGCGCCCGCCGCGATCTACGCCCGCGCCCTGGCAATCCGCCTGTGAAGAGCGCAAAATTACTAATTGGCAACACGTGTGGCCTGGGTGCCACAATGGGCACCCAGATCGGCTGGAAGTCAAGCCTGGTTTGACCTCATTCCACTCCTGGAAAGTGCGAACGGGAATCTGCTTTTTCAGCAGCGTTCCTGATCTGTTTCGTCGAGATTCTTGCACGAAAAGTATCGTCCAGCTATCTCTTACCCCCTACTTTGCACTTCATGACAGCTTACGTGATATGGGGCCTAACAGGCCGTAGAGGATTTTTTCATTTTAGGCTGTCACTGTAAAGTGGAAAGTCCAGGTGACCTGGGTATGGCTTCCTGTTTTTCCGAATATATCTAAATTGAACTGTAGTGTCCAGGAACCTGGCTTGTCCAGGAGTGACAAATCGATGGCCTGTCCACCGTTTTCGCGAGTAATTGACCCTTGTATTTCCTGGTTCTGGCCATTTATGGTAATTGAGCTGATAACTGTATCATTCGCATTGGACTGCGGCGATTCCTTGAAGTAGAACAGCGTCTTGCTCCCGGTCAGCACAAGATGATCCAGCGTGAGCGAAATGCCATGGCTGGTTTGAGTCTCATGCACCGCAACAACTTTGCGAGCCGTGTGGAACGGGATGGTGAATTTGAGCGGCGCTGGATTTCCGGTAAACCCGTTAGTAATGGGCCAGTATCACGGAAGCTGTCATGAAGCGCAAAGGAGAGAGATTCACCCACTTTCATGCGATTTTTCCGGTAGTAGCCATGAAAAAGTGTACCTGTATTTCCTGTTTCGCCTGTTTCTCTCGGTTGCCACAGACACTTTCTGCCACTGCCTTGCTCAGAATAGGCACAGAAATAGCGTCAGAAGGCTCTTTCTTCCATCTCGAACCTGAAAAAACCGCTCCTGTGCGCTTCACGACAGCTGACGTGATACTGGGCCTTCATCGCCATACTCTTTGGAGTAGCCGCTGAAACACTCTCTTCCAAGGCCGCCGCTTGCTTGTCATTCTGGAACAACTTTTTGCAACACACCCGTGACACCTATGCCACTGTGATACGAAAATCGCTCACTTGCAGAATAATACCACTCACCACCAGTTTGATAGGGCCGTTGGAGAGGATGCTTGTCTGATTGCTGGCTGATCGGCCGGATATCTGACCATCAATAGAAAAGTTCACCAGGTTCTCTTGCGTTTCAACGCGAAAGGCATGCCACTGGGAGCCGAACTCCTGATCATGTGCAGTGCCCGGGTTGCTGGGGTCGATTGGTTCAGTATAGACTTCAACTTGTGGGTGGACTGAAAGCGGATGTGGGCCGACGCCTGGAATCTGGATGACTACTGCGTTATACCCGTCTCTGCCTGGCGCGGCGTCCGCCGAGATCAAAAAGCTTCCAAAAGCGGCATTGTTCGATGGCACCTTCACGATTCGTGCCCGAAACTCAATGGCATAGTTGGTCACTGCAGGTCTGTATGGGACTGTCAGCGTACTGGTATCGCTCTCGTCGGACTGTAATATGCCGTTGATCACTTTCCATCCTGCTGTTGCCTGCCAGCCCGTGAGCCCATGAGACCAATCCGCCTCGAAAAGCATTGTTCCTTTCGGAGGTCGAGCAGGTGTTGGAGGGGCATGTTTGGAGATGGGAGTGGGACCGGTGTTGGTGCCGATGCCACAGGCAGCAAGCAAGTTCAGCATCAAGAACATAGCTAGTATGCACATAAAAATCCGTGACCGATTCCTCCTCATGATGTACTCATCCTCCTTGGGAAAGAGATACTGTCGTCCTTGCTGTTGTCAACTCGGCAGCATCCGTCCAAACAACATTCCTTCAAAGGCAAAGGGCTCCGACCGCAGACCGTCAACATAGTGTGGCCACGCCTCCTGAGGTAAACTCCCACCATGCATGGGATGAATCAACTGGGGATTCAGCTTCTCCAGTCGCTTCACCACTTGTAATACTGGGTCTGCCGCGGCAAAGATGCCGGTTTCGCGATACCACTGGCACATCTGCTTGCTCAGATTTTCCTGGACCATGGCTGGTTGGTCACCCGGCTGAAGAAACAAATCCGCAGGAAACAGGCTGCTTGTTGTTTCGTCCACGACCATCAGCGAGTCCCAATGGTGAACGTGTGGCGTTTCCCAGAAACGCAGTCGATGTGACCCAAGATCGAGTACATCCCCGTCTTGGACGCCCTGGATGGGACCGGCATAGTCCCATTTCCCCAAGTTGATTGCCGCACCCACCAGGCTACAGACCAGCACTGCTTGCCGCGCTTCTGCGACGAAGCGACCCATGCCACCGCATTCGTCGGCCTCGAAGTGCGGGACGATGATGTAGTCGAGACGCGCCGGATCGAGGAGCTGGGCCACGGCCTGGCGCACGGCCTCATAGAGAGGATAGGGTCCTGTGTGGATGAGGGTAGGATGCTGGTCCCCAATGAGAAATTGATTGAAACTCATGTCTGAAGCTGGTGCGAAAGAAGCAATGCGATAGATTCCTTGGGCTACCTGATCGATGTGTGCCACTGGAAATCCTCCTTTCCGTTGTCAGCCACATTCATAAGGCATAGTATAACAACCCCCTCACCTGGCTTTCCAGGGAAACGTCGACGAAAAGCGAGGGATCTGTGAGGAGGGTGCGGGGAATCTGCGCGGAAACCACCTGACTCTCTAGGCTTGTCGCCTTGCAGGAGCGAGGCGTTGTTCTGCCTCAGAGACAGGGAGAAGATCTGCTCCTGCTCATCGGCCTCGTGATATTCACGGTGTTCTGGGCGTATATCTGTTACACGTGCCAGAGTAATACCGTATGACTTGGAGCTTGCTATGATCCTGGTTCGATCATCTCCTCCCCCAAAACATCCGAGATAGCCTATGGACGCGATCCAATTCGGTCGCTGGCTGAGCAACCGTCGCCGTCGCTGCGGCTGGAGTAGCCAGCGCGCTCTCGCAGAAGCGACGCAACAGGACCCTTTCTTCAGTGCGTGCGACATCTCGGAAAAGTTTCTCGCTCGCCTGGAAGCCGGGCACCTGGTCCATCCCTTCCGCGGGGCCGTACGCCAGCGCGTGCTGGCCCTGGCGGCCCTGGTCTGCACCACGCCACGCGAAGTCCAAACCTACCTGCGCGCTGCTGAATTGACGGCACTGGGTGCTGAGGAAGCCGCGTATGTGCAGCGCTTGCATGCCTCTTTGCAGGCTCAGCGTGCAGACCCTGTCATGCTCTTGCCTCCTCGCCCCACCAGGCTTGTTGGTCGGGTAGAGTTGGTGGATGACCTCCTGCGCCATCTTGCTACGGGAAACTCAGGCCTCTATGCAGTCACCGGGATGCCAGGCGTGGGCAAGAGCGCGCTGGCCTTTGAAGTCATGCACCGGGTGCTGGCCGATGACCGACAGCGCCGACGCCTCTTTCCTCACGGGGTTGCCATCTTCACCTGCACGGGTCGTCGAGACACACAGGGGCTGGTGGCACTGCTGCATGAAATCGCAGAGGCATTTCCCGCTGCCATGAAGCTTGCTTCCAGGGCTGCACACTCCGGGATCGCCTTGACTTCCTCAAACGAAAGCCACGCCTGGCCAGGAGCGCGTGAGACAGACCTGGCCGACGCTCTTGCTCGTACTCGTCTCGCTCTCGCAGGGAAACGTACCCTGCTGCTGCTGGATGACGTGGATGCCCAGTTTCCGCTGCGCCTGCTACGGGACGCCTTGCTGGTCGGCGGTGCAGAGAGCGCTATAGAGAAGAAGGAGAGTCAGCATGGAACAGGCCGCATGGGAGACGCTGCCTGTAAGGTGCTCATCACGAGTCGCTATGTGCCGGCACCAGCCTTGCTGGCCCACCATCTCTCCGTTGAGGCGCTCGAGCCAGAACCTGCCCTGGACCTGTTTACCGCACTGCGTGGCCGCCCGCTCTCTGAGGAGCAACGAGCAGACGCGGAGCGGATCTGTGCGGCAGTGGGCTATCTGCCGTTGGCCATCGAAGCGGCAGCGAGCGCGGTCACCACCGAAGGGATCCCTCTCTCCTTGCTGGCTGCCTGCCTGGTCGAAAACCCGCTCGACCGCGCACTGGACGGGGAGCGCGAGGTCAGTTCTCGACTGGCACAGGCGCTGGACGCCCTGGATCCGGAGTTGCAGCAGCGCTTCGTGTTACTTTCCACGCTCGGTCCCCGTTCTTTCGGACTGGATGGCGTCGCTGCGCTCTACACGCCACCTGCCCAGAGAGCAGGAAAGGCCGCATCCAATGGTACGGACCATGGGGATGTTGTGCCTGAACAGAGAGGAAATTCCCCGGTGAGTGGCGAGGACCACAGCCCGGTCGACCTCCCGCTGTCGCACCTCGCACGCACCGCTGACGACCTGGGCCACCTGGTGCGCCATTCAGTGGTCGAGCTGGTGGCGGGCGAGGCACCCGTGGAGTCTGGCACCCTTCCTCGCCGTCTCTCTGAGGCCAGTGCTCGCTATCGACTGCACCCACTGCTCTATGCTCATGCGTTGGAGCGCTTAGTGCAACTGGAGCCAGAAACCGTGCGCGCAGCGCGGCACAATATGCATGCCTATGCCCTGGCCTACCTGGAGCGCTACCAGGGAGAGGTCATTCACCTGGAACGCGAGCGAGGGTTCTTGCTGGCTGCCCTGGCAGAGCTGTGGCAGCAGCAGCAGTATGCCCTGGTGGTCCGGTGTGTGGCGGGCCTGCTGCCGCTGGCGAGTCACCTGGGGAGCTCCCAGGACAGAGAGCGCGTGCTCCGGTGGGGGATACACGCCAGCCAACAGGTGCGCGACCAGTCTCACCTGGCTCATTTCCTCTATGACCTGGGGCTGTTGCGCGTGTGTCGCGCCCAGTTTGCCGCTGCCCGGCGGGTGTTAGCAGAGAGCCTGGCGCTGGCCGAAGCGCTTCAGCAGCCTGCGCACCCACGTCTCTGGCGACCGCTCGTCACGCTGGCCTATATGGCCTACCTCGATGGTGAAGATGATGCCGTACGGCGTTTCACCGGGATCCTGCTGCAACGGATGCAGCAGGCGGATGAGCCGTTCTCGAACAGTTACGGGTTCTTGATGCACGGGACCTATGCGCGGCTGCTGGGCGACAGGGAGGTGGCCTACCAGGACCTCAGCGCCAGTCTCCACCTGCTTACCCGCTCTCATCCTGCTCGCGTGGCTCCACGTGAGCAAGACCTTGTCATGGCGCAAATGGAACTGGCACGTGTGCAGCAAGACTATGCCGGCTCGTACAAGCACATGGAGGCCATCGTCGCGCTGGCCAAAGAAAGGTTTCAATACTGTACGATAGCCGATATGCTGCTGGATCAGGCAGAGTTTGCCTCCCAGCAAGGAGTGCTTGCTGATGCGCACAGGCTGGCACAGCGCGCGCTGGCAGTGTCGGACCAGGAGGAGATGCCGCATTTCCAGGCGCGTGCCACAAAACTGCTGCACCAGCTCTCCCGGTGACCTCCTCCTGCGGGTCTGATCCTTCACCTGCGGCCAGAACAGCTGAGGTCCTGTGAACGCAGCGTTCACAGTACTCCTGATCCCCCGCGTGGGAACGGTAGGTCTTTCCTCTCCTTCGTCCAGCTCAGCGTCATCCAGCTGGACTGTGTCATCCACCGACACATCCTCATGCTGCTTGGGTGCGCGGGGCCGTCGAGACCTGTCGCTTCCGCGCATGTTCCCCGCCTTTTGAGCGCATGTCCTGCACGCTTTCCTTCTCTCTCCCCGTCGGCTAAAGAGGGGAGATGCTATGCTCCTGACGGAGGGGATCTACGTGAAGCAAACGGTCTGGTGAGCGGAGGAATAGCCATCACGAGCAGCGCAAGCAGTGGCCTCCCTGTTGGGCGCTAGTCGTAGAAAGCAGCTGCACCTCCTACCAGCAGAACGGTCTGGATCAATTCCAGCACCAGCACAGAGATAACTTTGGCAATAATGAGCCCGCTGTAGAGCAGAATCATGGTAGTTTTTCATAGACGAAGGAGAAATCACCTATGCGATCTCGCAAGCAATTCACCGTAACGCTCTTGCCAACGCTCCTGTGCCTGGTGGCGATGCTGCTTGCTGCTTGCGGCAGCTCCAGCACCGGGCCTGGCACGGGCGGCAACGGGCCAGCCTCCCGTGACAAGCAGGTGTTACGTTGGCCCATCGGAGCTACCGACTTTGGCACCTTCGATCCGGCCCTGGTCCAACTCGCCGTCGATGCACAAAGCCTGCAGACGGTCTTTACCGGCCTGGTCGAGTTTGACTCCAAACTGAATATACGCGACCAGTTGGCCCAGTCCCACGACGTCAGTGCCGACGGCCTCACCTACACCTTCCATCTGCGGCCCAACCTCAAGTTCAGTGATGGCACGCCGCTGACCTCCCAGGACGTCGTCTACACCATCAACCGTGCCCTGCTGCCGACGACCAGGTCGCAGGTGACCTACTACCTCAACCTGATCAAGGACTTCGACAAGCTCACCACCGGCAAAATCCCGACGCTCATCGGTGACAGCCTGCTGGCTCCTGATCCCAGCACGGTCAAGATCATCATCAGCACCAACGCGGCGTACTTCCTGGCCGCTTTGACCTACCCCAACAGCTATGTTGTCGAGAAGAGCCTGATCGACAAGTATGGCGCCACCTGGACCGATCACCTGGATCAGGGGGGTGGGGATGGTCCCTTCAAGGTGCAGAGCTATAACCATACTAAGGGCATGATCCTGGTGCCCAATACCAACTACTATGGTCCCATCCCCAGGATCCAGAAGCTCGAGTTCTTGATCTCTGGCGACCAGGACACCACCTACAACGCCTATCTGTCACGCCAGTACGATACGACCGGAGTAATAGGTGTTCCACCGGCGCACCTGGTCGATGCCAGGACTCGTCCGGATTTCCTGGAGTATTATAGTCTGAGGATCAGGTACGTGACGATGAACTACCTGGTGAAGCCGTTCGACAACATCCATATTCGCCAGGCCTTCGCCCTGGCCGTCGACAAGGACCTGCTGGCAAAAACGGTGTTTCGAAACGCGTTCGCCCCCACCAACCACGTCATCCCGCAAGGCATGCCCGGCTACGATGCGAATCTGAAAGGTCCCGCTGGCGTGAGCAGTGTGTCAGGGGAGAAGACGATGGCCAAGCAACTGTTCCAGCAAGGCATGCAGGAGGAGCACCTGACCAGCTTCCCCTCGGTCACCTTCTCCTACTACACCGACACCAAGTCGATCGTGGATGCCACCCAGGCCATCATCCAGATGTGGCAGACCGTACTGGGCGTCACCGTCAAGAGTGAAGGTTTTACCTTCGACAAGCTGATCACCCTGCAGAATGCCACCGTGGGCAATCCCAAGGGCCTGCAAATCTGGATCTCGGGCTGGTTGGCCGACTATCCTGATCCGCAGGACTGGCTCTCCACCTTCTTCCAGAAGGGGTCGGGCTACAACCAGATGAACTATGGCCAGAACAACTCAAGCGACGCGGCCAAGCAACTGCAGGTGCAGCAGATGTTGGCACAGGCAGACGTGAACCATGACCAGACCGCGCGCCTGCAGCAGTACAACCAGGCGGAGGAGCAAATCATCGATGACGTGGGCTGGTTACCCATCTACCAGGGCAAGATTCAAGCCCTGCAGAGCAAAAAATTGGTGGGCATCGTGAACAACGCGTTACAAATCGTCCCACCGGATGACTGGGGCAACATTTACTTCACGCAGTAGTCTGTCATCTAGATGCAGAAGAGCCTGTCGAGGTTCTTCTGGAGGCAGAGCAAGCGCGGGACAGTGGTCGCTTGATCGCTGTCCTTCGCGCGCATATGCAACGTGTGACAAGATAACCACGCGACCTTGAACGAGAGAGCGAGGAGCACACCATGGTCCAATTTATCGCCAAAAGACTGATCGGTCTGCTCTTTGTGCTGGTCGGTGTCACCTTCATTACCTTCATTATGGGGTATCTCGCTCCCGGTGACCCGATCCGCAATATGATGGGCGACCACTTTGATTTGCAGACCTGGCTGCAACTGAGGCATGCCTACGGGCTTGACCTCCCCTGGTATCAGCAGTACTACCACTTTTTAGTGCACCTCGTCAGGCTGGATTTCGGCATCTCCTTCCATTATCAAAACCGTCCTGTCTGGGATATTCTCAAAGACGGCGTGCCAATTTCATCTGAGCTTGGCTTCTGGGGACTCTTTGTAACCCTGGCGCTAGGTATACCCGTGGGTATCTTTTCCGCACTCAAAGCCAACACCTGGCTCGATACCACCAACATGGGGGTAGCCTTGATCATTTATGCCCTGCCTCCCTTCGTCATCGCCGTGTTAGCACAAGTGCTGATTGTGGCCCTGGATAAGGCGACCGGTGGCAGTTGGCCCTCCTCCTCCTGGGGGAACCCCTGGCAATACTCCTGGGATGACCTGCAGCTGAAAATCGTGCCCATCCTGGTCTACGGCGCAGCCGGCTATGCCTACTTCGCTCGTCTCGCCCGGACTACCATGTTGGAGGTGTTACGCCAGGATTATGTCCGCACCGCACGCGCCAAGGGGATGCACGAACGCGTGGTCGTCTACCGTCATGCCTTGCGCAACGCGTTGATCCCCCTGGTCACTGTGCTGGGGGTGGCGATTGGCCTGCTGGTGGCTGGCTCCTTTTTCATTGAACGTATCTTCAATATCCCCGGTATCGGCCAGATTTCACTCGCGTCCATCAGCGAACGGGATTATCCGATCATTCAGGCCACCGTCGTCTTACTGGCTTGTGGTGTGGTGGTGGGGAATCTGCTCTCAGACATCTTGTACACCCTGGTAGATCCGCGTATCAAGATCGCATAGGAGGCAAAAACACAGATGGACACGAAGGACAAAGAGCCTGAACTTACTTCTCCAGGAGTCATGCTTCCGGATACGGGTATGGTGCCACCGCCACCCGACTTACTCGACCTTGCCTACGGCGCGGCAGGTACAGCAGTTGCAACGCTTCCATCTCTACAAGGCGGACAGAAGCCAGAGAAATCCCCCACGCCCTTACAAGATTCGTTAAGGCGACTGCGGCGTGATACGCGTGCGATGATCTGTATCGGGGTGATCATTGCCTTTGTGTTGATCGCCATTGTTGGTCCCGTGATCTACCAGCACATCGGCGGGGTCTATCACAGTGAGCAAAATGGTCCGGTGCCTGCAAGCGTGTACCATACCTATTCCCACGAGGAACTTATCCACCAGGACGAGGGCCCATCAGCACAATATTGGCTGGGCACTGATGACCTTGGCCGCGACATCTTAGCCCGTCTGATGCAGGGGATGCTCATCTCGATCACGGTGGCTCTTCTGGTGGAGGTGGTGGATGTGGTGTTGGGTATCCTGGTTGGCGTCCTGGCAGGGTACTTTGGCGGGTGGATTGACCAGTTCCTGGCCCGCTTCACCGACCTGATGTTTGCCTTCCCCGGCCTGCTGTTCGTCATTCTGCTCACCGGGATCTTCGGTCCTGCTGCTGACGCTGCCCTGGCCAATGTCCCGGTGGTCGGGCCAAATGGCAATGCGCGCCTGCTGCTGGTCTCACTTGCTCTGGCCTTCACCATCTGGCCCTTGATGGCCCGGTATGTGCGTGGGCAAACGCTTCAACTCAAGGAGCAGCAATTTATTGAGGCGGCACGCACGACAGGCACAAGTGGTCCGCGCGTCATTCTGCGCCATATCATCCCCAATCTGTTTAGTATTGTGCTGATAGCCTCCTCGTTGAACATCTCGAACACGATTATTGGCGAAGCAGGCATCAGTTTGCTCGGCCTCGGGGTGCAGGCGCCAGGTTCTAGCCTCGGCCTGATGATTGCGGACGCAACTGAACTGCTCGATACCCATCCCTGGGAACTGCTGGTCCCTACTGCTGCGCTGGCGGCCATCGTGCTCGCTTTCTCCTTCCTGGGTGATGGTTTGCGCGACGCCTTTGATCCTCGATCAAAAGACTAAAGTTATTCCCACTGGAACGTTCTTATAGCCACTAGTAGGATGACCACCGCCCAGGCGGCAAGCACCAGCAGCGCGAAGCCCGGAAACGCGGCCCCGTCGGTCATCGCCGCGCGCAGCGCCTCTGTGAGCGCGGCCGCGGGCAAGAACTGCGCCACCGCAGCTAGCGGCCCAGGTAAATGTTCAAGCGGCAGGATACCGCCTCCCAGCAGCAGGAAGAGGAGATAGAGCCCGTTAGCCCCTGCCAGCGTGACCTCGGCGCGCAGCGCGCCCGCCATGGCAAGTCCCAGCGCCGCGAATGTCACCGTTCCCAAAACCATAACCAGCAGTGCAAGCAGTGGTGTGCCTGCCGGCCGCCAGCCATAGAAAACGGCAGCCACCCCTACAAGAATAACCGTCTGGATCAATTCCAGCGCCAGCACCGAGATAACTTTGGCGGTGATCAGCCCGCTGCGCGGCAGTGGTGACCCGCCAAGCCGCTTGAGTACCCCGTAATAACGCTCGTAGGCGGTAGCGATGCCCAGGCTCACCATTCCCGTTGCCATTACTGCCAGCGCCAGCATGCCCGGCAGGAGGAAATTTATAGCATGCCCGTTTGTCGCTGGTACAATGTTCAACGACGCGAAAAAGATCAACAACAATACTGGCACGATCAGGGTAATCAGCACGCTCTCTCCCCTCCGCAGGGTCAGCAGCAACTCAACCTGTGTCTGTGCCAGTATCTGGCGGCCCAGCGGAGCCGCTTTCGTACTGGCGGCAATGCGATCTTGTGTGTGTGCTATCATCTCTATCTACTCCCGCACTTCCGCCCCTGTCAGGCGCAGGAAGAGGTCCTCCAGTGAACCATGTCCGACGTGCAGCTCGGAGAGGGTAATGTCCCGGTCGCGCAGCCACGCCGTGAGTTCTGCCAGCAGCGCCGGGGCCGCGCCCGTCTCGATCAGGTAACTGCCGGGACGGATCTCCTCGGCTTTGCGTGCGGAAGGCAGCGCCCCCAGTTGAGCGCAGTCCAGCCCCGCTGGTGCGATGAAGCGCACCACCGTCGCATTTTGTGTGCCCGTTAACCCTGCTGGAGTATCAAGGGCGATCAAGCGCCCGTGGTCGATAATGGCGACGCGGTCCGCCAGTCGCTCAGCTTCATCCATCATGTGCGTGGTGAGCAGTATCGTTGCTCCATTGCGTTTCAGATCGCGTATGATCTCCCATGTCACCAGCCGGGCCTGGGGATCCATCCCCGCCGTTGGCTCGTCCAGAAATACCAGCGTGGGATTGCCCACCAGGGCCAGGGCCAGCGCCAGGCGGCGCTTCTGACCACCCGAGAGCCTGCGGCAGCGCGTTTTCGCCGAGGCTGTGAGCCCAACACGCTCCAATAACTGGTCGATGTCCTGCGCGTGCTCGTAGTAGCCCGCGAAGAGCCGCAGCACCTCGCGCACGGTCAGGCCCGGGTACAGGCCGTCCTGCTGCAGCATCACCCCGATCTGCGGCTTTAGTTCCTTTGCATCATGCCTGGGGTCTATGCCTAGCACGCGAATAGCCCCTTCATCGGCAGTGCGGTAGCCTTCAAGCGTCTCAACCGTCGTCGTCTTGCCTGCGCCGTTTGGCCCCAGCAGGGCAAAGACCTCGCCCCTGTGTACGGTGAATTGTAATTGATCAACGACTCGCAGCGAGCCGTAACTTTTAGTAAGTTTATCAACGACGATGGCCTCATCTCCAGCAGCTTGCATTCCACTCCCCTGCTGGTTGATCGTCTGCGCCGTTGCCTGCGCATCAGCAGACATAGCATATCACTCCTTGACTGTTAAGGATTGGTATCCACTCTGTATAAAGTACAGCAGTTTTCTCGAGATGACAAGATTGCGAAAAATTAATCCTTATTATTTTTCATTTGACGTTCCTCATCTCAGATGTTACACTATGAAGAAATATTCATGACACTTGCCCACCGACAATCAATAGCGATGTGCGAGCCGCTCAGGCTCACTATCGGTGGAGGCCCGGCGCACGCTTGAGCGCGCGTTG
>WNFA01015952.1_pt1 | contig 12102 bp, 10 predicted proteins | sample 5400481 | NCBI WGS metagenome assembly WNFA01 (sample SAMN13153340, study PRJNA577476) | soil metagenome | isolation source: 120 cm saprolite under Douglas fir tree site 2 hole 1 replicate 2 | place: USA:California | collected 2015-04-18
CCGACTTTGGCCGCGTTCTCAACCAGAAATTCCTCTGCAATGATGTGCATGTAATGCGTCGAGCGAACCATGTCAGTCAGGTTACCGCCCCAGGTCGAATTCAAACGACTCGGCAAACGAAACGCATTGTCCTTCACATCATCCAACCGCGGCCCGGCCATCACGCCACAGGCCTGGGCTTTTTTTCCAAACACGAGCAGATCGGGCAGAACGTCGAAATGCTGGCAGCACCACATCCGTCCAGTCACGCCCATGCCGCATTGCACTTCGTCGAAAATGAGCAGGATGTCGTTGTCGTCGCAGATTTCGCGCAATTTCTTCAGCCATTCGCCGCGGAAATGATTATCGCCGCCCTCGCCCTGGATCGGCTCGATGATGATGGCGCAGATGTCGATCTTCCGTTTGTCGACGTAATCCCGGATCTCCTGTTCTGATTTCTTCTCCCGCGCAATCACGTCTTTCTCACGCTCGCTTTCCGGCAAAGCGAAATCGATGAACGGACAAGAAACCCGCGGCCAATCGAATTTGGCGAACAGGTCCGTCTTGCGCGGATCGGTATTCGTCAGGCTCATGGTGTAACCGCTGCGGCCGTGGAAGGCGTGACGAAAATGCAAAATCTCCGTGCCGCGTTCACCGTAACCAGCCGCCATGTTTTTGCGCACCTTCCAATCCATCGCCGCCTTGAGCGTGTTTTCGACTGCGGCCGCGCCGCCTTCAATGAAGAGATATTTGTCGAGCGGCCGCAATCCGGCGACGCGCGCGAACGTTTCCACAAATTCCGCATAGGCCGACGAATAGACATCCGAGTTCGCCACCTTCGCTTTCGCCGCGCAAAGGAGATCGCGCCGGACATCAGGCTGATCGAAATAGGGATGATTAAACCCGATCGGCATCGATCCGAAGAAACCGTAAAGGTCGATCAAACGATGACCGTTGGCTGCGTCGTAAAGATATGAGCCGCGGCTCTTTTCTTGATCGAGGACAATCTTAAAACCATCGAGCAAAATATGATCGCCCAGCACGTGGAGCACACGAGACGGATCGACAGATTTTTTATTTTTGCTCTTACTCAAACGCGGCCGCGAGGTGCGGGCCGCCTCGGTGAGCATGGGCGGCATACTCATCCGTTGAGAGTAGCTTTCGCCGGAGAATTGGTCAACCGACGCTGACTGGGGCGGCCTACTTCTTTTGCGGCGAGAGCGAGTTCTTTTCCGCAGTCGCTTTGGCCAGCGCGGCATTATACTCAGCCACCTCCGCGTTGTAGGCGATGTTGCCTTGCACATCGCTGTGTAGAAGATCACGCTTTTTCAAACGCAGCGCTTCGCTCCACGCCGTCAGCCGTTCAAGCTCTTTTACGTTAACGGCGCGCCGTTCCTCCAGGCTCGGAGCGGCGATCGCGATCTTTTCGAGACCGTAATGGTTCGCCGGAGCCGATGGCACTTCCTTATGTTTAAAAAATTGATCGAAATGCGAGCCGGAAAGCGATGCTGGTCGCAGCACGAAATAGGCAAGAATACAAGGCAACGCGACTAATCGAAACGTTCTCGATACCGGCGCGAGGTCCGGATAGCTCAGCCGAAACAGCAACGGCCCAAATGGCAGAAAAATGCCCAGCCCCCACCAAACGCTAACTCCAAAAGCCGCTCCGATGAGGAGGATCCGCCCGATCAACATGCACAGTAGTCCGATCGCGAGAAAAATGAGGGCCGCCACGGCCCTGATTCAAGCAGGCGCAGTGCCATTACGAGGGGTGGTTGAGGCCAATCCGCGCGGGCGGCTGGTGAAAAACTGCCCTATCTCACGATTCCTTCGCGCAGCGTGGAATGTTTGCCGGCCAGCAGCTCTTGAGTGACTTGGTAGCCCCGTTTGTCGACATTCCGACGGGTCCCGGCAAAGTAATTGTCGATCCGCATTTTCGCGGACCGGCAGAAATAATTCGCGACTGACAGAACATCGTCCGGAGATTCGCCGTGATCGATTTTGTATTGCGCGAAAGAACAGGTTGCGCTGATCGCGAAAAGTTCGGTGGCGATGCCGACAAAGCGCGAAAGCAATAGTTGCTCGCGATCGAGCTTCGGACCGAACCGCGCCATGGCGTGAAATAATCCGCGCGCCAGTTTCTTGCTCGTCCGCGCGGCGTAATCGACATGCTTTTGCAGATCGCGATGGAGATTGTCGATCTTACCGGCGCCGCTGGAGAACCACTGCCGCGGATACCAGCCGGCGTAGAATTTTCCGGACGTGAACACCGCTTTCGCGCGCTCCGACATTGGCAGCTGGGTGTTGAAAATCGCGCCGCCGACTTTCAAATGCGGATCAAGCGCTTCACGGGCGATGAACAGGCGCATGATTTCACTTGAGCCTTCGAAGATCGTGTTCACGCGGCAATCGCGCAGAAATCTTTCCACCGCAATCGGTGGTTCACCGCGGCCGGCGAGCGACTGCGCCGTTTCGTAGCCGCGGCCGCCGCGCACTTGCATTGCGTCATCGGCAATTCGCCAGGTCCCCTCCGTTGCCCACATTTTGCACATCGCCGTTTCAATTCGAATGTCGCCGGCTTTGCGGTCGAGCAGCGCCGAGCTCAAAAATGTCATCGCCTCCATGGCAAATACGTTACCGGCCATTTCCGCGATCTTGCCGGCAATGGCCGCGTGTTTCCCAATTGGCACGCCCCACTGAATTCGTTCGCCAGCCCATTTGCGTGAAATTTCGAGCAAACGTTTGGAAACGCCGACGCACGCCGCCGGCAATGTGAGGCGTCCGGTGTTCAACGTCGTGAGCGCGACTTTCAATCCCTGACCTTCCTTGGCGATCATGTTCTCCCGCGCCACGCGGACGTTCGTAAATTTCACGACGCCGTTGTAGAGCGCGCGCAATCCCATGAACCGGCATCGATAAGTGATCTCGAGTCCCGGCGAATCGACATCGACAATGAACGCAGTGATTTGCTTTCGCTCTTTCCCGTTAACAATTTTCGGTGGCGTCCGCGCCATCACCACCAGCACACCCGCTTTTACACCGTTGGTGCACCAAAGTTTTTCTCCGTTCAGGATGAACTCGGATCCATCGGGCGTCGGCTCCGCCCGCAGGCTAAGTGTTGCCGGATCAGAGCCGGCATGGGTTTCAGTCAATGCGAACGCGGAAATCTCGCCGGCAGCCACGCGCGGCAAATATTTTTGCTTTTGTTCTTCGGTTCCAAACAAAAGCAACGGCTGCGCAACGCCGATGGATTGATGCGCCGAAACGAGCGCTGCCACGTTGCCATCCCAGCTTCCCAACAAAACCGCGGCTCGCCCATAATTCGACTGCGACAAGCCGAGTCCCCCATATTTCTTGGGGACTTTGATTCCGAATGCGCCGATCTCGGCCAGGCCTTTGAAATTTTCCGGCGGAATCTCGCCGGTTCGGTCGATTTCGTCCGGATCGACATGCTCGCGCAAATAAGTTTCAATCTTTTCCAAAAACTCGGCGCCGGCCGCGCGGTCTTCTTCGGTCTGCGCCGGATACGGATAGATCCGGTCGAAATCGTAGCGACCGATAAAAAGATTGCTCGCAAAACTGCCGCGATCGTCCAGCGGATCGCGCGAAGCTTCGGCCAATTCGAGCGCTTCGCGCTGTCCTTTCGACATTTTGGAAGTGTCGATCACTGACGAAGGCGCGGCTTTCTGCGGTTTTGCGCTGGTCTCCTCCGCTATTTGTTTCTCGGGCGCTTCCAGCGATGACTTCATGACTCGTAAAATTTCGTTCCGTCGCGCGCGTGCTTCTTCAAAATGTCGCACGGTTCGAATCTGTCATCCCTCTGCGCCAGCCGATTCATTTCGTCGACAATCTTCTTCAAACCGAAATGCTCGGCGAAACGCAAAGGCCCGCCGCGGTGCGGCGCGAACCCCGTCCCGAGAATCATCCCGTAATCCGCGTCCTCGGGCGCCTCGACCACCTTTTCTTCGATGCAACGCGCGGCTTCATTGACCATCAAGAATATCAGGCGGTTCGCAAGATCGACATCATTCCTGGCCGAACCAGCGCGCTTCCATTGCACGAGCGACTCGTTAGGCGATTGCTGCTTGCCCTCATACTTGTAAAAACCAGCGCCGCTCTTCCGACCGAGCAGCTTCGACTCGCGCATGCGTTGCAAAATCTCCGGGGCGCGATCGCGTCGCCCGTACGCTTTCTCAAGCGTCGCCGCGATATCGAGTGTGACGTCGATCCCGATTTCGTCGATCAAACGCAACGGGCCCATCGGCATTCCCCATTTCAGCAATTTCTCGTCGATCCTCTCCAATTCCACGCCGCTCTCAAAAAGCTCGGCCGCATCGAGCAGATACGGAAACAAAACGCGATTGACCAGAAACCCGGGGGCATCGCGCACAACGATCGGCAGTTTTCCAATTTGCCGGACGAACGCGAGCGCGTGTTCTTTCGTTTCGTCCGACGTTTCTTTGGCAACGACCACTTCGACGAGTTTCATCCGGCTGACCGGATTGAAGAAATGCAAACCGATCACGCGGTCGGGCGAAACGGTGCAATCGGCCAGCTCGCTGACCGGAAGCGCGGAAGTGTTCGTGGCGATGATCGTTTTCGGGCCCGCTTGCATCGATAGCTCGCGGAAAATTTCCTTCTTGATGTCGATCTTTTCCGATGCCGCTTCGATCACAAATTTGACATCGCGTAGTTCCATCGGCGCGGTCGAAGCAACGATACGGGCGCGGCCTTGCTTGGCTTTTTCTTCCGCCACCAAACCGCGCTTCACCGCGTCGGCGTAAGTTTTTTCAATGTTGGCCAGACCGCGATCGAGCAGTTCGCGGTTCACGTCCCGCAGAATCACAGTCACTCCTCGCGCGCTCAGCCATTGTGCGATGCCCGAGCCCATCACGCCGGCACCGATCACAGCCGCGTGCGCAACTTTCTGGAACTGCGCCTTCGATGTTCCTTTTTTGTATTTCTCCGCCAGGAAAAAATTGCGGATCAAGTTTTGGGTCGATTCGGTTTTGCCAAGATCGACAATCGCATCAAGCTCCAGCTTGAGCGATTCGTCGATCGCATTGGCGCCGCCGGTCGTGATAATGCCGAGAGCCCTTGCCCGAGCAGACTTGGGGTCAGACGGAACCGGCGTCTTTCCTTTCGACCGTGAGATTTTCGCAGGTGGACGTTTTCCTTTACCGATCAAACGCCGCGCTGCGTCGAGCAGCTTTTCTCGCGTCACGACTTCATCGACCAGCCCGATCTTTAATGCCTCGCTCGCTGAATAAAGTTTGCCTTTCAAAATTACTTCCGCGGCATTGTCTTCACCAATCAAACGAGGCAACCGCGTGCTTCCTCCCCACGCCGGAATCAAACCGAGCGTTGTCTCCGGCAAACCGATTCGCGTCGCCGGATCATCCGATGCGACGCGCCAGTCGCTGGCCAGCGTGACCTCGTAGCCGCCGCCGGCGCAGGCGCCATGGATTGCGGCCACGCTAGGAATTTTCAGCGCCGCGATCCGATTAAAAACGCGCTGCCCTTCGGTGATGAACGCGCCCAGTTCGCCGGTTTGCGCTTGCTTGAGCAGCGTCTTCAAATCCGCGCCCGCGATGAAGATCGACTTTTTCGCTGACGTAATAATCAATCCGCGGAGCGACTGGTCGCCCTCGATAACATCGACATGTTCGCTCAGCTCGCTCATCGTGGCGGCGTCGAAAATGTTCGCGCCTGATTCAGGCCGATCGAACGTCAGCAGGCAGACGCGATCGTCACCGATCTCTCGCCGAATCATGGAACGGGTCGCAACTGCGGGCATGAGGTTCAATTTGGAATCGTTTCGGCCAAATTCCAAGCGCGGAACAATTGCTCTTGGCCAGCAGGAATGTTAAAAGTCGGGCGGCAGCGCGCCGGAGGCTCTCTCATGGTCGGCACACTTTTAGCACCCGAAATCAAAACCTTGATCGACGCGCGCGATTTCAACGGCCTGCGCGACCTGTTCAAGGAATGGCCGCCAGCCGACGTCGCCGAGGTGATTCTCGATCTTCCCGAAGATGAGCAAGTCATCATCTTCCGTGTCCTGCCCGCAGCTTTGGCGGCCGACGTTTTTGAATACATCGGGATCGAAGAGCAGCAAAATTTGTTGCGGGCAATGGCGCACGAACAGGTGGTCGGGATTTTGAACGAAATGTCGCCGGACGATCGCACCGCGCTGCTCGAGGAATTGCCAAGCGAGGCGGCGCGTCAGTTGATCAAACTCCTCACGCCGGAGGAACGGCACATCGCGCAATCGTTGCTCGGTTATCCCGAAGGCAACGACAGCGAGACGTTGAACATCGTTTACGTCGTCGATGATCATAACAAATTGATCGACGACGTGCGGATGCGCGAGTTCCTGCTCCGGCCGCTCACGGCGAAAGTCAGCGAAATTCGCGACCAAAATTTCGCCGCGCTAAAAGTGAACGATTCGCAGGAAGAAGCGCTCAATCTTTTCCGAAAGTACGACCGCGTCGCATTGCCGGTGGTCGATTCCAGCGGAGTGCTCGTCGGCATCGTCACCAGTGACGACATGCTCGACGTGGCCGAAGAAGAAGCGACCGAAGACATTCAAAAAATCGGCGGTATGGAAGCACTCGATGAGCCTTACACGACCATCCCGCTGCTGCGCATGGTCAAGAAACGAGCGACCTGGCTGATCATTCTTTTTCTCGGAGAAATGCTGACCGCGACCGCGATGCAAGGTTACAACGGCGAGATCGAGAAGGCCGCGATTCTCGCGATGTTTTTGCCGCTGATCATTTCCAGCGGCGGCAATTCCGGATCGCAGGCGACGACGCTCGTTATTCGCGCGATGGCTCTGGGCGAATTGCGTCTACGTGATTGGTTTCGTGTGGTGCGCAAGGAACTTCTCTCAGGACTTTCACTCGGCCTGATTCTTGGAACGATCGGCTTTTTCCGAATCTCGCTCTGGCAATATCTGCACATTTTTGATTACGGTAAGTATCATTGGCTTGTTGCCGTGACGGTTGGCGCTGCGCTTGTCGGAGTCGTCTTGTGGGGCACCATCAGCGGAGCAATGCTTCCATTCCTGCTGCGTCGACTTGGACTCGATCCAGCAACCTCATCGGCGCCATTCGTAGCTACGCTGGTCGATGTAACCGGATTAATTATTTATTTTAACGTCGCGCTGTTCATCCTTCGTGGCACGCTGCTTTGATGAGACGACATCTATGATCTCAATCGGCAGATTTCTCGGGCACGACCAGAAATTTTACGACCTGCTCGAAGCGAGCGCTCAGCAAGCTGACACCAGTGTCCATCACCTAGTCGATCTCCTGGCCAAGATCGACAATAAAGATTCCTTCCGCGATCTGGAGGCGTTTGCCGAGAGCCGGCGCGAAGATAAACGCATCACCCAGCAACTGACTGAGGAGCTGACCAAGACATTCATCACGCCGCTCGAACGCGAAGACATTCAGGCGCTCGCCGCTTCGCTCTACAAAATCCCTAAGACGGTGGAAAAAATTGGCGAGCGGATGCTGATTTGTCCGCAGGACCTGCCGAAATTGAGTTTCGGTAAACAAGTCCAATTGCTCGATCAAGCCGCCGAAGCAGTGCTCGCGATGGTAAAACAACTTCGAAAAGGAATGAATCTCCGCACCGCGCGCGAAATGAATGCACGTCTGCAAACGATCGAAGGCGAGGCCGACGAGCTCGAGCTGGAACTTTTGCGCGACCTTTATCAGGGCAATTACGATCCAAAACACATCATCTTTCTGCGCGATCTCTACGAACTGCTCGAAAAGGTGATCGACCGATGTCGTGACGCGGGCAACGTCGTTTTCCAGGTTGTGTTGAAGCACACATAACCTCCGCGCGCCCGCGCAAGATCGACATGTTGCTTTTCATCATCGTCGTCCTCGCGGCGATCATTTTTGAATACAGCAACGGTTTTCACGACGCGGCCAACGCCATTGCCACTGTCGTCTCGACCAAGGTTCTGACGCCGCGCCAGGCCATCGCCATGGCGGCATTCTTCAATCTAACCGGTGCGCTGCTCGGCGGCGCGGTCGCTTCCACTGTCGGAAAAGGTTTGGTCGATACCGAAATTGTCACGATGGGGACCGTGCTCAACGCGGTGCTCGCCGCGTTCATCTGGAACATGACCACGTGGTGGTTTGGCTTGCCCTCGAGTTCAAGTCACGCGCTGATCGGCGGGCTTTGCGGCGCGGCGTTCGCAACCGCAAAAGGAAATTGGTCGGTCATCAAATGGAACGCCGGTGTCTGGCCAAAAGTGATTTTGCCGATGATTACCTCGCCGGTTGCGGGATTCATTCTTGGCGGATTGGTAATGTTTCTGCTGTTCGTATTGCTGCATCGCCTGACACCGCACTTCATCCATTTGTTTTTTGGAAAGGCGCAAATCGTGAGCGCGGCATGGATGGCGCACAGTCACGGCACGAACGACGCCCAAAAAACAATGGGCATCATCACGCTCGCGCTTTTCACCGGCACCAAAGCCGGCCGGTTCGATCATCTCCCGGCGTGGCTCGAATTTTTACGGACGCCGGTGTTCGCGATGCCATTGTGGGTAAAAGTTCTTTGCGCCGCGACGATGGCCGTTGGCACCGCCGCGGGCGGTTGGCGAATCATTCGCACGCTCGGCCATCGCATCGTAAGATTGCAACCCGTCCACGGCTTCGCCGCCGAAACCAGCGCGGCGTTGATCATTCAAGCGGCGAGCATTTACGGGATTCCGCTTTCTACGACACACGTTATCTCCACTTCGATCATGGGCGTCGGCGCGGTTAAACGCTTCAGTGGAATGCGCTGGACCGTGGTCGAACGAATCGTCTGGGCCTGGATCTTCACTCTGCCCGCCACCGCTTTGCTCGGCTACTTGCTCGAACGCGCCGCGGCAGCGTTTTAGCCAAGTTCGTCCACAGATTTCACAGATTGTTGAAAACAATCTGAATTTAATCTGTGTAAATCTGCGTAATCTCTGGATCAAAGATCGTCCGGCGGCTTGATCCCAAACTTCTCGAACATCTTTCTTACTCGTTCGCGCTTTTCCGGTGTATCCAATCGCGCTTCTTCTGGATTCTCCGCCCAGAAAAGCACGTCGCGATAATCGCGCTTAGCCACCGCCACGAGGTCGCGCAGCTTTTCTTCGTTTCCTTCGCTCAGTTTCAGAATCGCAAGCTGCACGCGCTCCCGTTCGCGCTCGTACGATTCAACGCCATAATCATCAAGCAACTCCAGCACGCGCGCATGAGCGCTTTCGGGAAACGTTTTCTGAACAACTGCAACAACTTCGTCGCGTGAGAACGCCATTTATCGATGCCTAACGAAACAAGAATCTAGAGGCAGTTATGAAAAATAGCGCAGACAAAGGCCAACGCATAGACGAAGAAGATCATTCCAACGATTAGGATGTAGCCAGCGCAAAGCACTAGTCGCGCCACCAAGGGAAAGGCGTCCGCATAATGGGCCAACAGCCAACTAATGCGCACAGAACATCGCGATGAAATCGACCCGCGCCTGCGAAACAGCAGGAATATAATGAGTCAGGACGAGGTAACTGGTGAAGAATGCTATGGGAAGGACGACAGTCGCAGTGTCCGCATCAGTGGTGAGGATGTCTCGGCTTCGAACTGATCTTTCACTCTCTAACGAACGTTGAAGGCCCGATCACTTTTTAATCGCGACCCATTCTTTGCGGGCGCGGGAGTCGGCCACGGCTTGGACGACGCGCATGTAACGGACGCCGTCTTCGAAACTTGGACGCGGACGAACGCGGCCTTTTGATTTCACCGCCGAAATGAAATCGTCTTCCACGCGCCACTCGGTCACGAGTTCTTTGGGAACATCGAGATCTTCCATTTCGCGGGCGCCGTACTTCACGCTCCGGACCCGTTCGTTGGTGAAATCGTAAAGCAACGCGCCGCGGTCGCCGAAAATTCGGAGCCGATCGTTGGGCGCGCCGGCATGGACGCCGCTAAACTCGAGCACGCCTTCGGCGCCGTTCTCGAAAACGCAAAGCACGTTGAGCATGTCGGGAACGATCACGTGATACCCGCGACGCTCGGCGTTGAGAATTTTTCCGCGCGCGAACACGCCTGCGATGTCGCCAAGCCAGCGTTGCATTACTTCCACGTAAATCCCGAGCGTGAGCACGTTGAGCCCGCTGATCTCGATCTTCTGCCGCCAATGCGCCGGCGCTTCCGGATTCAAATAGACACCGGTGAAACTTTGCAGCCGAATCGCGTGCGGTTTGCCGATGAAATTTTCAGCGAGCAATTTTTTGACCAGCAAATCCGCGCGTATTCCAAACGGCGGCGGACAAAGCATCGTCACTAGCTCGGGAAAACGTTTCGAGGCGGCGAGCATTTCTTCCGCTTCGGCCAGGTCCATCGACATCCGCGCCTGACAAAAAACGTGTTTGCCGGCTTCGAGCGCGGAAATCGTGACCGCCGAATGCATGTAGGGCGGCGTGCCGATCCAAATGATGTCGAGATCGGGCAGCGCGAGCAGATCGGCCCAGTTCGCCATTGGCGTCGCGGACGGGCAATTTTCTTTGCAGAATTGCTCGCTGCTTTCATAGGTCGAGTTCGAGACGGCGACGATATCGACGTCAGGATTCTTTTTCAGCGCCGGCAAATGCCGCGTCCGAACAATGTTGCCCGCACCCACGATTCCGATGCGCAACTTCTGATTACTTTTTTGAGCCATCTGCTGAATTCAATCACGAATGTACACTAATGCACACGAATAAGGACTAACGACCCGGTTGTCACATCATTTGTGTCAATTCGTGTCGATTCGTGGTTAAACTCCGAAAGCCTTGCGAGTAAATCGCTTGACAATCGACGCGCGCGCGGCACCTTTTGCGCCCCCATTTCAGCACCATGTCGAAAGTTTGCACCATCACCGGATCGAGACCCATGCGCGGCAGCGTCATTCACCGCCGCGGTATGGCCAAAAAAAAAGGCGGCGTCGGCCGGCACGTGACCAAGAATGTGGCGCGCTGGTTTGTGCCGAACCTGCACGAGCACCGGATCTGGGTGCCGGAGCTGAAGAAATTCGTTCGCGTTCGCGTCACTGCGCGCGGATTGAAGACGATCAATAAGAACGGCGCTTATAAAGCGCTGAAAAAAGCCGGCGCGCTTTAAACGTTCTGGGAAGCGCACGCGCCTCGCGTGCGGATTTCGGCGCTTCGCCGAAATTATCCTGATCACGGTCTTTGATTGGAAAAGCAGAACCGTTCGCGATCGCGAGGGCGCGATCGCCAGCACGCGAGGCGCGTGCGCTCCCCAGACGCTTAGCTCCCGCCGATTTCCGTTTCTTCTTTGGTTGTAGAGGCGTCCGCCGCGGCGGACGCCTGTTTATTAGATTCGGTGCTTGATACAAGCACCGCTACAACTTCTTCCGCCGATTCGTTCGCGGCCGACACGGCCGCCGCTACAGCAGGTTTCGCTTTTGCGCGCGGCAGGTCGAGAGAGCCGTCGTTGAATTCAATCACGTAACCTTCGGTGACCAACCAGCGAAGATCGGACGCGAGCGCCATTTTCACTCGCTCTGTCTCTTCAGCCGACAAATTGACAATCAATTTATCGGCCAGCTCTTTGCGGCCGATTCGCGGCTTCGCTGTAATCGCCTCGAGAATTGTTCGGACTTGCGACGAGACACCGGTTTCTTCGTGCCGGAAATGGCGCGGATAAATCGACGAGACAAAGAGCATTCCGTGACGATGTCGAAAGACGTGAACGCCAGACTCACGAAACCGCGCGGCAAGTTCCTGCATCATTGGCGACGGCGACCGCGTCTCGCGCGTCCATTCGTTTTCGATCAGCCGGTTCAACACGCGATCATGCAAACGGCGACTGGCCGGGCCGTCGATGACCAATTCCGAAACCGGGCGAACGAGATCCGGCAAATAATGTTGCTGGAAATGCCGCTCCGTTTCCGTTGCCGACGAAAACGTGACCGGCGTTTCGTCGCGCAAGGTCGAGAACGTCGTCACTTTGCGCGCGTCTTCCTTCCATTTCTCGATTTCGGCCGGATCGGTGACGATCTGAATTTGGCGTTGGTAATCGGCGAAGCTCATCCGCCGGCTAAAGCGCTGCTCGTACAAATTGCGGAGCC
>WNFA01014587.1_pt1 | contig 12099 bp, 7 predicted proteins | sample 5400481 | NCBI WGS metagenome assembly WNFA01 (sample SAMN13153340, study PRJNA577476) | soil metagenome | isolation source: 120 cm saprolite under Douglas fir tree site 2 hole 1 replicate 2 | place: USA:California | collected 2015-04-18
GTGGAGGCCAGGTCCATCTCCATGCCGCCGAATTCTTCCGGGATGGAGATGCCAGTAAGACCGAGCTCTGCCGATTTGCGCACGATGTCCAGGGCGACGCCGGGTTTTTTGTCGCGGATGGCGGGGAGGTTTGGCTCCACTTCCTTGGCCCAGAAGTCGTCGACGGTCTGCGCCACGGCGCGATGCTCGTCGCTGAGGTCCTCGCGGGTGAAGACCTGTTCGGGGGGCGTTTCCTCGGTGAGGTAGGACATGCCTTTTTTTGTCGGGAGCGTGGTTGCTGGAGTGGTCATGATGGCTCCTTCCTGTCTGCAGCGGTCTTCATTGGAGAATAAAGCAAGCACAAGGTCCCTCGGGCCTGCTCGCACAATGAAGAAAGCCTGTGCTCGCTGACGGCCCTCGGGATGACGTTCCTAAATTTATCCTGCGCGCTCGAACAAGCCGGCTGCGCCCTGGCCTCCGCCGACGCACATGGTTACGACGCCGTAGCGGGATTTGCGGCGTTCCATCTCATTGGCCATGGTGCCGACCATGCGCGATCCCGTCATGCCGAAGGGATGTCCGATGGAAATGGAGCCGCCGTTCACGTTCATCTTCTCCGGATCGATGCCGAGACGGTCGCGGCAATAAATGACCTGCACTGCGAAAGCCTCATTGAGCTCCCAGATGTCGATGTCGCTCATCTTCACACCGGTGCGCTTGAGTAATTTCGGTACCGCAAAGACCGGGCCGATGCCCATTTCGTCGGGATCGCAACCGGAGACCTGGTAGCCGCGGAAAATGAGTTGGTAAGGAATGCCGAGCTGATCAGCGCGTTGTCGTGACATTACCAGTGTGGCCGACGCTCCGTCAGAAAGCTGGGAAGAGTTGCCGGCGGTGACCGATCCCTTGCCGCTGTCCTTATCAAAATGGGGCTTCAAAGAGAGCAGGCCTTCGAGGGTGGTATCGGGACGGTTGCATTCGTCCTTGTCGGCGCAGACCTCTTCCGTGCTGCTGATCTCGTTGGTCTTCTTATCGAGAACTCCGCGCGTCACTTTCATGGGCGCAATTTCCTTTTTGAGAAAGCCTTCCTGCTGGGCGCGGGCGGTGCGTTGCTGGCTAAGCAGCGAGTATTCGTCCTGGGCTTCACGGCTGATGTTGTAACGCTTGGCAACCACTTCGGCTGTGTCGCCCATCACCATATAAATTCCGGGAAGAGATTCTTTCAGGCGGGGATTGGGGCTGTTGTCGCGCACGGCCATGCTGATGCTTTCCACGCCTCCGCCAATGGCAGCGTCCGCGCCTTCATGGATGATCTGATGCGCGGCCATGGCAATGGCCTGTAATCCCGAAGAGCAGAAACGGTTGACAGTTGTCCCGGCGACCGACGTTGGCAATCCCGCAAGCATCGCCGCGACGCGAGCAACGTTGTGACCTTGCGGGCCGTGCGGTTGGCCGCAACCAAGAATCACGTCTTCGATTTCCTTCGCGTCGAGCTGCGGCGTTTTCCGCAGAACGTCCTTGATACAGTGCGCGGCCAATTCATCCGGACGTGTCATGTTGAATGAACCGCGCAATGATTTGGCCAGCGCCGTGCGCGAACTGGTAACTACAACCGCTTCGTTGTTCATTTCGCTCCGCTCCAAAACCGCTTTACGGAATGGATCTCTATCAATTTATCGTGCACCTGTTGCGCGCGGCTCGGCACGCCAGCCGGCCTCACCGCGATTCGATCTCGTTTCGCTCCAAAACCGCTTTACGGAATGGATCTCCATCAATTTATCTTGCACCTGTTGCGCGCGGCTCGGCACGCCAGCCGGCCTCGCCGCGTCTTTGTAAAATACATCTCAGGCAGTGACTAGTTGCTCCTGATTGAAGTCAGCAAACTTCTTGCCTGACTCAGCCAGACGTTTCAGCAACGGCGCGGGCTCCCAGAGCTCGCCGTGCTGACGGTGGAACTCTTGTATGCGCTCATAGACTTTTTTCAAGCCAACCGTGTCGGCGTAAAACATTGGTCCGCCGCGGTGCGCCGGGAATCCGTAGCCGGTTAAATAGATGATGTCAATGTCCACCGGCCTTTGTGCGAATCCTTCTTCCAGAATGCGAGCGCCTTCATTCACCAGGGCATAGATGCAGCGGTCAACAATCTCGTCTGCCGCAATCTGGCGCTGGGGAATGTTTTTCTCCGCCGCCCACTGCTTCACCCATTGTTCAACCTGCGGATCGAGTGATGGATTGCGGTTTTCATCGTATTTGTACCAGCCGGCACCGGTCTTCTGGCCAAAGCGTCCGTTCTCGCAGAGACGATCTTCAGCAACAGGTTGGCGAATGCCGGGCTTTTCCAGGTGCGCATATTCTTTGCGAATGCGCCAGCCGACGTCGAGTCCGGCAAGATCACCGGTGGCAAGCGGGCCCATGGCCATGCCGAAGTCATAAAGCGCCTTGTCCACGCCCTGAACGCTGGCGCCTTCTTCCACCAGAAACTGGGCCTCACGACGATACGGGCCAAACATGCGGTTGCCAACGAATCCGCGGCAATTGCCAACCAGCACGCCGACCTTGCCAATTTTCTTGGCAAGCTGCATGCAGGTGGCGATCACTTCTTTGCTGGTCTTCTTCCCGCGAACGAGTTCCAGAAGACGCATGACGTTGGCAGGGCTGAAGAAGTGCGTACCAATGACCATCTCCGGTCGCGAAGTGGCTGAGGCAATTTCATCCACGTTCAAAGTGGAGGTGTTGCTGGCGAGAATCGCGCCGGGCTTGCAAACGCGGTCAAGCTGGGCAAAGATTTCTTTCTTCAAGGCCATGCCTTCAAAGACGGCTTCAATCACCATGTCGACTTCGCCGAACTTGTCATAGCTGAGCGTGGGCGTGATGAGCTTGAGGCGCTCGTCGACGAACTGCTGGGTAAAGCGTCCGCGCTTGACGGAGACGGCATAGTTTTTGTGGATGTTGGCCATGCCGCGATCGAGCGCGGGCTGGTCAGCTTCTTTGAGCAAAACAGGGAAGCCGGCATTGGCGAAAACCATGGCGATGCCGCCGCCCATGGTGCCGGAGCCGACGATCGCTACATTCTTGACGGGGATGATCGGAGTGTCTTTGGGGACGTCAGGCACTTTGGCGACTTCACGCTCACCAAAGAAGACATGGATCAGTGCTTTGGATTGATTGGAGAATAGACACTCGGTGAAGAGCCGCTGCTCTTCCGCACAACCCTGGTCGAAAGGTAGTTTGGTTGCAGCTTCAACGGCGTCAATAGCGGCGACGGGCGCCATCAATCCGCGCTGCTTTTTGCGGACGTTATCACGCGCGGCGGCAAAGATGGCGGTATTTTCTTCCGGCTTGCCGAGCCTCTCATTGCGTTCACGCGTCTTGGGGACGGGCTTGGCTGCGACTTCGCGGGCAAAAGCCACGGCGCCTTTGAGCAGGTCGCCTTCAATCATGCGATCAATCACGCCCAGTTTCGCGCCTTCTTCTGCGGAAACAGGCTTGCCTTCCACACACATCTCAACCGCCTTGGCGACACCCGCCAGCCGCGGCAGGCGTTGCGTTCCGGCTGCGCCGGGAATGATCCCGAGCTTCACTTCAGGCTGGCCAATCTGCGCGCCGGGTGAGGCGACACGATAATGTCCGGCCATGGCGACTTCGAGTCCGCCACCGAAGGCGGTGCCGTGGATGGCCATGACGACTGGCTTGCGTGAGTCTTCAATCTTGAGCAGAAGCGGGAGCAATCCGGAGCCACGGCTTTTGCCTGAGGTCATCTTGCCGAACTCCTTGATGTCGGCCCCGGCGATGAAAGTCTTCCCGCCGCCGATCACAACCGCAACGTTGATGGAGCTGTCCTGGTTAGTCTGGTCGATGGCTTCGCCGATTCCTTCCGGCACTCCCGGACTCAAGGCATTAACGGGCGGGTTATCAATGGTGATGATGGCAACGTCATTGTCTTTGCTGAGCTTAACCAGATTGTTCATTTCGTCAGTCCTGTTCTTAATTCAAATGTCTATTGGCGCGGGTCGCTAAAGCGTAAGCACTACACGTCCGGCGATTTTTCCCTGACGCATTTCTTCCAGCACAGCGTTCGCATCTTCGAGTGGCCGGGTAGAGACCAGGCAACGGACTTTACCGGCTGCGCCCATGGCCAGCATTTCACTCAAGTCTTTTCGGGTACCCACGGCCGACGCCTGGATGCGCATTTCACGCGCACTCATCATGATCGGCGGGAAGCAGATGTCCGTGGCAGGCAAGCCAACCACCAGCAGCATCCCGGTTGCGCGAACGCAGGAAAAGGCGGTGTCATAGGCGGCTTTTGCGCCCGACGTAACCAGCACAACGTGGGCATTTCCTTTGCTGCGCATCTGTTTCACCACATTGTCAGTGGCCGCGTTCAACGTGGTGGACGCACCCAGAGATTTCGCCAACGCCAGCTTATCGTCGGTGAGGTCGATGGCCGTGACTTCCGCGCCCATCTCTTTGCCGATCTGAATACCAAGATGCCCCAGGCCACCGACACCGAAGATGGCGAGTCGCTGTCCGCGCGAAAGATTGGCCTGCTTCAGCGCGCGATAGACAGTCACGCCGGCACAGAACAGCGGCGCTGCTTCCACGGAGGTGAGATTGTCTGGAATTCTGGCGGCGTGCGTGGCGGGAGCTTTCACGAATTCAGCGTAGCCGCCATCCACGGTAACGCCGGTGATTTTCTGTTTCGTACAAAGATTTTCAAAGCCTTCGCGGCAAAATTCGCATTCACCGCACGTCCAGAAAATCCAGGGAACCCCAACCCGATCGCCGACCTTGAGATCACGTACAGCGGAGCCGATTTCGACCACGCGTCCAGCGATTTCATGCCCCAGAATGAGCGGCGTCTTGGTGATGCCGGCAAACTGTTTCCAGTCACCTTCGGCAACGTGGAGATCAGAGTGGCAGACACCGCAGGCTTCCACCTTTATCAGCACGTCTCCGGCTTCAGGCGTGGGACGGGCCACATCTTCTATTACCAGAGGCGATTTGGGTTCGCGCAGTACGGCTGCTTTCATTCTCAGGTTCTTTCGGTCACTCTTTCCTATGCTTTGAACGGCTTATGTAAGGGAAGCTCTTTTGTCCGCTCACGGGGATCACACGTGACGTGTGATCTGGGCGTCCACAGGCAAGCCAGCATCAATAAGCCAACCAAGAATTCTACAACCTCAGAGGGATTTGCACCTTGACACGCCCTATCACCACCGCAGATAGTTGCGGGTTGGACGCGCCCGCGACGGCGCAGTGAGGCACATATGAACTTTGAATACAGCCCGCGAGTGAGAGAGCTTGAGCGCGACCTTCGCGCCTTCATGGACGAATACATTTATCCCAACGAAGCGCGTTTCTATCAGGAGATTGAAAACGACCGCTGGGCGCCGACGAAGATCATTGAAGAGCTCAAGCCCAAAGCGCGCTCGGCAGGATTATGGAATCTCTTTCTGCCCGAAAGCAAAGATGGCGCCGGGCTCACCAACCTTGAATATGCCCCGCTGTGCGAGATCATGGGCCGCAGCGTGATGGCTGCGGAAGTCTTCAACTGCTCGGCGCCTGATACCGGCAATATGGAAGTGCTGGCGCGCTATGGTACAGCCGAACAAAAAGACCGCTGGCTGAAGCCGCTGCTCAAGGGCGAAATACGGTCATGCTTCGCGATGACCGAGCCTGCGGTAGCATCGTCTGATGCGACCAACATTGAGGCCAGCATTCGTCGCGAAGGTGATGAGTATGTGATCAACGGGCGCAAATGGTGGTCGTCCGGTGCGGGCGATCCGCGCTGCAAGATCGCCATCTTCATGGGCAAGACCAATCCCACGGCGCATCGCTACCAACAGCAGTCCATGGTACTGGTGCCGCTGGACACCCCAGGCGTGAAGATTGAGCGCATGCTGAAAGTCTTCGGCTACGATCACGCCCCGCACGGCCACGGTGAGATCACGTTCACTGAGGTTCGTATTCCGGTGACAAACATGTTGCTGGGCGAAGGTCGTGGCTTTGAGATTGCACAAGGCAGACTTGGTCCGGGACGGATTCACCACTGCATGCGCTGCATCGGCGTTGCTGAGCGTGCGCTGGAGAGCATGTGCAAACGTGTGCAGGAACGCGTTGCCTTTGGCAAGCCACTCGCTGAACAGGGTACCATTCGCGCGGAAATTGCGAATTCGCGCATGGAGATTGAACAGGCGCGGTTGCTCACGCTGAAAGCCGCGTACATGATGGATACGGTCGGCAACAAAGAAGCCAAAGCGGAGATCGCCATGATCAAGGTCATCGCGCCGAACATGACATTGCGCGTGCTGGATCGGGCCATCCAGGCGTATGGCGGAGCGGGCGTGTCCGATGATACGTTCCTTGCCGGAGCGTGGGCCAATGTGCGCACGCTGCGCCTGGCGGATGGTCCCGATGAGGTGCACACCGAAGCGGTGGCCAAGCTGGAACTGGAAAAAGGGAAGCCGAAGAAAGTTCGCACTGAGCGGCAGATGGAGACGGCGAGGGTGCATTGATGCGTAGTCCTCAGGGGCTGTTCGCGATGAACTATGATTGCGTTATGCGCTGAATTTTTATGCAACGTTTACAACGTTATAAACGTTATACACACGGACTCTAAGCTTTATTGCGCACCTACTTAACATTTCTTACGTACTTCCTGGTTACCTTGGCGTGGATTCAGAGTAGCAATAATGCGGTTCCGGCTGGCATACTAGTATCATGCATGCAAAACCGAAATTTGCTTTGGAGCCCGATCTCCAGGAGATCGCGGAGTGGATTGAAGCTTTTGACCAGGTCGTGGACCAGGATGGTACGGCGCAAGGCGCCCGCCTGTTAGAAGCCCTTTCCCGCAGAGCGCGTGAAGCTGGCGTTGATACGCCGGTGCAGTTCAATACGCCCTACGTCAACACAATCCCTGTCAGCGAAGAAGTACCGTATCCCGGTGATCGCGCCATGGAACGGCGCATCAAGAGCCTTGTCCGGTGGAACGCCATGGCCATGGTGCATCGGCAGAACAAGAAAGATCCTGGCATTGGCGGTCACATCTCCACGTTCTCATCGCTGGCCACGCTTCTGGAAGTTGGGTTCAACCATTTCTTCCATGCCAAGTACGGTGACGAGCCCGGCGACTTTGTTTATTTCCAGGGACACGCCTCACCCGGCGTTTATGCACGTGCGTTTCTGGAAGGCCGCCTCACCATCGACCAGTTAAACAACTATCGTCACGAACTGCGCGACACGCCCGGATTGTCGTCTTATCCGCACCCGTGGCTCATGTCGAACTTCTGGCGATTCCCCACGGTGTCAATGGGCCTTGGTCCGATCAGCGCGGTGTATCAGGCACGTTTTATGCGTTACCTGGAAAATCGCGGGCTGATCAAAAAGACGCCACGCAAGGTCTGGGCTTTCATCGGCGACGGTGAAACTGATGAGCCCGAATCCCTCGGCTCCATCACTCTGGCATCGCGCGAAAAGCTCGATAACCTTATCTTTGTGGTGAACTGCAACCTCCAGCGCCTGGATGGTCCGGTTCGCGGCAACGGCAAAATTATCAATGAACTTGAAGCGGCCTTCAAAGGCGCCGGCTGGAACGTAATCAAAGTCATCTGGGGCTCTAGTTGGGACGCTCTGCTGGAGCGCGACAAGACCGGCATGCTGGTTAAGCGCATGGAAGAATGCGTTGACGGCGAATACCAGGCCTTCAAAGCCAAAGACGGTGCGTTTGTCCGCAAGGAATTCTTCGGCAAGTATCCGGAGACGGCCAAACTGGTCGAGAACATGACCGACGACGAGATCTGGCATCTCCAGCGCGGCGGTCTTGATCCGCAGAAAGTTTACAATGCGTACTATCGCGCGGTGCAGCATACCGGCGGACCCACCATCATTCTGGCCAAGACCATCAAAGGTTACGGACTCTCTTCCGCCCAGGCGCGCAACGCAACGCACCAGGAAAAGAAGATGACGGAAGAAGCCATGGTCGCCTTCCGCAAACAGTTCGATATTCCCATTCCCGACGCGGAAGCCAAAGACGCTCTGAACTACCGTCCGGCGGATGACAGTCCGGAAATCAAGTACATGCAGAAACGCCGAGCAGAGCTTGGCGGCTACATGCCGTGGCGTCACGTGGAATACCCCAAGCTGGAAACGCCACCGCTGGAATTTTTTGCCGAATCTCTGGCCGGTTCCAAAGGCCGCGGTGTAAGCACCACCATGGGATACGTGAGCATGTTGCGTACGTTGCTGAAGCATCCCACCATTGGCAAGCTGGTGGTGCCGATTGTGCCCGATGAAGCTCGCACCTTCGGCATGGAATCCATCTTCCGCCAGGTCGGCATTTACGCCAGCCAGGGCCAGCTCTACAAACCGCATGATCAGGACATGCTCCTCTATTATCGCGAAGAGAAAGACGGGCAGATTCTGGAAGAAGGCATCACCGAAGCGGGCTCCATGTGCTCGTTCACGGCCGCCGGCTGTTCGTACGCGAATTACGGCGTGCCCATGATTCCTTTCTTCATTTATTACTCCATGTTCGGCTTCCAGCGCATTGGGGACCTGATATGGGCCTTTGCGGACGCGCGTGGCAAAGGCTTCCTGCTGGGCGGCACCGCCGGCCGAACCACTCTGGCCGGTGAAGGCTTGCAGCATCAGGATGGTCACAGCCTGATTCTTTCCAGCACTGTTCCCACCTGCGCCAGCTATGATCCGGCGTATGTTTACGAAGTTGCCGTGATCGTGCAGGACGGGCTGCGCCGCATGTACCAGGAAGGCGAAGACCGCTTCTACTACATCATGCTTTATAACGAAGACTATCCCATGCCGGAAATGCCCAAGGGCGTGGAAGAAGGAATCGTCCGCGGCATTTACAAGGTCAAGGCCAGCGAAGGCAAGAAGCCGGCCACGATCCATCTGTTCGGCAGCGGATCCATCCTCAATGAAGCATTGCGCGCGCAAACCATCCTGGCGGAAAAATATGGCGTTCAGGCTGACGTCTGGAGCGTGACCAGCTACAACGAACTGCGGCGTGATGCTCTGGCCGTGGAGCGCTGGAACTGGATGCATCCGGCGGAAAAGCCGAAGACACCATACATTCACAAAGTGCTGGAAGGCGCTGAAGGACCGATTGTGGCGGCTTCTGACTTTATGAAGGCCGTGCCTGATCAGCTTGCTCCGTGGATTGGGCCTCGCATGGTGACTCTGGGTACAGACGGATTTGGCCGCAGCGACAATCGCGAACATCTCCGCCGTCATTTTGAGGTGAACGCTGAATCCATCGCCGCGGCCGCGCTCTCCCGCCTCGCGCGCGACGGCAAGTTCGACGTGAAGAAAGCCCAAAAGGCTTTCGGCGAGTTGAACGTGAACGTAGATAAGAAAGACCCCGCCTGGGCGTAAGCGCAGCTCGGAATTAAAGACAATCTGTGGGTACCGTCATCATGGCGGTGCCCATTTTGTTTGTAGCAGGGAAAGGCATTCTGCTTTGCTGCGAGAATTGGTCCCGGTTTTCAATCACCCGATCACCAGATTCCCGATTAGCAGATGGGCCCTACCCCTCCTGTTCATCCCAAGATCTAAAGAAGTTGCGCGATTCATCCCAATTGGTCCCGGTTTTCAATCACCCGATCACCAGATTTCCTGATTACCAAATGGGTCCCTACCCTCCCTATCCATCCCAAGATCTAAAAGACTTACAGCCCTGATCCCAATCGATGCTCGTGTTGTACCTCCGCCATCGGCAGCGGTTGACTCTTGCGCTGCCTCTTTCCTGATCCGCGTTCATCCGCGTTGATCCGCGGTAGAGGTTTTTGCAGATCAGTGTCATCAGTGTTGATCAGTGGTAAGACTTGGTTTTTCGATGTCGGCGTTCTCGGCGATTCAACCATCTCCGTCACCACTTGCTTCTTGCTGTCCGTAAACGTCGTGTTCTTTAGATTGCTGGACGCCATTTGCAGTGAATACAACAACAGCCCGGCTTTCTTTTCACTGATCTCGTCGTCAATCAGCGCCTTTTGCACCCGCATAATCGCCATCTGGATAGCATTGGCGTCTTCCAGCGCCGGTAACTCCAGCCTGCTGGACCGCATCTCCAGCATCCGCTCGTGGGCATAGCAATATCGGTAACCCTTCATCTGCGGACACCCGCAGACCGTCCCATCCTCGCGTACCTTCTCGCACCGCGGAGCCATGTCGGCCCGCTCCAGGTTCTGCCGCAGCTTCAGATAAAGGTCATGCTCCCGCGCCTGCGCGTCCTTCATCTCGTAATGCACTTCCGGATGCTGCTCAATAAACTCTGTGCACGCCTTGTACGCTTCGCCCAGTTCGTTGATTCGCCGCCAGATTTCGTCCTGCGTGCGCTGTCTTTCCTCCAGGTCTTTCTTTAGATACTCTCCGTATTCCTCATAATTCAGTTCTTTTCCATTCACATACCAACCCACGTGCTACCTTCACTTTTCTCAGCCCGGAGATAAGTTGAAGTCGAATTGAAGTTTCTGTCACTATTTGTCCGATTTCGGTTTTCCTCGGTGGTTCTCTGTGTCCTCTGTGGTTAAAAGCTTTTGAGTTTCCGATGACGGCGATGTCGGCGATTGCCTCACTATGCCTCATGTGACGGCGCGAAGCAAATGATCTTAAGTTTAGGGCAGACGTTCATCGCCAAACTGCGCCAGTACTTAAGTTTAGGGCTTGGTCAGTTTTTTGATTTTGCATTGGCTGATGGCTGATTGCTAATGGGTGGGCGCCATTGTTTAGGTTTCCAATTTCCCGATTACCCGATCTCTCAATTTTCAATCTTTTTTTCACGCCGTACGCTGGCGCGCAAGCCTGCCCTGAGCGCTTGCGAAAAGCTACAAATCGGAAGATCAGAAAACATCCCGCAGCCTGTCGGAGATAGATTTTCTCGAACGTGGAATCAATCATTTACGCAGTTTGTGTGCATCGTAACTCATTGATTCTTGGTTCGAAAACTTTTCTCTCCGAAGGCTCTCAGGCTGTCCCCTTTTTGTCTTGTCTAGCCTCAAATGTTCTTAACACACTTACATATTCCCGCTAACAAACTTGTGCTTCGAAGCTGACCATCTATACTCCTTGATGCTTGAACACTCTTTACCCGGTCCGGCCCCTTTGACTCCTTTTGTTTCAACCAATATCGTAGCCTCCTCACTCATTTCTTTGTCTGCATGAGAGTACACATGATATCCAGTGATGCGCTGAATCTTCTGGAAATTGCCATTTTTCTGGCTCTGCCAGATATCCATTGATTCTTCCGCTGCCTCGCCGGAAGCCACGAGGACTTCAGCGGCACCTTCATGGGTAAGATCTTCGACAATAAATTGTTCGAGATCAGTGCCTAGTACTTCTGTGTTTATCTCCCGTACCGCCTGATTCTGTTCTCGTAGCACATGCAAACGGCAATAGGGAGTTAGCAAGTCGGGCGATTCTGAAAAGCCCCAGGTAAGAATGACATGCATTGTTACCTTATCGCTTAACGTGATCCTTCGCGCCGCAGTGGGTACCTCTCCCTTCGGTATTACGTTGTTGAGTTCCAACTGCCCGCTCTTGAGTACTCTCGTACCTAAGTTGGCAACAAGGAAAGGAGAACTTTGCCGACCATCCCAGTTGGAGCCTATTTCGTGTACGACGTCGTTTTGATCAACAGCGATGAACGTTCGCCCACCAGCAGGTGTCTTTCTCTCTGCGATGATGATTTGCTTATTCAAATCCACTTCGCTATTGATATTGGCCGAAGCCGATGAACACGAGATTAGGAACAACAACGCGGCGATCACGTTTGTCATTTTATAGCTCCATGTAAACACGAGGTCGTCGAACTTCATCTTATTATTGTCAAAATTATCCTGATAGGTCGCGGCCCCAGATGATACGTTGTTCCTCTTAACATTGCCTTCGCCACCATTGTAGGCGGCAGCGGCGTCCCCCTCAGGTATATGGTAACGGTTCAACATCGAAGCATAGTAGTTAGCCGCGGCCGGGTGCCCCGGGCTTCCCCGCCTTTTCTGTCCCACACAATAACGCGAGGGTGCCCCATCCTTTCACGGAAGCTGGCGGTTGGTTTTTCAGCTTCCGGGAAAGGGTGGGAGATAAAATCAGCTTGTATCTATAAAGGTT
>WNFA01013315.1_pt1 | contig 12098 bp, 14 predicted proteins | sample 5400481 | NCBI WGS metagenome assembly WNFA01 (sample SAMN13153340, study PRJNA577476) | soil metagenome | isolation source: 120 cm saprolite under Douglas fir tree site 2 hole 1 replicate 2 | place: USA:California | collected 2015-04-18
ACGATCGTCAAAAGGTCAACTTCCTATTTCGCCTGTACCAGCCCCGCAATAACCGCAGCAAGTTTATCGAGTATCTGGTTCCAGCCCTCCATTTGACCGCTATTTTTCGCGCTCTCCATGGGTTCATTTCCAATGAAGGTAAGTTTCGTCTGGCCGTTTCCGAGATCCTCAAAGATGGTCACGTCGTACGCACCGTCTATAGCCTCATGTTCTATTCCTAATTGCGCAGGCTCGATCTTGTTTCCCTTCGAGTCGGAAAAGTACATCAAGGAAACGATCTTCTCATACGGAACAATCTCGTGGTATTCAACCGCATTCCAGAACTCCTGCCCATCCGGCGACTTCATGCAGCAGAGGAATTTTCCTCCAACGCGAAAATCCATCTCGCAAACGGGCGCAGTAAACCCCTTCGGTCCCCACCACTGCATCACGTACTTCGGGTCTGTCCACGCCTTCCAAACCAACTCGCGTGGGGCATCAAAAACTCTTGTAACGACCATCCGCTCAATTTCGCTAACCGTGTTTTCTGTCATCTCTGGCCTCCTCTTTCTTCATTTGATTTACAACGACATCCAGTTTGTCGAAACTCTCTTCCCAGAATCGGCGATAGCTAATCGCCCAGTCGCTGACCGTCTTAATCGCCTCTGGCCTAAGCGTGCACACACTCTCTCGTCCACGCTTCGTCTTGATTACAATCCGCGCCCGCACCAGGTAGGCAATGTGTTTTGAAATCATCTGCTGCGAGAGTGCAAACGGTTCCGTCAATCCATGCACAGAGGCAGGCCCACGGGAGAGCCGTTCGATCATTGCCCGCCGGGTTGGATCGGACAAAGCCGCAAATGTTGTACCCAGATTATCCACAACCATATGGTAGTGGATTATCCGTCGATGTCAAGTATGGATTTTGGAGTTCCCGACTTCTGTTTCCTGATCTCTGAACCCTGACACCTGCGCTATTTATGCTTCCCATGCGCCGCGTATCGCAGCCGGGTGCATGGTTTAACAGAGGTCCAAGTTCGGAAAGCACTGATCTTCCTGGCTGCAGGGGAAGGCAAATCTCCAACCCACAACCCAACCCACAATTCGTGGTGTCTTGTACGTCTTACGGGTATTTTGGCAGTCCCCGCGTTCTTATAAGTGGTTGTAAAACCTATCCCGGCTAAACTGTCACGGCAGAGGTCGCGGGTTCGAGTCCCGTCGTCCCCGCCATTCTTTTCAAAGGCTAGTCGCGGTCATTCTCGCAAAAACCGCCCCGCTGACCGTTTTGTTTTGTGCAGGGTTAGGAGTTTTACTTCGGAAGACAATTTGGTAATTGTTTTCATGGGGACTTGCGCTTGTCTTCCGGCAGTTCGATAAAACCGTATTTTCGATAGAAGCTGGCCGCGTCATCGTCGATGGCTTCGACAAATACTGCCCATGATGCAACCTTCGGTGTGGCTCCGAAACGTTTCTCCAAAGCGTTCATCAGGGTGAGCGCGCCCAGGCTGGTTCTTTCTTTTATCCACAATCACAGCGGGAACGGCGCGCCGTCCCAGAGCGGTCGAAGTTGCCAGTCCTGTTCTGTACAATTTGGTCGTGAATCCCCTGAACGAAGTGGAGACCCGTGTGCTCGGTGCGCTGATCGAGAAGGACATTACCACTCCGGATTACTATCCTCTTTCCCTGAACGCGCTGGTCAACGCGTGTAACCAGAAGAACAATCGCGAACCGGTGATGAATCTGGATGAAGATGCGGTGCGACAGGCGCTTGATGGGCTGCACGCTCAGAATCTCGCGGGACCGTCCGGCGGCGCCGATAGCCGCGTAACCAAGTATGAGCATCGTATGCAGGAAGTTTTTAACTTCAGCCGCGGCGAGACCGGCATCCTGTGCGTGCTGTTGCTGCGCGGTCCGCAAACTCCCGGCGAGCTCCGTGGACGGGCCGAGCGCATGCACCGGTTCGAGGCGCTTGACGAAGTGCAATCCACATTGCAGCGCCTGATGCAGCGCGAACCGCCCATGGTCAGAGTGCTGCCCCGCCAGCCGGGCACCAAAGAGGCGCGTTACATGCACCTGCTCTGCGGAGACGCGGATGAGTTCAGCCTGGCCCCGGCTCCATCGTCCACGATTGCCCAACATCCCGAGGGCAGTGAGGCGTTGCAGCGCCTGGCAAATGAGGTCCACGAGCTTCGCCAAGAGGTCGCCGATCTGAAAGAGCAGCTGGCGAATTTCCGGAAGGCATTCGAGTGACCGAAACTCCGTGCGAACGTCAGAATAGAAGATGGAAGTGAAGGACAAGGCAAACCTAAGACCGAGGAAGGAGAGGGCATGAGCAGAGTTCGAGTACTGGTGGGCACACGCAAAGGCGCATTCATTCTAGAGTCAGACGGTAAGCGCGAAAACTGGGATGTCAGTGGTCCCCATTTTGCGGGCTGGGAGATGTATCACCTGAAAGGATCGCCCGCTGATCCGAATCGAATCTACGCATCACAGACCAGTGGATGGTTTGGGCAGATCATTCAGCGCTCCGACGACGGCGGCAAGACGTGGCACCAGCCCGGAACGCCGCCCGGAGAACCGGCCGCCCCGGGTCCCCCGAAGGCCGCCAGCAATAAGTTCGCTTACGATGCGTCTCCCGAGACCGGAGCCCCGCTCACCACACACCAGTGGTACGACGGCACACAACATCCCTGGGAATTCAAGCGGGTGTGGCATCTGGAGCCGTCGCTCACCGATGCCGATACGGTTTACGCCGGAGTAGAAGACGCCGCCATCTTCCGTTCGACCGACGGCGGCGAGAACTGGAAGGAACTCCCCGGACTGCGTGGTCACGGCACCGGCCCCAAGTGGCAGCCGGGCGCGGGCGGTATGTGCCTGCACACCATTATTCTTGATCCGAGAAATCCGCAGCGGATCTTCATCGCCATCTCGGCGGCGGGCGCGTTCCGCACCGACGATGGCGGCAAGACCTGGAAACCGATCAACCGCGGGCTGCGCTCGCAATATATCCCGGACCAGGATGCGGAGGTGGGCCACTGCGTGCACCACATCGCCATGAACCCGAAGCGCCCGGGCGTGCTCTTCATGCAGAAGCACTGGGACGTGATGCGCTCGGACGACGCCGGCGATAACTGGAAAGAAGTCAGCGGTAACCTGCCCACCGACTTCGGTTTCGCTATTGACGTGCACGCGCACGAGCCGGAGACGATTTATGTCGTCCCTATCAAGAGCGACTCGGAGCACTACGTACACGAAGGCAAGCTGCGCGTCTTCCGCAGCCGCAGCGGGGGCAACGAGTGGGAGCCACTCACCCGCGGTTTGCCACAGAAAGACTGCTACGTGAACGTGCTACGCGATGCCATGGCCGTGGACTTGCTCGACAAGTGCGGTATCTATTTCGGAACTTCCGGCGGGCAGGTGTACTGCTCTGCCGATGCGGGGGATAGCTGGAATCCGATTGTGCGGGATCTGCCGGCAGTGCTGAGTGTGGAGGTGCAGACGCTGGGGTGAGGAATCACGTGGGCCCGGACGCCCTCGTCCGGGAAGAGCCGAAGAGCCTGCCCTGAGCGACCCGAGCGCAAACGAGGGAGTCGAATGGGGGCGGAATACTACAGCCCATGGCGCAAGCCCTGGGTAAGAGTGGCGACGAGCGAATTCCGTAGGGAGGCAATAAACGAAACGGGGGGAGGACAAGGGGAGGGGCACGGCTTCAGCCGTGCCGTCAAACGTCCAGAGAAGCGGGCGTCAGCCTGTGAGGGTCAGTCACTACGAAGGGATAGGACATCGGAGTAAAATAACTCCATGACGGAAGAGGTTTCTGAGCTTTTGAAGAAGGCGCTGGCCTTGCCGGTTGAGGCGCGAGCCGCGCTGGCAGGCTCGCTCCTGGAGAGTTTGGATGAGACGATAGACGCCTCCGCCGAGGAAGCCTGGAGTCAAGAGATCGCGCGCCGGATCGAGGAACTGGATTCCGGCAAAGTAAAGCCGATTTCCTGGGCCGAAGCCCGACGGCAAATCTCGGCCATTCTCAATGGGCGCTAAGCCGCTGGAGATCCATCCGGCCGCGCTTTCCGACTTGAAGTCGGCTCTCGCTTGGTATTTGGATCGGAGCGAAAGTGCAGCTGCCAAGTTTGTCGACGAGGTAGATCGCATTTCGAAGCCTCACGTACACACAAACGATGAACTCGCGACAGATCTAGCTGCACAGATACTTGAACGATTAGAAAGCAAGAGAATCAAAGACTACCCCATAGAAACGGTATTGATAATCAACTGCATTCCGAATCACTTTATCCTTCCTTCTGAATGGAGCGACGCGATTGAACGAGTGACCAAAGCTCAAGTACATCTGGCTTTCCGAGAAGTATTTCTGGTTGAAATGGTTATGTCTTATTCAACGACGCTCTACGGAGAGCGGAAATGATTTTGAGTGAGGCACGGCTTATCAGTTATGCCGCTCAAGACGCAAAACGTCACGCGCCGGCACGGCGCAACAGCCGAAATGGCGGACGCCTTCGTGGCAGTTGCGCCCCATGGGCGCGTAAGTCAATATTAAACGCGAATACGGCACGGCTGAAGCCGATGCCCTGACACGAACCGTATTCCACTCGGCAGGAATTGTATCCATGAACTTGAGGTCAAACCAAGACTGGACACCTGTATCCAGAGAACAATTTGAAAGCATTGCGGAGTGTCCCTGCTTTCGCAGTGAACAATACGGCGATGAGCGTGTATTTGTTGTGGCACGTTCTGCGAAACAACGGATTCTCTTTGATGACGTCGAAGATGAGTTCGCAATCGGAGAACCTGACGACGACGGCGTTCTGCGAGACTGGGGCCTATACGGTGATCTTATCGATGCTGTTCGCGGGCTCCCAAAACTTGAATAGAGGACTAAGTTTTCATGATCCGCGTCATCCTCCCCTTCCATCTCCGAACACTGGCGCACGCCGGCAGCGAGGTGACGCTCGAAGTCGCTGATCTGAAGCCAGGCCCGGTCACGCAGCGCTCGGTGCTGGATGCGCTTGAGGCCCGCTATCCCTGCGAAGAAGACCTATCACACGAACCGCCTGACGCCCCGCTGCCCGATGCTGTCGCATCCGGCAAAGAGCCATTTATCGTCATCGGCGCCATCGCCGGCGGCTAATGACAAAAGCCGGGTGCCCCATCTTTGCGCGTTCTGTGCGCAAAGGTGGGAGAGGGAGAACCAAAACTACCGTGGAATCGATTTTCAAACGTTAGAGAATCCCAGTGGTCGAGCTTCATGGATTGCCACCTTTTCGCAAAAAGCGCGAAAAGATGGTCGCCGGCTTCATGGTTGTGCCCGAACCTCAAGCACAATGCGGCGGTAGGAGGTCAGACTGGGCGAGCCATTATCCGTTACCGCCAGAATAATGTGAGCGACGCCCTGAGCGGGGCATTGCGCCGATGGCGCTTGAATCCACATGGGACGACAGGTCGCCGTGGCCGTGATCGTCACCCTGGGGGATTCTGCACCGACGATATTCACGGCCGCGAGGCCATGTCCGTCACCGGCACCGGCCTCAGCGTAGTGGAACCAGGAATAGTGGAGCGCCTGGCCGTCAGGATCGTGGGATTGGCTGGCATCCAGAACTACTGACTGGCCGACTCCAGCGCGAACAAATATCGGAGCGGTTCCAGCCTCACCGTTCACCACGACCACCGGATTGTGATTGGCCTCGGCATAGGGTTTGATGGTCCAATCCATCCGCGCGGCAAAATCATGCTGAAAGGCTTCGCGCCAGCGCCAGATCGTCGCCTGGTCGGAGGTATGGCTTTTGCCGTCGGCCCCGATCACACTGTCCTGTGAGGTAACGCGCGAGAAAAGATCGCCACCCTGGGTCCAGATTGCGCGGGTTTCGGCGTAGGGCTTACGGTAGACATAGCGTCCGCCCCACCCGCCCCATCCCGGATTCCACCAGCTTGCCAGCCCGTTATCGATGAGCCCGAGAAACGACGGAGTATCGCCCTCCATGATGAATGCGAACTTCGGATATTGTTTTCCCATCGGGCCTTTTCTGCGGATGTTTACCTCCAGCCATTCGTTCGTGACTGTGGAAAAATCCGCGCCTTCGCCATTTCGGTAATAGACGTCACCGCTGATTCCAGTCCAGGTCGCGTAGTAGTACTCGTCACCGTTCGGCAGCGATGGGCGAACAACATAAGAAAGATCCGGAAATTCCCTCCGGATCCACGGCCCAGCGTCATCTTGATCGGAAATCGAGTAGACCCGGAGCTTGCTCACGAATTTCTCCAGATCCGGCGACGAACGAGTCGCGCGCACGTCCGTCAAAGCCTGAGCCAGCGTATTGGCGCCGCCCCAGATCGTGATCCACAATGGTCTCGGGTCATTTTTGTCGGCGGCCTGGATAAGCGCTTGCGATCCCGGCGAAGATTTCCCGGGTCCCACGGCGGCCATGCCATATCCGGGCTGGCCCGCGCAGATCAGCTGATCGAGTTCGGAGGCAGTCGGCCAACCCGAAGAGTGCTTAAGAAGGTTCGGCCGTACCTCCGCATACCTGGCGACAATCTCATGCATCGTTTCCGGATGGGTCGCGGATTTCTGCCACGTCGAAGTTGCAGCGACCAGGCCCTCGAGATCGATCTTGTTGGAATAGAGCAGCAAGCGGACGAACGACATCTGATCATCCGGCTCGTTGCCGATGTCGCTTACTACAAAAGCTCGCGCATGGCCGGAGAAGTTGTCGAGCTGCTCGGCGGATGACTGTTGACCGTAAGCGGCGCCGATCAACAGGGCAAGGCTTACAGCAACGCCGGCAACAATCCTGGACCGCGACCACGGTTGAGTGCTCATCCTAACCTTTTAATCTGCCCGGAACGATTTCTAGTCTGCGCCTGCAATGAACGAAACCGATTTTATTCTTCCTTGTCGCATCGCCCAGGCCCACAGGATCGCAGGCATGACCATGATTACACCGGTCGCTGAGGCCACCACCCGGGCTGACACTCCGCGGTCGAGAAAAATTCCGCAGACGTAGGCACCGATCGCGATGGTCAGCATGGCCAAGCCGAGATCAGCGGAGAAGACCCGGCCGCGGAAGCGATCCTCGGTGTTGAGCTGCAACAGCGTGGTGGAGAAAACCCAAACGGTTGATCCTCCACAGTGGGCCAGCATGATGCACAGGCATGCCACCCAGACGTTAGGCGAAAGGCCCAGACCGCAGTAGCCTGCTCCAATCGTCAGATAGCCGAGCAGAATGCCCAGCCGCAGCCGTTGATCCGAGTGCCCGGCCAATCGCGCGGAGAACAAAGGGCCGACCACGGCACCGATCCCGCGCGCTCCCAGCAGAAGGCTCATGCCCAGCACGGCGCCCCGCTGGGGATCAACTCCGCGCAGGTGCACGTGGAAGTACTGCACTCCCATGACCGTGAACAGCACCCAGCTGGGGCCGATCATCAGCTCTCCGGCTTTGGCGAATACCGCCGCCAGTAATCTGCGATCTTTGCGGACGTAACGCAGGCCCTCCGCGATCGGCGAAAAGTCTACCGCGTCACGAATGCGCAGCGGGGCTGCGGACCGAGCGTGCGGCTCCTCAAATTTCATCCGGCCGATGAGGATCGCCGACACCAGGAACGAAAATGCGTTGAGCAGGAACACCGCTTCGCGCCCCAGCAGCGCGGCCACGAAGCCGCCGACCGACGCACCCACCAGCACGTTGACCGACCAGGTGGCCGAGGACAACGTGTTGGCCAACAGCACGTCTTCCCGACGAGCGATATTGGGAATCACGGCGGTGCGCGCCGGCTCGAAAAACGCGGCCATCAGCGTTTCCAGCACCAGCAGGGGATAGACCATCCACACCGTGGATCGGGATCGCACCACCAGCATGGCGAAGACGATGACCATCCGCGCCAGATCGGCGACGATCATGACGCGTTTGCGGCGCACGCGATCGTTGATCACGCCGGCGGCGGGGCCGATCAAAGTCTGAGGAAGTACCTGCAGTACCAGGGCCAGTGCAACCGAACTTGCCCGCCCAGTCAATTGCAGTAGCAGACTGTAGATGGCCAGAGTGTAGAACCAATCGCCAATCTCGCTGACGATCTGGGCCAGCCACAGGCGGCGGAAGTTGCGGTTGAGGCGAAGCAGGCGCAGATATGCCGACAGCGAGATTGACGTGGACGTGGGCTTGGCTTGCGGATCCATGGGAGCACTACACGATAGCAGCCGGAGAATGCAATTTGCACGGGCCTGGAGCACTCGAAGGTTGAGTAGCGCCGCCGTCCCGGCGGCTGTCTGGCGGGCGGCCCGCCCGCCGAGCCGAGGGCGAGACGCCCTCGAGACAGCCGGCAAGATGCCGGCGCTACGAGACCTGCGACGAGCGGCTATAATTCCTGCATGATGGATGAACAGGATTTCCGCAAGCGGGCCGATGCCGGGCTTGACTCATTAAAGAAGTCGCTGATGGAGGCTGAGGAGTCGACCGACATTGAGGTTGAAGACCAGTCGGGTGCGCTGCACGTTTCTTTCGAGGACCACAGCAAGTTCGTGATTTCTCCCAACGCGCCCGTCCGGCAAATCTGGATTTCGGCCCTGGCCACCAGTTTCAAGCTGGACTGGTCGGAGGCAGAACAGGATTTTGTGTTATCCAAGACGGGAGAGAGACTCAAGGCGCTGGTGGCCCGATTGATCAATCAACAACTGGGAGAAGAATTGGTTACGCTGGCGTAAGTCCGTGCTAGGCGCTCTGCAATTTCTGTCTCAGATCGGCGGCGATCTGCCTGCCGTGGAACCTTCCATTCTCGATGAAGATTTCGTTGGTCTTCGATCCGGCTACGATCACTCCCGCCACATAGATCCCGGGAACATTGCTCTCCAGAGTCAAGGGATCGCACACCGGACGGCATTGCTCGGCCGAGAGTTCAATGCCCATCGAGCGCAGGAAGTCGTAGTCGGGATGATAGCCGGTCATGGCAAAGACAAAATCGTTTTTCAATTGGACGGGACCTTCGGGGGTCTCGAGATTGACATAGTCGGCGCTGATCTCAAGTACGGAGCTGCGGAAGTAAGCGACGATTTCGCCACTCTTGATGCGGTTCTCAATGTCGGGCAGGATCCAATATTTCACGTGACTGTGCAATTTCGGTCCACGATGGACTAGGGTCACGCGTGAGCCATGCCTCCACAGATCAAGGGCGGCAATGGCGGCCGAGTTCTTGCCTCCGATGACCAGCACATCCATGTCGAAAAAAGGATGGGGCTCGCGATAGTAGTGAAATACTTTCGAAAGGTCCTCGCCCGGAATGTTCAACGGATTGGAAAGATCGTAGTATCCGGTTGAAACGATCAGCTTGCGCGTGTGGTAGTCGCAGATTCGGCCGAGGCTGTCGCTGGTGGCAATTTGAAAATCGCCGTCGCTCCCGGTGACGGTCTTCACCCATTGGTACTGGCGGATATCGAGACGATAGTGCTCGGCCACCTTCCGGTAGTATTCGAGCGCTTCTTCCCGCGTGGGCTTCTGCCGGGCGGTGCTGAAAGGGATGTCGCCGATTTCAAGCAACTCCGGGGTGGTGAAGAACGACATATTCGCGGGATAGTTGTAGATGGAATTGACCACGCAGCCCTTGTCGATGGCCATGGTCTTGAACCCGGCACGCTGGGCTTCAATCGCGCACGCGAGGCCGGTGGGACCGGCACCGATCACGACCACATCCGCGCGGCTGTCCGGTTCAGCGTCAATCTGGGCGCGAGGAAGGGTGTCGGGAATCTGCTGGGTCGCGCCGGAAATCTGTTTGGTCACCAATCGGTTGTCCCTGGCGGAAAACTTCGACGCGCGCAGGCAGGCACGGACGAAAGCGTTAGCCGTTTGAAGGTATCGATTCTAGCATGCGAGCTCAGGCGCGGGGCCGGCTGTCGCGACTATGTAGCGTCCAAATTCATCAACCACCAAGGACACGAAGGAACCTTTAAGATTCGCGGCTTCGTGCGACTTCGTGTCCTTAGTGGTTCCTGAATCAGGGACCCTACGAAAGCAGAACTCCGAAACACTCCTGCCGTCCGCGTTATAATTCCCGGTTACTTCCATCCCACACACTCATCGGGAAGGCTACATGGCAGCGCCCGCGGAACCGAAGGTTGGCAAGCGCATTGAATCCGACAGCATGGGACAGATCGAAGTCCCGTCTAACGTCTATTGGGGCGCACAGACGCAGCGTTCGCTGCTCCATTTCAACATCGGGCGCGACATTATGCCGCCGGAGCTGATCCGCGCCTTCGGCATTCTCAAGAAAGCCTGCGCGCTGGTGAACCAGGATTTGGGCAAGCTTCCCGCGGAAAAGGCAAAACTAATTGTCCAGGCAGCCGACGAAGTCATCGCAGGCAAGCTCAACGACCAGTTTCCTCTGCGCATCTGGCAGACTGGCAGCGGCACCCAGACTAACATGAACGCCAACGAGGTCATCTCGAATCGCGCCATCGAGCTGGCGGGTGGCGAGATGGGATCGAAGAAGCCGATCCATCCCAACGATGACGTCAACATGTCGCAGTCGTCCAATGATACGTTTCCCACCGCGATGCACGTGGCCGCCGCGGAGCGCGTAAAGCACGCGCTGATTCCCGCCGTGCGGAGCGTTCATAAAGCGATTGCCGCCAAGGCGGACGAATTCAAAGACATAGTAAAAATCGGCCGCACCCACCTGCAGGATGCCGTACCTCTCACCTTCGGGCAGGAGTTCGGCGGCTGGGCCAGCCTGCTGGAGCGCGACATCAAGCGCCTGGAGCAGGCGCTGGACGGGCTCTACGACCTTGCCATCGGCGGAACTGCGGTCGGCACCGGGCTGAACGCGCCTCCCGAATTTGCGGAGCGTGCCGCCCAAAAGATCGCCGAACTCACCGCGCTTCCCTTCCGCTCCCATCCCAATAAGTTCGCCGCACTCTCGGCACACGACGAAATCGTCTTTGCCCAGGGCGCGATGGAAACTCTGGCCGCTTCGTTTATGAAGATTTCGAACGACATCCGCTGGCTGGCTTCGGGTCCGCGCTGTGGCCTGGGAGAGTTATCCATTCCGGAAAACGAGCCTGGGTCTTCGATTATGCCCGGCAAAGTGAATCCGACGCAGTGTGAAGCCATGACCATGGTGTGCGTGCAAGTCCACGGCGCCACCGCCGCGGTCGGATTCGCCGGCTCGCAAGGCAATTTCGAGCTCAATGTCTTCAAGCCGGTGATCATTTACAACTTCCTGCATTCGGCCACTCTGATCGCCGACGCCTGCCACGGCTACGTCGAGTACATGATCAAAGGCATCGAGGTCGATCGCGCCAAAGTGGACTGGTACGTCAACAACTCCCTCATGCTGGTAACAGCCCTGGCTCCAAAGGTCGGATACGACAAAGCCGCCAAGATCGCCCACATAGCGCATGTCGACCGCACTAGCCTGCTGCAGGCGGCGCTGAAGTCGGGCCACCTCACGCGCGAAGAGTTCAATGAGCTGATGAAGCCGGAGAAGATGACGAGGCCGTAACGGACCATGTTGGGGCGGGTCTCTGCCTGTCCTGGGGTGGAATGCAGTTCGATCGGTGGTGTAATCGCCCTGTTTGCGACAACTATCCGTTTTTGCCAAGTCGGGAACAATTCATCGTCTCGCGGTGTCAGGGAGACGTATGAGACCACAGCACATACTCGCAGTTCTTCTCGCATTATTAGGGGTCAGTTTTGGGACCAAGGAGAGGCCGCACTTGCCATGCGAATACTCGGGAACAGTCTCGCGCAGCAGCGCGACATTCGCGGCATCGTAGGCGTCGATGTTCTCGTGGGCACCGATGGAAACGTGGTTTGCGTACGGGGATTTTATGGGCATCCGGTGCTGCTCAAGGACGTGGAGGAAGCAGTGCGGCAATGGAGATTCAAACCGCTCAAAGAGCACAACGCTCCCGTCGCGTACGTCGGGAAGATTTATTTCGCGTTATGTAACATCGGGTGCGGTGAAGAAGGCTCCTCGATGACTCTCCTGAAATGAGAAGAGCAACTCCGTCGCCCTGCTAGGCCCTAGCTGTTGAAACATCGCGATTTCACCAGTATTCTCGGCGGCTTGTTTCTGAGATCGGAGATGGGTGCTAATCTGCTTCGGCGGGGCTCAACTCA
>WNFA01004141.1_pt1 | contig 12097 bp, 10 predicted proteins | sample 5400481 | NCBI WGS metagenome assembly WNFA01 (sample SAMN13153340, study PRJNA577476) | soil metagenome | isolation source: 120 cm saprolite under Douglas fir tree site 2 hole 1 replicate 2 | place: USA:California | collected 2015-04-18
TACAAAACGGAAGTCAGGAACCCCATAGCTACAAGCTAGGGGCTTGTGTACTGTTGGATGCTTTAGTCCAGGCTGTTACAAGTCCGATATCCTGTCCAGGCTCAGTCTGGAAACAGACTACGTTATCAGAGAATATATATAGGTACCGTTGCGGATGCCTCCTCAGTCCGTCGCACTACGGTACAGGATTAAACAGGCGTAGCGGGGTTAGGCCAGTGTCCTGTACTCACAAACCTCTGATAACATTGCCGAGAGGAGCCTGGGAGCAATCCCAGCGTCACACAGGCCCTTACGGGCACGGTTTAGCCGTTCCGTACCACAAAAACGGCTCCCCACAAGGGGTAGTACAGAAAGGAGCGGCGCTTCCTCCCCGTGTCTAAAGACAGGGGCCGTCGCGCCGAATTATGGTCTATGACACGGAAAAAAGAAACTCACGCTCCTGTTTCGCAGGAGGATACGGCGCAAGTACAACAACTACTTGGACAGTTCCACAAAATCGCCGTCAAGCTGCATGCCAGTTCAAGCCAAACTGAGGCAGAGGCTGCTTTGGCCGATATTACTACTTTGTCGGAAGCTGCCCAGCTCGCTCTGCTCAAGGCATTATCAAAGGAACACGATACAGATGCCGCCGATGTGCTGCTCGCCATCAACGAATTGAGCCAGTCTAAGCTTGCCCGCAAAGAGGCACGCCGCTCTCTAATACGACTCGAAGAAGTGCGCATATACCCAAAGTGGAGTCCACCAATCGATCGTCCACAACTTGTACAGATTTCTACAAACCCACCCCGCTTCTGGAAAGGTATCCTCACCGACACATTTGAGTCTGGCGAGATACAACTGCTGCTGTGCTGGGTACAAGGAGAAGACTATAGCCAGGCACGCATTCTCGGCTTTCTGTTGGAGTTCTGGCACGATGGCATCAAAGATTTCTTTACAGAGGTCGCCAGCAAGCGCCATATCGAAACGCATATCGAAGAAATGCGAGCATCGGCTGGCATCAAAACCAGGGAATGTACGCTGGCAGAAGGCCGCCATTTGATTCAGGATGCTCTGGGAGTCAACAAGCGGTATGGTACAGTTCCTCATGGAGATTATCGCCACAATCTCACGCTGGTCAAACAACTGGTGCTTGATGCTACCGACCTCGGCGAAGAAGAGGCACTCAGTTCCATTAGCGAGGATATGGCCCCCCATGAAGTTGTAACCAACTTTGTTGAATCCCTGACCTCGGGCAACTTCAACTTCGCCTTTGACTTGTTAGCGAGCGACAGCAGTATCCGCGATGGACTTTCACGAGCAGAATGGATCAAACGCCGGGAAGCCTGGGTAGAAGAAGCTGATCCTTCCAACTTCAAACCAGAATTTATACATGAACTTGAAAAGAAACAGGGAGGTCTATGGCTCCCCAATCGCTTTAGGGAGGCTTCATCCAGCACTCGCAAGGAGTTTGATACTGGCTGGTCAATTGAAATGGACGATACACTCCTTAGCGAAGGAATCAAAGAACTGCCTTTGGCGATCGCTGTCAACCCGGTAACGCAGCGACATTGGTTCTGGTCACGGTACACGCTTGTCATGGAGCAGGACAAATGGCGTATTCAAGGCATTACGGATGAAGGAACAAACGCGCAAAACCTGACAAGCGCAGAACTTCAGAAACGTATCTCAGAACAGCTTAAGCAGGTGGAACACATTACGAAAAAGCACAAGCCAACAGACCCTGATGCGGAACATTACATGGATGAAATTCTCTGGCATTTGGGGCAAGCCATATCCTATAGTGATGCTTTGATCGTGAAGTCACCACAGGATCGCAGGGCTTACGAGAATGCCGCCGCTAATTTGATTGCGCTTAATGAATTTGAGCGTGCCGTCGTATACTTCGAGCCGCTGGTACAGCGCTTCCCAGAAAAGAGGAACGAGGAATTATTGCAACTCGCGGGCATCCAGATACAACTCAGCGCAAGTCTCTCGGAGGAAGAAGAGGACGAAGCCGCTGAAGAGTACAGGGAACTTGCAGAAGCGAATATACGTGAATCGCTTGCTCTCGACAATACCTACCTGGGACATATGCTCTTAGCAGAACTTCTCAAGGATGATCCTGAACGACTCGACGAGGCAGAAGATCATCTCAACCAGGCAAAGGCATTGAATACCAATGAAGATATAGAATTTGCCATCGAACACAGCCTGGGTGAAATCGCCATGGACCAGGAGCAATACGATAAGGCATTACAGCACTTCCAACGCGTTGCGGAATACGATCCAACCGATGCTGAGACCTGGTACGATATCGCTGAAGCGCATAATTTGCTTGAGAATATCGAAGAGGCAGAGACTAATTATAAACGTGCCATCGAACTGCAGCCCGATGACATTGATTTTTATTCTGCACTGAGCAGAATGTATATGGAGCACAAGCAACCTTCAAAGTCCCGTGAGGTTCTTGAGGAAGGCTTGCGCGCCAATCCCGATTCCGCTGAACTGCGAGCATATCTCGCACTAGTAATATCAGAAAGTGGCGACTACCGCGCGGCGGAAGCCCTTTTAGACGAAGCCGAGAGCATTGATCCAGACCTGGAAATAATCGAGATGTTTCGCTTGCTCCTCAACGTGAATAAAACCAGGCGATTACCCACCCTGAATAGGACGAAAGAACTACCAGACGCGAATAGGACGAAACAATCACCCGGCATGAAGAAAGCCAAAAGCAGAGCCAGGAGAAAATGATCAGAGAAGAACGTCCTATTAGCTATCACACTGTCACACTTGGCGCTATGACACGCGAGGGTGACACGCTTGCTGAGATCACCGAGCAGGTCGAGGTTGGTGAGCAGCATACTCGGACACTCCATATTCCTGCTGGCCTACCAGGAGAACGAGTTACGATAGCGGTCGAAGCACCAGCACCGCCGCCTAAACGACGCAAGCGTCACTGGAAAGCTCGCCCCCCACGTGTGTGGATTACGGAGATTCACCACTCATCACCACTACGAACTCAGGCTCCTTGCCCGGTATTCGGGATTTGCGGTGGATGCCAGCTTCAGCATATGCGCTACAATGCACAACTGGAGTGGAAACGTTCGGTCGTGCAACAATTGTTGCACGACACCGGCGGTTTTGATACCCCTCCAGTGTTAGAAACGGTAGCATGTGATGACCCATGGCATTATCGCAATCACATGCGCTTCTCCGTGAATCGCAGCGGCCAACCCGGGCTAACTGCCAGGGGCACTCAGCGCGTGCTGCCACTTACATCATGCCCAATCGCGCACCCGCAGATCAATCTCGCCCTTGAAGTGCTGAGCGCGCATCCAAATGAGCGACCACAAGTCTTGATTCGTTGTGGGGCTGCTACGGGCCAGGTACTCATACAACCGCACCCCAATCCGAAGGTCGCCCAGCAGCTTACTGAGGCTGGACTCGACCTGTGCTCTGAGACTATGGAAGAGAAACTACGAGGAGAAACTTTCCGCATTCGCCCAAGTTCCTTTTTTCAGACCAATACTGCTCAGGCTGAAAAGATGGTGCAGATGGTCCTGAACGGATTGTTGGGCAGCCGCGACAGCCTGGCACCTGCGAACCTGGCACCCGCGAGGGGTGCCACTACATTTCATAATGAATCTCCAGAGTCAACAGAGAAATGTAGTGGTACCCCTCGCGGGTGCCAGGCTCCTACCCCTTGCGACAGCCTGGCACCCACCCAACACCAGGCTTCCATCCAACAACTCCATGAACATCCACGCGCAGTCATTGATGCATATTGCGGCGTTGGTACCTTTGCTCGGCTGCTAGCCCGGCATGTGGATAAAGTCATTGCCATCGAGGAGTCGGCAAGCGCAATTAAGGATGCCCAGTGGAATCTGCGAGAAGTGGGCAATGTGGAAATACTGAAAGGGAAAGTGGAAGACTTGCTGCCAACACTACACTCTCGAGTTGATGGATTGGTGATCGACCCGCCGCGTGCAGGGTGCCAGCAAATTGTGCTCGACACGCTTGTGCAGCATCCTGTAGACAGGATAGTGTATGTATCTTGCGATCCTGCTACACTGGCTCGTGATCTGCATATACTTTGCCATCTTCATCCTACTTACCGTTTGTTGTCGGTGCAGCCGTTGGATATGTTTCCCCAGACGGCCCATATCGAATGTGTAGCGGTATTGGAGTATAGTCAACTATGACGACATCCCCGTCTTTATTATTGGCCTCCGCCTCACCGAGACGAAGGCAAATTCTCCAGTTATTAGGCCTTCCATTTACCGTTGCGGCTCTACAGGTTGATGAGGATGCGGAACAGCAACGTTTCCAGGGTCCATCCGATGAACTGGCGCAATGGCTAGCCAAGCATAAAGCAGCGGCAGCGCTCAAATTACCAGAAGCCGATGGCCGCCTGGTGATTACCGCCGACACCACAGTATTGCTGGATGGCCAGATTCTCGGCAAGCCAAAGGATGAAGCCCATGCACGCGCACTACTGCTTTCGCTGCGTGGTCGCTGGCACCATGTTGTGACGGGAATCGCGGTGAGCAACAAATTGGACGGTAAGCACAGAATACAAGCCGCAAGCTGCATCACCCCCGTCTTGATGCGCTCTTATAGCAAGGCTGAAATCGATGCATATATTGCTAGCGCAGATCCCATGGATAAGGCCGGCGCTTATGGCATTCAGAACCCGGCATTTCAGCCAACGGCGCGCATCGATGGCTGTTATCTCAACGTAGTTGGCCTACCCCTATGTGTGCTGGTTGAATTACTGGCCGATTTCGATGTATACCCCTCAGCAGCAATACAAGGACAAGTTAACAGGGAATCGGCCTGTCCATGGTCAGAAAAATGCAGGATCTGATTCGCGGTCGATACGCGCCCAGCCCAACGGGCGATCTCCATATGGGCAACCTCCGCACAGCATTGCTGGCATGGCTCTTCGCCCGTTGCGCAGATGGACAATTCGTGCTCCGCATTGAGGACCTTGACAGACCTCGCGTACATCCAGGAGCTACCGAACGAATGCTCTACGACCTGCGCTGGTTGGGCCTGGATTGGGATGAAGGGCCGGATATAGGCGGCCCCTATGCACCTTATACGCAAAGCGAACGACAGGAGATATACGCAAGTTACCTGCAGCGCCTGGCTGACAAAGGTTTAATCTACCCGTGTTATTGCAGCCGAGCGGAGATCGCCCGCGCTGCCAGCGCTCCACAAGGGGATGAAGGTCCACGCTACCCAGGAACATGCAGGAACCTCACGCAAGCTCAGCGCAGGCAATACGAGGCCGACAAGCGTCGCCCGTCCCTGCGTTTTCGCGTAGATGACGAGCGCATTGTCTCCTTCACCGATCTGCTGGCCGGGCCGCTAGAGCAGCAGGTACATCAAACGATAGGAGATTTTATTGTATGCCGCTCGGACGGCCTCTTTGCCTATCAATTTGCCGTGGTAGTAGATGATGCTCTGATGCGCATCAACCAGGTCGTGCGAGGAGCTGATCTGCTGCAATCCACGCCCCGCCAGGTTCTGCTGTACGAGGCATTGGAATATCAAGTACCCACCTTCGCGCATGTACCGCTCTTGCTAGATGAGCACGGGAAGCGCTTCTCTAAACGCATTCAGAGCGCGGGACTGGAACCACTACGCGCAGCGAGAGCGACACCTGCGCAGGTCGTAGGACTACTCGCTGCTGATTGTGGGTTAGTCGAAAAGGGCGAACAACTCACCGCAAGTGAGTTAGCTCAACAGTACAACCAGAAGGGATATGATATAATGCGCTCAAAATTATAACTATTCAGTTGCCTGATTCCTCGCCGCCTGTGGCAGCTCACTCATTCATTTTGCAGCGGACTTTGCAGCCTGCGGCTGCAAAGTCCGCTGCAAAAAACCTACTGCGAACCGCCGCAGGCGGTGAGGAGTCCTGAATAGTTACTCAAATTAATCCAAAAAAGTGCATTTGTAAAGGGATATTTATGGACGGTCTAACTCTCCAAGTCATTTCAATAGGAACCATACTCATTGCTCTGGTTGTGGGTCTGTTCTTACGTCGCCTGCTGGTGGAACGTCTCAAAAAAACTGTACTCGACAACTGGCTGATACAAGTATTGGGTATCCTTGTCATCATCCCCCCGGTTATCATAGGTTTTGTGGTCTTACCTATCATTAGTGGCTGGTCCCCCACCCAGGTGGGCAACTACTGGAACTTTATCAAAAATTTGCTTCCAGTATTGCTTGCACAACCCGATTATCAGAGCTTTTTCCGGAACCTCATATATAGCACAATTATCATCCTGTTAGCTATAGGGGTAGGACGAACGTTCGTCAAGCTTGCCCTTCGCGGAAGAGTTGAAAACCACATTAGTATTAATATTCGTACCCTGATTGGACGCATCTCTTTTGTTCTTGTAATGATTATTGCTTTCTTCTGGATACTCTCTATCTGGGGTGCGTCGCTCACAGTGCCTACTGCCGCTATTAGCGTAATTACTGTTGGTCTCGCTTTCGTTGTTCAGGATATTCTGAAAAATTTCGCGGCAGGCTTATACCTTCTTCTGGAAGGGCCTTTTCATATCGGAGATTACATTACGACAACCAACTATACCGGGAAAGTAGAGGATGTACAACTTCGGGCTACTAAACTACGTATTCTCAATGGAGAACAGGTCATCGTCCCCAATGCTATGCTCTTCAGCGATATCGTAATCAATAAAACGATCTATAAAGAGAGGCGTGCCACCATCACTATTACAATGCCGCAGGAGGAATATGATAAAGCTCAAGCGCTTGAAAATATTCTCATTACCATCAAGGAAGTAAACGGCGTGATGGCGAATCCAGAACCGACACTGAGCCTGAGCGCCATTGCAGGCTCCTTCGGCGGCGCTACAGGTGCAGTGAGTGGCTATAGCGGCGAGATTATTACGCTCACCTTACACTTCTGGATTCCGGAAGCTCAAGATTCTGTGATTTCAGATGCCATGATCGCTCTGCGTGCTGCCCTGCCTAAGGCCGATCTCACCATTCGTGAACCCGATGGGCTATAGTAGAGTTTAGTATAGGAACTGTTCCTTTGTGAGCGCAGAAACGTTGATATATCAAAGGTCATCAGCAAACATACGACGTATTGGTGTATTGGGAGGTACCTTCGACCCGGTACACTATGGTCATCTCGTAATTGCTGAGGAGGTGTATGCTAAACTTGATCTCGATGAGATGGTCTTTGTACCTACCGGGCAGCCGCCTCATAAAACGCAGGAGGTAATCACGCCAGCGGAACATCGCCTGGCAATGCTCGAGTTAGCGATTGCTTCGAATCCGCATTTTACGATCTCGCGGGTTGACGTGGATCGTCCAGGACCATCATACACTGTAGATACACTCAGACTATTACATGAGCAACAGGGAGAGGAAACGGCCATCTACTTTGTAATTGGCGGTGATAGCCTGGAATACTTTCTTACCTGGCGCGACCCTGTCAGTATCCTTGAGCAAGTGAATCACCTTGTAGCAGTCAGGCGTCCCGGATATAATGAGTCCGAAGAATACTATGATCGGCTGGAGGCTCGCCTACCAGGAATCAAGCAACATCTGCTGGTTGTGGAGGCTCCACAATTTGAAATCTCTGCAACCGACTTACGTTTGCGGGTTGCAGAAGGCCGACCTATTAAATATCAAACTCCTGAAAGCGTTGAGAAGTACATTAAAGAATTTGGTTTATATCGATAGAAGTTAACCAAAAGAGAATGGGAAGAAGTGCATGGCGCCAATGCATCTTGAATTGGGCGATCGGTTACGTTTGCGCAAACCGCATCCTTGTGGGGGCTACGACTGGGTGGTAGTGCGCCTGGGAGCCGATATCGGCTTACGCTGCGAAAAATGTGGTCGTCGTGTATTATTGCCTCGTGCAGAAGTTGAGCGACGCACCAAGCAGGTACTTTCACACACAATAGATGCGGATGCATCGTCATCCCTTGACTGACCGTGTAGAACACAGTAGGGTTCCTTTAAATTCAAATGGATCAGTGAGGGTTACACACGAGGAGATTGTGTTATGGCAACAGCCGCTCAACAAAGTGGGTTTCTTACTCTGCTCAAGAAGAGGAATTTCCTGCTCTTGTGGCTGGCACAACTGATCTCCATGACGATTCTCAATGCCTCCAACTACGCGCTGCTCGTACTGATAGAAGAAATCACCGGGTCAACGACACTTGTAGGGCTTGCAATTATCTGCTTTAGTCTCCCGGCCTTGATCATTGGCGCTCCCGCGGGCGTCTTCGTTGATCACAGGAATAAACGTCGCGTTTTGTTCTACAGCAATTGTCTGCGAGCAATCGCTACGTTCGGCTTTGTGATTTCTTTACTGATCAATCGCTCGGAACTTGTGACGGTCTACCTGCTCACCTTCTTGATATCCAGCATTGGCCAGTTCTTCACCCCGGCCGAAGGCGCTTCTATTCCCTTGCTGGTCGATGAGGAAGAGTTAACTTCCGCGCTCTCGCTTTTCAATATTACGTTCATGTTGTCACAGGCAATCGGCTTCATCCTCTTCGCGCCAATAATTCTCAGCTTTCTACCCACCTTCAACATCTTCAACGTCCCGATCTTCCCGGTTGAAATGCTCTACGCGATCATTGGCGTACTGTATCTTGTATGCGCTCTGCTGATTGCGTTTATTCCGCACAAAAATTTTATCGAGCAAAAGCGCAAAAATACCCAGCCGATTGGCCCGCAATCGCTTGGCGCCTTGCATAATGTATGGAATGAAACGCGCGAGGGCTGGAGTTTTATCCGCCACAACAGTCAGCTCTTTTTAGCGGTGATCCAGCTCTCGTTTGCAGGTGTACTCTTGCTAGTGATCGGTGAACTTGCTACACCGCTTGTCACCAAGCTGTTTAATCTACCAGCTAGCTCCATGGCGATCGTTTTTGCTCCCGCTGGTATTGGCCTCGTCGCCGGTTCAATCTTTATGCCGCGCATCCTCCTACGCCTCGGTAAGGAACGCGCCATATTTATCGGTAGTATAGGCCTGGCTATCACCATTGTCCTTTTGCCATTATCTACTCTGCTAGCGCATTTCATGGAACACCATGGCTTAAGCTCCAGGCCAATTTACCTCGCTGCAGTTCCTCTACTCATGTTCATAGCCGGGGTAACAATTGACTTCATCAATATTCCAGCGCAAACAGCTATCCAGGAACGCACACCCGAATGGATCAAGGGGCGAGTCCTGGCCCTACAACTGATGCTGTACAATGCTTGCTCCATTCCGATCATCCTGTTCATTGGAGCCTTTGCCGATGCGTTTGGACTCTCCAACGTAATCTACCTGATCTGTGTAATCATTGTTAGCTTTGGAATCTGGGGCAGGTACTATGAAAGCAAACAAAAAGCTTCGAGCAATAAAGGGGAAATGCAAGAAGAGGTAGCAGAGTTAACCGAAACCGAGACCGTGAAAAGATAGAAGTGTAGTTATACACTGCCCGAAGGAGCAATATGGACCCCGCCCAAGCAGCACAGATGAACGCATACCTACCCTGGCTTGCACTCGCCGGGGTTGTTGTGCTTTTCCTCATACTTCGTTTGACACGCAAGGAACTGAGGCGGCGAGTTGACGCGATTGGCTATCGATTGCAACGAGAACGAGGCCTGCTGATCTGGTTCTGGCTGAACGCACCTGGAGTGATGCTCCACGAATTGAGCCATGCTTTAGTGGTTTTGTTCTTCTACCCATTTGGCTTCCGCATCACCAGCATCACGCTTTTTCGTGTCAGACCCAGGATGCAAACTAGATATGCCGGTCGCAATATGAAGATCGGGGGGAGGCAATCGCTCCAACTTGGTGAGGTGCAATACACCCGGCCACAAGGTAAGTTGGTGAGCTACATCGGAGATGGGTTCAGCGGAATCGCTCCCCTATTTGGGGGCATCGCAATGTTCATACTGCTCTACTGGGTAGCTACGGGTTACAATCTCTGGGATTATGTGAACAATCAACTAAGCATCACGAACATCCTACGGCCAGGCTGGCCATGGTGGACCCTGCTATTCGCCCCCTACCTCATTTTGACGATCACCTCCGAGCTTTGGCCAAGCAGCCAGGACTGGCGAGGAGCACGCTGGCTGGTCGGCGGAATACTTTTCCTGGTTATCGCGACGATTGTAATCCTCTGGTCCACCAGGTATCTCGTTTTCAACAACGCTTTCCTGCACAGTGCCGCGTCAATTGCCGCCTACATCGATTTCGCGCTAATTGTGCTTGTCGCGTTAGATATCGTGTTTCTGGTGATAGCCGAGGGGATAGTACAGCTTCTGCGCAGGTAGATACGTGAAGAAATCGGGCGTATGAATTGTGTGTAGGCAAGCAACCGACCGTAGGGGCCGATTTATCGTGCCCACCGCCGATTTATCGGCCAGCACAGGCGGTTTCCCAGCAAGCCAGAGAAGCCGATAAATCGGCCCCTACAGCTTCCTGAAGCTTGTTTACCAACAACTAGTTCATACACCTGAAAAAATCAGTAAGGCTGACAATTCATATAATTTAACGAGGTAAACTTATGAAACACACGTTATCCATTTCAGAAGTTCAAAAGGAAATTACCCGCCTACCTGAGCATTTCGCAGAGGAACCAGGAGCCGTTACTGTCACCCAATATGGGAAGCCAGTTATGGCTATCTTGCCTTTCAACACATACAGGTCATTGCTCGAAACAATTGAAGCACTGCAAGAAACCCTGGAGATTCTGCAGGATGAAGAGCTGATGACTACATTCCGCGAAAGCGTCAAGGCATTGCAAAGCGGTGAAATGGTGGATTGGGAAGATGCGAAGCTGGAGTTAGGATCATGAGATGGCAGATCAAGTTAACACTACCAGCCTTGATCCAGAGTAACCTTCGGAGAAGAGACTTACGCCATGATTGCTACAGAATTCACTAAGCCTCACCAATCAAACTTGTCAACCAGGAACGTCCGGCTGTAATGTAGCAGGATTGGACTTCCGTGAGGGCAGACGGCCGGAGCAGAGGCACTTGCAAGAGCTGTGATTAAAGAGCGCTGCTCATCTATGCCAAGCGCTCGCCCACGACGGAGGGCAGAACGACACGCCAGGCCAATCAACAGGCGATCCTCCCAGTCGCTGCTATCCTCCGCCGCTATATGTGCAAGTTCTGGCAGATGTCCCGCTAGTTGTTCCTGGCCGACACTGTTGGGTACAGAGCGAATGAGGAAACTACGTCCACCGAAACGCTCGCATTCCAACCCTAAACCGCGTAGAATGGGTAAGCGCTGCTCAAACAGGTCTGCCTCGTGACGTTTCAACTCGACCATCACAGGCTCCAACAAAAGGTGAGATTCGGTCCATTGCTCCCCATCTTCGTCGGGACGGACATCCGCACCAATATAGACACGACGCAGGTGTTCATAAATCACACGCTCATGCGCTCGATGTTGATCAATCAAATACAGGCTCCCGTCGGGTGCTTCAGCCAGGATCACAGCCTGTTGCAATTGAGCGAGTGGCCGAAGCGTCGCCAGTATCTCCGCCGACCCGGGACCAGCTTTCTCGGCCTGGTATTCGTGTGCCGATTCTGCCACATGCAGGCCTCGACGATAAGGGATATGCAGATGCCGTTGATAGACAAGTCCTGGGCCAGGAAACTGCATATCTTCGGGCAAGGCAGGGCTGCGTTCCAGAACTGCTCGTATGTTTTTTTTCACCGCCGCTGCCACTTCGGCTTCCGGCCCTAATTTGACCTCGGTTTTTGCTGGATGGACATTGACATCCAATTCTTCAGCAGGAAGATCGATGTGCAACACAAGCAAGGGATGTTTTCCTTTTGGCAACAGTCCACGATAGCCAGCTTCAAGCGCCTCCTGCAATGGACGTGACTGCACCCAACGGCCATTGATGAAGAGAGTTATATGTTGCCGGCTTGCCTGGGCTAAGGCCCTGTTACCGACATAGCCATCTAATGTAAAGGCATGCGTACCCCCTTCAGCGGAGGAACCAAAGGAGATCGGGTTGAGCATTTCGGCCAGGGGCAGGTGATAGAGTTCAGCGAGAGTCGTGGCAAGATTCCCACCACCACTCGTTTGTAAGACCGGGCGCTCTTCAAT
>WNFA01004143.1_pt1 | contig 12097 bp, 6 predicted proteins | sample 5400481 | NCBI WGS metagenome assembly WNFA01 (sample SAMN13153340, study PRJNA577476) | soil metagenome | isolation source: 120 cm saprolite under Douglas fir tree site 2 hole 1 replicate 2 | place: USA:California | collected 2015-04-18
CGGAGTTGGATCCCAACCTGACGATCAACAGCATCCGGACGATGCAGCAGCAAGTCGAGCTTTCGTTCGATCAGGAGCGCGCAGTAGCCAGTCTCGCCGGCTTGTTTGGGATTGTGGCTCTGGTCCTGGCTGCGGTCGGACTGTACGGCGTCACGGCTTATACCGTTGCGCAGAGGACCAACGAAATCGGCATTCGCATGGCGCTTGGCGCGGACCGCCCAAAGGTGATTCAACTCGTACTGAGCGGGGCATTCAAGCGCGTGTTGATGGGACTGATCCTGGGGTTGCCCCTGGCGATTGGCGCCGGGCGGTTGATCTCAGCCCAACTGTACGGCGTTTCGTCGTGGGACCCGCTCGCGCTGACGGTGGCTGCGGGGGCGCTTGCGATCTGCTCATTTTTCGCGGCCATAATTCCCGCAAACCGCGCAGCCTCTATTTCGCCGATGAACGCACTGAGAATTGAGTAGCGCAGTATCGTTCGGCAATTCGGCCAGCTCCTGGTGTGTGGGAAGTTCAGCGGGGACTGTGTATTTGGGTTGGGAAACGACCCTCCTTTTTTCTAGCACTGAGTGGCGGCCGCCATGTTACGTTCTCCTCAGCCGTAGTGACCCCCTTCCCGGTATAACGTTCTCTTTTCTGGACAAGCTGATGGGTACGACTGCGCTACAGTTGAAACTGCATGCCCTCGAAAAACTGAGAGAAGAGGATCTCGAAGAAGCTCGCGCGATTCAGAGCCTGATGATGCCGACGCAAGCTCTGCGTGCCGGAGCGGTAATGATCTCTCACGAATTCCGACCCGTGGCGGCGGTGGGTGGCGACTTTTTGGATTATTTCGAGCTAATGGACAAGACGGTTGGTCTCTACCTGGGTGACGTCGTTGGCAAGGGACTGCCGGCGGCGCTGTATGCCAGCCTGGCGATAGGAACACTGCGGGGCGTGCATAAGACGGGCACGTTACCGAGCGATGTTCTGGCGACTTTTAACCGGCGGTTAATGATCCGCGGCATGCCGCAGCGGCACGCGGCAATCCAGTACGCTGTTTTCGACCCGCGCAGCCACCAACTGCAAATCGCCAGCGCGGGCATGCCCGGGCCCCTTCACTATTCCGCCGCTGGCTGCCGCATAGTGGGCGCCACAGGAATCCCGCCGGGATTGTTTGCGGGGACGTGTTACGAAACGGTGACGATCGATTTGAGGCCCGGCGACTCGATACTCTTTTTCACGGATGGCCTGACGGATGCGTTCGACCGCGATGAGGAAATGTTCGGAATCGAGCGGTTACAGGAGCTGTGCAACGCTCAGCGTCTTGCATTGCCGACAGAGATGCTGGGCAAAATCTTTGTAGAAATGAAAAGATTTATGGGTGGGCACGAACAATACGACGACATGACGGCTGCGCTGTTCCACTATTCTGGCTGAGGCGCGGCGGATGTGCCTAGGGAGCCGCAGTAACGACCTACCTTAAATCAGCGCTCAGCGTCGAGGGCTGTTGATGATCTCCTGTAACGGTCGCCTTCCTTGGTGATGCGTGGTTGTGGCATTTGCCAAGCCGGACCAGCGTTAATTCATGAGATTCGCCGAGCGGCGGAAGCTTAACGGGGGGACGCAGAGTTCGCGGAGGTGCGCGGAGACGAAGAGCGGAGATGGAGCGAGGCGCCGAGGACAAGCCAGATGGCTAGGGCGAGCCATTCGGCTTGGGTGAAGTGGCCGGGGAATGCGGGGACAAGCTTCATGAGCAGGAGGAGTGAGGCGACGAGGATGCCGAGGGAAGTGAGCGCACGGGAGCGGGGATTACGTTCGACCAGGAAGAAGGAGACGCAGGTTGCGAGCCAACCGAAGGCGGAGGCCATGGAGCCGACTTCGGTGACGGGGACGAGCAGGGCGTCGCCGAGGAGCAAACCGGCGATGGTGGCGGCGGCGATGCCGAGGATAGCGATGGATGGGCTCTGAAATTTTTCGTGGATGCGACCGAAGACGACGGGAATGGTTTGGCGGCGGCCGTAGGCGAACAACAAGCGGCTGGAGGCGACAAAGTTTCCATTGAAGCACTGGAAGAGGCCGAAGAAAGCCATGACCAAGATCAGGCGGACAGGCCAGCGCGCGCCGAGGGCTTGCTCGAAGGCGATGGCGGTGGCGAATCGCTTGCCGACGAGATTTTGCCAGGGAGTGATGTAGCCGACGGCGATTATGGTGAGAGCGTAGAAACCGGCGCCGATCAAGAGCGCCAGGGCGATAGCGCGCATGTAGCCGGTGCGCTTGAATTCGGGATTGGCTTCTTCGGCGCATTTGGGGGCGGACTCAAAGCCGGTGAGAAAATAGGGAACGATTTGCAGGGTGAGCACGATGGAGACGAATGGAGTGGCGCGGAAAAGCGGCTGAAAATTTGCGGGCGAGCCGCGCCAGGCGCTAATGGCAAGCAACAGGAGAAAGAGAAGAATGACGATGGATGACGTCCAGTTCTGAAAAGTGGCGCTGAGGCGAATGCCGCGGTAATTCAGAATGGTGAGGAAGAAGGTCATGGCGACGCCGAGGAGAAGACGCGGCAAGAAGACGGGTTGGCCTGCCACGCTATACAGCGCGAAGGAATTGAGAGACGGGAAAATATAGGCGGCGACTTTGCCGATGGCTACCGCCTCCCACGGGCAAACGATGAAGTAGGCGAGGAGCATGACCCATCCGGTGAAGAAGCTGACAATCGGCGGAAAGACTTGCGCGGTGTAGGCGGCTTCGCTGGCAGCGTCTGGCAGGCGCTGCACCCACTGGCCGTAGACGTAGCCGACGGGGAGAAGTAGGAGTCCGCCAAGAGCGAAACCGAGAGCGGCGCCAAGCGGGCCACCGCGGGCGAGCCAGTCGTCCATGAGGACGAGCCAGCCGACGCCGATCATGGTGCCGAAGGCGAGGGTGAAGTAGTCGGTCAGGCGGAGCTTGCGGGCTAGGGCGGGCATTGTTCGGCTTGGTTTGTTCCTTCGTACTTACCTCTTGAAGCGGCAGCAAGGCCGTCGCACTCCAAGGCACTTCGCGCAGGGCGGCGTGATTCTACATGGGTTGGATGTGGGTCGCCTAGTTTTGACGGTGCGTTTACCTGGCGCTAACATGGGCGGCTTAGAACCTTATGCCGCGGGCGGGGCTACACCACGCCCTGCGGACATGTCCCGTTCGCGAAGCGCACTTCACCGGTCTAAACACCGAAGAAACCTAAGGAGAAACTCTATGCACCATTGTTTCACCAAGGCGTTGGCAACATTGACCGCAGCGGCGATTACGTTGCTGCCCGCGGCTCCGGCGTTTGGCAGCGACAAGGATGACTTCAAGACCGCCACGCCGATCAAGCACGTGGTGGTGATTTTTCAGGAGAACGTTTCGTTCGACCATTATTTCGGAACCTATCCCAACGCGCAGAAGAACAACAACGGTAGCCGCTACTTTGCCGGCGCGAAGGACGACACGCCAGGCGTGAACAGCCTTGAAAGCGCGGGCCTGCTCACCAACAATCCTAATGCGGCAAACCCATTCCGAATCGACCGTAGCCACCCGAATACGTGTGACGAAGACCACGGCTATGGGGACGAGCAGGCAGCCTTTGACGGCGGACTGATGGACCGGTTTGCGAAAATAAGCTGCAACGACAAAGGGGTCGGAGGGTTGGGGCCAAACAGCACGATGGGCTATTACGACGGAAACACGGTTACGGCGTTGTGGAATTACGCGCAGCACTTTGCCATGAGCGACAATTCGTTCGGCACAACGTTTGGGCCGTCGACGCCAGGGCTTTTGAATTTAGTGGCAGGGAACACGTTTGAAGGAACCATCATGAACGGCAAATCCGCGAAGGGGAATATCGCAGGAGCTGCGACAACGGGTGCAGTGATCGGAGATCCTGATCCGTCCGGCGATGTTTGTTCAGCTCCGGGTCGTGCGCAGATCACGATGTCTGGGCAGAACGTGGGAGATTTGCTGAACACTGCCGGCGTGACGTGGGGCTCGTTTATGGGCGGGTTCGCGAATTGCGCGGCCGTTTCCACGGGGACCACGGGGCTAACGACCACTGATTACATTCCGCACCATGCATTTTTCCAATATTGGCAATCGACGCTGAACGCCAAGCACACGCCGCGAACCTCGGTGGCGATGATCGGACACCAGGGTGATGCAGCAAACCATGAGTACGACATCACCGATTTCTGGGATGCGGTCAAGGCGCACAACATGCCGGCGGTTAGCTTCTTGAAGGCGCGCGCGATTCAGGACGGGCATGCAGGCTACTCCAATCCGCTCGACGAGCAGATCTTCCTCGCGAGCACGATCAACGCGTTGCAGCAAATCGACGAGTGGAAGGAAACCGCGGTGATCATCGCGTACGACGACTCCGACGGCTGGTACGACCACGTGATGGGACCCATCGTGAACCAGTCCAATGTTGCCGATGACCAACTGCTCGGACCCGGAAACTGCGGGACGCCGAGTGCGAAGCAGGTGGGCGGAGCCAGCCAAAACGGACGCTGCGGTTACGGCCCGCGTTTGCCGTTGCTGGTGATTTCGCCGTATGCGAAAAAGAATTATGTGGATCATGCGGTGACGGACCAGTCTTCGATTCTGCGGTTCATCGAGGACAACTGGAACCTCGGGCGGATTGGGAACGGCTCGGCGGACGCGATTGCCGGGTCGCTGAATGGCCTGTTCGACTTCGATGATCGCGCGCGAGGGGGAAAACTTATTCTCGATCCGGCGACCGGGCAGGTTGTGGCCTCGGATTCGAACTAAACGTCTTCTAGGAATCGTGGTTAGTCCTTAGGACGCCGGGATAGCGGCGGTTAGACCGCCGCACTCCAAGGCCCGCCGCGTCTTGCGGCGGGCTTTTTGTTTAGGGGGGACAACCCGGACGGAAGCGAAGCCATCCGTTCAAGCATCGGTCCTAGGTGCAGGGGAGCGATGCTAAGACGCTGGATTATTGCGGCTGGAGTGGTGGTGTCGCTTGTCGGGGCGGCGACTCTGCGCGCGCAGAACGAATCCCTTCGAGAAAGTACGCCGGAGTTTGCTGCCGAGGGAGCGGGCGGCGCAATCGTTGGCGAAATCACGTTCGCGGGGCTGCGGCGGATTTCTCCGGAAGCGCTGAAAAGCCAGATGCTCTCGCGGGCTGGAGACGTGCTGGCCGCAGCGAAGGTTGAACATGATGTACGAGCGTTGGCGCGAACGGGATGGTTCGAAACGGTGCGCGCGGAAGTCCAAGGGCGAAATCCTGCCGACACTTCGGGAGATTCCACACAATATTTGCGGGTGACGTTTTATGTGCCGGAGCTGCCTTTTTTGACCGAGGTGGAATACCGCGGATCACGGCTGCTTTCGCGGGCGCAGATCGAAAAGTTACTGGGGGAGAAAAAGTTGGCGGCGAAATTGGGCGAACCGGAAAATCCGGTGAAGCTCGATCAGGCATGCAAGGCCATCGAATCTGCGCTTGCGGAGTTGGGCCATCCGCACGGCCGCGTGCAGATGGTGCGCGAGGAATCTACGCAGGCGACGGTGCGGGTGCGATTCGAAATCACCGATGGACCGCACATTCCGGTGGGGCGGATAACTTTCGAGGGAAATCCAGCGATCCCGGAAAAATTGCTGAGGCGGCAGATGCGGCGAGTTTCGCCCGGCTCCTTCTTGGCCGGAGTCTGCGGGAAGGACGCGTATACACCTGGAGCGTTCGAAGAAGATCGGGAGCGATTGTTGGCGTATTACGAAAATCATGGTTATCCGGAGGCGCGAGCCGGGGCGGCGAAGATTGACGAGTACGAGGATGTCTCGCGGCGCTGGCTTCCGTGGCCGCGCAAAATCAAGAACAAGCGCTTGGCGGTGGCGATTCCCATAGAAGCCGGGGCGTTCTATCGAGTCGATTCAGTGGCAAAGAGTGCGGCTCTTGAGCAGGCTGCCGGAATTGACCGCACCGGACGGACTGGGCCAGAGAAGACTGCGGCGATGCAGGCGTACTCGGCGCAGGACGTGGAGAATTTGCGGCGCGCGTGGGAAGCCCGGGTGCGCGCGCATGCAAAAGGGGAAAATGCAGCGACGATTCGCGATGTAGAAGCGATTCGGACGATGGATTCAGCGGCGCACGTGGTTCGGGTAAGACTCGATCTGAGTTCCGGGGCGGCGTACACGGTACGGCGACTGGAGTTCCGCGGCAATCACCATTTTCCGGATTGCTATTTCCGCAAGCGCATCAGGGTGCAGGAGGGAGCGTCGCTGGATGAGCGGGCGTTGGAGGGGGGATTGCGGCGTCTGGCGCGAACGGGTTACTTCAAGCCGATCAAGAAGGGAGATGTGCATATCGAGCCGGATGACGCCGCACGCAGTATCGACATTACGATTCGCGTGGAAGAACTGGGTCAACAGCGCGTTTCGATGGTCGGCGGTCGCGGGCAGTTCGGCAGCACCTTGGGCATTGCCTATTCCTTGTTCAATATTTTGGACCGCGAGGAGCTGCTCACGTCGAAAATCGAAGGTGGACCGGAGAGCCTGCAACTGGCAATGGGTTTGGCGAAGGAAGGATTTCTCGGTTCGCGAGGAACACTGGCGCTTTCGCTATTTAATACATTTCTGCTGCCGCGGTTAGCAGGAAGCTTGCAGGGTCCCTTCTTCAAGCAACGAACGCGAGGCGTTAGCGCGGATTGGAGCTATTCGCCTTCGAACACGGATAGGCTGAGCACGAACTACAGCTTGTCGCATTCGTTCACGACCTACTCGGTGGCGCCGACCTCGGGGCCGACGGGAATAACCACGGGCGACGTGCGCACGGAATCTTCAAGCCATGCGGCAGGATCGGGATGGACACGCGACCGCGGGAATGAACGAATCGTTTTTGCCGATTCGGTTTCCGGCGGATGGCTTGGCGGAAGCGAGAACGTGGTGCGCACGAAGGCAGAATATGCATACGTCGTTCAGGACCCGATCCTGGATCCGCACAACGCGTGGGCGTTTCGTTCGGTGTTTATGGGAGCAGGCAGCTACTCCGGAGACATGCCGCTGACCGCGCGGCTATTCGCGGGAGATGGGTTCGTGCGCGGGTTGCGCGATGGCGAGCTGGGGCCGTCGGCGATCGTGTCTTCGACATCCTCGACGGGCACAACACAGTATTCCGCCACTCCCGCAGGAGCCAATTTGATTGGAGCAGGGAACGCGGAGTATCGCGTGCAACTTGGCGGCGGGACGGAGGCCGCAGGCTTTTTTGACCTAGGTTCTGGATTGCTGCTACCGAACTGGCTGGGATCCACGCGGCCTTCGCTGATCGAGTCTACAAACGGCCTGCTTCACGGGTCGATGGGAGTAGAGCTGCGGTGGACGTTGCCGGGAATTGGAGTTCCGTTGCGCGCGTACTATGCACTGAATGTCCTTCGCCTGAATCGGCAGGTGGTAATGCCGGACGCTTCACTGTTTCGCGTGCACAACCGCTTCGCAGCCTTTGGCTTGGGATTGGGGTCGCTGTTTTGAGGCAAACGGTTCGGACGCCAGACTGGCCGGACTAAAACCTGGCGATCCGCAGGATTGCGTGGATGTTGCGGCGCGGCGGTGTGCGCTACACTGCGAGCACTATGAAACCTCGCAAACTTGTCAAGGAAATGGAAGGAATTGCCGCGGCGTATTGCGTCACGGACGGGAAGAAATTCCGGCTCAAGGATTTTGACCCCGGCGACACCAACGGCGTGAAATCGAAAAAGGTGGCGCAGAGCCTGCTGGAGGGCAGCGGCGCAATGCTTGCGGAGATGCAGGAGAAACTCTATGCGCAGGATGTGTGGGCGCTGCTGCTGATTTTTCAGGGCATGGATGCGGCGGGCAAAGACGGGGCGATCAAGCACGTGATGTCCGGAATAAATCCGCAGGGCTGCGACGTCTATGCGTTCAAAGCGCCCACCAACGAAGACTTGCAGCACGATTTTCTTTGGCGGGAACACAAGGTGATACCGAGCCGCGGAAAGATCGGGATTTTTAACCGGTCGTATTACGAGGAAGTGCTGGTGGTGCGGGTGCATCCGCATCTCTTGAAGGCCGAGAAGCTGGCGGACGAACTGGTGACGAAGCACATTTGGCAAGAGCGGTATGAGGATATCAACGCTTTCGAACGGTTTTTGACGCACGACGGCGTGGTGGTCCGGAAATTTTTCCTGAACGTTTCGAGAGAGGAGCAGAAGAAGCGATTTTTGGAGCGACTGGGCGATTCGAAGAAAAATTGGAAGTTTTCGATGGACGACATCAAAGAACGGAAATTCTGGGGCGACTATCAGGAGGCGTATGAGGAGATGGTGCAGAACACGGCGACGAAGCGGGCACCGTGGTACGTGGTCCCAGCGGATAACACGTGGTACGGACGGCTGGTGGTGGCCTCGGCGATTATCGAGGCGCTGAATGGGTTGGACCTGGCATTTCCGGACGTCGATAAGGAGAAGAAGAAGGAATTGGAGGCGATCCGGGAGGCGCTGTTGAAGGGGAAGGATTGACATTGTTGAGCGGCGAGGTCGCTTGTGCCTTGTGGTGGGGATCGGTTGAGGTCCATCGGCCCGGCCAAAGTGCGCTGGCCACAGGATGATAACGCTTAGTCCTGGCGAAATTGATTCCAGGAATGGTTGCGATTAGGGCGCGTAGTGGTAGCGCAAAGTTGATGGCATGCGGTCGGAGCGCTGGCGGGTGTTGTACTCGAGCTGGTAGCGCAGGTGTTCGGCGTCGGCGGGGTAGTCTTTGCCTTCCGGGTAGGGATATGGAAGCAGCGTGTGGCGCGGAAGTGGTTCCACGGTGAAGGCATGGGCAGCGTAGAAATCGAGATCCTTCTCGAATCCGTTGGCGTAGAAGAAATAGTCACGGACCCAGCCGCCTGGTAGCGCGCGGAGTTTGCGCGGATCGAAATCGAGCTTGATTCCTTCGCCAGAGCTGAAGACGACGAAGCGGTCGTCTGGCTTTTCCAGTAGCGGGCGTACATCGCCGTATCGGGTGTAATTGCCGGCGGCGCGAGCGTAGGGCCCGGTCATGCTGCGGCGGGCGTAAGAATAGGTGGTGTCGCTCGCAGGCGTAAGGCGAATTTCGCGCGGGTAGCCGAGGAAATCGAGCGCGGCATCGGCTAACGGGACTTCAGCGACGCGGACCTCGGGCTGGCCGGGAGTTTGGTCGATGCGAATCGCGTCCCAATAAATTTTCAGGTTGTTGACGATGCGAATGCGACGCGTGCCGGGCGGCAGCCTGCCGGTAAGGTCGGTCACCATGGTGCGTTCGAGGCCCGCGGGAAAACCCATGTCGTCGACGACGCGCACCCACTTGCCTTGCGCGTCGAGAGCTTCGACGTAGGGAGCGATTACCTTGATGCCAGCTTGATCGGCGGCGTACATGGAAGTGGCGGTGAAATAATCGGTGTAGCCGTCGATGATCAGGCGCAGCGGCTTGGCGGCGTCCCATGAACCAAGGTCGAGCTCGAGCCAGTGCAATTTCGCAAAACCGGCGAAGGGAAGCTCTTCGAGGCTGGTGACGTACTTGCGGTCGGGCTTGGCGATGAGCGAAAGCACGTCGTTGCCGTGATCGTCCCAAGCGCCCACGGGCGGATGCGCGTCCCGGCTTGCGATGACGCGAAATTCGGGGAATGGTGGGGCGCTGACGAATCGCTCGTTGGGATAGATATCGTAGGATGCAGGATGGTCAATGGCCAGCAAGCGGACTTGATCGAGGTAGACGGTTTCTTCCATCGGCTCCATGAAGCGGAAGCTGAGCATGCCATTGCGCGGGCGTACGCTGCGCGCATTCACCTTCAAATACTCGTCGGGGTCGGGAACGTCGCGCTCACCGGGAGCGACCCAGTGACCAACGACGCCGGGGCCAATCATGTCTGCGATGAATTCGTACTCGCGCCCATTCCAGGCAAATAAAACAGGACAGGAACTGCCGCGGCGATCGAGCTCGCCGATGGCGTGCTCTTTCCGGGCGGCTAGATTGATTTCGTCCTGCGGCACGCCGGTGGGCCAGAGGAGACGCACAACCTCGACGTTCTTCTCGGTGCCGAGGCCAGCGAGGAGGGCCGGAGCATTTTGTCCCAGGTAGCCGGACGCGCCTTGCACTTCCCACTTTTGATAGAGCGGACCGGCGTAGATCTCGACCTTGGTGCCGATGGCGCTCTTGTTGTCGTTAAGGGGTTTTAAATCGATGCGCATCCAATTGTGCTGATTGCCGCCCTCGTTGCGGAGCAGAAGCGGCGGGGCGCCCAATTGGGTGACGACCAAGTCGGGTACGCCATTGCCGGCGACGTCGGCTACAGCAATAGCGCGCGGCTGCGAAAGTTTGACGGCGTCAAGATGACCTTGCCTCGTGACGTCCGCGAAACCGAGCGTGCCGAGATTGCGCAGCAGACGGATTTCGCCACCGGAGCTGGATTCGCCGACAGCAACAAGATCGAGCCAGCCATCATTGTCGTAGTCGATGGCGGAAAGCCCCCAGCCGCGCTCCCAGCCCAGATCGGGCAACGCGACGCGTTCGAGGTGCTTGCCGCCGATGTTGCGCCACAGGCTAATGCCGGGCGCACCGCCGTGGGTAAAGGCGAGATCCATCCAGCCGTCTTTATCGAAATCGAATGCGATGACGCCGACGGCGGGCGGAAGATTTTCTCTTGTGAAATCGATACCAGGCAGCGGAGAGAACTTTCCTTCGCGCGGATTCAAGTAGATTGATGCACCCTGGCTACCCCCGGCAAAAACGAAATCAATGGCGCGATCGTTGTTGAAGTCCGAGGTAACCAGCCCGGCGCCCGTTGCACCGATGCCTAGTCCGGTCTCAACGGAAATATCGGTGAAGGTGCTGTTGCCGTTGTTACGCCAGAGAACGTTGTGCGGCTTGGCGCTGGACGAGGCTTCGCCGGGCGACATGGTGACGTAGAGGTCTAAATCGCCGTCGTGATCATAGTCGACGAAGGTAACGCCCACGCAGCCGGGTTCGCGGCGAATGCCCACGGCTTGCGTGACGTCCGCGAACCTGCCGTCGCCTTTGTTGTGCAGGAGGCGCACACCGTCGCTGAGGCAGACGGCGAGGTCGGTGTGGCCATCATTGTCGAAATCACCCGCGGCGCAACCGAGGCCGCTGCCTTTTAGCGCGAGCCCCGCTTCTTCTGTCACGTCGACGAAGCGGCCGTTGCCGGCATTGTGCAGCAAGCGACTCGTGCCATCGCCTAGGGCGCTGACCAAAAACAGATCGGGCTTGCCGTCACCATCGTAATCGAGAAAACACGCGCCGGCGCTGGGCCCGGGGAGTTTGGGACGGCCGCCTGCGAGAGCCACAACGATAGGCTGCTCCTTGTAGCTGACCGGGATCGCAGGCGGCGCCGCTAACATGCCGCTGCGGCCCAATTCGGCGAGCGAGAAGCGGCCCTGATCGCCATAGCCCGCTCCAAACGGAGAGCCAAGATGTTCCGTTGTGATTTTCTGAAAACGTGCGAGGTGTTGCCGCGCGGAATCCAAATCGCCTTTTCGCTGATAGGCGCGCGCGACGCCAAATTCCGATGAGGCATGATAGGGAAACGCCGCAATGGCCTTCTGAAATTCGGCGATGGCATCGTCGTAGCGCTGCAGCTGCGTGTAAAGGTAGCCCAGAAAATAATGGGCGTCGGCTTCAGGCGAAAACTGCGCAACATGCTGAAACGCCTCGATGCCCTTTTCGGGTTCGCCGATGTCCTTGTAAAGGAGGCCGAGGTTGTACCAAGCGTAGGGGTCGTTGGGCAGGAGGCGCGCAGCCTCTTCAAGAGCGGCACGAGCGGTTTCGAGCTTTTGCTGGCTGAGCAGCGCGATGCCGAGGTTGAGGCGGGCGATGGCGAATTTCGGGTCAGCGGCCAGGGCCTTCTCAAAATATTTCTGCGCTTCGGCGAATTTCTGCTGATTCATGTAGGCAACGCCGAGGGTATTGTTGCGAAAGGCTTCTGCCTCATTGCCTTTTGCTTCGGCCGTCGGCGAAGTTTGCGGATTTTGCTGAGCGCCGGTGGCTCGTGAGCGCAGCGAAGGAATCGCGATGGCAAAGAAAATGGCCACGCTAACTATGGACAGCAGAATTCCGAGTCGGTGCGCACGCAGCATGAGGTTTTTTCCCTATACGAATC
>WNFA01014833.1_pt1 | contig 12097 bp, 10 predicted proteins | sample 5400481 | NCBI WGS metagenome assembly WNFA01 (sample SAMN13153340, study PRJNA577476) | soil metagenome | isolation source: 120 cm saprolite under Douglas fir tree site 2 hole 1 replicate 2 | place: USA:California | collected 2015-04-18
ACCCGTAGAACGAAAAGCCCCACGGACCCTCCGTGTGCAGGGCGCGCTTGAGCTCCACGCCGAAGCCCGGCTGCTCCGCCGCCCGACCCCAGCCGGAGCGTCCGCCGCCCCCTTGGAACCCGTAGCCTCGGAGGAACTCGGGATGCGGCGTCTTCACATTGCGGAACCGGGGGACGTAAATCCCGTTTGGGCGATTCCCGTGGGTCGTGCGGTCTTCCATGCCGGGGATCATGCCCCGCGCGCCGCCGCCCATGGTGTGGTCCATCAGGTTCTTGCCCAGTTCACCGCTCGCGTTGCCGAGCCCGGCCGGGAAGCGCGTGGTCTTCGAGTTCAGGAGGATGCGCGTCGACTCGAGCGTCGAAGCACACAGGAATACGACGCGCGAGCGGAACTCCAGCGGCTGCTTGGTCTGCGCGTCGATGACGCGCACGCCGGCGGCGCGGCCGCGCTGCTCGTCGTAGATCAGACTGTGCACGACGCTGTACGGTCGCAGCGTGAGGCGCCCCGTGGCGCGGGCCGCCGGAAGCGTGACGCCGATGCTGTTGAAATACGAATGCGTGATACAGCCGCGCTCGCAGGGTCCACAGTAATGGCAGGCCGCGCGGCCGCGGTGCGGAGCGGTGAGGATCGCTACCCGGCCGATCGTGACGATCCGCTCGGAAGCGAACCGCTTGGCGACGCCGTCCCGGACCACCTGCTCGGCGCAGTTCAGCGCCATCGGCGGCAGGAACTTGCCGTCCGGTAGCTGCGGCAGGCCGAGCGCTTCGCCCGAGATCCCGACGAACTCCTCCACGTAGTCGTACCACGGGGCGATGTCCGCGTAGCGGATCGGCCAGTCCACACCGAACCCGTCTCGGGCGTTCGCTTCGAAGTCCAGGTCGCTCCAGCGGTACACCTGCCGGCCCCACATGATGGACTTCCCGCCCACCTGGCGGCCGCGGATCCAGTGGAACGGCTTGTCGGAATCGAACGTGTAGGGGTTCTCGCGGTCGTTCACGAAGAACTTGCCGCTGTACTCGTTGCAGGCGTAGCAGTGCCGCTGGATGAACTGGTCTCGCTCGAGCGCCGTGCGGTCGCCGAACCCGCGGAACTTCATCTGCCACGGCGGCACGTGCTCGACGTAATCGCGCGCCGGATCGATCGGCCGGCCGGCCTCGAGCACGAGCGTCTTGAGCCCGCGCTCGCACAACTCCTTGGCGGCCCACCCGCCCGTAATGCCGGACCCTACGACGATGGCGTCGAAGCTGGGGGCGGCCATCAGAAGTCCCCCGGGGACGCGCGCCAGCGCCCCAGCTCGGTGCACCCGCTGTACGAGCCGGGGATCGCCTCGTAATGGAGCTCGGCGGTGGCCCCGACCTCCGACGTGCAGTAGCCGTACACCGTGAGGAATTTCATCCGCTCGAAAAACACGGGCGGCGCGTCGCCCTTCGCCTTGCGACGCTCCTGTGCCTCGGCGTCGAGCGCGGTCAGGATGGTCGTGCGCTGCGCCTCGGTGGCGCTGAGGAAATTCGTGGCGGACGCGGCGCGGGCCCGCGCGTCCACGTCGGCCAGGCCTTCGAGAAATTGCTTCCGGTCGTCGTCCGGAGCCCACTCCGCGAGCAGCAGGTCGACGAACCGATGGACTTCAGCGGCGCGCGCGCCCGGCGTGTCCGTCGCGGGGAGGATCATTTCCGCGATCGTCGCCACCGTCTCGCTCTGGTGCGGATCCAGCAGCTGCAGGCCGCCGACATGTGCGCGGCGGTGCGCGCGGCGACCGACCGCGAACAAGCTGTCGGGCTCGAGCCCCGAGATCGCCGGGATCGCGATGGCGGCGGCGAGGGAGCGGACCAGATCTCGTCGGTTCATGGAGGCCCTGAAGAATCGGCCAAACGGCGGAAGTCCGCTAGACGCCGGGCGGGCGTTGACAGGCCACCCTGCTGTTGTATGTTTATGCATCCTCCTGCATAAATCGACAGGGAGCGCGCCATGGGGCCGTTGGTGGTACTGGCATATTCGGGTGGACTCGACACGTCGGCGATCGTTCCCTGGCTGCGCGAGAAATATGGCGCCCGGGTCCTGTGTTTCGCGGCCGACGTGGGGCAGGGGCCGGATGAGCTCACCGGCCTGGTCGAGAAGGCCAAGCGGTCCGGCGCGGTCGACTGCGTCGTCCAGGACCTGCGCGAGGAGTTCGTGCGCGACTTCGTGTTTCCCACACTCCGCGCCGGTGCCGTGTACGCGCGCACCTATCTGCTCGGCACCGCGATGGCGCGGCCGGTCATGGCCGCCCACCATGTCGCGCTGGCGCAGCACGTCGGCGCGCAGGCGCTGGCCCATGGGTGCACAGGCAAGGGGAACGACCAGGTCCGCTTCGAGCTGACCTACGCCGCCCTCGCGCCCGAGCTGCAGGTGATCGCACCGTGGCGCGAGTGGCAGTTCAAGGGCCGCGAGGATCTCATCGCCTACGTGAAAGCCAAGGGCGTCCCGGTCCAGGCCACCGTCGAGAAGCCCTACTCCACCGACCGCAACCTCTGGCACTGCTCCCACGAAGGTGGCATCCTCGAAGATCCCGCGCGCGAACCGCCGGAGCACATCTTCGTCATGACGAAGGATCCGCTCGAAGCCCCCGACCTTCCCGTGGTGGTCGAGATCGGCTTCGAGGAGGGGACGCCCGTCAGCGTGAACCACGTCCCCATGGGTCCGGTGGAGCTGCTCGAGTCGTTGAACGCCACGGCGGGTGAGCACGGCGTCGGCCGGGCGGATGTCGTGGAGGACCGGTTGGTCGGGATGAAATCCCGCGGCGTCTACGAGACGCCGGGCGGCACGCTGCTGCATGCGGCGCACCGCGAGCTGGAACAGCTGGTGCTCGACCGGCGTACGCTCCGCCTCAAGGACGAGCTCGCGCTCCGCTACGCCGACCTGGTGTACGACGGTCGCTGGTGGACGCCGGAGCGGGATGCGCTCGATGCCGCGGTCGCGAGCACGCAGAAGCGGGTGACCGGTGCGGTGCGGTTGAAGCTCTTCAAGGGCGGCCTCACGGTCGCGGGACGGGAAAGCCCGTACGCGCTGTACCAACCCTCGTACGCCACCTTCGGCAAGGACAACGTCTACGATCAGAAGGATGCCGAAGGGTTCATCCATCTCTACGGCCTCTCGATCCGGATCGGGTCCGGCCTCGAGGCGGCGCGCCGCCAGCAGGAAGTCGGCGCGGCGGCGGACTGATGCCGCGCCAGCCTACCGAACCGGCCCCGGCCCCCGCCCCGGCCCCCGCCCCGGTGCCTGCGCCTCCCCCGGCGCACCCAATGTGGGGCGGCCGCTTCAGCCTCGGCCCCAGTGAAGCGCTCGACGCGTTGAATCGCAGCCTGCCGGTGGATCACCGGCTCTGGCCCCAGGACGTCGCTGCGAGCAAGGCCTGGGTCCACGCACTCGGCAGGGTCGGAGTGCTCACCCCCAGCGAAGAGACCCAGCTGCTCGAGGGCCTCGACCGCGTAGCGGAGCGGCTCGCTGATGGTGCCGCTGTGGGTGCCCCGGACGAGGACGTGCACACCCTCGTTGAGCGACTGCTGTATGCGGAGGTCGGTACCGTCGCCGGCAAGCTGCACACGGGCCGGTCGCGCAACGACCAGGTGGCCACCGACCTGCGGCTCTGGACCCTCGGCGCGATCGACCAGCTCGACTCGGACCTCGCCGCGCTCGGGCGCGCACTGGTCGCGCGCGCGGAGGACGGCGTGGATATCCTCTTGCCCGGCTACACACACGGCCAGCGCGCCCAACCGGTGCGCTGGGCATACGTGCTGCTGGCGCACGCGTGGCCGCTGGTGCGCGACCGCCAACGCTTGGCGGACGCCCGGCGCCGGGTGGCGGAGCTGCCGCTCGGATCCGGGGCCCTCGCCGGGTCCGGGTTTGCCGTGGACCGAGTGCTCCTGAAGGAAGCACTCGGTTTTCGCTCAGTCTCCGCGAACGCCCTGGATGCGACCGGCGACCGCGACTTCGTCGCCGAAGTTTTGTTTGCCCTGACCCTCGTGGGCACCCACCTCTCGCGCCTCGCGGCCGAGATCGTCTTGTATACGAGCGCGGAGTTCGGCTTCGTGCGGCTGTCGGACGACTTCAGCACCGGCTCGAGCCTGCTGCCGCAGAAGCGCAATCCCGACATCTTCGAGCTCGCACGGGCGAAGTCGGGCCGGCTGCTGGGCGACCTCGTGGCGTTGCTCACGACCCTGAAAGGGCTCCCGGCGGGGTACAGCAAGGACCTTCAGGAGGACAAGGCGCTGCTGTTCGACGGATTCGACACCCTGGCACTGGTACTGCCCGCCGCGACCGGAGCCGTCGCCGCGCTGAGCGTCGACGCCGAGCGGATGCGGGCCGCGCTCGACGCCTCGCTGCGCGCTACGGACCTCGCGGACCTCCTGGTGGAGGCCGGCGTGCCGTTCCGCGAGAGCCACGGCCTGGTGGGTCGGTTGGTCCGTGAGGCGGAGCGCTCCGGTGTCCCGCTCGATCGCGTGCCGGGGCCGGTGGCCGCCGGCATCCATCCCGCGCTGGCCGCGGCGCTGTCCCAACTGGGGACGTGGGAGGACTCGGTGGAGAGCCGCGCTACCCCTGGGGGGGCCTCACGGCGGTCGGTGGTCGAGCAGCTGGAGGCGTTGCGCCCTGCATTCGCCGAGGGTGGAGGGACTTAACCCAAGGTCTTGCCGCGCCTTAGCAGGTTGTGTAGGATACGTGGCCGTCTCAGCCCTGAGCGAGACGGCCGCTTTTACACCGAGGGAGTCCCTTGCGCTGCCTGGCGCTCAACGCCTCATTCGAGCCGCTCACCATGGTGCCCGTGCGCCGGGCCCTGAGGCTCGTGATCGACCGTAAGGCGGAGATCGTCGAGGCCGACGGACCGGTCGTAAAGAGCGAGCGCCTAGCCATCCCCCGTCCGGCGGTCATCCGGCTCGTCAAGTTCGTCCATGTGCCCCGCCGGTTCCGACGCCAGGTGACCAACACCTTCCTCTTCGCCCGTGACAACTACCGCTGCCAGTTCTGCGGGCGGAGCCAGCAGGAGCTGCGCCACCGGGAGTGCCTCACCCGGGACCACTTGGTTCCCCTGTCGCGGGGCGGAACGAACGGCTGGAACAACGTCCTGACGGCGTGCTCGAGTTGCAACACTCGGAAAGGCAACCTGCTGCCCGAGGAGGCGGGGATGCACCCGCTGCGGCCGCCGTTCGAGCCCCATTTCGTGCACCTGGCGTGGGCGGTGCGGCGGCTCACATCCATCCAGTCGAAGTACATCCGCCTGTTCTACGGCGGCGAGGTGTTGGCGACGCTCGAGGCGCTGTGACCCCTAAGCTCCCCTGGATCATCGCAGGGGTGGCGGGGGCGGCGGCTGTGGGGTTGCTCGTGACGACGCGTGCTGGCGGGCGGGTCGTGCACCCCGAGGCCCGCCCGGCTGTGACGGCCGAGCGGGTCGTGCCCGCGAGCACGGTGCTGAATAGCCCCGGGGCCGCGGAAGCGTACGCGGCTACGCGCCAGGCTCCACAGGTGCTCGACGGCGTCCATTGCTACTGCGAGTGCGCCAAACATCTCGGGCATCGCTCGCTGCTCACCTGCTTCGAGACCGACCACGGCGCGCAGTGCGACATCTGCATGGGCGAGGCGGTGCTCGCGGCGGGGCTCGCTTCTCAGGGCGGCTCGCTCGACGAGGTCCGCGGCGCGATCGACCAGCGGTTCGGCTCCTAGTTTTCGCTGCGGTTGAACGTAGCGGGTCAGCTCTTCCAGGTCCGTGTCGTTGAGGGTGGTCACATCGAGCCGGCAGAGGAAGTAGAAGTTCCCCGAGCCTTTGACCTTCAGGTTGACGCGGTAGGGGAGCTCGAGCCCGCGCTCCAGGTCGTCCGGCGTGCCGTATCGGGTCACGCTGCCGCCGGTGCGGATCAGCACGAAGTCGTCGGCGAGCGGATCGTGACGCGCGACCCCGTCCCACGAGGCCTCGCTGATGTACTGATCGAACCAGCCCGAGCGGGAGCGCCACAGCTCGAGGCGGTAGTGCAGCCGGAGGGGGAATCCGGAGCGCATGAGGCCGACGAACTTGCCGTCGGCGAGGAGCCCCGTGGTCTGGATCCGGGGAACGCCGCTCTGGACGATGACCGTCAACGCGGGTGCCTGCGCGGCGGCCCGAGGGACCGTCACCGCGCCGAGCAGGGCCAGGAATGCGAGGCCCGGCCTCACCTCAGAAGCGGTGGTCGAGTCGCAGCGTGAATCGCAAGGGCTCCCCGGCGGTCACCGCCTTCGCCACGTACAAGCCCAGCCCTCCCCAATCGATACCGAGGCCCAGGTCGGCGAGCCAGCTGCCGAGCGTCGGGAGCCGATCGGCGGGCAGTCGCCCGGGCCCGCTGCCCACGAGCCACGCCTGTCCCGCATCCGCGAGGACGACCAGGTCCGGGCCCTGGAGGGTGAAGAGCGACTTCGCGCCTTCGTCCTCGGGGGCCGAGGAGCCATATGACCAGTGCAGCGAGAGGTGACCGCGGTACTCGGCTTGGGCGAGAATCACGCGGTCGCACGCCGCCAGCCGGGTGCCCCCGAAGGCGGGGTCGATGATGTCGCCGTTGCACGCGCTGTGGCGGAAGCCGTACCCCGTCAGCGGATCGGGCCCCCCGATCGACAGCCGTTGTTGCAGCGGCAACGGATCGCCGCCGATCCAGCCGCCCGCGAAGACCCGCAGGTTCACGCGTCCCGACGGGCTCACTCGCGTGTAGCGGCGGAAATCGACGAACAAGCGGCTGAAGGCATACGAGCCATCGGTCGGGATCGGGCCGCGCACGGCTGCCGGGACTCCCGTCTGCGGGGTCACGTCCTTCGAACGGGAGTTCTCGAAGCGGGCGCGCAGGAACCAGCCCGCGGTCGGGTCGAGCCGATCGTTGCGGGTGTCGAAGGTGACGGTGCCGGCGAGCGTCGTGTAGTGCCCGTCATCGATCGGCGGGTTGGGACGCCAGGCCTGGTCGTTGCGGAATACCGTCCAGGGATCGCGCGCTCCGACGGTCGACTGGCCGTCGTGCCGTAGGTCGATGTCGAGGCGAAGCGAGCGTTCCGGCTGAACGAAGGCGCGGACCGCGATGCCTTTACTGAGGTAGTAGTCGCGATAGTCGCGCTGGAACAGAAACGCGGCCCACCCGACCTCGCCGGCGCGGAGCCCCCAATCCTCGACCGGCGTCACGTCGTCGAAGGCGCGGAACTCGATCCCGTAGGCCGGTGTCTCGCCGGCGCGCAGCTCGGTGCGTAGCAGGTACCCCAAGTCGCTCCGCTTGTCGGTGAAGTCTCCCGCCGTGCGGAACACTCCCAGCGCGTCCACCCGCAGGCGCACGTTCCGGTGCAGCTTCCAGTCGAACAGCGGCCCGAACACTACCGGCAGGCCTTCGACCCGATTGAAGGTGCCGCCCGTGGCGAGCGTGAGCGACGACCGCGAGTCGGCCGTGCCCCACGACTTCTCGATCCCCAGCCGCCGGAACCAGCGACGCAGGTCCGGCGGGGCGAGGGCGATCTCTTCGCCCCTGATGCGGTACGCGAGTGGCGCCGTGTACACGCGCAGCTCTCCGGAAACCACGGCCGTCGGGCTGCGCGCTACCGTCCCGCCGACCACGATCACGTCACCGGTGACCACCGCGCCGGTGTCGAGGATCGCGTCGCCGTTGATGACGAGCAGCGTGCCGTCCACGCGGCCCGCGACCACCACGGTGCCGTTCCGCACGGCGACGTCGCCGCGCCACTCGTTCCCGTGCGGCAGGCGCGCGCGACCCACCAGGCGCGTCGTCGTGGGCGCGTTGTACCGGCGCACCGCGTCCTCGGCCACGGCGTGGGGCAGTTCGGGCGGCGGCACCATGATCCCAGCGCTCTCGGGCTGGATCACGATGGCGGTGTCCTGCGCGGCGGCGACGGTGGCGCCGAGCGCACAGAGAACCACGAGCACGAGGGCGCGCATAGCGGACATCCTGGTTGGAGGCGCGGGAGCGAGGTGCACGGGCTGTGCCGTCTCCCGGAGCGGGTCGCGGAGCACGACGGCGAGTGATGGCGCGGGCGCGGGGCCCGCCGATCGTGTCATCCCGCCACGTTCCGCGGCGGCTCGAGGCCGAGCCGGCGCATACGGCGATACAGGTTCGCGCGGTCCGTGGCGAGCTTGCGGGCCGCCTCTGCCACGTTGCCCCGCGCCGCCGACAGCGCGCGTGCGATGAGCGTACGCTCGTAGCCGTCGAGCGCCTCGGCGAGCGCCACGTCGCTCCAACCCTCGCCCGGCGTCGTGGCGGGAGACACGCCGTCCCCGGGCACCACCCGCGCGACGTCATCCGCGGTCACGACGTCCCCGCCGGCGAGGATCACGAGCCGCTCCATGATGTTCGCCAGCTCGCGCACGTTGCCGGGCCAGGCGTAGGAGCCGAGCAGCTGCACCGCGCCGGCGTCGAACTGGACGGACCGGCCGAACCGCGTCGCCTGGCGGGCGGCGAAGTGCTGCACCAACGGCGGAATGTCGTCGGGACGCTCGCGCAGCGGCGGGATGTGGATCGGCAGGACATTGAGGCGGAACAGCAGGTCGTCCCGGAACTGGCCCTGCTGGGAGGCCTTCGCGAGATCCTTGTTCGTCGCGGCGATCACCCGCACGTCCACCGTGACCGGCTTCTCGCCGCCGAGCCGCTCGATCACACCCGATTCGAGCACGCGCAGCAACTTCGCTTGGGCCTCGGGGCTGAGATCGCCCACCTCGTCGAGAAACAGTGTGCCCCGGTCCGCGAGCTCGAACCGCCCCACCCGCCGCTCCGTGGCGCCCGTGAACGCACCGCGCTCGTGGCCGAACATCTCCGACTCGACCAGGTCCTTCGGAATCGCCGCGCTGTTCACGCACACGAACGGCTTCGCCGCGCGCCCGCTCTGGCGATGGATGGCGGAGGCGACGAGCTCCTTGCCGGTCCCCGACTCCCCGGTGATCAGGACGCGCGCCTCCGTGGGCGCGACCCGTGCGATCATCCCTCTCAACTGGTCCATTGCCTTGCTCACGCCCACGAGCGGGTCGGCGTGCCCCAGCGCTTCGTGCAGACGTCGGTTCTCGGCCAGCGTGCGGGACAGCTCGAGCGCGGCCCGCAGCGTGGTGAGCAGGCCCTCCGGCGTCAGGGGTTTTTCGAGGAACTGAAACGCGCCCAGCTTGGTCGCACGGACCGCGTCGGCGAGGTTCGCCTTGCCGCTCATCATCACGACCGGCAGGTCCGGCGCCACGCGTTTCAGGTGCTCGAGCGTGGCGAGGCCGTCGGGCCCACCCGGCATCATCAGGTCGAGCAATACAGCGTCCGGCGCGTCGCGCTCCACCGCCGCGATCCCCGCGCTGCCGTTCGCCGCCTCCGCCGTCTCGAACCCTTCCGATTCGAGCAGGGCGGCGACCATCTTGCGGATGTTCGTCTCGTCATCGACGAGCAGCACGCGGGGGCTCACGCGGCCGTCAACACGATGGAGAACGTGGCGCCGCCGCCGGGCGTCTCCGCCACGGTGATGCTGCCGTTATGGGCCTCGATCGTCTGCCGCACGAGGGCGAGTCCCAGACCGGTCCCGTCGTGCTTGGTCGTGAAGTACGGCTCGAACACGCGCTGGCGCAGGTCGTCCGGGATCCCGGCTCCATGATCGGCGATCGTGACCGCCAGGCCGGCCCCGTCGCGGCTCACCGCGATCTCGATCGACCCGCGCCCTCCCATCGCCTCCGCAGCGTTGCGCAGCAGATTCGCGAACGCCCGCCGCAGCGGATCGTAGTGCCCGAGCAGTTTGCACGGCTCCCCGTTGGCTCGCACCGAGACGTCCACCTCCGACGGCACGGCGCTCTTCCCGAGGTCCATCAGGAGGTCCACGAGGTCCACCTCGCTCCTCGGCCCCTCGGGGAGGCGCCCGAACTCGGAGAACTCCTTCGCGAGCTGGTCCAACCGCTCGGTCTCGGCGCCAATGACTTCCACTGCCACGTCCGTCTGCCGTTCCACCGGACCGCCCGACCGCCGTAGCTGGTCTACCGCGATCCGCATGGCGGTGAGCGGATTCTTGATCTCGTGCGCGACGCGGCGCGCCACCTCGCGGAACGCCCGCAGGCGCTCTGCCTCGAGCTCGCGCTCGCGCGCGGCGTCGAGCGCCGTCGCGAGCTCCCGCAGGGCCTGGCGCAGCGCTTCGAATTCCGGAGCGCCGCGGGTCGGCGGGCCCGCCGGCAACGGCATGCGCCGTCGGATCAGCCGCGTCCAGCCCACGAGCTCGTCGATCGGACGGGAGAGCTGGCGCGACAGGTGGCCCGCCACGCGCACCGCCGCGATCACGGCAAACGCGCCGAGCACGAAGACGACCGCCGCGAACCCGCCGGCATAGTAGCGCAAGTATGTCTCCGCGCGGCGCGCCAGCGTCACCGAGTTGGAGAGCTGCTCCAGGTGCTCCCGGAACGCCGCCCGCTCGCGCGCGGAGAGGTGGGTCGTGTCCATGCGATCCACCATCAGGCGTGCCGACGCCGTCATCTCCTCAAGCGCCACTCGCGCCCCCGCCGACGGCGCCACCGTTCGCACGGCGAGCGCCCAGCCCACGACGGCCAGGGCGGTCGGCACAGCGGTCAGGGCCACCAGGATCACGAAGATCCGCTGGCGGAAGGGGAGGGGCATATTTGACGGGGCAATCTAGGGCTTTGGTGCTCGTGTGACAAATCGACACAGGAGAACAAAGTGCGGAATGCGGAATGGGGAATGCGGAATGTCAGTGCCCGGTTCGAACCGCCACATCCCGCGTCGAAGCCGTCGCATCAATTCCGCATTCCGCATTCCGAATTCCGCATTCTCCGGGGGGTCCGATGAAGTCCCATACCCATTACCTCTGGTTCACGACCAAGCAGCGTCAGGAAATCATCGACATCACCGAGCAAGTCGCCGGGCAGGTCCGGGAGAGTGGCGTCGCAGAGGGGGTCGCGCTGGTGAGCGCGATGCACATCACCGCCTCCGTCTTCGTGAACGATCACGAATCGGGACTGTGGGCGGATATCCTGAAGTGGCTCGAGACCACCATCGCGCCGTGGGATCCCAAACGGTACCGGCACAATGAAACGGGGGAGGACAACGCCGCGGCCCATCTGCGCAGCCTCACGATCGGGCACGAAGTGCTCGTCCCGATTACGGCCGGGAAGCTCGACCTAGGCCCGTGGCAGCGGGTGTTCTACGGCGAGTGGGACGGGCAGCGCAAAAAGCGCGTGATCATCAAGGTGCTGGGGGAGTAGCGGATAAGAGAGGTGTCTCCGAGCGGCCGTCTGCGCCCCGCTTGTCCGCCCTAACGAGCCAACCGCGATCCTTGCTGACCCATAGCGACAGCGCGCGCGCTGTCTCCTCGCCCTCGCGTACCTCGAGCTTCCAGCAATCGAATCGTCCCGCCGGGACCTCGATAGCGCCGCTGTCGACGACGCGTAGATCGAGCGGAATGAACGGCGCCTTGCTGGGGTCCGGTCCAACGAGGCGAACCGAGTACACGCTCCCGCGCCACCCGCGTTTCAGGGGCAGCAGCGGCAACAGCGGGGCGAGGTCCTCCCAGTAGGACCAGCGCAGCACGATGGGCGCGTCGGGGGCACCCGGGATCGGTGCCGCGACGCGCCAGCTCCGAGGATACGCGCCGCCTATGTCGAGCGCCTCGCGCACGCTGTCGCCTGTGAACCAGCGAACGAGCCGGAATCCCTTCCCGCCCATCGCCGTGTAGATCGGTCGGAGCGTTGCTCGTTCGAAATACGCGGTATCGAGCGAGCTCAGCATGGTGTCTCGCAACCCATTGCGCACCGTCTCTTGCTGATGCGACACCAGCCACATTGGCCGGCCGTGCCACTCGGCCTCGCGCACCGTGATCGTAAAACGTCCGTGGCACATGTGCTGTCCCTCATCGAAGACCGTGCAGGTCCGGTAAATCCAGGTGCCGGCGTGCGCTCGCGCCGCCTCCAGTCGGACAGGCTCGTAGCGCGGACGGCGCGGCTGTCCCGCTTCCTGCGCCACCGCGTCCGGCGGCCAGAAGGGTAGAGCCGCCGCGATGTCTTGATACGCGTTATCTGTATCGCCAGAGCGCAGTCCACGCCCGCGTACGCTCATGACGAGGACCACCGCAGCCGCGGCTGCTGTGA
>WNFA01004145.1_pt1 | contig 12095 bp, 7 predicted proteins | sample 5400481 | NCBI WGS metagenome assembly WNFA01 (sample SAMN13153340, study PRJNA577476) | soil metagenome | isolation source: 120 cm saprolite under Douglas fir tree site 2 hole 1 replicate 2 | place: USA:California | collected 2015-04-18
GAACCAACGATGTCGCCAAAGAGGACCGTTGCCCGAACCTGCTTCGGTTCTCGGCGATGCATGGGCTGTTCAACTGCCTGGGGGCGATTATGTGGAAGCGCTAACGCTTCTTCGGCGTCAACTCCCGGAGCGAACAGTGTGGTTTTTGGGTCCTGCGATTGCATTGCCAAGCTCCTTCTCGGGCAAAACGACAACCGTCGAGGGCAGACTTGGCGGCGCTGGCGCCCGCTCACGGGCGCCAGGCCGTCAAGGTTCTTCAGCGGCGGTTTCGGGGCGGCGGCTGCCAAACGAGGCATCTGGCTAGGCAGCCTTTTTGAATGCGCCTACGTCGCTGCGTTTTGGGACGTCCTCGCTCAACAGGCGCGCCGGCTTCGGACTGTAGGCCATACCTCCGAGGTACCAGTCGATCGCCAAGAGAATCGCGAAGACCGCAACTGACACGAGGATTACCGGGGTAGACGGCATAACCATTTTCGTTTCCTCCTTCCTTTTGGGGGCCATTGTTGGGCTCTCATAAGAAGGGCGTTACAAACGGACGAACAAATTGTTCAAGCGCATCGAACCGGAGCTTTATTGAATAGGAACGGCAGGGGGCCTCATTGGAACAACGGCCGCTGTGAATCAGGAATGAGTCAAAACAGTCCGAAGATGGACGCGCACGCCCTGGTCCGACTTTGGCCACGCGTGTGGGGAGCTACTCACTTGTGATTGGCTGGCAGCGATGCAGAGTAGCGGAGGATCCGTCAGCGGTCCCTCCGCTACTCTCGTCCTTTCGGACAGCGCCTCACGGCGTATCAGCCTGCGCACTCTTTCTACGGGCCGACCATGTTTGGCAAACTTACGCCCTGCGTGATGCACGACTCCGGGTCTCCGACCACATCGTGCTGCGAGTACACGTGTCCCGGCCTACTACAGTCGCGTGAGGCCTTAGGTCGGGCGTTAGCTGCGGATGGTTCGAGCCAACTCCGATCAGCAACCCGCGAGGGGGCAGAGCTAATCGATGAGATTGCCTGCGCGGCGGGCAACACGGGCCGGCTGTCAACTGTCGCCGACCACGCTGGAGCAGTTCCGATCACCAAGCTGGAAATCACCACTGCCGCAGCCGTTTTGAAAATATTCATTTCTCGTATCCTCCTTCCTTTTGACGGCCCATTGTTGGGCTCTCATAGAGAAGGGCGTTACAAACGAGCGAACAAATGGTTCAAACGAATGAAACCGGCGCTTTTATCTGCTCAGGAACGACTGAAAACGGAGGACGCAGTTACACGCGACGTTGGTCGGACATGTCTGAACGGACGGCGAATAGGCTGGTCATAATAGGGGCGGGTGCGCTTCGATTGCCCCTTCGGAGCCAAGCGGGGCCCAAGCGAGCCGAGGCGCCCGAGACGGTCGAACGGTATTCGCCGGCCGTTCGCCTCGAAACTTCACGGACTCACGCGGCCTTGCTCCCCAGGATAAACTCCCCCACAGAAGTCTCGGCGTAGTAGTTTGTGCGGGCAATCGCCGCAAAGAGGTCAGAATCTCCGCCTCCCAAGGCGCAAGGCGCAAGACCCATCGCAGTCGCAACAAGGTACATCGTCTGGTACACGACGCCCACATGCTTCAAGACAAGCGCATATGCAATGGCCTCATATTTCCACGCCACCCTCTGGAAGCGCGCCGACAGGATGATTAAAATCCGCGGCAAGCTCTGCTGATCTGCGGCATAGTACGCTCGCTCAAAGAGTTCGTTGAGTTCGTTTGTCCAACCCGCCACCCTGTAGAGTTGATGGGTCTTTGGACAGTAGTGGAAGAGGCCTGGCGATAGCCCTTCACAAACGCTAACCGCCACGTAGAATTCCAGCTCATAGCAGCCCCCGCCATTCGGATAGGGTCTGCTACTGCGCTCATAGCCCTCTTCCGTCACGTCGGAGAGTACCCTGAGTCGGGCAGTACGATAGAGAAACTCGCCGAGTTGTTCAGCCGTAATGGGCTGTTCTCCGTGCTTGCGGATCGAATGTCTCTGCTCCAGGACCCGCGTAAACGGGATGTCGTTTTGGCACAGGGCCTGGATATCCGGCGCGTACAGACAGACCACCCCATCGGATGCGGGCGGCGCCTTAACGGCGGGAAGCGGAGCGATCTTGTCCCGAAAACGAAAGGTAGCGCCGTAGGGATTGGCATGTCTACCAAGTCTACTTCTGGTATGAAAAAGGAGATCGTGAAACTCCCATTGTGCCAACGCAGACGTTTCTCCTTCCAGGTACCCTTGCTCGCCCCCCTGAGAGAGCGCCTGGCATCTCAGCAGCAAACGCACGAACAGGGCGATGGAAACGCACGGGATATCTTTGTGTGCGCGATACAGGTCTTCCAAGCTACTGGGTTTGACAAGGGTATTTAGCAGAGTAATTACTCGCGAATCATAAAGCACGATTTTGGCATTCGCCAACGACGATTCGAGGACGAATTGGCCGGCATCTTTGCGAAGGTAGATAAATCGCGAGATCACAAAATGCGTCTCGGGAGCTGGTTCGTCGGGTATTTCGCACGAGGCAGGTGCAAGAGGGACGAGCGTTGCCAGTCTGCTTCCGTTCCATGTGATTGAGTGACACAGCGTGCCATGTTGGGTGAAGTACCGCAGGTAATCAGACATCTTTGACACCTCGCCATCGCCACCGCGCTCGTGCGATACCAAATCCAGGAGTTGTTCTTCCGTTGCGCCGCCGGAGGCAAGCAAGTGCAAAGCGGTCCGAAACTCCGACGACAGGCGCCCCAAGGTTATTTCCGCATCGGGCGACCGCAAGACTGTGCCACCATCTGGCTGCTCGAGCAGCGCGATGCCATCCTTAAACGACAACACCAAGGACTCTGCTCTTTTGTCATCGAGCATTGGAAGGGCTCCTTAATCTCACTCAACGGGTCGGAAGACAGCTAGTATTGCATCCCATTAGCAATCTACAAATTACCGGTCACTCCACGGCCGATGACTTGTCATTCTACGCGCGTTTCGCGCGTAGAATCCCGGGTTTTTCGGATCTTCGTAGCGTCGGGATTCTCCGCGTGCCTCGCGGAGAATGACGGCACCAGTATAAAGGCATTTACGGGACATAACACTAGAAATAGATGCGCTGAGTATTCAATTGGACCTCGGTCAGAGGCGCTGCCAGCCATCCCATGCTTACAGGCACATCATATAGGCGGCCGGGCGCAAATCTGGGCCACAAATGCCGCAAACCGGGAACAAACACCTTCACCACATGGAGTCCGGTGTCCGGCCGGGTCTGGTCCAGCACGAGTGTTTCCAATCCCTTTTCCTCGGCAATCCGCACGCAAGTCATAACATCGACGAGGAAATCATCACTCCAGCATTTGGCATAATCTCCCTGCACCTTTGGAATTGAGGTCTTATCCGGAACCAGGTATGGCTGGTTCTCGATCGTGGCCGTCTTCCACCATGAGATAGCTGCAGGGTCATTATCAAAATATCCCTCGTTATTGTCGCATGTTCCTGAGCCCACTGCCGCGAGTGATTGATTGGCCTCGGTTAGCGCACGGAGGATGGCAATACGTGAATCGAAGTGGGCGCCAAAACCCAAAATGATATCTTCGGTCTCTTTGTCATTGCGGCGCGAGATGGCAGCGAAGGAAGGTATATTCAAGTCGCTCGTGATATCCAGCACCCACAGGTCGCGACGAAGTGTCTGATAGTAGGTCTGTAATTCGTGAAAATACGGTTCGGCAAAACTCGCGAGATCTATCGCCGGCTTGCGCAAACGGTTGTACCACCACAAGGCCACGCTGTCCCGCTCGATTAGCTCCATGAAGCCTTGCAAGATTGCCTCTTCTTTACTGTGCCCCGCGGCGCATCCGTTTGAATCAGCGCGCGCAAACCAGGCGGAATGCTTCTGTGAATAGCCGTAATAACAGTGTGCCGTTGGAACATAACGACGTACATTGAGGGTCAAGGACCAGACTGGACTCCATTCGATCTCGGCATCCACGTCGAACGGCTGTGGCACCCAACTGGATAACGGCCCGGACGCATTCCATTGCTTACGATCGGTGAATTGCCGCTCGCTGAAGAGCATGCAGTCATTTACATGAATCGCAGCGTCGCCTAGGTCGGAAAAGCGCGCCCGGAGGAAAGCTTCGTCACCCTGAAAGACCCCGGAATAACGCTCAAGCGATTCGCACAATGCGCTCGCCTTAGCCTGCGCGGGATGTTTGCCCTTACCGGCGGCGCCCGCTTGAAGACTCGACTTAAGGAAGTCCACTCCCAAAGAATCTCCACCAAAGATCTCGACAAAATTGTGACCCGTGACATAGGAAGGAACCAGACTGCCCTCTCCAGCCCGCGAGGAAGTGGGAAGGAGAGTACTCACAATACCAGTCAGCGGGCTGATGTGATGTTCGAGTTTCTTCAACGTATCCTCAGGCGAAAAGCCACGATGGCCGCCATCGTCGGTGAAAATCTTCTTACGATGTTGCAGCACGGGGGGCGCAGACTGTCCCGCCGCGAACGCTTCCGAATTTCCACAGGAGGGACACTGGGGGCGCCTGACCAGCACGTGATTCTGCGTCGCGAGTGAGAATGTATTCAGGGTGACGATCCGGCCTTCGAGGCATTCGTTTCGTCCACAGGCGATCCATTTTGCAATTTCGGTAGCAGCTATACCGAATGCGGTATGGACCGTAGAAGGAAGTCCTGCGGGGAGAACGGAAAATGGGTCGCTCGTCCTCCTTACCGTCTGCAGGTAGGTTTCGACCTTGCGAGCCCCGTGAAGTCGATGTGCCAGGCAGGTCCAGCAACCTGTCTTTCCCGGAAGAAAGAGCGGCCCGAGCCATAACTCCGAACCAACGGGTTTGGCCAGAAGCCACGAGTTGTTATTTTCCAATGCTTCCTGGTTAACGGAGCGCAATTCATCGCGCAGGTAATCATCGGTCAATACGATCCGACGATCGGCATCGTCATCAATCCGAATCCCAAGAGAGGTGAGCAGGCCTCGAAAGGAGGCGAGATCGATCTGTCCGAATGAGCGGATACAAACAGCCGTTTCCTTCAGAAGCCGAGTCGCGACATCCGCGTCTAGACCTGCAGTATCCCAGAAGGCCGCCTGCTCGGGAGGCAGAAACGAATCTACGTCCGTAAGGTAACCCTGGCGCCGCAAGATTTCGATCGCATAAAATACCTCGGCGGCAGGTACTTCGCCCTTGAGTTGATTAGCAATTTCGTCGTCTGTATGCCGGCCATCAAGAAGTGGTACGACGCGCAGGTAGAGGTTTCCCGGAAGCAGGGCATGCTCTTTTTCAGACAGCAAAATCACGCCCTCGGAAGGGATGATCTCACAGCGGAACCAAGGCTTGATCTGCGGTCGAGGGATCAACTCTCGGCATCCTGCGCCCGATAACCCCCCAATCGGCTGTCCCGATGCAGGGGAAGAACGGACTGTCAAGGAGTCGCAACAGTGCTCAACAGAGAGTCAGGTCAGAGTGGCGGTTTCAATATTCGTCTCCGAGCCGGCGTTTTTAGTCCGGGAATGGAGTCACGTCCCACGCTTCACGCTTCGGGCTTGTTCTTCCAAACCAGGGCCCGTCGACCGTCAGATTTTCCGGTTGTCCCCGACACCGCTAACAGCAAAGGTGCGGCTTGTGACGATATTTCTTCGCATCCATAACATCATTGCAGATGTCGTGGAGCGTGTCGGAAGTGGGAAGCTTGGGTGGATCACCAAGATTTAACAGTTTTTGGTAAGTTATCGTAACCTTAAACGTATTCTTCATGTCGGGTACGATTTGTTGAACGCCCTTGAGTGGATCCCCTTCGAATAGATTTCGGTAACCTGGGTTGTTTTTCTCCTTTAACCAGATATACGCATATATCCGGGTCCAGTCCGCTAGCGATATCGCGTTTGGGTCCGCGTCTTGCGGTAACGGTATCGGTGTACCAGTTCCAGTTGGAGGTGTGAACATGGGATTCCGTAATTGCACTGTCTGTCCGTTAAACGTTAAAGATTTGATGACCTCTGTAAGCGCCGTATCTGTTGTATGAGGATCCCTGAGTTGATTCGCGATAGGGTCATAATCGTAACCAGTCAAGTCGAGAAGCTTATCGCTGGGATTGACTTGAAAATTAGCTACAACAGTCGTTTTCGGATCTTTTTCGAAAGCATTTTGAAGGGCTTGATCAAGCCATACGCAGGCGTATATCCTGGCCCATTTAAGGTCTGATACTAGCGGCATAGTCGTACCCTCCCTGTCGAGTTGTACCCTATCTTTTGCAATATCCACCCCGCATTGTCAAACTAATTTGGCCTAATGCATCTTCTCACAATTGTTTGCTCCTGCTTGTGCAGACGACTCAACGCGCACTCCTTGATTCACGACTCATTACGAGGCTGCAATAGCGCAGTTTCAGTGCAACGGGTCCGAGGCCTCAAAGGAGTCTAGTGTGGAGAGGCCGTGTGTAACCGGCCGTTGACAAGTGGCATAACCATCTGTGTACAAAATCAGGTTTTCCTCATACTCTTTTGGACTGCTCTCGAAGTTTCCAATGAATCGACGAGGGGCCAGCTACGTAAGCTGTCCGAGCGTGCGACCGTCAGGCGGTTACAAATCAATACCTCCCTTTTTCGCTACAGTAGGCGTTTTACAGCGGTTACGGTGAGTGCTAGAAATCGAGGGGTCGGTAGCGACGCGATAGTCCAATCTTGTCTGTCTTCGAATCTCCGGGACTCATAAGAGCATCACGCCGTTAGCCTGCATCGATTGGGGGGAACAGTGGCACAGGTTGCTGACGGTTCCGCCATTCGCAAGAACGGATTCGGGTCGCGCGGTAATCCACCGGCGCAGACGGGTATCTTCGCTCGAAATGGCGAAAATTGGACCGTCGGCTACGGGGGAGCCGAATTTTCACTGAGGGACGTCAAGGGCCTCCATTACATTCAGCGCCTGCTGCAGCATCCCGGAGAAGAGTTCCATGCACTCGATCTGCTTAGCGGGCCCGGCACTGTAGCGAACACCGAAAGCACGAATCCTGACAATGCTTCTCTGCCCGGCGGCTTCAGCATCGGCAGACCCGGCGATGCGGGAGAGATGCTCGATGCCAAGGCGAAGCAGGACTACAGGCGCCGGGTTCTCGAACTAAGGGAAGAACTCGAAGATCTGCGCGAACGGGGCGATCACGAGGGCGCGGCAAAGGCCGAATCAGAGATCGATTTCCTGGTCCAAGAGATCGCTCGTGCGGTCGGACTCGGCGGGCGCGACCGGCGGGCAGGCTCCGCTGCCGAGCGCGCGCGACTGAGCGTCACCCGCGCGATCAAGGCTGCCGTGCAGAGAATTTCCGAGCACCACACTTCACTTGGAGAAGTGCTCGGCCGTTCGGTCAGAACGGGATTGTTCTGCTGTTACGTCGAGGATCCTCGAGTTCGAATAAGCTGGCGATTCCTGCTCGAGGACGCCAAACCATCCGTCGAAGCCGAGGCCACTGCGCCGCTCCTGCTGCGCAGAGAAACCAGGTTTCTTTACGCACCCGCAGATCGAACCACCTTCGTCGGGAGAGAAGTGGAGCTATCTTTGCTGCGCCGTAATCTCGACCAGGCGTCGCGCGGCCGCTGCAGAGTGGTGACGATTGCCGGCGCGCCCGGTGTGGGGAAGAGTCGCATTGCCAGCGAAGCTGGCGCCGAAGCCTCCCAAAGGGGCTTCTTGGTGCTCACCGGCAATTGCTACGATCGCGACGATTCAGTTCCCTTCATTCCGTTCGTCGAAATTTTCGAAGCGGCGCTTGCGCGGGCGGCCAGCCCGGAGGTCTTTCGCGAGGTGCTCGGCGAAGATGCTACCGCGATCGCCTGGGTGATGCCGCAACTGCGGCGGTTGTTCCCCGATATTCCGCCGCCGCTGCAAACTTCACCTGATGAGTCGCGCCGGATCCTGTTCAACGCTATGGCAGAACTTATCGCACGTAGGGCCGCGATGAGACCGGTGCTCTTGCTGCTCGAAGATTTACATTGGGCCGACGAAGGGACTTTATCGCTGCTCGACCACCTGTCGCGTTTGCTGGCTGGATTACCGGTGATGATCATCGCGACTTATCGGGACAGCGAGATCGATGCTGGTGGGTCGCTGGCAAAGACGCTCGACAACTTGATCCGGCTCCATCTCGTCGAGCGGATGAGTTTGGGCGGCCTTCCGCAAAATGCTGTCGCCGAGATGATCCGGTCCCTTAGCGGGCGAGAGCCGCCGCAAGCCCTGGTGACTGTTATCCACTCCCATACCGAAGGTAATCCATTTTTTATCGAGGAACTGTTCCAGCATCTCGTTGAAAGAGGCAAGCTTACTCAACCAAACGGCGATTTTCGCGAGACTCTTAATCTCACCGACATCGATGTGCCGCAAAGTCTGCGGATCGTCATTGGGCGACGGCTTGCGCAGCTTAACCAGGAAACCCAAAAGGTTCTCGGTGCCGCGGCCGTAATCGGACGCTCCTTCAGCTTCGAACTCCTGGAAGCCTCGACCCGTGCGGACGCGGATTCGCTCCTCGATAGCCTGGACGAAGCCGAAAGGGCTGGACTGATTTCGTCAACGCTGCAGTACCCCGAAGCGCGATTCAAGTTCGCCCACGAGCTAATCCGTCAGGCGGTAACCACTGGGCTATCCGCCGCACGACGTCAGAGATTACATCTTAACGTGGCTGACGCGATTGAGCGCCTCTATTCCAAAGAGCTCGAGGTTCACGTCGATGACCTCGCGCATCAGCTCTGGCAGGCTGGTACAGCCTCCGAGGCGAGCAGAACTGTTCGTTACCTGCAGATGGCAGGCGAGGAAGCCGTCAAACGGTCGGCGAATGTGGAAGCGGTCAGTCACTTCACTCGAGGGCTCGAGTTGCTCAAGACCATGCCCGTCACCCCTGAGCACGTGCAGCGAGAACTCTCGCTGCAACTTGGCCTGGGCGTACCTCTATCCCTCACGAAGGGAATGTCGGCTCCAGAGGTAGAAATAACCTACAGCCGGGCGCGAGAGTTATGCCGCCGGGTTGGAGAAAGCCCCCAGCTCTTCTCCGTCTTGTTGGGACTGATAAGATTTTATCTTATGCGAGGCGAGCCGCAAACTGCCCTTGAACTGGGAGCGCAGCTCCTTACCCTCGCTCAGAAACAGGATCCCCGTCTCCTCCCACGAGCTCACCTGATGCAAGGGCAAACCCTGTACGCTCTTGGAGAGTGTGCTCAGGCCCGCGAGCAACTCGAGCAAGGGATTGCCGCCTACGATGCACAGCAGGAGCGTCCCCATCTTCTTGTCTATGGCATTGACAGCGGAGTGGGCTGCCTATCGTACGATGCAATTATTCTGTGGATGCTTGGTCATCCGGATCAGGCCTCGAAGATGAGCCACCGGGCGCTCGCACTGGCCCACGAGCTGCCTCATCCATACAACCTCGCCATGGCCCTGACGTGGGCGTCCCAACTCCACCACCTCCGTCGGGAGGAGCAGCTTACCCAGGAGCGGGCAGAGAAGGTTGTTAACCTCGCGGCCGAGCAGCAATTTCCGCATTGGTTGGCTTGGGGAACCATCTTTCTTGGCTGGGCGCAAGTTAGGCAGGGACATGCGGAAGACGAGATTGGGCGGATGCGGCGGGGCTTGGAGACGTGGCGAGCGACAGCGGCCGGAACACTACCGATGATGCTTACCCCGTTGGCCGACGCGCAGGAGGCAGTAGGTCAAACGACGGAAGGGCTGAACACCGTGGCCGAGGCGCTCGCTGCCGTCGAGAAAACTGGGGAACGACTCTTCGAAGCGGAGCTGTATCGAATCAAAGGCCAATTGTCATTGCAGGCGAAGCAAGTGAAGGCAAGTGAAGGCAAGTCGATCGAAGAGGCGGAGAGTTGTTTTCTCAAGGCCATCGAGATCGCGCGCCGGCAGCAAGCGAAATCACTTGAGCTGCGCGCTTCGACGAGCCTTAGCCGGCTCTGGCAGCAGCGGGGTCAGAAGCAACAAGCCCAACGGTTGCTCGCGGAAATATACGGATGGTTCACCGAGGGTTTCGACACGAGCGATTTAAAAGAGGCCAAGGCATTACTCGAAGAGCTGGGTGCTTAGGTTACTTCGGCGAACCCTCGGATACGGCGGCGAACGGGGTCCCGCAACCTTTCTGCGACGCTCGGTCGTCGTGGCGAAGTAGCAGCTTGCGGGGGACGTGGTGAAAAATCCATCATCACGGGCCGCCGGATCTCAAATCAGGTCATCAACACCTCGCGGAGCGCCGTAATCGACGGTACGAAGAAATAAGCCGCCGCGGTCAAGACAACCCAAGGATTGGGCATGACGAGAGTGGACGTGGTGTCGCCAGCCGGATAGTTCGAGACTGGTTCGTCCATCGAACGCGGCTCTCCTGCGGAAGCCTGCCCGATGATGGGGTCAAAGTGAGGTGTGACGGCTCCTCTACCGCGACCGGGGGGCCGTGTCTTGCCACCCACGAAATCGATGTTATTCGCCCACGTGCTCTGTATAAACTCGAATTGTTGCTCGATCGATGTCTGATAGCAGACGAACATCAGTCCGCGTGGGCGCACCGTGACAGTAGCCTCATCCTGCCCAACTTCCGGACCGAAAGGGATGCCGGCGCGGATGATACGATGGGTTTGTACACCGGCCTTGTTCTGGTTCGGATCGTCGCGCGGGTTGGTCTTACGGATGTGCGCCGCGTACGGGCAGGCGCGTTGCAAGGGATCGCTGCCGTACTCAAAATCATTGTTTAGCGCCGGGTCTTTGCCGAGTGCGATGTTATCCTGAAGTGGTGCGAGCAACAGCGGCGCACCGCTCCTCCAGCGCCCTACCATCCGCGACGCAAGCAGCTCCGAGTCTGTCCCGAGTATGTCTGCCTGCTCCTTGATGAAGGTGTTGAACTCCGGCACTAGCTGGACAAGGCGGCGGAACACCATGAAAGAACCATTGCGAAGCCACGATTCCGCCATCGCGGGCGGCCCCTTTTTTACCGGATCATTCGAATCCTGTCCCGGATACCCGAAGACAAACTCTCCCGGCCATATGAGGTCCTGACCCGAAAGGCCTTGGTTGGGTTCGAGCTTTGGATTCGATCTTTGTGTGAGTCCGCGAATGCCCGGCTGCGAAACGCCGTCGAGAAATCCGAAGTGCTCGTGCCCCTTCTCGGCATCTGGGCGGACGTTGCCCATTTCTCGATAGACGACTTTAACAGAGTCAGAGAGGTGATCGAGCAGCACCTGACTATGGTTTGTAACAAACGTTTCTTCCGGACCGGTCACAAAGAAAACACCGTGGACGGTATCAGACGTGAATGTCGATAACCACGTAGAAGGCGGCGGGTCATTCAGAGCGAGCGATGCCGCCTCCGCGCCGTTCTCAAACGACGCGCTTAGCTTGGCGCGATCAGGGCCAAGGAGCTTCGTCAGGCCGTCCTTGGTGAAGCTCACGTTCAGACCCAGCCACGGCGCGGTCGCTTTGCCGCGCATCTTGCGTTCCTGATCGCGATCATGGGCCTCGTGAGTCGTTGTGATTTGGCCGATGACATGCTGCTTCATCGCTGCCTTGAAGGCGGGAACGTTGAGAATTTTGAAGAAAATAAAATCCTCGAAGTTCTTCTGCAGCCCGATCAATACGTCACCTTGGATCTCATGAAGATCCAACACCGGATCATTGTTCTGCGGCATGTTCCCCTCCCCTCGGGTACTGCGCAGTATCGAGCTAATTATGCGCAAGGCCACCATACACAACTTTTGGTAAAATTGCGCCTGCCGGTTTAGCCAGGATGATGCCTCCGATCTGGCACAAAAAATCTTCGACCTCTTCCACGACGTTAAAACCGAGTACAGGAAAAGAAGCTTGGTCGAATGGGTGCAATTTCGGGCACAGCCGGGCCTTCCAATGAGCACAAATCCCTGTAAGGATTTGGATTCTTCAATTCGCTATGTTGAGCCGTTAGCTCAGGCCGGTAGAGCATCTGACTTTTAATCAGAGGGTCCCGGGTTCAAGTCCCGGACGGCTCACCAAAATAACCCGTAAAATTAAGTACTTATAGTCACCAGCTCTTAGGGCCAGAGCCAACTTTTGTTTCGTGTCCACGCCGTGTCCACAAAACCGCCGCTTCT